>Ga0302308_10000180_pt1 | contig 56959 bp, 52 predicted proteins | sample III_Palsa_E3_3_FD_200531 | JGI IMG/M metagenome (GOLD analysis project Ga0302308, IMG submission 200531) | Peat permafrost microbial communities from Stordalen Mire near Abisko, Sweden - III_Palsa_E3_3 | ecosystem: Environmental > Terrestrial > Soil > Palsa > Peat permafrost | place: Sweden...
GGAGCTGCAGCGCAGCCCCCGCAGATAAAGATGCCGCGCGATCGTGAACAGGTAACCCTTGACCGTGGCCATGACGATGGGCGTAGGTGAAGTCCAGACGCGCGCAAAAGTTTCGGAAGTGATGTCCTCGGCCTCGGCATGCTGACCTGACAGATAGAGCGCATAGCGATAGACATCCGGCGCGTGTTGCCGATAAAGCGCGCCGATGTCATTCATCGCAGTGGCGTCAAAGACCGAACAGACCCGCGGCGATATCAGTCCACGCGTGGGCGACCATGCCCGCGCGCAGGCTGCGGCGCCAGATCGCGATCAGCCCGAACAGCAGCCCAAAGAGCGCGATGCGCGCACAGGCGTCCACTCCCTGGTAACCATGGCTGACCCCGAAGAGCAGTGCCTGCAGGCATACGGCGATCCAGCGGCTGTGCACCAGCCACGCGAACTGGCGCTGGAAGTAGCCGCGGAAGGCGAGCTCCTCGCAGATGCCCGCGCTGATGGCGACTGCCACCCAGAGTGTCGATTCGAGCAGGCCCACCGGCAGCAGTGTGTCTATGGAGGCGGCATGCTGCGGACCCGACAGCGCGGTCCAGCTCCAGTCGATGAGCTTCCATACGCCCCAGAGCGCGAGCCCAACTCCGACATCGCCGAGAATCTGCTTTGGATGGTCCCAGCGACCGCCGATGAGCTGCCGCACCGTAACTCCACGGCTCCGGATACCTTTCGCAACGCCGATGAACAGGCCCCACTCCATGGCCAGCAACGACAGATACAGCGGCACGGCGTTCGGATGTGTGGTTGTGAGACTGGTCTGGGCGCCAGCCTGATGCTGCATCCACGCGCCCCCCGCCGCCAGCGAGATCATGACGGCGACCAGCAGCGCCGTATGCCATGCCGGCGCGATCGGATTGTCGGCCGATGCGCAATCGGCGGTCGTCAGCAAGGTGGTCATGGCGGTACCTGCGTGTTGGCGAGCGGGTCTCTAAAACAGGTATCCGCGACCACGCCAAAGGTTACAGCCGCTATGCGAGAATCAGCGCCGCAGCCCAGCGCACAGCGCCTCGGCGGCATCGACCATGCTGGGCCCCAAGCGCGACAGACGCTGATCGGTCCAGGGAATCAACCGCCCGCTGCGCACGGCCTTGAGCGTGGGATAGGCGCGCCAGCCCTGCAGCCATTCGTCGGCCGCCCTGCGATCCGGACCGACCGCCAGGATCACATCCGGGTTGCGCTCGAGCACCGACTCGAGCGAGACGGCGGGTCCCGGCTCGGGAAGATCCGCGTAGATGTTGCGATAACCGCAGATGGTGACGACATCGGTCATGAGCTCTGACTGGCCGACGGTGTAGATCGGGTGATCCCACACCTGTACCAGCATCGTGCCGCCGCTCGCGGCGGCATAGCGCTGCGAGAGCGCCACGATGCGCGCGTTGAGATCATCGGCAACCGGTCCAGCCACGTCACCGGTGCCCGCCAGTGCGCCGAAGCGGCGCACGCTGTCCGGAATATCGGCCAGCCGCCGGATGCGATGCCGGTAGACCGTCAGCCCCACGCGTTCGAGCTTGGCGATCTGCGCCGCCGAATTGCCGCCGCTCCAGACCACGACCACATCCGGATGCAGAGCCAGGATGCGCTCGATGTCGACGCCCTGGCTGTCGCCGACGCGCTCGATGCGTTGCGCCGCTTCCGGTTCGTTGGAGTAATCGCTGGTGCCGACGATGTGCGCGCCAGCGCCGGCGGCAAACATCATCGCGGTGGCACCGGGCGCCAGGCTCACGATGCGCGCGGCCGGCAAGCGGAGCGCGATGGCTTGCCCCTCGTCATCGCGGATGGAGGGGTCACGGGTGGAGGGCGCAGCAGCCGCGATTCTGACGGCGGCGATAAAAAATAAGACCAGGCACGCAATGGCGAGCCTGGTCTCAGTGGCGATTGTAAGTCTCAGCCGGTCTCCTCTCGGGGGGTCAGGCAGCCGCTGCGTTCACCCCGCCTGCCCGTCCCGCACCGTACTCGAGCACGCCGGCCACGGCATGCACGACCGCGGCGATGCGCACGGCGCTCTGGATCATCTCACGCGACACGCCATCGGCGCGCAGCTTCTTCTCGTGCGAGGTGATGCAAAGTCCGCAGGCATTGATCGCCGACACCGCCAGCGACAGCAGCTCGAAATCGAGCTTCGGTATGCCGGGGTTGCCGATCACGTTCATGCGCAGCCGTGCGGGCAGCGTCGAATACTCTGCGTCCTCGACCAGGTGCAGGAAGCGGTAGTAGACATTGTTCATGCCCATGATGGCCGCCGCCGCGCGCGCCGCCTGCAGATAGGCGGCGTCGAGCTTGGTCGCTGCCGCCGCCTCGATGCCGCGGGTGAACTCCGGATTGCGACTCGCGATCGCCGCTGCCAGCGCCACCGACCAGATCTGCTGCTCGTTGAGCCCGGGCGCCCCAGCAGTCGTCAGTACGCTGCCGAGGTTGAGCTTGAGGTCGCGGGCATAGTCCGGGATCGAATCGCGAATGGCATCCAGTTGGGTGGTGTCCATATCAGGCCGCCTTGAGGGTGTCCTGCCCCTTCTGCCAATTGCACGGGCACAGCTCGTCGGTCTGCAGCGCATCGAGCACGCGCAGCACTTCGGCCGGATTGCGCCCCACCGACAGATCGGTGACGTAGACGAAGCGGATCACGCCCTCGGGGTCGACCACGTAGGTCGCACGCTGCGCGACGCCGGCTTCCTTATCGAGGATGCCCAAGGCGCTGCTGAGTTCGCGCTTGATGTCCGACAGCATCGGGAAGGGCAGGTTACGCAGCTCTTCCTTGTCCTTGCGCCAGGCCAGGTGCACGAACTCGCTGTCGATGCTGACGCCGAACAGCTGCGCGCCGCGATCGCTGAACTCCCTGTTGAGCTTGCCGAAGGCCGCGATTTCGGTCGGGCAAACGAACGTGAAGTCCTTGGGCCAGAAGAACACGACCTGCCATTTGCCGGCCTGGTCGCTGCTCTTGAAGTCCTGGAACGCCTTGACGGGATCGTTCGACACGACGCCGGTCAACGCGTATGCGGGGAATTTCTCTCCAATACCTAACATCATCTTTCTCCTGAATTTGTCAGCCAGTCATATCGAGCGGGTGGGCCACCTTAAGCGCCCGGACACTGGCGGTCCAATCAATTGATCCTATAATGTCGATAGACACCATATATCGGTCCGAATCCATGGAATTAAAGCTCAAGGATCTGCGATACCTCGTGGCGGTGGCCGATGAGCGGCATTTCGGCCGTGCCGCGGCCAAATGTTTCGTCAGCCAGCCGACGCTGTCGGCGCAGTTGCGCAAGCTCGAGGAAAGCCTCGGCGTGCAGCTGATCGAGCGCCGCCCGCGCCGCGTGACGCTGACGGAAGCCGGCGAAGAGATTGCGCAGCGCGCGCGCAGCATGCTCGAGACCGGGGACGCCATCATCAACCTGGCCCAGACGCGGCGCGATCCGCTGGCAGGGCAGCTGCGCCTGGCGCTGCTGCCCACCATCGGTCCCTATCTGCTGCCGCAGATCGCACTCAAGCTCCGCAAGGCACTGCCGCGTCTCGAACTCATGCTATATGAGTACCGGACCGAACCGATGCTGGAGCGGCTGCACAATGGCGACATCGACGTCGGCATCCTCGCCCTGCCCGTGCACGATGACATGCTGGTCTCGCGCGAACTGTATGCAGAGCCCTTCGTGCTGGCGGTACCCGATTCGCACCGGCTCGCCGGGCGTGCGCAGGTCCGCACCTCCGACCTGGACGAGGAAACCCTGCTGCTGCTGGAGGATGGCCACTGCCTGCGCGATCAGGCGCTCGCCGTCTGCGCCCGCAGCGGGGTGCGCGAAAAGCAGGATTTCCGCGCCACCAGCATCGAGACCTTGCGGCAGATGGTGGCCGCCGGCGTCGGCATCACGCTGCTGCCGATGCTCGCCAGTCGCGGCGCCTACGGCTCGGCGCGCGGCATGATCAGCGTGCCCTTCGCCAAGCCCGTGCCCAGCCGGCTCATCGGTGCGGTCTGGCGCAAAAGCAGCGCGCGCACTGCGGCCATCAGCGCGGTCTGCGATCAGATCGCCAGGCATAGCGGACTTGCCTGAACATCCGCCCGTGAACATTTCGGTCTATGACCGCATGTGCTGGCCGGCCGGCGCGCTCGAGAAGGCGCTGCGCGAGGGCTCGCATCGCCGGGAGCTCAAGGCCTATCTCGGCCCCACCGAATATTCACTGCTGCAATCGCTGGCCGTGGCAGGCGCACGCGGCGGCAAGCGCGCCGCTGCCGCGCGCGCCAGGCTGCCGAAGGTCTACCTGCTGCCCGGCATCCTGGGCTCCCAACTCGGCACCGTGCGGCCCGACGGTGAGCCACCCGATCTGCTCTGGCTCGATCCCAGCGACATCATGCATGGCCGCCTGACCGAATTACGCCGGGGCGCAGACCTTGCCATACGGCCGCTCGGCGGCATCGGCTACAGCTACCTGCCGCTGAAGCTGCGGCTGCAGGCCGCCGGATTCGAGGTGGTGCTGTTCGACTACGACTGGCGCGAGGACCTGCGGATCGTGGGTGCGGCGCTGGCCGCGCGACTGCGCGCCGATCGCGCCCACAGCATCGCGCTGCTCGGCCACAGCATGGGCGGGCTGCTCGCGCGCATGACACTGTCCCAGCTCACGGGCGATCCGACCGCCGCGCGCATCACGCGCATCGTCGGGCTCGGCACGCCCCACGGCGGCTCGATCGGCGCCGTGCAGGCCGTGCGTGCCACCTACCCGGTGGTGTTTCGCCTGGCCGCGGTCGATTCCCTGCACAGCGCCGAGCAGCTCAGCCGCAATGTCTTCGGGACTTTTCCGAGCATTTATCAACTGCTGCCGGGCGACACCGGCGAACTGGATCTGTTTGATGCTGCCGCGTGGCCGCGCCGCGGAGCCCAGCCGCACGGGGCGCCACTCGCAGCCGCGCGGGTCTTCAGCTCACAGCTGGCGCCGGCCGATGCGCGCTTCGTCTCGATCATCGGTGCCGGGCAGCGAACAGCCACGGGCATCGAACGCCACGGCGGGCAGTTTCACTATGACATCAGCGCCGCGGGCGATGGCACGGTGGCGGTGCTGCGCGCCACGCTGCCGGGCGCACGCAACTACTATCTGCGCTGCGAGCACAGCGAGTTGCCTCGCAGCGCACTGGTGGCCGGCGCGGTGATCGATCTGTTGCGCACCGGCCGCACGCGCCGCCTGCCGCAGCGGATCATCGTGACACGTGCGCGGCATACCCGGGTCAGCGATGCGGACCTGCGCCGCGCGTTCAAACGCAAAGTCGACTGGCATCGGCTCACTACCGCCGAACGGCGGCGCTATTTCACGCGCCTGAATGCCCCGCCCGCCATCTACTGGCCGGTCAGCAAGGCCCACAGCAAGCGCCGAACCGCGCGGTAAAACGGGTACTGCGGTGCAGAAAATGTAAGAAGGCTGTGCAACACTGCGCGACCCATGATCGACGCCGCCACCAACCGGACCGAGCCCTTTGCCTTCGTGCGCGACCTGGCGTCGCGCTGGGATCTGATCGCAATCATCGTCGTCATCGGGGTGCTGACGTTCTTCGCCGAGGCCAGCCGCGGGCTGCTGGCGCCGGTGTCGAAAATCACCGGCGAGGCGCTCTCGCTGGATCCGATTCACCTGCCCGTCTACGCCGCGCGCACCACGCTGCGCATGTTCACGGCGCTGGGGTTCTCGCTGCTGTTTACCTTCACCTACGGCACCTGGGCCGCCAAGAGCCCGCGCGCCGAGAAGCTGCTGGTGCCGCTGCTGGACATCCTGCAGTCGGTGCCGATCTTCGGCTTTCTCTCGGTCACGCTGGTGTTTTTCATGTCGCTGGTGCCCGGGCGCGTGCTGGGCGCGGAATTCGCGGCCGTGTTCGTCATCTTTACCAGCCAGGCCTGGAACATGGCCTTCAGTTTCTACCAATCACTACGCACGCTGCCCGATGAGCTGTGTGAGGCCTGTGGCTCCTTCCGGCTGACCCCGTGGATGCGGTTCTGGCAGCTCGAAGTTCCATTCGCCATGCCCGCGCTGCTCTGGAACACGATGATGTCGATGTCCGGCAGCTGGTTCTTCGTCGTGGCCTCCGAGGCCTTCAGCGTCGGCAAGACCAATGTGCAATTGCCCGGCATCGGCTCGTACATCGCGATCGCGAACGCGGAGGGCAATCTGCGCGCGATCGGCTGGGCTATCCTCACCATGCTGGTCGTCATCCTGATCTACGATCAGCTGATCTTCCGCCCGCTGGTGGTCTGGGGAGAGCGCTTCCGGATCGACCAGGAACAGGGCGGCCGCATGCAGCGCTCCTGGGCGCTGACCATGATGCAGCACTCGCGCCTCATCATCCGGCTGCGGGAACTGTTCTTCGCGTTCGTGCGCTGGACCGGCCGCCGCGCGCCGCGCCCGGCAGCGCTGGCCACGCTGGCCCGCGTTGGCGGTAACAAACGTGCGGGGATCATCTGGTTCGGGGTACTGGTGGTGGTGCTGGGGCTGGCGATCTGGCGCATCGCCACCATGCTGATCGGCGAGACCACGCTGGCCGAGGCCATCGAGGTGGCCGGACTCGCCGCCATCACGATGCTGCGCGTGGTCATTCTGATCGCGCTCGCCAGCGTGCTGTGGGTACCGATCGGAATCTGGGTCGGCCTGCGGCCGCGCGCCACGCAGATCGTGCAGCCCATCGCGCAATTTCTCGCGGCCTTCCCGGCCAATCTGCTGTTTCCGCTGGCGGTGGCCGGCATCGTCACCTGGAAACTGAACCCGAACATCTGGCTCAGTCCCCTGATGATCCTCGGCACGCAGTGGTACATATTGTTCAATGTGATCGCCGGCGCATCGGCGATGCCGCAGGAGTTGCGCTACGCCTCGGAGAATTTCGGCATCAAAGGTTGGCTCTGGTGGCGCAAGGTGGCGTTGCCGGGCGTGCTGCCCTTCTATGTGACCGGGGCGATCACGGCATCGGGCGGCTCGTGGAATGCCGCCATCGTGGCCGAGATGGTCAGCTGGAAGAATGTCGAGGTGAAGGCGAAGGGGATCGGCACCTATATCGACCAGGCCACGACCGCCGGCGACTTTCACAAAATCATATTAGGCATCACCGCCATGAGCCTGTTCGTGGTGTGCATCAACCGCGTGTTCTGGCGTCCGCTGTACTATTACGCCGAGCGCAAATTCCGATTGACCTGAGAGCCTGTGCGACGCAGGAGGCGCCGATGAACTCCGTCATGAGCCAAGCCACCGAAGCAAAGCCACTGCTGTCGGTTGAGAATGTCCGCAAGGCTTTTCAGAAGCCTGACGGCAGTGACCTGCTGGTGCTCGACGGCGTCAATCTGACCTTGCAGCCCGGGCAGATCGTGGGACTGCTCGGCCGTTCCGGCTCCGGCAAATCCACGCTGCTGCGGCTGATCGCGGGGCTCGCGGAACCCAGCGCCGGCTCGCTCTCCTTTCGCGGCCACCCGATCGCAGGTCCCGCGGCCGGCATCGCCATGGTGTTCCAGAGCTTCGCTCTGTTCCCCTGGCTCACCGTGTTCGAGAACGTCGCGCTTGGACTGGAAGCCCAGCGCATGCCCAAGGCCGATATCCGCAAGCGCTCGCTGGCCGCCATCGACCTGATCGGTCTGGACGGCTTCGAGTCCGCCTACCCGCGTGAACTCTCCGGCGGCATGCGCCAGCGGGTGGGCTTCGCGCGCGCGCTGGTCGTGCATCCCGACGTTTTGCTGATGGACGAGCCCTTCTCCGCGCTCGATGTGCTGACGGCCGAAACGCTGCGCACCGACTTCCTCGACCTGTGGTCCGAAGGCCGTGCGCCCATCAAGGGCGTCATCCTGGTGACGCACAACATCGAGGAGGCGGTGCTGATGTGCGACCGCATCCTGGTCTTCGGCAGCAACCCCGGCCGCATCCTGAGCGAGATCAACGTCACGCTGCCCCAGCCGCGCAAGCGCCTGGACCCGAGCTTCCGGGAACTGGTGGAACGCATCTACGTGGAAATGACCTCGCGCCGCAAACCGATCGATTCGGCCTCCGCGGCCAGTCCCACGGGCGGGCGCAACGAGCGCTTCCCGGGTCTGGGCATCGGCAGCGTGCTGCCGCGCGTGTCCTCCAACCTGCTGTCCGGTCTGATGGAAACCGTGGCCGCGCCGCCCTACAACGGCACCGCCGACCTGCCCAAGATCGCATCCGATCTGCAACTGGAGATCGATGAACTGTTCCCGGTCGCCGAAACACTGCAGCTCATGCGCTTCGCTGAAGTCGAAGGCGGCGACATCAAGCTCACCGATGCGGCCATGGCCTTTGCCAACGCCGGCCTCGATGAGCGCAAGCGCATCTTCGCGCGGCACCTGCTCACCTATGTACCGCTGGCCGCCCACATCCGCCGTGTACTCGACGAACGCGCCTCCCATGTGGCCCGCAAAAGCCGCTTCATCGACGAGCTCGAGGACTTCATGGGAGAGGACGACGCCGAGCAGACCCTGCGCGCCATCGTCAGCCTGGCCCGCTACGGGGAGGTGTTTGCGTACAGCGATGAGACCGGCGCATTCAGTCTCGAAAACCCAGTCTGACCCGCGCTCGCGGACCTTTCGCCGTCTATTGTTTCTATCGTGATACAATAGCGGCGTAGAGCGGTGATCCGCCGCTAATCCGGAAACAATATGTGGCTGGCCTCCGAAATGGCGGCTTTCGCGCATGTCGCTGAACTGGGCTCGTTCACGGCCGCGGCGCGCGCGCTGGGGGTGCCCAAAGTGGCGGTCAGCCGCGCCATTGCCAACCTCGAGCGGCGCCTCGGCAACCGTCTGCTGACGCGCACGACCCGCCGCGTGTCACTGACGCCGGCGGGCATGCTGCTGCAGCCGCACTGCCGGCGCCTGTTGCAGGAAGTCGAAACCGTGCGCTCCCGGTTCACGCCATCGACCACCCCGCAGCCCGTGCGCGTGCTGGTCGACGCCGGCTACGGGCGCCTGCTGATCACCCCGCTGGTGCCGCGCTTTCTGGAGCACTTCACCAACATCGAACTGCAGGTCTCGCTGACCGATACCCATCCCATCGGGCCCGACGAGGAATGGGACGTCTTCATCTGTAACAACCCGGAGCCGTTGCCGCGCCTGACGCACACCGCGCTCGGCAGCCCGCCGCTGCTGCTCTGTGCCACCCCGGCGTACCTGGTGAAGCACGGTCGGCCTCGCGCGCCGGGCGACCTGAACGCGCACACGGTGCTGCGCGCGGTGGACCTGACCCAGCCGACCTCGGCCGACACGCCGGAGTCGCAAGCGCTGCACCTGCGACACGGCTACGAAGAGCACCTGATCCGGCTGCGGCCCGTGCTCCAGGTCAGCGATCCTGCACTGGTGCATTCGAGCATGGCGGCAAGTCTCGGCATCGGCGTACTGCCGGAATTTCTCTGCCGACAGGGCCTGGCCGCCGGGAAGATCGAACGCATCCTGCCCGACTGGTCGGTCATCCCACCGCTCGAACTCGCGGCCGTCTATGCCGAATCGAATGCGGGTTCGGCCGCGATCCGGCAGTTCATCGAATTCCTGCTGGCCAACATGGTGCCCATCCTGGCCGCCAGCGACTGGCGGCCGCGCTCGGAACCCGACGATGTGCGTTCGGATCGCTTCGGGCAGCGCCCGCAGCCGCGCCGCCCCGGTTCGCGCTCCGACCCGGGCGGTTAGTCACGGCGCGAATGACATGGTTTGACACCTCAGGCGTGCGCGATCGGTGGCCGGCAGCGCTGTTCGTGTTCCTGTGGCCTTGCTGCTGGCGCTGTGCGGCATCACCTTCGGCACCATCTATCAGAAGCGGCACGCGCTGGAACTCGATCTCAACATCGGGCTGATGATTCAGAACCTGGTCGCGACCTCGCTGCTGGCGCCCATTGCATTGCTGCACGAGCACTTCCGCTTCGACACCAGCGCTGCCTTTACCGGCTCGCTGCTGTGGATGATCTTCCTGAATTCCGGTGCCAGCTTCGCGTTGTTCTTCATGCTGCTGCGCCTGGGACTGGCGACGCGCGTATCGACACTGTTCTACCTGGTGACACCGATCACCGCGCTCTTGGGATGGCTGCTCATGCACGAGCCCATGTCGGCGATCAAGGTGGCAGGCTTTGCGCGCCGCGGGTGGTGTCTACCTCGCCACGCGCAACAACCCGTCATCGATCTCGGCGCGTTAGATCAGTTCGCTGTCCGACTCCACCACGCTGGCACCGCCTGATTTGACGGTCCTGGCAAGACTCAGGCTCTCGGGCAGCAGGTGCTCGGCGTAGAACCGCGCGCTCTGGAGTTTGGCGCGATAGAACTTGGCATCCGACGAGCCCTCGGCCAGCCTTCTCGCGGCGATTGCGGCACTGCGCGCCATCAGCGCACCACCGAGCACGCGGCCGCAGAGGTGCAGATAGGGCACCGACACCGCATAGGCGCGCGCCGGCTCCACGCCATATTCATACAGCAATGAAACCGTGGCATCGCGCAGCACCGTCAGCGCCTCGATGCTCGCATTACGCACACTGCGCAGCGCCGGCTCGCTGCCGCGAATGTCGTTGAGCTCACGCATCAGGTCCGACAGCAACGCCGACAGCGTCTGGCCGCGGTCGCGCGCCACTTTGCGGCCCAACAGGTCATTGGCCTGGATGCCGGTGGTGCCCTCGTAGATGGAAGTGATGCGCACGTCGCGCAGCGTCTGTGAAACACCGGTCTCCTCGATGAATCCCATGCCGCCATGAATCTGCATGGCCAGCGACGCCATGGCGGTGCCCTGGTCCGTGGACCAGCCCTTGACGATGGGAATCAGCAGCTCACCGCGTGCCAGCGCCGCGGCGCGCTTCGACTCGTCCTTTTCCGCGCGCGACTGATCGAAGGTGATGGCGGTGTAGAGCGCCAGTGCGCGCATGGCCTCGACGTTGGCGCGAATGGTCAGCAGCATGCGAGCGACATCCGGGTGCCGGATGATGATCGATGCCCCCGTGGCTGCGGCACCGCCGGCCGCAGTAGCGTCAGCCGCCGCGGCAAGCTCGGAGGCCGCCGCCGCCGCGTTGTTGCGTGCGACGATGGCGCGCCCCTGCACGCGGCTGTGGGCCCAGGCGCGGGCCTGCTGCAAAGCGAGTTCGGCCAGGCCGATGCCTTGCACGCCCACCGAGAGCCGCGCCGAGTTCATCATGATGAACATGTATTCGAGTCCGCGGTGCGGCTCGCCGATGATGTAGCCGAGAGCACCGCCGTTGTCGCCGTAGGACATCACGCAGGTCGGGCTCGCGTGGATTCCGAGCTTATGCTCGATCGACACGCAGCGCAGATCGTTGGCCGCACCGAGACTGCCGTCCGCGTTGATCAGGCGCTTCGGAATCGCGAACATCGAGATGCCCTTGACGCCGGGCGGCGCGCCGTCGATGCGGGCCAGCAGCAGATGCACGATGTTCTCGGCCATGTCGTGATCGCCGTAGGTGATGAAGATCTTCTGTCCGCTGATGCGGTAGTGATCCCCATCGGCCCGTGCGCGCGTGCGGATCAGCGCCAGGTCCGAGCCCGCCTGCGGCTCGGTCAGATTCATGGTGCCGGTCCATTCGCCGCTGACCAGTCTAGGCAGCAGCAAGCCCTGCAGCGCCGGCGTCGCCACCGCCTCGAGCGCATCGACACCGCCGCGCGAGAGCTGCGGGCAGAGCATGAAGGCGAGATTGGAGCCGAACCAGATCTCCTCGCAGGCCACCGCCAGCACCAGCGGCGCACCCTGGCCGCCGCGATCAGCGGGTGCGCTGAGCTGCGGCCAGCCGGCCGCGATGAATTTCGCATAGGCGTCGCGAAACTCCTCGGGCATGTGCACGCCGCCATCGCGGTACTGGGCGCCGCGCGTGTCGCCGAGGGCATTGATGGGCGCCAGCACCTGCTCGCCGAAGCGCGCGGCCTCATCGAGCACCGAATCGGACAGCTCGGCCGAGAACTCCGCGTAGCGCGGCAGCTCGGCCAGCTGCGGCGCGCGCAGCAGCTCGTTGAGAACAAATCGCAGATCGTTTAGCGGCGCCTGGTACATGAATATGACAAGTCTAAATGAGCCTGGCCTCTAGCGTACCGGAACGGGAGGGCTGTCACGCCGACACGTTTGGTTAACTGGCACCATCGGCGGATGAGCGATACGCCCAGCCCTGCCGCGATGCCGGAAACGGCCGCCCCGGCGCTCGACGAGCGCAAGGCCACCTCCGCGCAGCTGGGCCGGCGCCTCATGCGACTCCTGGCCCCCGCGCGCGTCAAGAGCCTCTCGGTGCACGATGCGGCCGGCGAGCTGCTCTGGCTCAGCCTGGGGGAGTTCGGCCTGCGCGAACGCCGCCTGCTGCAGGATGCGATGGACGCCTTCTCACTGGATGGCACCCTGCAGCACCTGGAGCGCGATATCGACAACGCCCGGGCGCTTATCTTCTGCTCGCGCACGCCGCGCGGCGACCGCGAAGGTGTGGCCCTGGCGATCGTCGGCAGTCGCCGTCGCCCCGACATCAACCCCGATGCGCTGCGCGAACGCGTACTGGCCACGATGCGGCGCTTTGGCGCCCTGACACCCCCGCCCGAAAACGCCGCGGCCGCGACCACGGATCTTCCCGCCTTCCGGGTGCGCAGCAGCGACCGGCCGGATCAGGTACCGCTGGAATTGGCCGGCATGTCACCGGCACCGGATGCAGCGCAGACCGCTGATGCCACTGAGGCCACTGAGACCGCCGACGCTTCATCGCTGCGCTCACGCTCCTACGCGCGGCTGCGCAACGGCGGCCACACGCGCCGCTATGAGATTACCGACAGCGCCGCGTCTTCGCTGGAACAGGATCTGGAGCGCGCGCGGCGATTGATTACGCTGGTCAAACGCCGCGGCACGCTCGACGCGCCCGCACCGGCCAGCTTCGCACTGCCCCTGTGCGCAGCGTCGGTACTGTCGGGGGACTTCCTGGAACGGTTGAGCCCCGCGCTTGAAGAGGCGGGATTGGCCGAGGATGCGCTGGGTTTCTGCCTGCCGGCGATCGCCTGGCAACACGATGTGACTGCGGCGGAACGGTTCATCGCACGCTGCGGCGAGTTCAAATGCTTCGTGACGCTCGATGACTTCAACCTGACGAGCAACGGCTTTGCGCTGCTGCGCGGCGCCGCGCTGCGCTGCCTGAAGATCGATGCCGCGATCACCGCCAGCGCGCTCGACGACAAATTCGCGCATGCCAATGTCGCCGGCATCGCCAAGGCCGCGCGCGTGCTCGGCCTTTACTGTGTCGCCAAGGGAGTCAAGACGCCGGAGCAGGCGCGCTGGCTGGCCCAGGCCGGGGTCGAATTCGCCGACCGGATGATCAGCCGCGCCGGAAAAGACGTTGCCACCACGAGGGGCGCGCGCGCACTGAAGCTCTCGAAGTAGGCCTGACGCGCGCACTCTGCGCCGCACCGGCACCCTTGATGACCGTTGAGTTCCTGGGCGCGTGTCGCGACCGCGGCATCGGCCGACTCTCATAGGGATTCGTGCCGCCGCCGGGCATCTGATTCATTCGCGTCGAAGACTTGCCGCGCGGCGCGTTGGTATCCTCGATCGATAGACCTCTATGGTCGAGCTTCCGCAGCACCTGCGAGGCCGACAGCGCGATGTGACGTGCCGTCACGGCCGCCCAATTGAGCATGCCCTTGCCCTGCGCGTCGTGCCGCACTGTGCCGGGAGGCAACTTGACGCCCAGCGGGGGTTTGGGAAGCGGAGGCTTGGACTTTGGGGTGGTTGGATTCAATGGATTCTCCACCGATACTTTAGCGATGCTCTTAAGGCGAACCCCCCTGCTGCGGCCAGGAAGTGTGACGCAGTTCCCGCCGCGGCCGGGCGCCGCTGTAGAACTGTGAGCTGCCGCGTTACCTGCCGCGACCTCGCCACGGCACGATACACCCATGCAAGCGGCGCGTATAAGCCCCTCCGACCCGCGCGGCGTCGGCTCGCAGCCCATGGGTGCTGCGGCGCTGCCAATGCCGTCTGTGCCGCCACAGAACGTCATGGATCGCGAATTCATCGCTCGTAACCAGATCGTCGAGCGCTACCTGGGCGGGCGGCTCCCGCTCAAGGGTACGCAGGACTTCGAACGCTACTGTCGCGAACATCCCGAGCTGCTCGATGAGATCGGCCTCACCGAGCGCATCAATGCCGCACTGCGATTGCTCGAAGCCGGTGGCCGGACCGCACCCTGGGAAGGCCGGGCCAAGCCGTGGTGGGAGCGCCTGCCGGTGCTGCTCGGCGTCGCGGCTTTAAGCCTGCTGCTGGGTATCGTCGCGCTGGTGCTGCTCGGCAAGCTCTCAAACAGCGAGCACAAGATCGGCTCGCTGCAACGCGAGGTAGCCGTGCGCGCGCTGGATCCCGCGCTGACGACACATTCGTATCTGATCGCACCGAATCGCGAATCGCCCTCCACCCGCAGCCTGCTCACGATCGGCGGCGCGCAGACGGAAATGGCGGACCTGAAGATCGACCTGTCATGGACCAAGATGACCGTGTTCCGCGTCACCGTCGATCGCGTCGACCAGGGCCGCGTCGCGCTGCTCTACAACGTGCTCAAGGATTCCAACGGCGTGCTGCACCTCGGGCTCAACAGCTCGGCGCTCGGCCCCGGCAATTATCTCTTCTCGATCGATGGTCTGAACTGGCGTGGCGAGGCCTCGCCGCTGGCGTGGGCAACCATCAGCATCGCTCGTTAGCGTGGCTGCTTCAGGAGAGCTGGCCGAGAACAGTCAGGATTCCGCAGGTTGGTGGATACAATAGAGAAATTTTCATCGACGAAAAATTTCTCTATTGTATCCACCAGCTTCAAGTTCCTGACCTCTGCCCGGTCAGTTCCCCTGAATGAGCCATGATGATGGTGCTGATGGTTGCCCGCGTCAGTACAACACCGCGCGTGGCGCCATTCTGACCATCGATCGCGTCGAGACCGCCCCGGCGATGCCCAGCAGCAGCGTCGAGGCGATGATGCCGAACACCCACAGCAGCGCGTTGAAGCGATAGTTGAGTTCGAGCGCGTGCGCCAGCCAGGCGCCGCCGATCGAGGCGCCGGTGGCGGCCATCAAGCCCGCCAGCGCGCCCATGAGCGAAAACTCCGACAGCACGCTGGCGAAGATCATCGACCGTCCCGCACCCAGCACGCGCAATATCGCTATCTCATAGCCGCGTTCATCGCGGCTGGCCTGCACCGCCGCGAACAACACCGTCAGGCCCGCGAGCACCGTGAACAGGAATACGCTCTGCACGGCCGTGACCGCCTTGTCGATCACCGCCCGCACCTGCGCCAGCAGGTCGCCGATGTTGAAAATCGAGACCGATGGAAAGCGATGCACGAGGCGCGACATGGCACCGCTGGTCGGCTCAAGATACGCGCTCGTCATATAAGTGCCGGCCGCCGAGTCGAGCAGGCCTGGCGGAAACTCGACGAAGAAGTTCGGCTTGAAGCTGTCCCAGCGCACCTTGCGAAAACTCGTGACGGTCGCATCGATGGTCTCGCCGGCGACATCGAAGCGCAGCCGGTCGCCGAGCTTCAATCCCATCGATTCCTGGTACTCCACCGCCACCGACACCAGCGGTTTGCCGAACTGCGCCGGGGTCCACCACTCGCCCTCGACCAGGTGATTGTCATCGCCGAGATCCGCGGCCCAGGTGAGATTCTGCTCGCGATCGGCAAAGCCGCGGCCGCGTTCTCCGGGAAAATGCATCGTGGCCGTGGGCTTGTCGTTGATCGCGGTAAGCCGGCCGCGGATCATCGGCAGCATGCGCTCCAGCCGTGCACCCTGATCGGTGAGCTCGTGCTGGAAATCGTCGCGCTGATCCGGCGGGATATTCAGAAAGAAATAGTTCGGCACATCGGCCGGCAGGCTCGCCCGCCAGTCGGTAATCAGATCGCCGCGCAGAATGGCGAGCGCCAGCAGCAGCATGATGCCCAAGCCGAAGGCCACGATCTGCGTGATGCCTTCGGTGCGCCGCCGCGCGAGATTGGCGACGCCATAGCGCCACGCGGCGCCGGCATTGCCGCGCACACGCGCGGCGAGACTGACCAGTCCGGCACCGCCCAGCGCGAGCACCAGCACCGCAGCGCCCAGTCCCAGAACGAACCAGAGGCTTAAGGTGACGTTGCCCAGCGCCACATAGACAACGCCGGCCACCGCCAGCACCACGGGCGCGGCCGCAGCCCACGCCGCGACCGAGGGCGGCCCCGCATCGCGCCGCAGGACCCGCAGCGCCGGCACGCGCATCAGCTGCAGCAGCGGCGGCAGCGCGAAGCCCGCCAGCATGGCCAGCGCAATCACGAAGCCCACCAGCGCGGGCCACAGGCTCGCCGGTGGCAGGTCGCTGCGCAGCAGCCCGCGCAGCACACGCACCAGCCAGAGCTGCGTGACCCAGCCGGCCGCGGCGCCGACGATGCTCGAGACGATGGCCAGCACCAGCAGCTGCCACAGATGCACGCCGAGCACCATGCGACGCGAGGCACCGAGCGTCTTCATGAGCGCCACCACGTCCAGGTGCCGCCGCACATAGCTGCGCGCGCTCATGGCAATCGCCACCGCGCACAGCAGCACCGCCACCAGGCTCGCGAGCGCCAGGAAACGCGCCGCGCGGCGGCTGGCCTCGCCGATCTGCGGGCTGGCCTCCGCCACATCGACCAGGCGCTCCTTGCCGAAATCCTGCTGCGCATGCCAATGCCGGAAGGCTTCGAGCTGCGGCGCGCCGCCCGCCAGCAGCAGCGCGTATTTGACGCGGCTGCCGGGCTGGATGAGTTTAGTTGCCGCCAGATCCGCATCATTGATGAGCAGCGCCGAGGCAAACTCGACGAAGGTCGAGTTCTGGTCGGGCCGCGAGATCAGGATCCGCGCCACGCGCAGCGTGCGCGAGCCGACATTCAGATTGGTGCCAATCGTCGCACCCAGCGCGGCCGCCAGCCGCGAATCGGGCCAGGCCTCCCCGGGCGCGGGTATCTCGCGCGTGGGCAACCCGGTCCCGAACGCCCGATCGGCCACCGTCAGATTGCCGCGCAGCGGATACCCTCCGCTGACCGCGCGCACATCGGCCAGCTGATTGGAATCGCCGTTGAAAATCGCCGACAGCGTCATCGTCAGGCGCGCACTCGTAAGCCCGGAAGAGAGGGCATGCGCCTGCTCGGCCGGATCGATCGCGGCATCCGACTCGACGCGCAGATCCGCCGCCAGTACTTCGCTGGCCTGCGCCGTCACCGCGCGACCGATGCGATCGACCAGGAAGCCGACCCCGCACAGCGCCGCGACCGCCACGCACAGCGACAACCACAGCACCGCCAGCTCGCCCGAGCGCCATTCGCGCCGCAGCTGGCGCAGGGCCAGGGAAAGGCTACGCATAACGACGGCTACGCATGGCCCGCGTCGGGTGTGTTGCCGGATTCCTCGTGCATGGAGCCCGCTTCCATGACGACGATGCGACCGCAGCGTGCTGCGAGCGCACGATCATGCGTGACCAGTACCAGCGTGGTCTGCGAGCCGGTGTTCAGCTCGAACAGCAGCTGCGCGATACGCCCACCGGTGGCAGTATCCAGATTGCCCGTCGGTTCATCGGCGAACAGCACCGCGGGCGTGCCCACCGAGGCCCGCGCCAGCGCGACACGCTGCTGTTCGCCGCCGGAGAGTTGCCGTGGGTAGTGGCGCAGCCGCGTACTCAAGCCCACGCGCGCCAGCATCTCGGTCGCCGCGCTGCCCGCATCGCGCCTTCCAGCCAGCTCCAGCGGCAACATCACATTCTCGACCGCCGTCAGCGACGGCACCAGGTGGAAGGACTGGAATACGAAGCCGACTCGCTGCGCGCGTAAGCGCGCGCGGGCATCCTCGTCGAGCACCGAGAGGTTGGTACCAGCAAGCCACACTTCCCCGGAGGTTGGCTGGTCGAGCCCGGCCAGCAGCGCAAGCAGCGTCGACTTGCCCGCTCCGGAGGGGCCGACGATGGCGATCGATTCGCGCGCGGCCACCGCCAGCGAGACCTCGTGAACGATGGTCAGCGGACCTTCCGGGCTGCTAACCTGCTTGCTGACTTTTCGAGCTTCGAGAACGATGTCGCGCGTCATTGTCATCCTGATGGCCTGGCTCATCGCACTGCCGGCAGTGGGAGCGGCGCCCGCCGTGGCCGCAGCGGCGATGCCGGTCATCCTGGTATTCGGCGACAGCCTGAGCGCCGGTTATGGAATACGCGTCGAACAGGGATGGGTCAGCCTGCTGGCGCAGAAGATCGAGCAGGAAGGGTACGGATTCCATGTCGTGAATGCCAGCGTCAGCGGCGAAACCAGCGCCGGCGGCCTGGCACGATTGCCGCGGGCCTTGAGCCTGCAACAGCCGCGCATCGTGCTGCTCGAACTGGGCGCCAACGACGGGCTGCGCGGCCTGCCCATACAGCAGACGCAGGAGAACCTCGGCAAGATGATCGCGCTGCTGCAGCAGCAGCACATCCCCGTGTTGCTGCTGGGCCTGAAGCTGCCGCCGAACTATGGCGAGCGCTATACCAGCGGCTTTGCGACCATGTACCAGTCGCTCAAAGACCAGTACCACGTGCCGCTGCTACCCTTCCTGCTGGAAAACGTGGCCCTCAAGCCCGATCTCATGCAGGCCGACGGGTTGCATCCCAACGAGCAGGGCCAGCCATTGTTGCTGGACAATGTCTGGCCCACACTGGTGCCACTGCTGCGCGCACAAAAAACCGGTCGCAGCGGCGGGGGGTGAATTCTTGGACAGGTTCTGGTTACCGCAGTATCCGCCCGGCGTGGCCGCCGACATCGACGCCGGCCAGCTCGGCTCCCTGAAGGCGCTGATCGAGAAATCCTGCGAGCAGTTCGCCGATCGGGTGGCCTACATCAGCATGGGCACCTCGATGACGTTCCGCGATCTCGAGCAGCGCTCGCGCGCATTCGGCGCCTGGCTGCAGCGTCGCGCCGGACTCAAGACCGGCGACCGCGTCGCGATCATGCTGCCGAACCTGCTGCAGTACCCGATCGCCATGTTCGGCGCGCTGCGCGCCGGGTTCGTGGTCGTCAACACCAATCCGCTCTACACGGTTTCCGAACTCAAGCACCAGCTCGCCGATTCGGGCGCCACCGCGGTGCTGGTGCTGGAGAATTTTGCCGCCACGCTGGCGCAGGCCCTGCCCGGCACCAGCGTTCGCACCGTCATCGTCACCTCGGTCGGCGAGCAGCTGAAATTCCCCAAGGGTCTGATCGTCGACGCGGTCATCCGGCACGTGCAGAAAAAAGTGCCGAAGTGGCACATCCAGGGCGCGCGCGGGCTGAACGCCGTGCTCGGCGAGGGCCGCGTACTGGAACTGAAGCCGGTGAATCTCACGCACAATGACATCGCCTATCTGCAGTACACCGGCGGCACCACGGGCATAGCCAAGGGCGCGATGCTCACTCACGGCAACATGGTGGCGAACGTGTTGCAGTCGGGCGCCTGGTTCCGCCAGGTCGAGATCGACAGCGCCACTTATGTTTGCGCGCTGCCGCTCTATCACATCTTCTCACTGACGGCGAACTGCCTGCTGTTCGCGCTGGTCGGCGGCACCGGGCTATTGATCGTCAATCCGCGCGACTTTGCTGCCTTCGTCAAGGAACTGCAGGCTCACAAACCGATGTTCTTCATGGGCGTGAATACCCTGTTCAATGCGCTGATGAATACGCCGGGCTTCGAGCGCATCGATTTTTCACGACTCAAGGCCACCGTGGCCGGCGGCATGGCATTGCAAAGCGGGGTCGCCGAACGCTGGAAGCAGATCACAGGTTGCCTGGCCTCCCAGGGCTGGGGCCTGACCGAGGCTTCCCCGGTGGTGTGCGTGACTCCCCTGGTGGGGCCCCATGCCAAATTCACCGGCGCCGTCGGCTTACCCGTTCCGTCCACCGAAGTGACGATCCGGGACGATGACGGGCGGGAACTGGCGGTCGGCGCAGTCGGTGAAATCTGCGTGCGCGGGCCGCAGGTCATGCGCGGCTATTGGAATCGTCCCGACGAGACCGAGAAGGTCATGCTGCCCGATGGCTGGCTGCGCACCGGCGACATCGGCCGCTTCGATGAGCTTGGCCTCGTCTACATCGAAGACCGAAAAAAGGACATGATCATCGTCTCGGGTTTCAAGGTGTACCCGAACGAGATCGAGGATGTGATCGCACGCTGTGCGGGCATACTGGAAGTCGCGGCGGTGTCGAAGGCCGATGAGCACTCGGGCGAAGTGGTGGCGCTGTTCGTGGTTCGCAAGGACCCCTCGCTGACCGAGCAGGCCATCAAGGACTACGCGCACCAGTATCTGACCGGCTACAAGCGGCCCGCCGCCATCTACTTCCGCGACGAACTGCCCAAGACCAATGTCGGCAAGATCCTGCGGCGCTCGCTGCGCGATGAGCTGGCGAAGCAATAGTTCGGCGCAATGTGTCAGCACGGATTGTCGTACGGTATGCCACTTATCAAAGTGGGTGCCTGGTGAAAACGAGAGCACTTGCTGCGGCCGGCATGTTCGCGGTCAGTCTTGTCAGTACGCACGCCGTTTCGGCACCCGCAGCGTCCTTCGAGAGCTTTGTCAAAAGCTATTACGATGGCGAGTACGCCGCCCACCCGGTAGCGGCGACGTCCGTGGGGATTCACGACTACGACTCGAGAGTCGACGACATGAGCGCAGACGGGCAGGCGCGCAACAGCGCGCGTCTGCACCAGGCGTTGGCAACGCTGCAAGCGATGGATCCTCACCGGCTGAGCCCGGCGGACCGTGATGACCGCGAGGTATTGGTGGGCCGGATCAAGGGCACGTTGCTCGATGACGAGACCATCCAATATTGGCGCCGCGATCCCGGCCGCTACCCCCGCCTCGCGACCTCGGCCGTGTTCGAGTTGTTGCATCGCGATTTCTCGCCGCTTGCCGAACGCCTTCGATCAGCCATCGCGCGCGAGCGCGAGATCCCGGCGGTGCTCGCCGCCGGCAAGACCAATATAGAACACCCACCGCGCGCGTTTGTGGAGATCGCCCTTCGCAATATCGCCGGCTCGATCAACTTCTATCGAGCAGCCGCCCCGAGCGCCTTCGCAGCGGTCGACGACCCTGGGCTGAAACGCGATTTCGCGACCAGCAATGCGGCGACGATCTCCGCCTTCGAGGACTATAAATCCTTCCTGGAAGCCCAATTGAGTAAAGCCGATGGCGATTTCGCGCTCAAACCCGATGTCTTCGTCCAGCGGCTGACCGACAATGAAATGGTTGCGCTACCTGTGCGCAAACTGCGCGAGATTGCGTTGCGCCAGTTGCACCGCGATCAGGCTGCACTCAAGGTTGCCGCGCACGAGGTGGACGCATCAAAGTCAGTCGCCGCAGTGGTCGAGCAGATGCGTTATCAGCACCCGAGCGCAGAGACGTTGCTGCCGACAGCGGAAGCGGATCTCTCAGGCTTGCGCAGTTTCGTCAGCGAACACCGCATCGTGACCATCCCGAGCGAGCTGCTGCCGACGGTGGAGGAAACGCCAGAATTCGCGCGCGCCACGGTCACCGCCGCCATGGATTCGCCCGGACCATTCGAGCAACATGCCACGCAGGCCTTCTACTACGTCTCGCCACCCGATGCAGGCATGGCCGCAGAGAAGCTCGAGGATTACCTGCAATCCTACTACTTTGCTGGTCTGGACATCATCTCGGCACATGAGGTCTGGCCGGGCCATTTCATGCAATACCTGACTCGTCGCAGCCATCCAGAATGGCCACTCGCACGGCAGCTGGCGCACGCGCAATCCACCGCGGAGGGCTGGGCGCACTATGCCGAGCAGATGATGATCGAGCAGGGGCTGGGGCAGGGCGATCCGACGATGAGAGTGGCCCAGCTCGAGGCGGCGCTGCTGCGCGATTGCCGCTTCGTTGGCTCGCTTGAAATGCATACGGACGGCAAGAGCGTGGAGGACGTGGCGCAGCTGTTCATGAAGGAGTGCGGCGCGCCGCAAGCCGAAGCGCGCCGCGAAGCTTATCGCGGCACCAGCGATCCGGGTTACGTGAACTACACGATTGGCAAACTCGAAATACTCAAACTCCGCGAGGATTACAAAAAGAAGATGGGCGCGAAGTTCTCGCTGACCGAGTTTCATGATCGATTTCTGGCCGCAGGATTGGTGCCAGTGAAGATCATTCGGCGCGAGATGATGGGCATGGACGGACCGTTGCTGTAGACGACGGCTGAATCGGCCCTTTGTGTGTTACCGAACAGTGCTGCGCGGCCGCGGCGCGTAACTTGGACCGGTGAATATCCCTGCCCCGCTCGCATTCGCCCCGCGAACAACCTACTGATTTCATCGAGAAGAAGCGGGGAGCGATTCTTCAGCGTGCTGCCGCTTTGGGTCGGCAGTGAGTATTCGACTCGATTGCGGACACTCTCATGACGGAATGTGCGTTGCTCTCTTCTCGCGAGCCGCTGAGAGGGGCGGCTTGCCCCTCCCAGCTTCGCGCGCCGGGCGGCTAGGACGCCGTGGCGCGAAACCCGTAGCTGTCGACGAGTCGTACGGCCAGCCGGGTCGCCTTAGGCAGGATATCGCAGCGGTCAGCGATGCCTTCCTCGAAGGTTTTGAACGCCGGTAGGGCGGTAACTGGCGCGGACTCGTCTTCCTTCAGATTCAGAAAGACATGAACAAACTCGTTGCCGTCCCGGAACAGCGCGTACGCGACGCCTTCGGACGAAGCGTTGCGAAGCTGCGCAAACACGGCACGGGAAAGATTCTCGTTCTCGGCGGCACGATCGGGCTTGGTGGTGTAACGGACCAGTGTCACTCTCTGCATGGGGTAACCCTCCTCAATGGGCGGCACGATGCACGCCTCTTCAGTGACAAGGACGGCGGCACCCGCGCAAAAGGTGCGGCAAAGATTTATTTTCGTGGGACAGCATCCTTTCAGATCCGACAGACGTCCCGATTAGAAGGGCGTGCTAAGGAGCGGAGATGACGGAGAATGCGGTAGATATGGCAGCTTTGACCCGGCTAATGGCCGAAGTTCGCCCTCGGTTGCATCGCTATTGCGCCCGAATGGTAGGCTCGGTGTTTGATGGCGAGGACGTGCTGCAGGAGGCCATGGCGAAAGCTACGGAAGCATTGCCGACCGCGGGCAATCTCCAGAAGGCCGAGAGCTGGCTGTTCACCATCGCGCACAACACCGCGCTCGATACCCTACGTCGTCGAAAGAGGCAGGCAGAAGTGTTGCTCGAAGAGGACTCCCCGGAACTGCCCAACACGTCGCCCGAGGCCGATTCGTGGGTGGCCGCGACTGCGAGCCTTACCGCACTGATGCAGCTGACGGTGCTACAACGAGCCACTGTGGTGTTGATGGATGTGCTCGAGTACTCCTTGTCGGAGGTGGTCGACATCCTTGGCACGACCCTTCCGGCGGTGAAGGCGGCGCTGCATCGGGGCCGAGTGCGGCTGAAGACACTGGCGCATGCTGATGCGGTTCCGTCGCCCTCCTTGAGCGCAGAAGAACACGCGCGATTGCGCTCCTACGCCGAACGCTTCAATGCGCACGATTTCGACGCGCTGCGCAGTCTTCTCGCTGAGGACGTGCGGCTGGACCTCGTGAATCGACGCCAGCTTGTGGGTCGCAAGGATGTTTCGGTCTACTTCACCCGCTACAGCGAGACGGCGGACTGGAAGTTCGCACCAGGCTTAGCGGAAGGGCGGCCGGCACTTCTCGTCAGCGACCCGGCGGACGCGGCCGGCACGGTGAACTACGTGGTGCTGCTCACATGGACCGCTGGTCGCATCTCCGGCATTCGCGACTTCCATTACGCCAAGTACGTGAAGGACGGTCTCGCCGTGGCGAAGTGCTAGCCGCAGTACCGTTGACAGCTAAACGTGAACTCCAGAACTGGACGCGACGTTCGCCGCACAAAAGGTCTGGCCACCCGTACTACGAATCACCTCGGTCGAAATCGACAGCGGCTCCGCCGCTAATGCAGGCCGACCACCGCCGCGATCTGCTGCTGAATCGCCTCCGCCGCAGCGCGTGGATCCGCGGCATCGCGGATCGGACGGCCCACCACGATGTAGTCGGCGCCCCATTCGAAAGCCTGAGTCACCGTGGCTACGCGCTTCTGATCGTCCGTCGGCCGGTTTTCCACCGGCCGCACGCCGGGCGTAATGACGAGCAGCCGCCGGTCGAGCAGCTCCCGCAGCCGCGGCACTTCGAGTGCCGAGGATATGACGCCATCGCAGCCCGCTTCGAGCGCGCGCCGCGCGCGCGACAGCACCAGGTCCCCGATGGAGCATTCGAAGCCGAGGTCATCCAGGTCACCGCGATCGAGGCTGGTGAGCACGGTGACCGCCAGGATCTTGACATCACCCTTGGCGGCGCCGGCCGCCTCCATGATGGACTGGTTGCCATGCACCGTCGCAAAGCTGACGCCGCGATTGCGCAGTGCCCGCACCGCGGCGGCCACGGTGGCCGGGATGTCGAAGAACTTCAGATCGACGAAGATCCTGCGATCGCGCGCCGCCAGCCAGTCCAGCAGCTCGAAATACTGTCCGCTCATGAACAGCTCGAGCCCGATCTTGTAGAACTGCACCGAATCGCCCAGCTGCTCGACCAGCGCGCGCGCGGCGGCGGCATCGGGCACGTCGAGCGCAAAAATCAGCCGCTCGCGGGCCGGAATCGCCGGCGTGTGAATCGCTGTCGTTGGCATCGTTGGCATCGTCGGCACGGTGTGTGTGTCGTTCATGTGCGTTCCGCAGGGTCGAACAGTCGTTGATGCTCAAGAATGGCGTAGCGGTCGGTCATTCCCGCGATGTAATCCGCCACTATGCGTGCGCGCCCTGCATAGCCGTCACGCGCCTCCGCGCGGCTGGCCGCCTCGCGGTATTCGTCCGGCATCAGCCGGATCTCGGCGGCGAATGCCTCGAACAGTTCGCGCACCACGCGGCGGGCCTTCAGCGTCATGCGCAGCACGCGCTGATGGCGATAAACGTGCTCATTGAGGTATTGCTTAAGCTCGATGTGATTCGCGCGCATGGCGTCAGTCATGCCAATGATCGCGTGCGGGTGCAGGCGAACCGCGTCGATATCGGCCGGCGCCGCGGCTCGCAGATGGTTGGCGCTGCACTGGATCACATCGCTGACCAGCGCGTTGACCATGCGCCGCACGGTCTCGTGCACCCGCCGGCGGCCCTGCAGGTCCGGGTACAGCCGCTGCACTTCCTGGAAATGCCGCCCGACCAGCGGCACCTCCGCGACCGCCTCGAGCGTAATCAATCCCGCCCGGATGCCGTCATCGACGTCGTGATTGTTATACGCCACCTCGTCTGCGAGATTGGCGAGCTGCGCCTCGAGACCGGGCTGCTGGCGCTTGAGGAAGCGCTCGCCGATATCGCCCAGCTCACGCGCGTGCGCCACCGAGCAATGCTTGAGAATGCCCTCGCGGGTCTCGAAGGTGAGGTTCAGCCCTGAGAACTGCGCATAGCGCTCCTCGAGCTCATCGACCGTGCGCAGCGACTGCAGGTTGTGCTCGAAACCGCCGTACTCGCGCATGCACTCGTTGAGCGCGTCCTGGCCGGCATGTCCAAAGGGTGTGTGGCCGAGATCATGCGCCAGCGAGATCGCCTCGGTCAGTGTCTCGTTCAGATCCAGCGCGCGCGCGACCGTGCGGCCGATCTGCGCCACCTCGATCGAATGGGTCACGCGCGTGCGGTACAGATCACCCTCGTGATTGACGAACACCTGGGTCTTGTAAGCCAGGCGCCGAAAAGCGTTGGAATGGATGATGCGATCGCGGTCGCGCTGGAATTCACCGCGGTACTCCGGCGGCGGCTCGGCAAAACGGCGCCCGCGCGAGCGCGCATCCTGCGCCGCGTAGCGCGCCAGTATCTCGCCGCTCATCGCGCGCGCCTCATGGTGCCACGGCACTGGCGCGGCCGAACTGCGCGGCCAGCGTGCTCTGCAGCGCGGCGTCGGGATAGTCGGCGGTCATGACGGCATCGCCGATGCCGCGCAGCAGGATCAACCGCACGCGCCCCGATTTGACCTTTTTGTCGACGCGCATGTAGTCGAAGGCGCGCTCGGCGCCGATCTTTGGCGCCTCGACCGGCAGTCCCGCGCGCTGCAGCAGCGACACCAGTCGCCGCAGCTGTCCCCCCTCGAGCTGGCCCACCCGCTGTGACAGATCGGCGGCGGCGATGAGCCCCAGTCCCACCGCCTCCCCGTGCAGCCACTCGACATAGCCGGTGGCCGCCTCGATGGCGTGTCCGAAAGTGTGGCCGAGATTGAGCAACGCGCGATCGCCCTGCTCACGTTCATCGCGGCTGACGATCTCGGCCTTGATCTCGCAGGAACGTCGAATGGCGTACGCCAGTGCGCCCGGATCGCGCGAAACCAGCGCTTCGATATTGGCCTCGAGCCAGTCGAAGAAAGCCGCGTCGCGGATCAGGCCGTACTTGATGACTTCGGCCAGTCCAGCGCTGAGCTCGCGCGCGGGCAGGCTCGCGAGCAGATCGGTATCGATGATGACCGCTCGCGGCTGGTGAAACGCGCCGATCATGTTCTTGCCGCCGGGATGATTGACCGCGGTCTTGCCGCCCACGGCCGAGTCGACGTCGGCCAGCAGCGTCGTCGGCAGCTGCACGAAGCTGACCCCGCGCTGATAACAGGCCGCCACGAATCCGGAGAGATCCCCAACCACCCCTCCGCCCAGTGCCGCGACCACCACGTCCCTGCCCAGGCGATTGGCGATCATGACGTCGAAAATGCGGCCGGCCGTGGCCAGCGTCTTGTGCGCCTCGCCGTCGGGCAGGATCACCTCGACCAGCCGCCGCCCGGGCAACGCCTGCCTGACGCGATCCGCATACAGCGGCGCCACGACGGTATTGCTGATCAGCAGCACATCGCCGGCCGGGATATGGGCGGCCAGCACGGTCTGCGATTGCAGCAGGTTCGATCCGATCAGGATCGGATACGAGCGATCATTCAAATGGACGGTCAGGGTCTGCATGCGTCAACGGCCGCGGCAGTGGCCAGGTCCGGTTGCAGCGATTCGCGGAATTTCTGGGCGATGAAATCGGACACCGACGGCACCCGGCGCTGGTCGGTGGAAACGGTCAGGTCGGCGATCTCGCGGTACAGCGGCTCACGGACGCTCAGCAGCTCTTCGAGGCGCTGTGCCGGGTCCACTCCGTGCAGCAACGGCCGATGGCGCGTGCGTCCGGCGCGCTCGGCCTGCTGTGCCACCGATGTTTCCAGGTAGACCACCCAGCCCCGTGTCTTCAGATCCGCGCGCGTACCGGCGTCCAGCACCGCGCCGCCGCCCGTGGCAAGCACGATGCATTGCCGGGCGGTGAGTTCTGCGATGACGTCGCGTTCGCGATGCCGAAATCCCGCTTCACCCTCGCGCTCAAAGATAAGCGGAATGTCGGCGCCCGTGCGCAGCTCGATTTCGTGGTCACTGTCCAGAAATGGATAGTCCAGCAGTCGCGACAGGTATTTGCCGACCGCGGTTTTGCCCGAGCCCATAGGCCCGATCAGGAAGATGTTGTGCTTGCCGGTCATCGCGCATTGAGCCGCCGTTGCGGCCCATGCGCAGGTTACACCAAACGCCGCGCCCTCGCCGGGCGCCGATTACTGCCAGCAGCTCGTTGTGTCGGGTGTGGAGGTCTGCACGCCCGTACTCGTCAGCGTGAACAGCTGGCAGTGCGTGTCTTTGGCCTGATCGGAACCGGCAACGGGCGCCGCCGTGATCGTATAGCCGGCCGGGATGACTGGCGGTCCGGCCGCGTACGCGGTCGTGGTGATGCTCACTGTGTAGTAGCCGCTGCCGATGGTCATTGGAAACGCCGTGGCGGTTCCGCCGTAGCCCAGGTCCGAGGGCAGCACGCTGTACACGTTATTGGTGTTGTAGAAACGCTCCTCGCGTCCGGCCAGATCGAGCAAAGCCGTCTTGGCCTCGGTACGACGCGACTTGCGCACCTTGTCGATATAGCTGGGTATGGCGATCGCCACGAGTACCGAAATGATGAGCACGGTCACCATGAGTTCGATCAGCGAGAAGCCGGTCGCTCGTGAAAGCCGCGGTGGATTTCGCTGGAACATATCCTGGTTTCTCCTGATCACTGCCGCGCCGTTAGCGCAACTGGATCCAAGTCAGACGATTGACCGTGGTGTCGGACAGCGCGATCTGCTGCGCACCGCCAGGCGCATTGCCGGCCGTCGGGATCGAAATATCCTGGCCGATGACATAGGTCGAACCTTCCCTGGTGTTGACCACGGTCAGCGCACCGGTCTCATTGGTCTGAATACCCGCGGTGTTGGTGTCGCGATAGTTGACGAAGGCGCTGTTGAACGAGGTCGTTCCGGAGCCGGGTGATGCGCCGCCGCTCGCGAATGTGCCGCCGCTGACCAGCGCCACGACGTAGGTGACGCCCTGGTCCGTGGTCGGGCTATTGCAGTTCAGCGGCTGATTGTTGGCTGGAATCGTCGAGTTGACGATGATCCCGTCCTCGAACAGCGTCGGATTCGAGACGATCTGCTCCACGATGGTCGCGCCCGCGGTGGTCGTGCCATTGGTCTGCGGCAGGTTGGCATACCAGCCAAATTTTCCCGAGCAGGTCGAGGTCGAAGCGCCCGTGCACTGCGCCCACGTAATAACATTATTGGATGTCGTTATGGTCGTGGTTGTGCCCGTATTGACCGTGTAAGTCTGTGCGGTCAGAAGCGACTGTTTATCCGGCGTGGCCGCCGTGATCCTCCATGCCGCCGCGTTGGCCTGGGTACTGGTCAGGCTCGAGTACTGCGCGGCAGTGGACTTGGCATTCCAGGCAGCGAAGTTCCAATCCCAGACCCCATACAGGCTCTGGGTGGTGTTGGTCGCATAGCTGGCCGCCGAGGTGAGCGTGAACTGATTGCGCTGCCCCGTGCCGAACGACACGATGACGGACGGCAGTGAGCCGCTCACAACCGCCGAAGCCAGCACGAGCTGCGTCGTGATCGGCTGTCCCGAGGGCGTCTTGAACACCGGCGCGGGCGTGGAGCCAATCGTGGTGACACCCCAGTTGGCAGGGTTGGTGCTGGTGAGGTCGAAGCGCCACACGTTGCCGTTGAGGTCACCGGCATACACGTAGTCGGTAATGTGATCGCCGTCGAGATCGGCCGGCGAGACATAGGCGATACCGTTGCTGGTACCGGAGGTGCTGGTGCTCAGATAGTAGAAGCTGAACGTTACCGGCGAAGTCCCGGAGATCGTCATGACATAGATGCCCGCATCGCCGCTGCTGCTGCCGTAGCCGTTGCCGAAAACCGCGCCCCAGGTACCGTTGTGGAAGCGGCGGATCTGCGGGGTTCCGTAGGTATTGCCGAGGCTGCTGCCGCAGCTGCTATTGCCCACGCAGCTGATAGTCGACGAACTCCAGTCTCCGAGCACGGTATTAGCCGCACTGGTCTCGTTGAAGGTTGACGGGTTGGTGATATCGAGCGCGTAGAGGCCTGCGCCGCCAGGCCCAAGTCCACCGACCAGGATGGTGTGCCAGGTGCCGCTGTAGTAGACATCGCCGGTGCCCGGCGTGGCGTCCACGTAGAAGGCATGCGAGTACTGCGGGTTCGAATAGTCGATGTTCGGCGTACTGCTGTGGATCGTATTGAGAACCGCGCCGGGCATGTAGGCAATGACTTCCGCGCCATCATTCGGCGTCCCGGTCGTATTGATGACGTTGCCGTTGATGTCCTCGGAGCCGGTCCGGAAGCCGTGCAGGAAGCCGTCATTGGCGCCGGCATAGATGACGTTCAGACGCGACTGGTTGGTAGTCAGGAATGTCTGATAGCTCTGGCCCGAATTTTCGATGATGGTGTCGCCGGTCGCGTCGTAGCGATCGGCCCAGGTGACCGCGTAGGGCGAGGCAGGCGGGCCGACCCAGGTCGGGCTGGCATCGATGATATCGGCCAGCACGCCGTCGCGTGCCCTGTAGAGGCCGGCGCCCGCGCTGTTGATTTCATTGCTGCGATCGCCGCGCAGGTACGCGACTCGGGTCGTGCCGCTGGCGGAGCCGCCAATGGCAGTCTGCTCCGCCGAGCTCATATTGGTGTACTGGAAGGGTATGCCCGTGGCACCGGCCACCACCGCGGTATCCAGGCTGCTCCAGGTCATCATCTGCCGCCCGCTGCCGGGAGACCCCGAAATGGGCTCCGCGGTGGCCGGGCCGGTAGCGCCGGTGTAGAGGCAGGTCTGCCCGGAAGGCACTCCTGTCAATACGCACTCGGAGTCCCAGGTAGCCAGGCCCTGGATCGACACCACACCGTTGGTATCGATCAGGCCGAACGCTGTCACGCGGCCGGTCCAATCGTTGGGATTGTAGAAGGCGAAATACGCCTGCGAGGTGGTCTGCACCTCGGAGGTCTGCTTCTCGTTGACCGTCGCCGAACTGGCCGACACGGTGCTCGGCGCGGCCTTAAAGCAAAGAATCTCGTGAATATTCGTATCACCGCCGGTGGAACCGGCAAAACCGAATCGCAGCGTCGCGGGCAGCGCGCCGTTGGAGGCCGTGATGCTCTGGCTGGTGATCACCGGAGTGTAGGTGCCGCCGTTCATGCTGTAGGAAAAGCTCAGCAGGCCGTTCTGCGTGATCTGCAGGTTGTAGAGGAAGACGTTCTGCACGACCACACCGTCGGGACGCGCATTCGCCCCTTCGTTGGCGATCTCCGTGGTTGACGGCAATTCGTAGTACGCATTCGCGATCGGCGCGTAGTCCTGGAGCGCAGGACTCGGATTGCTGACCGCGGTCGGATTGGTCGCACTGGCGGAATAATTCCACACCTGGCCGGTCAGGCAGGTGTTCCGCACGGCGGCCAGCTTCAGCGCCGGGGTATTCAGCGTCGACGTTGTGTAGTAGGCAGGATAGGTTGTGGTCAGGTACGCCCAGGATACGTTGCCGGCGCCGCGCAACCCGATGCGATTGGGCTTGTAGCCATAGCCATAGGCGGTATTGTCGCCGCTCGCCGTGTTCGACCCGGTGTAGCCGGCCTCCAGATTCTGGCCGTTGAGGAAGTTGCCGAACTCGTCGATGCCCAGACCCAGGTACGCGCTGATCAAACCGTCATAGGGCGGATTCGAATTCGAGCAGGTATAGCCCAGGCTTCCGCCCCAGGAGCCGATGCCGTTCCAGAGCGGGCTGGTCGGACTGACGCTGCCATCCATCAGATAGAAGCTCATGCCGTCGGCGCCGTCCTTACCGGCCCCGCCGCTGTCGCCGCGATAGGTGACGGTCTTGAAGGTGATCTGAATGCCCTGTCCGGCATTGAACGCGGTGGCCGACACGATGGCGCCGTTTTCGCCATGCCCGTAGGGATAGCCGTTGGTGAATCGCAGCGCGCCATGACCCACCGGATCCGGCAGGGTCTGCGAATTGCCCGAGACACCGGCATAGCCGCCCACGAGCGCGGGATCGCCGTCCTCCGCCGCGGAGTAATAAGAGGTTTTAATGCTCAAGCACGACGGCACCACCCCGGGACTCGCGGAGCTGCTGCTGCTGCCCGCCGTCAGGCAGGCGCCGTTGAAGAAGTACCAGTTGTTGGTCGTGACGGCCCCGGTGAAGTCTTCCGAAAAGGTCGTCTGCGCCCGGGCGCCGCCGGACACAGTCAGCGCCACCGCGGCCAGCGCGATAGCGACGTGATACTTGGCGTTCATCAGAAACCTCCGATGTTGCATACGATGCAGACGACTGCCACCGTACTTTCGACGACCGCGATCGCCGTATTGCTGAGGCCGTAGCCATAGGCGTCGACCTGGTAAGCCTCGCCGCGTCCGGTCGCGAGAGCGCCGACGTCCGTGATATAAAAATGAGGCCGATTCGAGTAATAGTTCTGCGACGATGACGTGGTGTAGTTCATCTGCGGCGGCGCATAGGCCACCCCCACATTGTGCGAACCGGTCGGCCAGGCCGAAGCGGTTCCCGTGCTGACGCCAGTGATGATGGCCAGGCTCGAGGCGGCGGTGCAGATCTGCGGCGTACCGCCGGCATTGGCGTCGATCATCGCCGACGTGCAGGCGGCGTCGGCGTATGCCGCACTGCCCTGGCTGACCGCATAGATGGCGCCGCTCTGATTGGCAAGCCACCACTCCGCGTACTGCTGGGCACTCTCGGCGGCCTGCAACGCTCGCTGCTTCTCGCGCGTGTTGCCCGCGATTTTCTCCTGCATGCCGAAGCTGCGGAACATGCTCAGCGCCATGATGGTGACGACCAGCAGCAGCAGCAGGCTGGAGATCAGCACCACCCCGCGCTGTGAGGAACGTGGCTGTGAGGAACGTGAAATCTGTCGCGACTGCTTCATCGTCAGATCCCCGCTTGACTCATGACGGTGATGACGCGTTGGAAGGTCAGGTATTGCGGCACGGTGGTTCCCTGTGCCGCAGCCAGCGTCGACCACATCGGATTGTTGAACTGCAGCGTCACCTGTACGGAAATGACATTGCTCCAGTTCGGCACGTTCGTCGCCGTGTAGTAGGTATCGACGTTGTTAGGGCTGCTGCCGGTCGTGACGCCGTACAGAATGCTCAGATTATTGACGACAACGCCGCTGAAAATGCCGCTGGCCAAGGGCACCGTGCCGATGATGGGATAGGCCGTGCCGTTCATCGTGCAGATGAGCTGGCCGTTCACGACGCTGAATGCATTCGTATAGGTAGTGACCGCACCGCCGGTGTTGGACTGACCGATACAGTTGACGATGGTATCGCCAGGATTGGTGGCATAGCGCACCGAAATGGTATCGCCCGGCGCGGTGGCGCTGTACGTGCCGACGATGGCCTGGCCCGCCGCCGCGAAGGTTCCGTTCGCGGGCATGACCAGCGTCGCCGAATTGGTGGTCGGATCCGGGTAGTAGCCGGCCGATTGAATGACGTCGGTGATCATCGTCATCGCCATGCGTTCGGCGTCCTGCAGCTGCGAGAGCTGGTTCTGGCTGGCGAATGACCGGCGATTATCCTGGACGAGTGTCAGCAGTCCGCCCAGCAGGAACAGGCCGATCAGCAGAGCCACCATCAGTTCGACGACGGTGAAGCCGCCCTGGGTTCGTTGCTTGCCCGTTCTCATCTCAGGGCTCCACATAAAGGGTGTAGTCCGGTCCCACCATCGTGGTTCCCTGCGACTGCGCATTGAGTCCAATGCTGCGTTCGCTCCAGGTGACCAGGATGGTGCAGCCGACCGGGTAGTTGGTCGCCGTCGGCGGATAGCAGTTGATTGTTCCGGTGCTGTTCGGCAGCGCTCCGCTCAGCGCGGTCGCCCACTGATGCAGGTCGTATGCGGCCAGCAACTGCGGGGTGCAGCTCGCGCTGACGCACGTGGGCGTCGAACTCAGTACCGTGTCCGTCGGTGCCGGCGTGAAGGCGCCACTGGTAATCGTGACGGTTTGCTGCGCGGCTGCCGCCTGCACCGACCAGTAGGCGCGGTTGGCGCGCATGGCCGATGACATGCTCGAGGCGAGTATCGCGGCGATCGAGCGCTGTGCGGCTGTGCCCGTGCTGGCGTACGAGAGCGCCTGGATCTTGGCGATGCCCAGCATCCCGACGCCGATGATGATGAGCGCCACCAGGACTTCAATCAGGCTGAATCCGCGTTGGCGAAATCCTGGATGCCGCAATCCGCTGTCACGTTTGAATGGGAGGCTCATAGGCAGGTCAGGCTGTTATTGGTTTGGTTGTAGGTTTGCACGGTCATCAAGCCCGCGAAGGTGACGCCTAGGCAACGCGTCGAAGCGCTGGTCGCGCTCACCGCGTGCAGGGATATCAGCAGGCCGGCCGCGGCGACGTTCGAGGTGGTGAAGCCTTCCCGATTGAAGCTCACGTAGCCCGAGGCGGGATTGGCCACAAAGGTGTCGGTGCTGGTGAAGGGAGCCTGCACACGAAAGATGGTGTCGCCGCTGGCGGTCTCGACCGTGTGGTCGGCATTGGCGTCGGAGAAGACTATCCAGCCGTTCTGCCAGGTGGAAACAGCCGCGCCGTCGCAGCTGGTGCCGGTGCTCGACACGCAGACCGTCACGGTCTGTCCTTCCTTGAGGGCCTCGGCGCGCGCAAACTGCATATCGCCAAGCAGGCCATTGATCTCGGCCGCGATGCGATTGGCATTGGTGATGTACCGATACGACGGCACGGCCACCGCCATGAGGACGGCAACGATGGCCATGACGACTACTGCCTCAAGGAGGGTAAAGCCGCCGTCGCGCCGACCGGTAGATCGAAACATCATGCATACCACCCTACGCACCGGAGCTTGCGCGAGGCTGGCTCGGACGAGCCATGGCCCCAAATTGCGACACAGTTCACAGCCTGCGGCTTCACGATGCAGCACCGAAGCGTACGCGCATACGCGCACCCCGGCCGTGAGGTCCGGCACCGATTGAGAAAGCGGCCCCGTGCACACGTGCAATCTCATCAACTATGGCCAGCCCCAGGCCGCAACCGATGCCGGCCGAGCCCGGCATACGGTAGAAGCGCTCCCGTACGCGCATGCGCTCGGAATCGGGGATTCCCGGTCCGTCGTCCTCGACTTCCAGGTACGCCGCCGCGCCGTCCACGCCGCTGCGGACTGTCACATGGCCGCCGCGCGGCGCGTACTTGAGCGCATTGTCGATCAGGTTCTCCAGCTGGTCCTCCAGCAGGCCCGCATCTCCGGTGACGGTGGCGGCCAGCGCCTCGGCACCCAGGTCGATACCCGCCCGGTCGGCTCGATCGATGTAGCGTTCGACCAGCTCTTCCACCAGCAATTTGAGTGAAACCGGCTGCAGATTTTCATGCAATGCCGCCACCGGCTCGGCACGGGCAAGGGCCAGCAATTGGTTGGCGGATCTTGCCAGCTGCTGGATACCGCGCTGCAGACTGCCGAGCTGAACTGACAGCGCGGCCGCACCGGGGTCCTGCTGCAGTAGTTCAAGCTGTGCCAGCAACCCCGCGACCGGCGTGCGCATCTGGTGCGCGGCGTCGGCGACGAAGCGTTGCTGCGCCTGCGCGGCATCGTGCAGCAGTTCCAGCACGCGATTGAACGCCACAATCAGTGCCCGCAGTTCCCCCGGAACCTGGGCCTCGTCGAAACTCTGCAGCCGGCGCGAGGATTGCCGCTCCACCTGGTCCGTGAGCCGGTCCAGCGGCCGCAGTCCGTAGTACACCGCGATCCACACCAGCAGCAGTGTCAGGTCCAGTTCGGCGAAGTCGACCAGCAACTTGCCGATCAGCATCACCTGCTGGGTGTGAGCACGGCGCTCCAGGGTCTCGGCCACGGTGATATGCACGGGGCCTGCGCCGGTGCGCGTCACTACACTGGCGGCGCGCCAGAGTTGCCCTTGCAGCTGCGCGTTCCAATAGTTGGTACGCCCCGGCACGCGAGCGGACGCCGCTTCGCTGTCGGCCAGTTGCGGCGTGCCGGAAATCAGCTCACGCGCCGGGCCCACGATGGCGTAGATCGCACCGCTCTCGAGCGCACCGCCGGCTCCGGCCGGCATGAATCGCAACTGCCCCTGCTCGATCCGGATATTGGCCGCGAACGCAGCCGCTGTGTTGGCAAGCGCCTGGTCGTAGGCGTTGCGCGTCGTCAGTATGGCCACGCGATAATCGACCACTCCGCCGATCAGCATCAGCAACGCCAGCGCCGGCAGCAGCAGTGAGAGCAGCCGGCGGCGAATCGTCATCACTCGGGCATCTCTCCGGCTTCGTCCAGCCGGTAGCCCAGCCCGCGGATGGCGCGAATCACGGCAGCGGAGCCGAGCTTGGAGCGCAGGCGGGATACGTGGGTTTCCACCGCGTTGGGCGTCAGGTCCTGCTCCCAGCCTGCGAGCGCCTGCATCAGCCGGTCCTTGGTGACGATTCTCCCGAGATTGTGCGCAAGACTTTCCAGCACCAGCCACTCGCGTCGCGTCAGCTCGACCACCGCTCCATTGACTTGCAGCTGGTGGCCGTTCAGATCAATCGTGAGCCCGCCGAGTCGCACCACGCCGCTGGGTGTCAGCCCGGCACGGCGAATCAGCGCACGGCAGCGGGCCGCGAGCTCCGCCTGCTCGAACGGCTTCATGAGGAAATCATCCGCGCCCAGTTCGAAGGCGCGGATCTTGTCGGCCAGGGTGTCGCGTGCCGTCAGCATGAGCACCGGCATCGCGGTGCCTTCGTTGCGCAGCGCGCCCAGCAGGCTCAGGCCGTCGGCATCCGGCAGACCGATATCGACCACCGCCAGATCGAAATGCTCGGTGCGCAGGGCGGCGCGTCCGCTCTGGGCGGAGGCCGCATGATCAACGGTGAATCCGGCAATCGAGAGGCCGCGGACAACCGCGTCCGCGACCAGCTCGTCGTCCTCGATCAGCAGGATGCGCATGCGCCTAGGCGCATGCGGCGCTAATTGATGCTGACGCCTTCGTGGATGATCTTCGGTGTGACGAAGACCAGCAGCTCATCCTTGTCATCGGTCTTGGTCGTGTTCTTGAAGAGATTGCCCAACACCGGGATGTCCCCGAACCAGGGAACCTTGGTCTCGGCGTCGGTATGATTGGTTTCGAGAATACCGCCCAGTACCACGGTCTGCCCGTCGGTGAGCACCACCTGAGTGTTGATGGCACGGGTATTGATCGAAGGCACATTGACGCCGCCCGATGCGACGACCACCTGTCCCACCGTGTCGTCGGACACGGTCAGATCCAGGATGATGCGGTTGTCCGGCGTGATCAGCGGCTTGACCTTGAGCTCCAGCACCGCGTCCTTGAACGCGATGGTGGTCGCACCGCTCGAGGCCGACTGCTGATACGGGATTTCGATACCCTGCTTGATGCTCGCCTCACGTTGGTTGGCCGTGATGACTTTGGGCGACGAGATGACGGTGCCGCGATTTTCGGTCTGCGCGGCGTCGAGTTCCAGATCGACCAGGAAGTCCGATCCCAGGATGCCCAGCGCGATGCTGCCCGCCGGACTTGCGACCGGCAGATTGACGTTGTATCGATTCGCGGCGGTGGCACCGGTGGGCAACGTCACGGGATACACCGTGCCATTGCCGGCCGTGCCGAGATTGGTGATGGCCGAGCTGACGCCCTGATCGACACCCGCGGCCGTGCCGGTGGTCTCGAACAGGCCGTTGCTGCCGTTATGCCGGGTGGCCGTCAGTCCCATGACCGCGCCGAGATCGCGTTCGTAGTCGTTGGTGACCACGACAATGCGCGCTTCGATGAGTACCTGGCGCACCGGAATGTCGAGCGTCGCCACGAGGCGGCGCACGTCGGCGATGCGGTCGGCGGTGTCCTGCAACAGCAGGGTGTTGGTACGGTCATCGACCGAGACATGCCCGCGTGCCGAGAGCACGGCGTTCTGGCCGCCACCGCCCGAACCGGCGCTCGGCCCGCCACCGCCCGTACCTTTCAACAGATTGGCGATGTCCGAGGCCTTGGCATAGTTGACCTGCAGGTATTCCGCATGCAGCGGCTCGAGTTCCTGCAGCTCTTTCTTGGCCGCAAGGTCCGCCTTTTCACGCGAGGCGAGTTCAGCCGCCGGAGCGACGATGATGACGTTGCCGTCCTGGCGCTTGTCCAGGCCCTTGGTGCGCAGCACGATATCCAGCGCCTGGTCCCAGGGGACGTTCTGCAATCGCAACGTCACGCTGCCGCTGACGGTGTCGCTGACCACGATGTTCTGGCCGCTGGCATCGGCCAGCAGCTGCAGCACCGCGCGCGTTTCGATGTCCTGGAAATTCAGTGTCAGGCGCTCGCCCTTGTATTCCTTCTTCGCATCGATGGCCGCGGTCTGACCGGGCTTCTTGGCCGCGGAGATCTCCACTACATATTCGTCGTCCGACTGGTAGGCCAGCGGCTCGACCTCACCGCGCGCATCCAGCACGATCTGGGTATCGCCGTTGAGCTTCGCGGCATCGAAACCGCTGACGGGTGTGCCGAAGTCGAGGGTGTCATAGCGGCGCTGCAGGTTCCTCGGCAGATCGGTGCCGCTGAAACTGATCATGATCTGCGAGCCCTGCTGCTTGAGGTTGATCGGGGTGCGCGGATCGCTCAGCCGCACTATCAACCGACCGGCGCCGGTTTCACTGCGGCGGAAATCGATGCTGCGAATGGCGCGGCCGCCGACCGCCGCCGCGGCCGCATGCGCCGCGGACGTGTTCGCGCTGGCGGCTGCCGCCCCGCGCGTTTCCACCGCGGTTCCGAGCAGGACCACCAGGTCATTGCCGCTGACGCGAGTCTGGTAGGGCATCGACTGATCGAGATTCAGTACCACGCGTGTGCGGCCATTGGCTTCGGCCGCGATCACGGTGTCCACGCCGTTGGTGCCGACATCGATGCGGCGCGAGGTCAGAGCCACGCTGGTGTTGGGCAGATCCAGCGAGATGCGCGCGGGCTTATCGACGGTGAAGGCGAGCGGTTCGGGCGCCGGACCGGACAGATGCAGGGTCACCTGCAGCTGGTTGGCATTGAGTTTCTGGACGTCGATCGACTGCAGCTGGTTGGGCGAAGCCGCGTTGGCATCGGCGCTGGCATCGGCCGCGTGCGCGCTGATTCCTGCGAGCATGCCGGTGGCCCACAGCAGGGCAACCCAGCGGATAGGTCCGCGCAGCATTTGGGGGATGAACCGTTTCATTCGATGTATCTCCGTGCCGATCATTCGTTCAGACCCAACGCAGCGGGCCGTTCGATGTAGCCGCCCAGTCCGTCCGGAATGATCTCTACCAGTGCGATTTTTGACGGCGAAATATTGGTGATCTTGCCGTCGTTGGTGCCTGCGTGCTCTCCGACCACCACACGGTGCACCCGGCCGTCCTTGGTCTGGACCAGGCCGTAGTTGTTGCCGTTGAGGTTGAGGGTGCCGACCATCTTCAGCGTATCGAGAGAAAACTGTTCGAGGTAATCACGATTGCGATGACTGTCCGGGCGTACGCCGCCGGGGCCGCCCGCACCGCCGGGTACGAACGGCGAGCGTTTGTCCTGGTCGGCGTAGTTGAAAGCCTCGTAAGGCTTGATCTCCGGCAGGGGCTCGACGCGGCCGCCGGGTTCTTTTTTGGTGGCATCGATGAAACGATCCAGATCCGAATCGCGTCCGCCGCAGCCGGCCAGCAGACCGCCGACCAGCGCCGCCGCGGCTGCCCATTTAACGATCGACAGGTATCGCGTGCGCATCACTTCAGCTTCCATGACGTTTCGCATCTTCGGCCTTGCGTCGGTCCGCTTCCGCCGCTGCGAGTTCGTCATCATCGAGATAGCGATAGGTCTTCGCGGTGACATCGAGTTGCAGCTGATCGAAGCCGCCGGTCTTGTCGATCGGCGTGATCGTGATGTCGTGCAGCGTGACGATACGCGGCAGCGCCGCGATGCCGCTGACGAAGGCGCCGAAGTCGTGATAGCTGCCGGTCAATGTGATCTTGATGGGCAGCTCGGCGTAGAAATCCTTCTTGGCTTCGGCACCGGGCTGAAACAGTTTTTCCTGCAGCGCCGCGGCCAGGCCGGTCTGTGAAATGTCCACCAGCAGGTTCGGCACCTCGGTCTTGCTGGGAAGCTGCCGCAGCAGGGCACCGAAGGATTTCTCGATGTCCGCCAGCTGCTGTTTGTAGACCTGCAGGTTGACCGCCTTGGCATGCTTGGTGCGGAACTCGTTGCGCAGCACCTGTTCCTGGTCTTCACGCCTTTGCAGATCGGGCATTCGATCCTGCCAGACGAAGAAGTAAACCAGCGCCAGTGCCACGATCACGAAGCACACCGCCGCCGCCAGCGCCCGTACCGCGAATGGCCAGCGGCCCGGGTCGCGCGGATCGAGGCCGCGCAGTTCCTCCATCAGATTCATTTGTTGCTCCCTGAAGAGGCGCGGATCGGCCGCTTGGGGGCATTGCTTTCATCGTCGGCGGCGACGCTGACCTGGGTCGCATCCAGCACAAAGTGGCTGCCGCCGGTGTTGTCCTTCGCCGTCTCCACCACCTCGAGTTCCGGATTGCGCAACCACTGCGAAGCCGAGATGTTGCGCATCAGCGTCGACACGCGCGTGGAGGACTGTGCGATGCCTTCGAACTTGAGCTTGGTGCCCGTCTGCTTGATGGAGGTCAGGTAGGTGCCGTCGGGCATCGCCTTGACCAGCTCGTCGAACAGATGCACGACTTCCGGCCGCGAGCGCTGCAGCTTCTCGATGATCTGCATGCGCGCGATGAAGCGTTGCTTCTGGGCTTCGAGGTCATTGATCTCTTCGATCTGTTTGTCGAGGACCTTGATTTCGCCCTTCAGCCGCTCATTGCGCTGGTCCTGGGCGTCGATCATGGCGCCGAGCATCAGATACGCCGCGAAGGCCACCACCGCGGCGGCACCGGCTGCGACGCCGAGCGCCACGAAGAAGGCGAGTTTGCGTTCGCGGCGCTGTTGTTCGCGCCAGGGAAGCAGGTTTATACGAGGCATTAGTCAAAGCTCCGCAGGGCGAGACCACAGGCCGTCAGGAGTGCCGTGGCATCGCGCTGCACCGCCTGGGCACGGGCCCGCGAGGAGAGTTTCATCTGCCCGAGCGGATCGCCGCGCTCGGCACTGATGCCGACGCGGCTTTGCACCACGTCGGCCACCCCCGGAATGTTGGCGCAGCCGCCGCAGATCAGAATCTTGTCGGGTTGCTCGCGCCCGGAACCGGAGGCCAGGTAGAACTGCATCGAGCGGCTCACCTGCTGGGTCATATCGTCGATGAAGGGATCGAGCACCTCGGCCTGGTAGTTGCCGGGCAGGCCGCCTTCCTTCTTGGCTCGGCCGGCTTCTTCCATCGACAGTCCGTAAGTGCGCATGATTTCTTCGGTGAGCTGCTGGCCGCCGAAGGCGAAGTCGCGCGTGTAAACGACCTTCAGGTTCCGCAGCACGCTGAAAGTAGTGCTGCTGGCGCCGAAGTCCACCACCGCGACGCTGTGATCGATGCCGCCGTCGGGCATCTGGTGCGTCATCAGGCGGCAGGCGTTCTCGAGCGCGAAGGCTTCCACATCCACGATGCGGGTAGTCAGGCCCGCGGCGACAACCGCGGAGCGGCGCTGGGCCACGTTATCGGTGCGCGAGGCCACAAGCAGCACGTCGATGGATTCCGCATCCTTCTCCGACGGACCGATCACCTCGTAGTCGTAGCTGACCTCGTCCATCGGAAACGGGATGTACTGGTCGGCCTGCATCTCGACCTGGGCCTCGAGCTCAGAGTCGCGCAATCCGCGCGGCATCTGGATGACCTTGGTAATGGCAGCATCACCGCTGATCGCGATGGCCGCCTCGTGACTTTTGGCGCCGGAGCGCTTCACTGCGCGCCGGATGGCCTCGCCGACCGCTTCCGGATCGACCAGGGTTTTCTCATTCATGGAGTTCGGCGGGGTGGGCTCGGCGGCGTAGGACTCCACCCGATATTCCCCCCCGACCATCGCCAATTCGATCAGCTTGATGGACGACGTGGTGATATCCAGGCCGAGCAGCTGCCGATATTTACGCGAAAATAGCAACACTTTTTCCCTGACCTTTCAGTAGGCTGCGCGACTTTTCTAGGAGACCCTGTCGAGCTTGTCGCAATATATAACAGACATAAGTTAAATACGACTCAGGCCCGCCCGACCATCTTGCTGGTCCACACTCACCTTAAACTGCCAACGGAATCACCGGCCGTGAAGTACATCTAAGTTCTTAGGAACTATTCGGGCCCTGCATCGACGGCGGAAGCCGCGACGCAATGCCCGGTGTAGCAATAAGGGGCGCTGCTATGCTGCCGGGGCCGCGCCCGGCAGGCTCCGCCCAGGGGAACCCGTACCGTCGCTCAGTTTGCGGCAGTACGCCGCAAGATCGACGAGAGTACTGCTAAATAAGGTCACATTCGGTGAAGATCAGCACACTTCGAATTGCCGGCGGCGCCGTCTGGGTCGGTCTGACCCTCGGGTTTCTTGGCTTCTATGCTCTGATTGGCAGCTATCTATATGTATCGCCGTCGCTGCCGCCCATCGATGCCATGGGCAGCCTGAGCCTGCCGGTGCCCATGCGCGTCTACAGCCGCAGCGGCCAATTGATCGCCCAGATTGGCGAAAAGCGGCGCGAGCTGGTGGCGTATGACGACATCCCGCTGGTGGTGCGCCAGGCCTTCATCGCCGCCGAGGACCAGCGCTTCTACACGCATCATGGCTTCGACTACAGCGGCGTACTGCGCGCCATGTGGGTCGACCTGACATCGCACGGCTACGCGCAGGGCGCCAGCACGATCACGATGCAGGCGGCACGGAACATGTTCCTGAACCTCGACAAGCACATCGGACGCAAGCTGCAGGAAATCTTCCTGACGTACCGCATGGAACATGAATTCACCAAGGAGCAGATCCTCCAGACTTACTTGAATGTGATCTTCCTGGGCCAGCGTTCCTACGGCGTCGCCGCTGCCGCCGAAACCTACTTCGGCAAGCGGCTCGATCAGCTGTCAGTCGCCGAAGCCGCGACTCTGGCCGGCCTGCCGCAGGCTCCTTCGACCTACAACCCCGCCACCAATCCCAAGGGCGCGCAGGGGCGCCGTCGCTACGTGCTCGGGCAGATGCTCAAACTCAAATACATCGATGCTGCCACGGCCCAGTCGGCGGGCCAGGAGCAGGTGGCGGCGCACGACTTTGGCATCATCCCAGACGTCGAGGCGCCCTACGTGGCGGAAATGGCGCGCGCCGAAGTCGTGAGCCGCTACGGCGAAGATGCTGTCAACTCCGGCTACAAGGTTTACACCACCATCGACGGGCGGCTGCAGACCGCCGCCGACCGCGCGGTGCGCATCGGCCTGATTCAATACGATCGGCGACACGGCTATCGCGGCCCGCTCAAGCAGGTGAACCTGGAGCAGCGCTCGAGCCCCGCTCAGTTCGACGCGCTGTTGGCCGGGGTCCCGGGGATCGGCGATCTGTGGCCTGCAGTGGTGGTATCGGTGGCGCCGCAGAGCGCGCGGGTCCACATCCGCGGTTTGGGACTGGCACAAATCGACTGGGACGGACTCTCGTGGGCCAAGCGGCGCATCTCGGATACGCGCACCGGCACGCCGCCGAAGCATGCCGACGAAGTCGTGCAGCGCGGCGATGTGGTGTATGTGGTCACGAACGGGGAGGGGGCCGCGCAACTGGCGCAATTGCCCGAAGCGCAGAGCGCGTTGGTGGCGCTCGACCCCAATGACGGTGCGATCGTGTCACTGGTCGGTGGCTTCGACTACTTCAACAACAAATTCAATCGCGCGGTCCAGGCGCGCCGCCAGCCCGGGTCCGGATTCAAACCGTTCGTGTATTCCGCGGCGCTCGAGAATGGCTTCACGCCCTCGAGCATCGTCATGGACGCGCCGATCGTGTACGACGACAGCGGCCAGGAAAAAACCTGGAGACCCGAGAACATTGAAAAGGGCTTCGAGGGTCCGATGCGGCTGCGCGAAGCCCTGGTGCATTCGCGCAATCTCGTGACGATTCGCGTGGCGCGGCAAGTCGGCGTGGATGCCATCATCGATTACGCCTCGAAGTTCGGCTTCAACCCGCAGGAGATGCCGAAGGACATGACCATCGCGCTCGGCAGCCTGCCCGCCACGCCGCTGCAGATGGCCAGCGGCTATGCGGTGTTCGCCAACGGCGGTTATCGTATCGACCCGTATTTCATCGAGCGCATCGATAATGCGGTCGGGCAGACGGTCTATCGCGCCGATCCCAAGATCGTCTGCGAGCAGTGCGATGCCGATGCGGCCGGGGGCGGTGCGCCGCCGGCCGACGGCGCGGACGGCAAACTGGTAGCGACCACGGCAACTCAGCCGGCCGCAGCATCAGGCGCGGCATCGGCCGCGGAGTCGGCTGGCGCCGGCGGCGATCCAAATCGCCGGCCAGCCGGCCTGGTCTTGCCGCTGCTGGTGCCGGCGCAGGTGGCGCCGCGGGTGATTTCGGCGCAGAACGCCTGGATCATGGATGACATGATGGCCGACGTCATCAAGCGGGGCACCGGCATCCGTGCCGGCCTGGCGCTCCACCGCGGCGACATTTCCGGCAAGACCGGCACCACCAACGAGGCACGCGACACCTGGTTTAACGGCTTCAACCGCAATATCGTGGCGACGGTCTGGGTCGGCTACGATCAGGAGCGGCCCCTGGGCGAAGGCGAGGAAGGCAGTCGTACCGCGGTGCCGATATGGATCGATTTCATGCGCGAGGCCTTGCGGGATCAACCGGATCGTATGCGGCCCATGCCCGCAGGTCTCGTGACCGCGCGCATCTCGCCCAGGACCGGCGCGCTGGCCGCGGCCAACGAGAGCGATGCGATCTACGAGACCTTCATGGAAGATCGCATGCCGACTGAGGGCAATGCCGTCAACACACTTCAGGGCGCCAGCCCGCAGAATCCGGGCTCCAGCAGCGAGCCGCTCTTCTGACGTGATGTGGTCTAATGTCGATTCTGACTTCGGTCGGGACCAAGGAGTGGACGATGTACCGCCGCGCTTCACCCCGAAAAGACAATTTGCGCCGCGCGCTCGCCCAGGAGGCGGCGCGCATCATGGCGCAGCATGGCATTCATGATTTCCTGACCGCCAAGCGCAAGGCCGCCGAGCGTCTGGGTGTCACGGAAGCCAGCGCCCTGCCGCGCAATACCGAGATCGAAGAGGCGCTGGCGGAATACCAGCGGTTATTCGACGCGGATGGTCACGAGGTCACCCTCGAGGCCCAGCGCCGGACTGCTCTGCGGGCGATGAACTGCCTGTCGCAATTCGAACCGCGACTGGTCGGGCCGGTCCTGAGCGGGACGGCCACCGAGTACGCGGACATCCAGCTGCATCTGTTCGCGGATACACCCGAGTACGTGGCACTCAAGCTCATCGATCGCGGCATCGCGCACGAAATCACCGAGCGCCGTGTGCGTCTGGATGCCGAGCGCACCAAGGCGTACCCCGGACTGCGGTTCGCAATCGATGACCGCAAGATCGAGGCCACGGTATTCCCGGTGGATGGGATTCGGCAGGCCCCTGTGAGCCCGGTCGACGGCCGGCCCATGCGGCGCGCCGATGCGGCCGAGATTCAGGATCTGCTGCGCAGCGCCACCGGCACGTAGTCGCGCCGCTTCGGCCCGGTATAGAGCTGGCGCGGCCGGCTGATGCGCATGCCCGGATCGGAGATCATCTCGAGCCAGTGCGCCACCCAGCCTACGGTGCGGGCAATGGCGAACATGACCGTGAACATCGAGCGCGGAATGCCGAGCGCGCTGTAGATGATGCCTGAATAGAAATCCACATTCGGGTAGAGCTTGCGGGACACAAAGTATTCGTCCTGGAGCGCGATCTCTTCCAGGCGCAGCGCCAGTTCGAACAGCGGATTGTCGGTGCGGCCGAGCTTCGACAGCACGGTGTGGCACATCTCGCGGATGATCTTGGCCCGCGGATCGAAATTCTTGTAGACGCGATGACCGAATCCCATGAGCCGGAAATGGCTGCTCTTGTCCTTGGCCATGTCCAGGTACTTGGGAATGTTCTCGACGGTTCCGATCTGCTCGAGCATCAGCAGCACGGCCTCGTTGGCGCCGCCATGCGCCGGGCCCCACAGCGCCGCGACACCTGCGGAGATCGCCGCATACGGATTGGCGCCGGTGCTGCCAGCCAGGCGCACGGTCGAGGTACTGGCATTCTGCTCGTGATCGGCGTGCAGGATGAACAGCAGATCGAGGGCCTTGGCGGCCACCGGATCGACGTCGTAGGCCTCGCAGGGCACCGCGAAGAACATGTGCAGCAGGTTGCTGCAGTAGTCCAGATCGTTGCGCGGGTAAATGAAAGGCTGGCCCAGCGCGTGCTTGCTGGCGGCGGCCGCGATGGTCGGAATCTTGGCAATGATCCGGTGCGAGAAGATCTCGCGATGTCGCGGCTCGTGGATATCCATCGAATCGTGATAGAAGGCCGACATCGAGGCCACCACCGCCGACACCATCGCCATCGGATGCGCGTCGTGGTGAAACCCATTGAAGAATCGCAGCAGCGATTCGTTGATCATCGTGTGATGGGTGATGTTGTCCGAGAACAACTTGAGCTGCTTGCTGTTCGGCAGATCGCCATGCAGCAGCAGGTAGGCCACTTCCATGAAGTTGCCCTTTTCCGCCAGCTGTTCGACCGGGTAGCCCCGGTACAACAGCACGCCCTCATCGCCGTCGATATAGGTGATCTTGCTTTCGCAGGCAGCCGTGGCACCGAAGCCCGGATCGAAGGTGAATACGCCCTGATCGCGAGTCAGGTGCGCAATGTCGATCACGTCCGGGCCGATGGTGCCGGACCTCACCGGAAGCGCCGATTTGACGCCGGTAGCCGGATTGGAGAGCTCGAAGCTCTTTTCAGCGCTCTTGTCAGCCATGCGCGTCGAAGCCTTTACGTCAGCGCACCCACGCGTGCGCCGACAGCTTAACGCGCGGTGACGATGCCGGAATACTTCTTGCGGAATTTGTCGACGCGGCCCGCAGTATCGAGGATCTTCTGCTTGCCGGTATAGAACGGATGACAGCTCGAGCAGACTTCGACCTGCAGATCATGGCCGACGGTTGAGCGCGTCTTGAAGCTGTTGCCACAGCTGCAGATCACGTTGATTTCGGCGTAATCGGGATGGATTGCTGCTTTCATGAAAATCATCCTACAGAAACTGTATTTCCCAGCACAGATGTTGCGGTCGCCGGCGGCGAATACAAGACTGCCGTGAGCCAAAAAGGCCGCGCAGTCTAGTCCCTGAAGCACCCCGCGACAAGCGGTTTCGAGCGGCGCCGGAAGCGATCCGGATTATCCACAGATTCTGTGTATAACTCTGTGCGTAACCGCGTCCCGAGGCTTACCGGGACGCACAATCGCTGCATTATTATTCGATTGTACAAAAAATGATCAGGCATTTTTGGCCTAATAAATCAACCAGTTACTAGCTACTCATCGCGCTTTGTGAATGAAATGTGACGTAATCGGCTAATTTGTGACAGCGCCCCGGGGCCGCTGTGTATAAAACTGCCCTGGCGCTGCAATCCGGCGCCTGCGCGACGCCGCCGGCCAGCCCTTTCGCGCAGCCGGATCAGTGCTGTGGCACCAGAAATTCACCCAGGACATCGTTCAGGAAACGGAATCCCAACGCGCTCGCGCGCCAGTTCCCGTGGCTCTTTTCCAGCAGATGGCGTGCGCGCAATCCTTCCAGCGAGCCGATCAGTCCATGCGCGTCGAGTCCGGTGCGCTGTTTGAATTCGTGTTCCTCGAATCCTTCGCGCAGGCGCAGCGCGTTCATCAGAAACTCGAACGGCAGATCCTCCCTGGGCACCACGCGACGCAGCGGCGCGCCGCTTGCACTGCCGAGATAGCGGCGCGGCTCGCGCTCCCGCCACGTGCGCTCGATGCAAAACCCGTCCTCGATCGTCGTGATTTTGCCGTGCGCGCCCGCGCCCAGCCCCAGGTAGTCGCCAAAGTGCCAATAGTTGAGATTGTGGCGGCATTGCCGTTCGGTACGTGCGTAGGCCGACACTTCATATTGCACATATCCGGCCTCGTCGAGTCGCTGCTGGCAGGCCAACTGCATCTCGAATGCGCGCTCGCCGTCGGGTAGTCCGGCCGGCGGCCGGCCGCCGAACACGGTGCCCGGCTCCAGGGTGAGTTCGTAGTGGGAGATATGTGCCGGCCCGAGCCGCACCGCGCTGTCGATATCGGCCAGCGCCGCGGAAAGGTCCTGGTTCGGCAGCGCATACATCAGATCGAGATTGAAGTTGTCGATGCCGGCGAGTTGCAGCTCCGTCACCGCGCGCTGCGTATCCGCGGCCGCATGGATGCGCCCGAGCTGCTGCAACGACTCGTCGGCAAAGCTCTGTGCACCCAGGGAGACGCGATTGATGCCGGCAGCGCGATAGCCTGCGAAGCGGCCGTGCTCGATCGTGCCCGGATTGGCCTCGAGCGTGACCTCGACATCCTCGGCAAACTCGAGCCTGGCTCGCAGCTCCACCAGCAGCCGCGCCAAGGCCTGCGGCGTGAACAGGCTGGGTGTGCCGCCGCCGAAGAACACGCTGGCGATCTGGCGACCCTGCACGGCCTCACGCTGCGCTTCGAAATCCCCGAGCAGCGCCGCGATGTAGTCGGCCTCGGGCACCTCGCCGTGCAGGGTGTGCGAATTGAAGTCGCAATACGGGCATTTGCGCACGCACCAGGGGAAATGCACGTACAGCGACAGCGGCGGCAGCACGGATGAGCGCGGCGTCGATGAGGGCTGCGCGGGCGAGGCCATATTCACCAGTGTGCCTGCATGAGTCGAATCAGCCCGGCGGCGGCCTTGGCGCGGTGACTCAGGCGATTCTTGAGGTCGATCGGCAGCTCGGCCGCACGCTGCGAGAAGCCCTCTGGAATGAACAGGGGATCGTAGCCAAACCCCTGATTGCCCGCCGGCTCGAACGCGATCGTTCCCTCCCAGACCCCCGTCGCCAGCAATGGCACGGGGTCGGATTCGTGCCGCACAAGTACCAGCACGCAGCGATAGCGCGCTGTGCGCTCGGCTGCGGGCACGCCCGCGAGCTCGCCGAGCAGTTTGGCATTGTTGTCGGCATCTCCAGCCGATTCGCCCGCGTAGCGCGCCGAGTACACGCCGGGGCGCCCATGGAGCGCATCGACCTCGAGGCCCGAATCGTCGGCCAACGCGGGCAGCCGGCTCCGGCCGGCCGCATGACGCGCCTTCAGCAGTGCGTTAGCCTCGAAGGTAGAACCGGTCTCGGCGGCACCGGCGATGCCGAGTGAGTCCTGCAGCAGCAGCTCCAGGCCAAACCCCTCGAACAGCGCCGCGAATTCGCGCTGCTTGCCGCGATTGGCGCTGGCAAGCACCACCTGCCGCGGGCCCACGGCGCCAATCTCAGGTGTCCAGTGCCTGCGCCTGCAGTGCGCAGAGCTCGCCGATTCCCGCCGCCGCCAGATTCAGCATCGCATCGAGTTCGTGACGACGGAACGCATGGCCTTCGGCCGTGCCCTGCACTTCAATGAAGGCACCGCCGTTATTCATCACCACATTCATGTCGGTCTCGGCTTCGGAATCCTCGGCGTAATCCAGGTCCAGCATCGGCACACCGCGCACGATGCCCACCGACACCGCGGCGACCTGGCCGTGCAATGGACTTGCGGACATCAACCGCCGCGCCTGCAGCCCGCTGCAGGCATCCGCAAGCGCAACGAAGGCACCCGTGATCGATGCCGTACGCGTACCGCCATCGGCCTGCAGCACGTCGCAGTCGATGGTCACGGTGCGCTCGCCGAGCGCGCTCAAGTCCATCGCCGCTCGCAGCGAGCGGCCTATCAGCCGCTGGATCTCCTGGCTGCGGCCGGTCTGCTTGCCGCGCGCCGCCTCGCGCGGGCTGCGCGTGTGCGTGGCGCGAGGCAGCATGCCGTATTCGGCCGTGACCCAGCCCTGGGATTTGCCGCGAAGGAACGGCGGTACGCCCTCCTCGACGCTCGCGGTGCAGAGCACGCGTGTCTCTCCGAACTCGACCAGCACCGAACCCTCGGCGTGGACCGTAAAACGGCGCGTGAAACGCACCGCCCGCAGCGCATCGGCAGCGCGGCCGTTGTGGCGCAAGGGTCGATTCAAGCCATCACTCCTGGTCGAGAAAGCGCAGGGCGCCGACCGACGTGTTGTCGCTGGCGGCGCCCGCATTGAGCAGCGCCTGGTTGGCGAGGGCCAGCAGCGTATCCTGAAGCGACAGTCCGAGTGTGACGAAAGCGCTGGCGATCAGGGACTCGTCGAGGTTGGCCCAGAAGCCGTCGGTGCACACCAGCAGTACATCGCCCGGCAGCAGGGCGTGGCGCGTGCTGACCGCCATCTCGGGCAGGATGGCCTCGCCGCCGAGGCAGGACTCGACGAAGTTGCGCATGGGATGGTTCTGGACCTGGCCGGCGCTGATAACGCCTTCGCGCACCAGCAGCTCGACGTGGCTGTGATCGCGGGTGCGGTCGCGCACACGTCCGGCACGCAAATGATAGATGCGACTGTCGCCGACATGAGCCCAGTAAGCCGACGATTGCTGCACGATGCAGACCGCACAGGTGGAGCGCGGCCGCAGCTCGAGCGGCTGCTTCGCGCCGTAGACCACGACGCCCTGGTGCGCGATCCCCATGGCCAGGTGCAGGAAGCCGAGCGGATCGAGCATCGGCAGCTGGGAATGCTGGAAGCGCTCGACCACGGCGCGTTGCGCGATGTCGGCTGCCGCCTCACCGTCGGCATGGCCGCCCATGCCGTCGCAGGCGACCAGCATGGTGGCGTCCTCTGCAACGGCTATCGCGACGCGGTCTTGATTGCTATCGCGCGTACCCTGCAGGCTCAGTTCGGCACATTCGACGCGCAAGCGGTCTCCAGCGCTTTCCGCTAAACTTCGCGCGCTTTTATACACCATCCAGACTCCAATGATCGCCAGCATGACGGGTTTCGCGCGGCATGAGCGCACCGGCCCTTTTGGCACGCTCGTATGCGAGATTCGTAGCGTCAATCACCGCTACCTCGATGCGACGCTGCGTCTGCCGGACAGCTGCCGCGCGCTGGAAACAGAGCTGCGACAGTCGCTGGCGCGCGATCTCAAGCGCGGCAAGGTCGACTGCACGCTGCAGCAGCGAGCGCCGCAGGCGGACGCCGTGGCCCTCGACATCGATCAGGCCGCGCTCGACCGGCTGCTGGCCCGCTTGCACCAGCTCAATAAGGCGCTCGGACAGACGGCGCCCGTCGACCCCATCGAACTGTTGCGCTGGCCCGGGGTGCTGCGCGAGGCCGAGAACAACACCGAGCAATTGCAGGAAGCCGTGCGGGAACTGTTCGCGCGCACCCTGGCCGACCTTGCCGGCGCGCGCGCCCGCGAAGGCGCGCGGTTGGCGGCGCTGATCGAGACGCGTTGCGCATCGCTGGCGGAGATGGTCACCGCGCTGCGCACCCGGCTGCCCGAGGCCCAGGCGCGCATCGGGCAGCGCTTCACCGAGCGCGTTCAGGAACTCAAGGCGCAGGTCGATCCGGACCGCATCGAACAGGAAATTGCGCTGCTACTGCAGCGCTTCGATGTGGCTGAAGAACTCGACCGGTTGACCGGCCACATCGAAGAGACGCGCCGCACGCTGGCGGGCACCGAACCGGCCGGGCGCCGGCTCGACTTCCTGATGCAGGAATTCAACCGCGAAGCCAATACCCTCTCCTCCAAGTCTCAGGATCTGGAGACCACGCGCACGGCCGTGGAAATGAAGGTGCTGATCGAGCAGATGCGCGAGCAGGTGCAGAACATCGAGTAGCAGCGGCTAGTGGTTGTCGCGCCGATCGTAGTGGGGATCGTAGCGCCTGGCGTCGCGGTCATAACCCGGATCATGCCGACGGTATCCCGCTTCGTACTCATTTGATCGCACGAAATAGACCGGCCGGTTGCAGGCATTGTAATGCCCGCAATGCACGCGCCAGTTCCTGGCTTCCACCGGCGCGACGTTCAGGTAAATCGGCGGCAGCGCATTGCTCACGCGCACGATCTGCACTGGCGCCTCATACACCACCGGCGGCGGTGCATTGCTGCCCAGGTGCACTTCGCCGTAAACGCCCGGCGCCACTGCGCCGGACAGGTCTACGCCCACGGCGACATCGCCGGCCTGAACAATGCCCGCACCGGCGATCATCGTGCCCGCGAGGGCGGCTAGAAGCAGCTGACGCATTATGATTACCCCTAAATGAAGCGTGTCAAAGTCGCCCCGACGCTACACCACACCCTGGCGCACAAGGCGCAGCACGTCGCAGTTCGATGAAACTATTCGATCCAATAATTACCGGCGATGAATGCCCTGCTATTCGCTCACTACTCCCAGGCACTCACCTATGAAGAAAGTACTCATCACCGCCGGCGCCTCCGGCATCGGCCTTGCGATCGCCGGCGCCTTTCATCGCAGCGGCGCACTGGTCTCTATCTGTGACATCGATGAGGCGGCGCTGAATCGCGCCGCGAGCGAGCTGCCAGGTGTGCTCACGCGCAGGTGCAATGTGGGGGATCGCACAGAGGTCGCTGCGATGGTTGCCGATGCCGCGCAACGCATGGGCGGTCTGGACGTGCTGGTCAATAACGCCGGTATCGGAGGACCGACGAGCCCGGTGCACGAACTTGATCCGGCGGACTGGGACGCCGTGGTGCGCGTCAACCTCACCGGTACCTTCGATGTCACGCGCAATGCCATCCCGCACCTGATCGAGTCCGATGGCGGCGTGGTCATCAACATGTCGTCCGCTGCAGGACGATTCGGTTATGCCAATCGAAGCCCTTACGCGGCAACCAAATGGGCATTGATCGGCTTCACCAAGACGCTGTCGATCGAATTGGGCAAGCATGGGATTCGCGTCAATGCCATCGCCCCAGGGGCCGTCGCGGGAGAACGTGCAGAGCGTGTCTTTCTGGGACGCGCCCAGGCTTCCGGTCGCTCGATCGAAGAAGAGAAGCGCGCCGGTCTTGAAGGTCAGTCACTCAAGGCGCTGGTGGATCCGAACGACATCGCCGCGCTGGCGGTGTTTCTCGCCTCCGATGCAGGCAAATCAATTTCCGGCCAGGTGCTGCCGATAGATGGAGACATGCAGCGGGCATGAGGCACTATTGAGCCGTGGGACAGCTATTCGTCATCTCCGCTCCCTCCGGCGCCGGTAAGACCAGCCTGGTTCGCGCCCTGCTCGAGGCGCGGCCCAACCTGACGGTGTCGGTGTCCCACACCACGCGCAGCCCCCGCGCGCAGGAAGTGGAGGGACGCGACTATCACTTCGTCAAACCGGCGCGGTTTCACGAGCTGGTCGGGCAGGGGGCGTTCCTCGAACACGCCAATGTGTTTGACAATTTCTACGGCACCGGGCGTGGACAGATCGAGGAGAAGCTGAAGGCGGGCCAGGACGTACTGCTGGAAATCGACTGGCAAGGGGCTGCCCAAGTGCGCCTGGCGATGCCCGGCTGCAAGACCATCTTCATTCTGCCGCCCTCCCGGACCGCGCTCGAGCAGCGGCTGCGCGAGCGTCGCACCGACAGCCCCGCGACCATCGCGCGCCGTCTCGCCGACGCTTCGGCCGATATGTCGCATTACCGGGAATTCGATTTCGTGGTCGTCAACGACCACTTTGAGCGCGCCAAGCAGGAGCTGGGGGAAATCCTGGACGGCGGCGGGGCGGGCCTGCGCTCGACGCGCCCGGAGCTGACCAGCCTTATCGCGAGCCTGGTGCGCTGAGTGCTGGCCGCGGGGGCATCCATGAAGTACACTTGATCGGGCAACCCCCGGTATTTTCAGGATATTCAAGCCATGGCCCGAGTGACCGTCGAAGACTGCCTGCAGAACGTCGATAACCTGTTTCAGCTCGTGCTGCTTGCCAGTCAGCGTGCGCGGCGGCTGGCCAATGGTGCCGAGCCAACCGTGCCGATCGAGAACGACAAAGCCACGGTGCTGGCGCTGCGCGAGATCGCGGCCGGCAACATCACGCCGGAGATGCTGCGGGAGCCTGAGCCGCGTCCGGAGTCATTGGTACCGGACGCCGATAACGAAGCCACCTTCCGTGCGCCGCAGTTCGGTCTGATCGACCGCGAGCTCTGAAGCCAAGCCGAGTCCCGAGGATCCCTCTCCGAGGCGGCCGTGGACTATGCGTCTTCGCTGTTAGGGTTGTTGCCCGGCGCGAAGCGCACCACTCCGGGCGTCAAGGAGCTGCTCGCCAAAGTCTCGACCTACCTGCCGCCTGAGCAGGTCGAACGCGTGCGCACCGCGGCCGAATTCGGCGCGGCCGCGCATCAGGGCCAGACGCGCGTTTCGGGCGAACCCTACATCACGCATCCGGTGGCCGCCGCGGTCATCCTGGCCGACCTGCATCTGGATGCGGACACCATCGTCGGGGCCATCCTGCACGATGTCATCGAAGACACGCCGATCGCCAAGTCGGATATCGCGGCGCGCTTCGGCAACGATGTCGCAGAAATCGTCGACGGTGTTACCAAGCTGGACCAGATCCGTTTCAAGAATCGCGAGGAGGCGCAGGCGGAGAACTTCCGCAAGATGCTGCTCGCGATGGTGCGCGACCTGCGCGTAATCCTGGTCAAGCTCGCCGACCGCACCCATAACCTGCGCACGATCGAAGCGCTGGCGCCCGCCAAGCGCCGCCAGATCGCGCGCGAAACACTCGACATTTACGCGCCGGTGGCCGAACGGCTCGGGCTGTACGCCATGAAGCTGGAGCTCGAGGACCTTGGCTTCCAGAGCCTCTATCCCCAGCGCTATCGCGTCATCGAGCGCGCACTCAAACGCGCCCGCGGCAATCAGAAGGAATTCCTGACCAAGATCCGTGCGCAACTGGAGGCAGCGCTCAAGAAAGCCGGCCTCGTGGGGCATGTCGAGGCGCGCGAGAAGCATCTCTACAGCATCTATCGCAAGATGCTGCGCAAGCGCGCGCCGTTGTCCGAGATCGTCGATGTCTACGGGTTGCGCATCGTGGTCGACTCGGTCGACAACAGCTATCGCACACTCGGCATCGTGCACAGCGTCTACAAACCCATGCCCGGCCGGTTCAAGGATTACGTGGCGATACCCAGGGTCAACGGCTACCAGTCGTTGCACACCACGTTGTTCGGCCCCAATGGCGTGCCGATCGAAGTGCAGATCCGCACCGAGGACATGAATCACATCGCCGAATCCGGCATCGCGGCGCACTGGAAGTACAAGCACGATGAGAGCGAGGGTTCGGCGCAGCAGGAGCGCGCGCGCAAGTGGCTCTCGAACCTGGTCGAGATGGAGGTTGGCGGCAACTCCGAGGAGTTCATCGAGAGCGTCAAGGTCGACCTGTTTCCCGACAAGGTCTACGTCTTTACGCCGCGCGGGGAAATTCTGCGTTTGCCGCGCGGCGCCACGGTGGTGGACTTCGCCTACGCGGTCCACACCGACATCGGCAACCGTTGCGTGGCAGCCAAGATCGATCGCCGGCTGACGCCGTTGCGCGCGGTACTGCGCAATGGCCAGACCGTGCAGATCATCACCGCCAAGGGCGCGACGCCGAATCCGTCCTGGGTCAATTTCGTGGTCACCGCCAAGGCGCGCTCCGCGGTCCGGCACTACCTGAAGGGCCTGCATCACAACGAGGCCGTCGAGCTCGGACGGCGGCTGCTCGGTCAGGCGTTGGCGGAGTTCGATATCGAGCTCAAGAAAATACCTGAGGAGACCCTGCAGTCGGCGCTGACCGAGTTCGGGCTCGAGAATGCCGATCAGCTCTACGAAAAAGTCGGTCTGGGGGAACGCCTTGCGCCGTTGGTCGCGCGCCGGCTGCTGCCGCTCGATCACATCGATCCCACCACGGGCGCGGCGGCTTCACCGCTCGCCGTGGCCGGAACCGAAGGCCTGCTGGTCAGCTACGCGCACTGCTGCTACCCGATTCCCAACGACCCGATTTTCGCTTTTCTGAGCACCGGGCGCGGCATCGTCGTGCATCGCGAGACCTGCGCCAACGTCGAGGACTACCGCAAGCAGCCGGACAAATGGCTGCCCGTGACCTGGCAGCACAAGCCCGGACGGCTGTTCCTGGCGGAGATCCGCCTCGACATCGTCAATCGCCCGGGCATGCTGGCGGCGCTCTCCGCCGCGATCGCCGAGACCAATACCAACGTCAACCACGTGACCATCGACCAGCGCGATGCGGAAACGCAGGTGCTGATTTTCATCGTCGAGGTGGAAGATCGGGCGCAACTGGCGCGCATCATGCGGGTGGTGCGCCGCATGCCCGATGTGCTGCGGGTGGTTCGCGCCATCGCCAGCAGTTCGCACGGTCATCACCGCGGGCTTCAGGGCGATGCCAGTGACGACACCTCCGATGACCGGGGCGATTCGACCCCGGATCAAGCGCAGCAGGGTTAAAGTTCCAGGAGCACTCCAGGAGCAATTGAAAGATCATGAAACGACAGATCATCCAGACCGCCGACGCCCCCAAGGCCATCGGCCCCTATTCCCAGGCCGTGCGCGTCGGCGACACCGTCTACGTCTCCGGCCAGATTCCACTCGACCCGGTCAGCGGCCAGCTACTCAGTGGCGAGATTGAAATCGAGATCCGGCGCGTGTTCGACAATCTAAAGGCCATCGCCTCGGCCGCGGGCGGATCGCTCGGCAGCGTCGTCAAACTCACGATCTTCCTGACCGATCTCTCGCACTTCGCCAAGGTCAACGAAATCATGGCCACCTATTTCAGCGAGCCGTACCCGGCGCGCGCCGCCGTCGGAGTTGCCTCGCTGCCGCGCGGCGCTCGGGTCGAGATGGAGTGCGTTCTGAGTCTCGCTTGAGCCGCCCGGCGGCTCGGCCGCGGGCGGACCGGCGCAGCACCGGTGGCGGTGGCGCCAGCGGCGCCACGGGCGCGCTGCGCAGCAGCCTTGCGCGGCTGGGCGTGGAGCAACCCGGCGATGTGCTGTTCGTGCTGCCACGGCACTACGAGGACCGCACGCATGTGGTGCCGATCGGTGCCCTCACCGAGGGGATGCACGCGGTCGTCGAAGGCGAGATCCTGCTGGCGGAGATCGTCTTTCGACGACGGCGCCAGCTGCTGGTGCGCGTGGCCGATGGCTCGGGCTCACTGACGCTGCGCTTCTTCTATTTCTCCAATGCGCAGCGCGAGGCGATGACGCGCGGCGCGCGGCTGCGCTGTCACGGTGAAATCCGGCGCGGGCCCCTCGGCCTCGAGATCGTGCATCCGGAATACCGCCACATCACTGCCTTGAGCGAACCGTTGCCGCAGACGCTGACGCCGATCTACCCGGCAACCGAGGGTCTCACCCAGGGTCGGCTGCGCATGCTGGTCGATCGCGCCCTGCGATCATTGGGGCCGGAAAGCGTCACCGAGCTGCTGCCCGAAGCGCTGCTGGAGCGGCTGCGGCTGCCCTCGCTGCGCGAGGCGCTGGAATTTATGCACCGCCCGCCGGTCGGCACGGCGCTCGCCGAACTGACCTCGGGCGTCCATCCGGCGCAGCGCCGGCTGGCCTTCGAGGAATTACT
>Ga0302308_10000184_pt1 | contig 55906 bp, 46 predicted proteins | sample III_Palsa_E3_3_FD_200531 | JGI IMG/M metagenome (GOLD analysis project Ga0302308, IMG submission 200531) | Peat permafrost microbial communities from Stordalen Mire near Abisko, Sweden - III_Palsa_E3_3 | ecosystem: Environmental > Terrestrial > Soil > Palsa > Peat permafrost | place: Sweden...
CCGTTCCCGAAGGTCCATCGAATAGGGAGCCGTCATCCAGGCTGGCCTCCTTGCCCAGCATGGACTTTGAATCACCTCACGCCTGATTTGAGAATCCCGATTCCGTCAAATCGCGACACGCTCTAGCGCCTGGCCCCCTACTTGGTCTTCGCCTTCTTGGCCTTGCCGTAATCGACCCGCCAACGCACCGCCAGCTTGGCGCCCTCTTCACCGCCGATCTGCGAGATGAACGATAGCGCGCGGTTGGCCTTGACCTCGACCTGCGCCGATGGCCCCTGCCGGCCGCCGCCGGTGAGTTCCAGATAGACCCGGTTGCCGATATATTTGCCACCCGACACCGTCACGCCGGTGGTGGAGTCGCCGCCGCCCAAAGCCAGCCGATCCAGCTTGGCGAAATTACGTAAGCCACCTATCACATCGAAGCCGCCGCCGGTCGCCAGGGTGGTCACCGCCGCCGCCAACTGAGCCGCTTGCACCGGAGACAGCTGGGCGGCGGAGCTGCCGAACAGAACCTCCGACAGAATCTCATCGCTGGGCAGGGTGGGCGTGGAGGTCAGCGTCACCTTGGGCTTGGAGGCTGTGCCCTGAATCTGGATGATGGCCGTGATCGAGGGTTCGTCCAGCTTGGCGCTGAGGTCCAGGCGGATGTTGTCCAGATCGGTGGCCAGATAGACCACGCCTGCATCGTCGATCTCGAACCGCTTGCCGGCAAGGTCGTAGTCGCCGCGCACCACGTGGGCGGTCCCTGTCAGCACCGGCGCGGCGATTGTGCCGCTCACATGGGCCGCCAGCGACATCTCGGCATTCAGCCCAAAGCCCTTCACGAAGATATGGCCGGGGGCGGCGAGCTGAATGTCCAACCCCACCGCCGGCGCCTGGGCCAGCGAGGTCATCTGTGACGCCTTCGGGCCGCCGGGGCGGTTGACCTCCACCACGTCCATGCTGACGACCCCGGGCGGCGCCCGCGCTGATTCCGCCGAGATATCCGCGCGATCGATGGTCAGCTTACCGGCAAGCGCGGCCTTGCCGTCGGCGCCTCGGGTGACAGTGACCGCGCCGCTCGCGACAGCCTTTGCGGCATCGTTGTCCAGCAGTTGGAAGTTCTTGGCGTTCAGCGTCAGGCTGCTGGCGCCATCCGGCGACAGGTTCACCCGTCCGCTGCCGGACAGCGCGCCCGACTTGGCGTCCGTCGCGCTGAATTTAGAGACGTCGACCACCGTGTCAGCCAGGTCCACATCGGCGATCAGGTTGCGCAGTTTCAGCCCGGTGGCGGCGTCCTCGAATCGGCCGCCCGTCAGGGTGGCGTGACCGACATAGCGGGGGTTGTTCACGCTGCCGCTCACCGAGCCCTGCGCCACCAGATGACCGCCCAGGGTGCGATCGCCGCCGAAGAACAGATCCCAGATGGGCTGCAGCTCGCCATTGGCGTCGAACCGACCGTCGATCGGCCCGGTTCGGTTGATAGCGACCCTGAACGGTGCGGCGGTGGCCTCTGCCGGCAGGGTCAGGCTGACCGTCGCCTTGTCGTTGGACCCGGATTGGCCCGCGCTGGCGTCGAAACTGATGCGGGAGCCGGCCAGCCGCGCCTTGATCGCGCCGTCCAACGCCAGCTTGGCGGGCGCATCGCGGGTGCGCACGCCCGTCAGCCGGGCGTCGAGGTCTCCGTCCAGCCGCGCGCCCTGCCCGTCTAGCGCCAGCTGGCCGCTGATCTGGCCAGCGACGTCTTCGCCGAGCGCGCTCAGATCGACGCCGCTCAACAGGGCCTTGCCCTTCACCTCGCTGTCGGTCTGCAGCAGATCGATGTCTGCGCGCCCGCCGCCATAGGACAGGCTGAGGCCGACATGGGTGTCGGCGCCGTTCATGGTCAGGGTTGCGGGAGCGAGCGTCCGGAAGGGGGTCTGGCGAACCTTGCCCGATCCCTCGAAGGTGAGCGATCGCTGGGCGCCCCCAACATCGGCTACGCCCGCGCCGGCGAGATGAAATGGAACGCCCAGGCCAAAGCCATCGGTCAAGGCCGTATAGGCCATCCGGCCCAACGGGCCTGCCGCCTTGAGTTGCAGGCTGTTGAAGCTGACATTCCCGCCGCGGGGCGTCGCGTCGCTGGCGCTGATCGCCAAGTCGCCTTGGGGGCCTCCCGACCCGCTGATCACCTTCAGCCGGGCGTCCATGTGGCCGGCGCTGAGGAAGGCGCCAGGCGCCGCCGTGAGGGTCAGGTCCGCGCCGGAGGTGTCCGGGCCACGCAGGCTCGCCGAGCCGGCCGCGGTCATGCCGCCCGCCGCCGCGTCGATGTTCTCCAGCGTAATGCCGTCCGGCAGCAGCCGGAACGCCGCCTTGGCGCGCGCCGGGCCATAGTCCCCGCCAGCGACAATCGAGACCTGGCCGCTGGTGTCGGCCGGACCCTTGACGAAAGACAGGATCACATGCGCCGGCTTGAGCATCATGCCGGGTAGAGCGATCTGCTCGAAATCAGCGGTCAGGTCAGCGCGCGGCGCGGCCCAATCGCCGGTAAGGTCGCCGCCGCCCTTGGCCTTGCCAGCAACCTCCAGCGGCCCGATGGCGAAGGGGCCGTCGGCATTCCAGGCCAGCGCGAACTTGAGCGTCCAGCCCTGGCCGACCACGCCGGTCGCGCCGATCCGGGCCGCCGAGCCGGCGAGATCGGCCTTGCTCACGGCGATCACGCCCCGGTCATAGGTTGCGGCGAGGCTTAATTTAGGCTTGGGGCCAAGCAGCCGGTCGAGCTCCGCATAACCGCTGGCCAGCTTGTCGCCGACCGCATCCACCGTGAACCGCCAGGGTTGGCCCGCTCCGTTCTGAGTGGCCGACCACTTCGCCACGAGGCCGCCATGCGCGCCGACCCGCGCCGCCGCCAGATTGTCGACCTTAAGATCACCCTTGAAATTGAGCGCGCCGAGCAGCGCTCGCTGGCCTTGGGCCTGCAGGTCCAGGCCATCGCCCTTGGCTTTCAACGACCGGATCAGCAGACGTCCATCCGCCAGCCGGGCCGCCTCCAGGGTCGCGTGCGGGCTCGCCCCGGCGGCCACCGCCAGCAGGCCCGCGCCCTTTCCCGCCGAGCCTTGCAGATCGGCCTTCACATCGATTTCGCCACCGGACTGGGATAGGTCCACCGGCCCGGCGATACGGCCCAGGCCGTAGTCGAAGGCCGACAGGCGATCGAGGCTGGCGCGCCCTGCCCAACGCCAGCCCCGTGGCGTCGGGGTCCACACGCCATCGGCGGCAAGCGATCCCATGCCGGGAAAGTCGATCAGCCGGTTCGGCGCGGTCACCTGGGCCTGAACCCGTAGGCCATTTGGCGCCGCCGACGTCTTCGGGTCGATCAGGCCGGAGACCTGGATCATGGCGTTATCGGCCCGGACCTGGGCGTTGACCTGTTCCATGCCAGCCCCGCCCGGCGCCCCACGTGCGGCCAGCCGCAACTCGGGCCCGAGTTCATGGGCGTATTTGTCGGTGAGGCTGGAGGCGTTCAGGGACACCCAGGCGCCGATGGTCCCGCCGCCCTGGGTCCAGACACCGTCCGCCTGGGCGATCGACTTGGCGCCGGACTGGGCTCGCACCTTCAGATGCCCATCGCTGACGGCGCCCTCAGCGTGCGCGGTGACACTAAAGGGCTGTTTCGCCGGCAGTCCCGCCGCGCCGGCCAGAGCCCCGCCCTTGCCTTCGCCGGCCTCGAGATCGATCCGGATGCGCTTGTGCAAACCGATGTCGAAACGGGCGTCCAGGCCATCGCCCTGGCGCAATAGACTCTGCGCGCGGACCGCGCCACCGAACGCGAGTTTTCGCGTCAAGATCAGGCGCGCGCCGATGTCGAACAGCCCCCGCTGCACGCTGAACGCCGGATCGGTCGCCAGCTTCAGCTGCACCCGATCGACTTTCAGCGACACCGGCAGCTTGGCCGGCCCGCCAGGGCCGCCGCCCTGAAACAACGGCCGTCGCAAGATCTCGACCCGGGCCGCGGACAAGCTCTCGATATGAACGCGCCGCTGCAGCAGCTCGACCGAGCGCCAGCGCACGCCGACATCGTGAGCGTCGAGCCAGACACCCTGCGCGTCGACGATCGCCAGCCGCCGCACGCGGAAGTCGCGCCAGACGTCGCCGGTCAGGCCCTCCACATGCAGCTTGCCGAGCGGGCCGATCTGCAGACCCTCCAGCGGCCCGGTGATCAGGTTGCGGCCGGTCTCAGTCAGCACTCCGTAGCGAACCGCCAGGCCTAGGGCGAGGATCAGCACCAGCAGGATCGCCGCCCCCGCGCCGAGCCAGCGCATCAGCCATTCGCGCGCGCTGAGCTTCCAGGGCGTGTGGCCCGCTTCCGGCTCTTCCGGCGCATCGGGACCGGCATGGGGTTCGGGCGCGTCAATCAAAAGCTCTGACCGATGCTGAGATAGACCTGTATCGGCGCATCGCCGTCGCGGCGCACCAGCGGTGTGGCGATGTCGAAGCGGATCGGACCAAAGCCCAGGTTATAGCGGACCCCAACCCCCGCGCCGACCTCCGGATGGCTGAAGTCAGGCGTGGTCTGGTTGCCGACGTAACCGGTGTCGATGAAGGCGGCGAGCCCCCATTTATCAGTCAGGCGTTGGCGCACCTCAACCGAGCTTTCCACCTGCGACAGCCCGCCTTCGGGGGTGTTGTCGGGATACCGCGGCCCCACCTCCTGGTAGCCATAGCCGCGGACCGATCCGCCGCCGCCGGAATAGAAGCGGTCCTGCGGCGGCACGCCCGGGATATCGCCGCCGGCGATCACCCCCATCTTAAACCTGAGCGCCACCACCGTGGCGGCATCCGCCTGCAGCGGCAGATAGACCGACGCCTGAGCCGAGCCCTTTATGTAGGCGATCGAGCCATCGCCGACGCTCCAGGTCGGCTCCAGCCGTGCGCCCAACCGGAAGCCCCTGGTCGGATCCAGCGGGTCGTTGGAATTGTCGGCGGTGAAGGCGAACAGGGTCCCGAGCGTTGTAAGATGGCGATCCCTCGCGCCGGCGATGAAGTTGGCGGCTTCGTTCTGGATCGTGCTCGTCTCGTCCAGGGACAGGCCATAGGTGATGAAGGAGATTTGGCCATACTTGTGGGTCAGGTCGGCCGACAGACCGCCCCCGCGCAGATCGTAGGCCGGGGTATTGTCGCGATAGAGGGCGGCGGTGAGTTTCAGGGTTTCATTGATCTTGCGCCAGTCTGGCAAGGCCAATTCGGTCTGCAGCCGGCTGTCGATCTGAGCCAGCTGAGCCAGGGTGGTGATGGTGTCGCCGAGACCAAGCCGATTGTAGACCAGCCAGCGGCTGTCGATGCCCGCGCCTTCCGTCGTCGAATAGCTTGCGCCCAGCTCGATCGACCCTTTCGGCCGAGGCGTCAGAGTGACGATCACCGGCCGCTCACCGTTCACGACGCCGCTCTCCGGCGCCAGGGCGACGTTGACCTGGTTGAAGGCGCCGGTGTCCAGCAACAGCTTCTCGAGCGTGGCGACGGAGGCCGGCTTGTAAACATCGCCTGGCCGCCAGGGCGCCAGCCGAACGACCCAGGCTTGGTTGCTACGGCTCTTGCCCTTGACCTCGACCAAACCCAGCCGAACCAAGGCGCCGGATCGGACCCGGAATTCCGGCTTCATGGTGTGGTCCGCGTGATCCACGATGACATTGCGCGGCTCGGCGGCGGCGTCGGCATAGCCATGCGCCTGCAAGGCGGCGACGATCCGGCCCTCGGCGGCGATCACATCGGCGGCCTTGCCCGGCGCGCCTGGCGTCAGCGCTATGGCCTGGGCGGCGGCCTTGTCCGAGGCCGCGTCCGGCGCGGTTCCGAGCCAGGTGATTGCGGGCTCGGCGATGTGCGAGCGCGGGCCAGGGGTCACCGTCACGAAGGGCTGCGGCGAATCACCATCGCCGATGTCCGGCTCGATCGTGGCGTCGTAATAGCCTTCGGACCGCAGGACCGCAGTGATCTGGTCGGCCGCATCATTGGCCCGTCGCCGCGCCTCCAGTCGACTGGTTGGCGCCGCGCCCTGTCCGATAACCTGTTGAATTTCCGCGTGTAGCGCCTTGTCTTCGACACCGCGCACTTCAGCTTTTGGTGGTAAGGCCGCGACCGCCGGGGCGCCAAACCCCATGAGGAGGATAGCGCCTGAAAGCGAAGCGGCGACCAGGAGCCCCTGTCGATGCAAGCCGTCAGTCCTCATTGCGCCCCTGAGCGGGTGTAGCCGCGCTCGCCGCCGCTGTCACGGCCAAGCCCAACCTCGGACGCCGGGACGTCTCGCCGCGCCATTTGGGCGCCAGGCGCCCAAATCGGAGGCGCCGGACACGAGCTTGGCTCCTGGGTGCAGGCATGGGGTGAAAACAGGCTCCAGGGCCTTAAGGCTTGCGCGGGGACCACATCCGTCCCAAGGAAAAGCCTAGTGGTGTCAATGCGGAGCGGCGATCGGGTGACGCGTGAGGAGGACGGCTCAGTAGAGGTCGAGGACAGCGCACCGGGGCCCTTCTACCTGCCTGGCCGCTCTTACGACGAAATGTTCGAGGCCGATGGCGGCGTCCGCGCCCACTACGCGGCCATGCACATGCGCATGACCACACTGGAGCCCACCGAACTGGCCAACCGCCAGCGCACGCTGGAACAATCCTTCCTGCTGCAAGGCATCACCTTCACCGTCTATGGCCGCGAGGCGACGACCGAGCGGATCATCCCCACGGACCTTTTCCCGCGCATCATCCCGGCCAGCGAATGGGCCAAGATCGAGGCTGGCCTGATCCAGCGGGTCAAGGCGCTGAACCTGTTTCTCGCCGACATCTATGGCGACCGGAAAATCCTCGCCGACGGGATCGTTCCCCGCGACCTGATCCTCGGCGCCCCCTCCTACCGCCGCGAGATGATCGGCCTCTATGTGCCGCACAACTCCTATGTGAATGTCTGCGGCTCCGACCTCATCCGGGGCGAAGACGGCGTCTTCTCCGTCCTTGAGGACAATCTCCGCGTCCCGTCCGGCGTCTCCTACATGCTGGCCAACCGCGATGCGGCCAAGCGCACCTTTCCCGGCACCTACCGCACCGCCGGCGTGCGGTCGGTGGAACGCTACCCCGACCTTCTGCTGTCGACGCTGAAGAGCATGGCCGCCGACTGGCGCCCAGACCCGCAAGTCGTGGTGATGACCCCCGGGGTCTACAACTCGGCCTACTATGAGCACGCCTATCTGGCGCGGCTGATGGGCGCGCCGCTGGTCGAGGGCCGCGACCTCGTGGTCCATGACAACATGGTCTACATGCGCACCACCGTGGGCCTGCGCCGAGTAGACGTGATCTACCGCCGGGTCGACGACGACTTCATCGATCCGTTGAGCTTCCGCCGCGATTCCGGGCTCGGTGTCGCCGGCCTGTTCAACGCCTATCGCGCCGGCAATGTGGTGATCGCCAATGCCCCGGGCACCGGAGTCGCCGACGACAAGGCCGTCTACGCCTATGTGCCGGAGATCATCCGCTACTACCTCGGCGAAGACGCCATCCTGCCCAATATCGAGACCTTCCTCTGTCGCGAGCCCGCCCAGCTCAGCTATGTGCTGGCCAATCTGGACAAGCTGGTGGTCAAGGCCGTCGGCGCTTCCGGCGGCTACGGCATGCTGATCGGACCCCACGCCAGCCAGGCCGAGCGCGACGAGTTCGCCCAGCAGCTGAAGGCCGACCCGGCCAACTATATCGCCCAGCCCACCATCCAGCTCTCCACCGCCCCCTGCCTGGTCGACGGAGCGATCGAACCCCGGCACGTGGACCTGCGTCCCTTCATCCTGGCTGGCCAGAAGATGATTGTGACGCCCGGCGCCCTGACCCGCGTAGCGCTCAAGCGCGGCTCGCTGGTTGTGAACTCCAGCCAGGGCGGCGGCTCCAAGGACACCTGGGTCCTGACCGGCGACGGGAACTGACGCCATGATGCTCGCTCGGGTCGCCGACAGTCTCTACTGGATCGGCCGCTATATCGAACGCGCCGAGCACATGAGCCGGCTGTCGGACGTGATGCTCAACGCCACCCTCGACCAGAACGACGCCGCGGTCCAAGTCGCCCGCGTGGCCCTGGCCGCCGTCGGCGATCCCGAGAACCACCTAGCCGACAAGGCGCACCTGGAAGCGGTTCAGGCGATGATCTTCGACCGCGACGACAGCGGCTCGGTGGTCACCTCTCTCGCCCGCGCCAGGGAGAACGCCCGCCAGGTCCGTGACCAGATCACCACGGAGACCTGGGAACGGTTGAACATGCTCTACCTGCGGGTCACCGACAGCTACGCCGAGATCGAATTTTCCCAAGCCTCCTCGTCCTTCCTGCATAACATCGTCGCCGACCTGCACCTGTTCAAAGGCGCCGCCGACGCCACCATGAGCCATGGCGAGGGCTGGGGCTTCCTGATGCTGGGCGTCTATCTTGAACGGGCCCAGCTCATCGCCCGGCTGCTGGACGCCTGCTTTGGCGACAAGGTCGAGCGTGATCATCTGAGCGATCACCTCGCCCAGATGGCGGTCTTGCGGATGGCCTGCGCACTGGAGCCCTATCTGCGCGCCTACACGGCCGACATCCAGCCGCGCTACCTGTTGGAATTTCTGCTGTTCGACCAGGAATTCCCACGCTCCATCCGCTTCACCACCGCGCGGATCGAGGAGCACCTGACCAAGCTCTCCCGCCACGCCGAAGCCACCGGCCGCGCGGGGCCTGAGCGTCTTGCGGGACGCCTGAGCGCCCGCTTGGAATTCGCCGATATGGACGAGGGCCAAGGTCCCGGCGCCATCCTGGGCGCTGTCGCCGCGGAATGCTCGCGCATCCACCTGGCCATCTACGAGACCTTCGTCGCCTACCCCCTCGAACAGAGGCTGCCGGCCTGATGCTGCTCGAAATTCGCCACCTGACCCAATACGCCTATTCCGAGCCGGTGCATGAGAGCGTCATGGAGCTGTGGGCCCAGCCGCAGAAGAGTTCGCGCCAGCGCCTGATCAGCTTCACTCTGGAGGTCGAGCCGGCCACTCAGCTGTTCTCCTACGTCGACGCCTATGGCAACGCCGTCTACCACTGCGACATTCCCCACCCGCACGAGCGGCTGGTGATCGAAGCCAAGTCGGCGGTCGAGACCAACGAACCGCCGCCATTGCCGGACGCTTTGGATCTGCACGAGTGGGACCGATTGAACGGAGAGTTCGTCAAGGGCGACTGTTTCGACTTCCTGCACCCCCACGGGTTCGCGGTGCCCACGCCAGCCTTGCAGGCCTTCATGAAGACCTACGCTCTGGATGAACTCGCCCGCGTCGATCCGCTGACGGCAGTGCGCACATTGAACCAGACTCTCTACGACGCCTTCGCCTATGAGCCCGGCGTCACCGACGCCAACAGCCCGATCGATCACGCCCTGGAGGCCGGACGCGGGGTCTGCCAGGACTTCGCCCACATCATGATCGCCATCTGCCGGTCCTGGGGCGTGCCGGCGCGCTATGTGTCAGGGTACGTTTTCTCCGACCGCACCGCTGGCGGCGACCGCTCCAACCCCGGGGCCACCCACGCCTGGGTCGAGGTTTTCCTGCCCTCCCTGCGCTGGGTCGGGTTCGACCCCACCAACAACGTCCTCACCGGTGAGCGTCACGTAGTGGTCGCCACCGGCCGCGACTACAACGACGTGCCGCCCTCGCGCGGCGTGTTCAAGGGCGATGCGGACTCCGAGCTTTCCGTCGCCGTCCAGGTCGGCAAGGCCCGCGCCGCCCAGGTCGAACCGGAATTCCTCCGGGCGCTCAAGCCTACGCCGGGGAACGGAGGCCGGCGTCCCTCCATCGCCGCCGCCTTCGACCATCAGCTGCTGCAACAGCAACAGCAACAGCAACAGCAACAGCAACAGCAACAGCAACAACAGCAGCAGCAATAACGGCGCCGCGCGCACCGTTCGCCGCCCATCGGTGAAATCACCAAGTGAGGCTGGAACCTTGGCCGTGCGAGCCTGTTCTCGACATAGCTAACGTGCGTTCACGCGCCGTTCAGCAGCCAGGATGAGGCTGAGGGTCTGTCCGGACAGCCACTGGCGCAAACCGGCAGTTCAGGAGGACTCGTCCATGAAAAAGTTCCACATTGCAGCGATCGCGGCGGGGGCCGCGGCGCTGTCCGCGGGCGCCGCATCGGCGCAACCCGCGCCCAACCTGTTTGAACAGACTTCGACCTCGGCGGTCTATTATCCCGCCGCTCCGCCCAAGCTCGAGCTGTCCCAGTACTTCTTCGGCGGCCGGCACTACTGCTGGTACCCCGGCGGTTGGCAAGGTCCCGGCTGGTACTGGTGCGGCTACGCCTGGCGGTCCGGCTTTGGCTGGGGCGGCGGTTACGGCTGGCGCGGCTGGGGCGGTGGTCATGGTGGTGGCGGTTATCACGGCGGCGGCGGATACCACGGTGGCGGCGGCGGCTATCACGGCGGCGGTGGTGGCTATCACGGCGGCGGCGGTGGCGGCGGTCACGGCGGCGGTGGTGGTCACGGCGGTGGCGGTGGTCACGGCGGTGGCGGTGGCGGCCATGGCGGCGGCGGGCACCACTAAGCCTTCAGGCTCGGTTTTCCTTCCCCACTCAGGTGGGGAAGGAGGACTAGCTCACCTACACTAGCTCGCTTTTCGGGCGGCCTCGTCGCTGATCAGGAGGTCCTCGTAGAAGGCGCCAAAGGGTCGGGTCGGATGGGCGATCTGGATTTCCAATATCCACAGCCCAGTCACCGGGCAGGTCTCAAGCTCCCCCAGATCGCCGGCCTTGTAGATGGCATGCGGGAAGTCGCTGACGCGATGCCCCTTGACCTCCCAATTCAACGTCCATCCCATCGCCTCGGCGCGCGACAGCGCGAACTGATAGAGCCCCTCGCCGCTCAGGCCGTCTCGGCGCCAACGGTCGGCCACTTCATGCCAAAGGTCCCGCGCCGCCTGGGCGCAGGCTTTCATCTCCGTATCCGCGCCAACCACAAATGTGTCGCCCGCGTCGCCCTCATGGCCATCCCAGACGACGCCGAGATCGACGAAAAAGATATCGTTGGCGGCCAGCACCCTATCGGGCTCCATCAGCGCCGCGAAGGTCTCGGTGGTGCCTTCGCCGAAGCGCAGGATGTTCTTGTGCCAGAGCCGGTCCATGCCCATGGCTTCCAGCTCGGTCTGCGCCAAAGCATTGGCCTCGCCCTCCGTCATGCCGGCGCGAACCTGAGGCGCGATACGGCCGATAGCCTCGAACGTCAGGTCGCGCGCCTTGACCATCTTGGTCAGCGAAAAGGCCTCGCCGACGCCTTCGCGCGGGGGATGGACGCCCTCGGTCATGCTCAACTCCTCAGGTGGGGACTTTCAAAAACCCTCCGTCCGAGGAAATGTCCACCCGGCTTGTGCCCGCACCCGCCCTCATCAATGATCCCCGACGTTTAACGATCAGGAGGGGCGTTATGCGCGCGTTCGCGGAAATCTACGCACGGGCCGCCGCGCGCAAGGGTGGCGAAGCGGCGCTGGAAGCGCTGCTTGTCCGGCACCGATCCAAAACGCCCGCCGAACTGGCCTCCATTCCAGACGACCGCTGGCTCGCCCAGATGAGCAAAGGCGTCTTCCAGGCGGGTTTCAGGTGGCAACTGATCGAGGACAAGTGGCCGGGCTTCGAGGCCGCCTTCCATGGGTTCGACCCGGCGCTGAACGCCGCCATGTCCGAAGAAGAGTTCGACGCTCGCCTGAAGAATGCGGCCATCGTCCGCAATGCTCAGAAAATCCTCGCCGTGCGTGACAACGCCCGCTTCCTGCTCGATCTCGCGGCCGAGCATGGCAGCGCCGCCGCCTTCTTTGCCGCCTGGCCCGATGCGGATTTCGCCGGCCTGCTCGAACTGATGAAGAAGCGGGCCTCGCGTCTGTCCGGCGAAACCGCCGCGCGCGTCTTCCGCGAGATGGGCAAGCCCAGTTTCAGAACCACCCGTGACGTCACCGCCGCCCTGATCGAGGCCGGCGTGATCATGGGCCCGGCCAAGGGCAAGAAGGATCTGCAGACCGTGCAGGCCGCTTTCAACGCCTGGTCAAAAGAGAGCGGACGCGATCTGACTGCCGTCAGTCGCGTCCTGGCCCTCAGTGTCGGGGCGGAGGGTTATGGACCACCGCCCTAGTCGGTCCCCGCCCCACCGCTAACGATCAGATCGGCGCGCGGTAGCGGCGTTGCCAAACGGCGGCGGCGAACAGGATCGCGGCGACCAGCAGGCCAAGCCACAGGCCCGGGGTGAACATGAACTTGAGCGGATCCATCTGCGCCAGGTCGAGGTGATTCATGTTTGCACTCGCGTCGCCGGCGTTGAAGGCCTCGGTCAGCGCCCCGGTCAGCCGATAGTGCAGCAGGGCCGGAAGATAGCTGGTGTTGAACGCCAGGCGTTCGAAGACGCATGCCACCACCGGGGGTCCAAAGGCCCACAGGAAGGTCGCCCGGCGCGCCCAGCCGGACACCAGCATCAGCCAGCCCCAGATCGGCGCATGCCACAGGGTGAACACCACCAGCACATAGGCCAGCTCGACCGTCGTTTTGCCCAGCGGAAAGGCCGACAGCAGGAGATTGGCCGGCGCGCCGTTCATAGGCAGGACCACCGCGGTCACGGCCAGCATGAACAGCAGGGTGACCAGCATGATGACGAAAGAAACAACCGGAAGCACGACCAACGGGATCACCGCCTTGGACATCACCGTCGTCAAATCCGACACCGGCAAGGACTTCCAGAACAGGATGCTGCGGTCGCGACGCTCGGACTGTAAGGCGCCAAGACTGTAGAAGATGGCGACGACGAAGGCCGTGGCCATGATCGCCGTCGCGGCGATGGCATAAGGGATCGCCACGATCTGCGACTGCCGCGTGGGGTCCAGGGTGGAGACCATGTGGGCCCATCTCGTCGGCAGATGGAACGCGCCGATGATCAGGCCCACCAGCACGACGCCAGCGGCGGCGAGCGGCGCGATATAGATCGACCGGTTCTCCCATAGCTCTCGCCGTACGGACCAATAGAAGGGCCGGGTTTTCGTCGTCGGCTTTGAGGGGGCCGGAGGCGGCAGGGCGCTGTCCAGCAGGGTGTTCGAGGGGCTCATGCCGCCGCTCCTTGGGTCGGGGCCGCGTCCGCGCCGATGACGGCGACGAACAGATCGGCGATGTTGGGGGTCCGCACCTCGCCGAGCTCGGCGAGTGTTTTGCGGTCGGCGCCGTCGAACAACAGGATGCTGCGGCCGAACACCTGCCGCTCGTGCAACGGTCCAAGCGCCCTCGCCGCGGCGAGTTGTTCAGGGGCGACCATGACCTCGGCGTAGCGCTGCTCGAACGCCTCCATGCTGCAGTCGAGGACGATGCGGCCTCGGTTGATGAACATCAGGTCGGTCAGGATGTGCTGGACCTCTTCGACCTGATGGGTGGTCACCACGATGGTGCGGCTGTGGTCGAAATAGTCGTTCAGCAGGGTGTCGTAGAATTCCTTCCGATAGAGAATGTCCAGGCCGAGGGTCGGCTCGTCGAGCACCAAAAGCTTGGCGTCGATGGCCATGATCAGCGCCAGATGCAGCTGGGTGACCATGCCCTTGGACAGGCTCCGCACCAGGCTCGACCGCTGGATGGAGGTCTTGGCCAGGAAGGCCTCGGCCTTGGCGCGATCGAAGCGCGGATGCACCCCGGCGACATAATCGAGCGCCTGAGAGACCCGCATCCAGCGCGGCAGCACCGCGACGTCGGCGATGAAGCAGATATCGCGCATCAGCTCGTCCCGGTCCCGCCAGGGATCGCGTCCGAGCACCTTCAGGTCGCCCTCATAGGAGGCGAGCCCGAGGATGGCGTTCAGCGCTGTGGTCTTGCCGGCGCCGTTGGGGCCGATCAGGCCAAGAATGCGGCCGGTCTCGACCCGCAGGTCGATGCTGTCCAGCGCAACGGTATTGCCGAAAGCTTTGCGTAGCCCGTGGGCTTCAATGCAAGACATGAGTTCAGCTCTCCTTGGCGGGCGTGGTCATGAGCGTCTCGACGCTCAGGCCGAGCCGCTGAATGGTCAACCGGATCTGCGGCCACTGTTCAGCGAGGAATTTCAGCCGCTCTGTTTCCAGCAGCCGCGTCCCCGCTCCATTGGTCACGAACATGCCCAACCCCCTTCGCTTTTCCACAAGGTCGGAATCGACCAGTTCCTGATAGGCCTTCAACACGGTCAGTGGGTTGACCCGGTATTCGGCCGCCACATTGCGCACAGAGGGCAACGGATCGCCCTCCTTCAGCAGACCGTCGAGAATCATCGCGACGACCATGTCGCGGAGCTGGCGGTAGATCGGCTGATTATCATTCCACTCAGGATCCATCGGTTTTCACGCTCGCTCCGGCGCGGGATATTTCCCGCCCCTGTTTGAATGAGCGCCGGCATCGATCAGCGCCACATCGGTGTTATAGTTGACTATATCACCAAGCGCAAGTCGCTTCTCGCGAAGGCTGGAAACGCGCGTCAATCGCGCGAACTGCGCCTTAATCCCTATCCGCTAGACCGAAATTATAAGGGGCCGCTCCATCGATGCCCCTGCTGCAAGCTCATAGGGGCTCGCGGGCTTCCAGGGAGGGGGCGATGGAACATCGGCATATCAGCTTTGGCCTCGGCGCGCGTCGATCCCCGGTGGTCGCCTCGCTGTCGCTGACGATGCTTTGCGTGCTGTGGCTGCTCAGCGGCCGTCGGCCAAACAACAGCGATAGCATTCTTGAGAGACGACCTCAGTCCTGAGTGCGGCGCCGGCCCGTCAGCTTGGGCGCCAAGCCCTCATTCCCTCTGTCCGCGCCCGCACGTCCGGCGAGCCGAGACAGGTGGCGACGGCTTCATAGCCCGGCGCGCCAGGATAGGGCGCAACCCCCATCGGCGGACTGTGGTTCGCAGGGCAGAAGATGATCGTCTCATGGGGCCCAACGGCGGCGAGATCCAGGATCGCACAGGACCGGGTCATCAGGAACAACGGCCGCGCGGCCGAATCCCGCCGGCGCAGGTGGGCGATCAGGGCCTCCTGCGAGGCCTGATCCAGCCCCTCCTCCACCATGTCGACCACCAGGATCGCCGGGCCATCCATTTCCAGACCGGCCAAGAGGACGACCAGAGCATCGTTTTCGGTCGCGCCGTCCTCGGCCAGCCAGGACAGGGCCTGATCGACCCGAACCTTCAGCGCCGGATCGGCGTCCATCCGCGCTCGCGCTTCGCCGGCGCCGTTGGCCGCGCGCTCCATCGGCAGGAAGGCGGCGCCCGGCAAGGTCTCCGCCAGGCGCATGGCCAACCGCGTCTTGCCGCTGCCCAGCGGGCCAATGATGTAGTTCAACGACCGGATATCACGCAGCTCGAACAGCTCGCCGCCCCAAGGCCACGGCAGCTCGAAGGAAACCTTGACCTTGGGTGGCGCCTCGACCAGCCCCGCCAGCTCACCTACCGTCGGCGCTTCGCCGCGCGCGAGACTGGCGCGAAGATCGCGAACCTTTTCGATAGAGCCAGCGATATTGCGGACTTGGCCTTCAAGACCGGCCTGATGCGCGGCCAGCGCAGGCTCGAGCGTTTGAGCGTCGCCATCCAAGACCTTGGCCACACCCGCCAGGCTGAGCCCGAGCGCACGCAGGGCTGCAATCTCGGCGGCGCGGGCCATTTCGGCCGGCCCGTAGGCCCGCCAACCGGCGCTGGTGCGGATTGGCGCGACTAGACCGCGCTGCTCGTAAAGCCTGAGGGCCTTGGCGGAAACACCGAGCCGGCGGGCGGCTTCAGCAGGATGGATAAATTCGGCGGAAGCGTTCACGACTCACCTCGTTGTTGCTGACCGCGACATCTATCGGGCTGGCCCCAGGGGCTGGGTCAAGGCGTCTGTTCAAAGACACGCGAGCTGCGCGCCAGTCGTCAGATCAGCGCCTCGGCGACCAGCGCCTGAGACGTGGCTTGGTAAGGCGTCATCCCCTCCTGCATCATCCGCTGGATCAGGCCGACAAACAAAAGGTCGTGCTCGGGGTCGATCCAGAACCAGGTGCCCGCGGCGCCATCCCACTGGTAGGTCCCACGCCCCACCGGCGAGCCCGCCGCCTTGGGGTCCATGAACACCGCGCCGTTGAAGGCGTATCCCCTCCCCGGCCCGATCCTTTGTGCGCCGGCGATGAAGCCGTGGTCGATCAGCGACTGAGGCAGATGGTTTTGTGTCATCAGCTCGACCGACGCCGACTGGATCACCCGCACCCCATCCAGCTCGCCCTTGTTCAACAGCATCTGGGCGAAGCGGGCGTAGTCGATGGCGGTGGAATAGAGCCCGCCACCGCCGGACGGCAGCTTCGGGATGGTCTTGCCGTCGCGCTTGAAGCCGGGGAAGTCCAGCACCGTCAGCTCGGGAACGCCAAAGTACATATGGTAGAGGGTGGTCAGGCGGGGCTGTTTCGGCGCCGGCACGTAGAAGTCCGTGTCGATCATGCCCAGCGGCCCAAATAGGGTCTCGCGCATGAAGTCGGGCAGGCTCTGGCCCGACAGCTTCTCGATGATGGCCCCCTGCAGGTCCATGCTCAGGGAATAGCGAAACAGGCTTCCGGGCTGATAGGCCAGCGGGACCGAGGCGACCCGGCGCGACATTTCCGCCAGGCTGTCGGCCTCCCAGACGCCTTTGGCGATATAGCCCGCGTCCGTGGGGTCGTGCGGCCCAAGGCCGATGCCATAGCCGAAGCCGGCGGTGTGGGTCATCAGTTCGCGCAAGGTCGGCGGATGGTCGGGCGCCTCGCCTTCGGGCCCCTGCAGGTCAGCGAACTCCGGCAGGTGTTTGGCGATGGGATCGTCCGGCGACCACAGGCCGCGATCGTACAGCACCATCATCGCCGCCGCCGTGATCGGCTTGGTCATCGAGAAGATGGCAAAGATGGAGTCCTTGGCCAGCGGCTCACCAGCCGCCAAATTCTTCAGGCCCATCGCCTCGAAGTGAGCGACCTTGCCGCGCCGCGCCACCAACACCACCGCCCCGGCCAGCTGTTTGGCGTCGATCTGCTCTGCGATCATCGCATCGACCTGCGCAAGGCCCGCCGACGACAGGCCGACGATTTCAGGATCGGTCGTTTCAAGGATCGCGCTCATGGACAAACTCCGGACTACGGTCTTCCAAACTTAACGGAAGTTGATGATGTGACCATGGGCGATGGGCGATCCGCATGCCTCATCGACCGGTTTCCCATGTTCCCCGCAACCCCATCGCGATAAGCGGTACGAACACCGATGGCGAGCGCTGGCTTAAACACGATGCGAAGACTCGACCGATGGACCGTAGCGACCGTGCTGGCTGTGCTCGCCGTGCTGATCACCGCCTCTCGACCGTCCGCGACCACCCTCGCCTTCTACGCGCCGTGGGACCCGCAGTCAGTGATTTCCATGCAAGGCCACGCGGGCCAGATCGACATTCTTGCGCCGGCGTGGATCAGCGTGACGGGCCCAGACGATAATATTCAGCAGTCGGATGATCTCGCGGCGCGAACAACATTGAGCGCGCTTCATCGCTCGCCAACCCTTTTGCCCGTGCTCCAGAACGCACGCGACGGCGTCTGGCACGGCGCCGACGCGGCGGCTCTGCTGGCGCATCCGGCGCGGCGCAAGGCGCTGCTCGACCGGCTCGAACGTGACATTGCGGTGTCCGGCGGGTCGGGTCTGATATTCGACCTGGAGGATTTGCCGACCCGCGCCCAGCCTGGCTACCTGTCCCTGTTGGCCGAGGCCCGTGCGCGGTTCGCGCCGCGCCACTGGCGGGTTGGTGTCTCCGTTCCCGCCAACGATTCCGACTGGGACCTCGCCGCCTATGGCCAGGCCGCCGATCTGATCGTCCTGATGGCCTATGACGAGCACTGGCCCACCGGCGCGCCAGGGCCGATCGCCTCGCCGGCCTGGTTCGCCGCGGCGGTAAAGCAGGCCAGCGATCAGATTCCAGTATCCAAGCTGGCGGTCGGCCTGGCCTCCTATGGCTACGACTGGCCGGCGGGCGGTGTCGCCAGACCGTTGTCCGTTATTGAGGCCAAGGCCCTGGCCGCCAGGGTCCGCGCCACGCCCACCCGGTCCGCGCCGGGCGCCGAGCCGCACTTCAGCTACACCGCCCGCGGCGTTCGCCACCAGGTCTGGTTCGTCGACGCCCAGGCCAGCCACGCCCAAGCCGATCTCGCACAAAGCCTGGGCGTCAGCACCCTGGCGCTATGGCGGCTAGGCTCGGAGGACCCCGATCTCTGGCGCTGGTTCGGCGGATCGGGACGATAGGCGAGACGCACGGTCTTCCCCGCCTCATTCTCCGCGAGTATATGCACTCTACATGCCAAAACACTGGCAGGAAGGCGCCCGGCGCGACCCGGCGAGCTATTCAAGGGAGTTCGATCATGGCCCCACCGTCAGGTGAAGATTTTCAGGGCGTCATCGGCCGCACCTATGACGAGTCCAAGCCCTGGTGGCCGCCGGCCAAGTTCGCCAAGGACGCCCCGAACGTTGTCATGGTGGTGCTGGACGACACCGGCTTCTCACACTTCGGCTGCTACGGCTCCAGCATCCACACCCCGAACATCGACGCCCTGGCCGCCGGCGGCCTGCGCTTCACCGGCTTTCACACCACCGCCCTCTGCTCCCCCACCCGCGCCTGCCTGATGACCGGCCGGAACCACCACGCCGTCGGCATGCGCGCCGTCTCCAACTTCGACACGGGCTTTCCAAACATGCGCGGGGCGATCCCACGCTCGTCCGCGACCCTGGCGGAAATCCTGCGCGACAACGGCTACGCCACTTTCGCCACCGGCAAATGGCATCTGGCGCCGATGGCCGAATGCAGCGCCGCCGGCCCCTTCACCAACTGGCCGCTGCAGAAGGGGTTCGACCGCTACTACGGCTTTCTGCAGGGCGAGACCGACCAATTCTTCCCCGAACTGACGCATGACAATCACTTCGTCGACGCGCCAGGCGGCCCCGAAGACGGCTACCACGTGTCGGAGGACATCACCGACCGCTCGGCCGGCATGATCCGCGACCTGACCTCCCTGGCGCCCGAACGGCCCTTCTTCCTCTACCTGGCGTACGGCGCCATGCATGCGCCCCACCAGGCGCCGCAGGCCTATCTCGACAAATATCGCGGCCGGTTCGACGCCGGGTGGGACGTCGAACGCGAAGCCTGGTTCGCAAAGCAGAAGGCGCTGGGCGTCATCCCGCCGGGCACGAAGCTCACCCCGCATAACCCGGGCGTCAAACCCTGGAGAGAGCTTTCCGATGACGAACAGCGTTTCGCCTGCCGCCTGCAGGAAGCCTTCGCCGCCATGCTGGAACACACGGACGCCCAGATCGGGCGACTGATCGACTTCCTGAAGTCCATTGGCCAGTGGGACAACACCCTGTTCATCGTGCTTTCCGACAACGGCGCCAGCCAGGAGGGCGGACCGACCGGCACGATGGACGAGGTCAAATACTTCAACGGCATTCCCGAGAAGGTGGCCGAATCCGTCCTGCGTCTGGACGATATCGGCGGCCCCAACAGCCACAGCAATATTCCCTGGGGCTGGGCCCAGGCGGGCAACACGCCGCTGAAGTGGTACAAGCAGAACACCCACGGCGGCGGCGTGCGCGATCCGTTGGTGATGCACTGGCCTGCCGGTTTGAAGACCACCGGCGGCGTCCGCCCGCAATTCTGCCACGCCATTGACCTGGCGCCGACCATTCTGGACGCCATGGGCATACCCCAGCCAGAGGTGGTCGCCGGCATTTCGCAGACCCAAGTGCATGGGATCAGCCTGACGCCGACCTTCGAGGACCCCGCCGCCACGCTGGATCGCGGACCGCAGTATTTCGAGATGCTAGGCCATCGCGGCATCTGGAAGGACGGCTGGAAGGCGGTCACCCATCATGAGTCCGGCAAGCCGTTCAACGACGATCGCTGGGAGCTCTACCATCTCGCCGACGACTTCTCGGAATACGACGATCTGGCCGAGCGCGAGCCGGCCAAGCTCAAGGAGCTGATCGACCTCTGGTGGACGGAGGCGGAGAAGCATGGCGTCTTGCCATTGGACGATCGCGCCGCCTTCGCCCTGTTCGCCGCATCGCGCAGGCCGGGGCTTCCGTCTGCCCGGAGCCGGTTCGTCTATCATCCGCCGATCTCGCATATTGTCGCCGACGCCTGCCCGCCGGTGGCCCGGGGCTGGACCACGATCATCGCCCTCAATCACCCAGCGGCCGGTGGTGATGGCGCCCTTGTAGCGAGAGGCAGCCTGAACAGCGGCTTTGCGATCTATGTGAAGAACGGCCGGTTGACCTTCGACTACAACGAATTCCATGCTCACACGCGATTGACCGCGGTGGAGCCGCTGTCGCCCGGCGATCACGAGATCGTCCTGAAGGTGACGCGAAGCGGCGATGGCGGCGCCGAGGCTGTGCTGGCGGTCGATGGCGAGACGGTGGCCGAGGGCCGCATTCCGCGCCTGCTGTTCATGCTCTCGACCCTGGGCATGGACCTCGGCCGCAGCGCTACGCCGGTGAATAGCGACTACATCGCGCCGTTCGCCTATGGCGGCGCGTTGAAGACGGTGACCTTCGATATTCCGGGCCTGGCGGCCATGGGCGAGATGATGGCGCAGGTGCGCGCGGAGATGACCCGGCAATAGACGCGCTCATTTCCATGGCCACGGTTGGGGTTGGCGCTTCGAATGCCTAGCTACGCTGATCGTCGAAGCCCTCGGAGCCGCCCTTGTCCTCTCCTGCCCTGCTGTCGCCCTTCACGGTCTCCGGCCTGACGCTGAAGAACCGCATCGTCGTCTCGCCCATGTGCCAGTACAGCGCCGTCGATGGCGTGGCGCAGGACTGGCACCTGGTTCACCTGGGCCGGTTTGCCCTCGGCGGCGCGGCGCTGGTATTCGTCGAGGCGACCGGCGTCGAGGCGCGGGGTCGGATCAGTCCGGGCGACATGGGGATCTGGAACGATGACCAGGCCCGCGCCCTGGCTCGCATCGCCGACTTTCTCAAGGCCAACGGCGCGGCGGCCGGCATCCAGTTGGCCCACGCCGGGCGCAAGGCTTCCACCCGCCGCCCCTGGGATGGCGGCGCCGAGCTGAACGCCGAGGATGCCGCCAAGGGCGAGCCGGCCTGGGAGACCCTGTCACCCAGCGCCATCCCCTTTTCCGACACCTATCCCAAACCCAAGGCCATGAGCTTAGCCGACATCGCTGAGGTCATCGTGGCCTTCCGCGAGGCGGCGCGCCGGGCCAATGACGCTGGCTTCGACGTGGTTGAGATACACGCCGCCCACGGCTATCTGCTGCACGAATTCCTGTCGGCGCTGGTCAACCACCGCACCGACGCTTATGGCGGCGACTTGGCCGGGCGGATGAAATTCCCGCTGGAAGTGATTGAAACCGTTCGCGCCGTCTGGCCAAAGCACAAGCCGCTGTTCCTGCGCGTGTCGTCCAGTGACTATGTCGATGGCGGCGTGACCATCGACGACACGGTCGTCTTCGCCAAGGCCGCCAAGGCGCTAGGCGTCGACGTGGTCGACTGCTCGTCCGGCGGCAACACCCCGGTCCCGCCCAAGCTCTCCCCCGGATATCAGGTCCCCTACGCCGAGGCTGTGCGCAAAGGCGCCGATGTCGCCACCATGGCCGTGGGCCTGATCCTAAATGCAAAGCTGGCCGAGGAGATCGTCTCCTCGGGCAAGGCCGATCTGGTCGCCCTCGCCCGCCCCGCGCTGGAAGATCCTAACTTCGCCATCCATGCGTCGACCGCACTCACCGGAACGCCGGACTACGGCCTGGCGCCAACGCCCGCGAAGAGCGGCCTGGACCGTCTGGCCCAGTCGTTAAGGCATATGGAGAAGGCCTAGAGCGCAGTCCAACGGCCGGCGCTTGCCCCCTCCGTCGGCTTCGCCGCCACCTCCCCCGTTTCGCTTCGCTCACAAGGGAGGAGAAACGCGCTCTGACTTCTCCTCCCATGCAAGCGAAGCGCAGCGGGGGAGGTGGCGCGGCGTGCAGCGAAGCGGAGCGACGTAACGGAGGGGGCGAGCACCGGCCGACGTTGACCCTCCTGGTCTCCTACGGCCGCCCAGCGCGTGGACTGTCGACCGTCGAGATCAGGATCTTGCCGTTCGCCGCTTCGGAGGCGTGAGCGCCGGAGCCGCCGGCGGTCAGCATGAAGAGGGTCTTGCCGTCGTCCCCGCCCAGCATGCAGGCGAAACAGGGCGCGCCGGTGTCGATCACCTCCAGCACCTCGCCGCCCTCGGCGATCAGGGCGCATTCGGGCGCGGTGGCGTTGGCGATCCACACCGCGCCGTCGGCATTGAGGCAGATCCCGTCAGGCACGCGCGCGCCGGTGGGCGCCCAGACGCGGCGATTGCTCAGGGCGCCATCCGAGCCGATGTCGAAGGCGGTCAGAACGCAGGCAAAGGTTTCGGCGATGATCATGGTCTTGCCGTTTGGCGTGATCACCGTCCCGTTCGGGAAATGCATGTCGGACGCAGCGACGCTGACGGCGCCGTCCGGCGCGACACAGGCGAGCTTGGCCGTCACATGGTCGGTGAATATGGACGCCGCGCCGCGCGAGGCTATCTCCCCATCCAGGTCGAAGCCGAAATTGCCGACATAGGCGCGGCCTGATGCGTCCACCACCATGTCGTTACAGTGGAAGGTGGCGATGTGGCCCAGGTCGGCGTGGACGCTGATCTTGCCGTCGGCGGTGCGGCGCAGCAGCTGGCGCTTGGTCATCGACACGATCAGCATCGAGCCGTCCGGCATCCAGCCGAGGCCCGAGGGCTGGTCGTCGATCTCGAATTCCGTCCTGACATCGCCGGCGAGCGACACCGATTTCACCGCATGGGCATAGAAGTCGCTGAACCACAGCCGGCCGTCATGCCAGCGCGGCCCCTCGCCGAAATAGATCCCGTCCGCGAGCACCTTCGTCGAGCGTGTCATGGCGTCTCGTCCCTTGTCCGTGTTGTTGTCTTGCCAGCGCAAATGCCGGGCGGCGCGGCGAACTGCAAGCACCGCGTTCAGGACGCGCTCGCCTGCGCCGCTTCCCGCGCCCGGCCCCGCGCTCGGGCGCGCACGACATACCAGACGTTCCAGGCGATGATCAGTCCCGCGAGCCCATAGCTGATCGGGCCGTTGATCAGCAGATAGGTCTTGATCGAAACCATGAAGACCAGGGCGCAACAGACGCCGCAGACGGCCACGAGGCCCGCGCCCCAAACCACCGTGCAGACGGCCATCACCCGCCGGACGTGGACGTTGTCACGCACCGCCTCCAGCTCCGCCGCCCCGTCCGGACCCTTGCGCAGCATGCTGGCCCGCGCCAGCTCATAGACCACCGGCTTGCCGACGGCGGCCGAGCCGAGAAACACTAGACCGATCAGGCCCGTGACCAGGTTCTCGCGCAGCTGCAACACCTTGACCCCGCCGCCGCCGATGAAGGCCACAAGCGACAGCACGATGCCGGCAATCACCAGAACGGACATCGCGTCGACCTTCCGCAACCGCGCAAATTCGACAATCGACCAGAGGATCGGCGGGATCGAAGACGCCATCAGAGCCTTCACGTCTCCGAGGCTCACGCGCCAATGGTCATAGATCAGGAACGGAAGCACGAAGTTGACCAACACCTCCAGCCCAAGCTTCAGCCCATGAGCGCGGAGATAGGCGACAGCCTGGATCAGTCGGGGGTCCATGGACCTCAATTGATGGCCGTTCGGCATCAAACTCAATGGCCTCGACTACCTCGACTAGGCCGAGCCTTAGCCGCGACCTAGCTTCCTAGGTCGCCGCAAATACATGCGCGATCTTGGCCGCCAACCTCAGCGTCCCACCGGCCTGCACGCCGGCAACCTCTTCCCGCGCGAAGTCGGCTTCGATGCGGCGCCCTGTGGCATCCGCGCCTTCGACGCGGCTGATCGGGCCCTGGGTGACGATGCGGCTCACGCGCAGCTCGAACCCCTCCCCCGCCGGAGCCTTGGCCAGGTCGTAGGGGCGGATGAAGGCGGTGGCGTCGCCGTCGGCGACGCCTGGCGCCGCGAGGCGGATTGGGCCGGAGGTGAAGACGCCGCTCTCGACCTTGCCCTCGAACCGATTGGCCTCGCCGACGAAGCCACAGACGAAGGCGTTGGCGGGGTGGTCGTGGACCTGGTCGGGGGTTCCCACCTGCTGGATCTGGCCGAGATTCAGGATCGCCACGCGGTCGGCCAGCTCCAGCGCCTCTTCCTGGTCGTGGGTGACGAAGATGGTGGTCACGCCGGTGGCGTCGTGGATGCGGCGCAGCTCTCGGCGCAGCGACTTGCGCACCGTGGCGTCCAGGGCGCCGAAGGGTTCGTCCAGCAGCAGCACCTTGGGCGAAACCGCCAAGGCGCGCGCCAGGGCCACCCGCTGGCGCTGGCCGCCGGACAGTTGGTTGGGGAAGCGTTTGCCCAGGCCATCGAGCTCGACCAACTTGAGCAGCTCGTCCACCCGCCGGTTGATCTCCGCCCGCGGCGGCTTGTCGGCGCGCTTGCGCACGTCCAGGCCGAAGGCGACGTTGCGCGCCACGCTCATGTGCTTGAACAGGGCGTATTGCTGGAACACGAAGCCGATCTGCCGCGCGGCGGCATGGGCGAAGGTCACGTCCGCGCCATCGAACAGCACCTGGCCGTCGTCAGGAAACTCCAGGCCCGCGATGGTGCGTAGCAGCGTGGTCTTGCCCGACCCCGATGGCCCAAGCAGCGCCAACAGCTCGCCGTCCTCGATCTCGAGGCTGACGCCGTTCAGGGCCGGATAGCGGCCGAACCGCTTCTCGATCTGGCGGATGGAGATGGTCATGAGGGCCTTACTTGGGAGCGCTATGCACGGACGGGCTAAGCTCCAGGAGGGTCTTCAGCACCAGGGTGACGATGGCCAGGAGGCACAGCAGGGCGGCGACCGCGAAGGCGCCGACGAAGTTGTAGTCGTTGTACAGGATTTCGATGTGCAGCGGCATGGTGTCGGTCAGACCGCGGATGTGGCCGGACACCACCGATACCGCGCCAAACTCCCCCATCGCCCGCGCATTGCAGAGCAGGACGCCATAGAGCAGGCCCCAGCGGATGTTGGGGGCGGTGACCAGCATGAAGGTGACGAGGCCGGAGGCGCCCATGGAGACGGCCGCCTCCTCCTCCGCCACGCCCTGTTCCTGCATCAGCGGGATCAGTTCGCGGGCGATGAAAGGGAAGGTCACGAACACCGTGGCCAGGACGATCCCCGGCAGGGCGAAGACGATCTTGATGTTGTGATCGATCAGCCAGTCGCCGAACCAGCCCTGGGCCCCGAACACCAGGATGAAGATCAGCCCCGCGACCACCGGCGAGACCGAGAACGGCAGGTCGATCAGGGTGATCAGGAAGCTCTTTCCCGGAAAGTCATGCTTGGAGATGGCCCAGGCGGCGCAAAGGCCGAAGGCGGCGTTGAACGGCACGGCGATGGCCGCCACCAGCAGGGTCAGCTCGATGGCGGCGATCGCGTCCGGGTCGCGAATGGCGTCCAGCGCCACGCCCAGACCCTTGCTGAGCGCCTCGGCGAACACGCTCACCAACGGTAGGATCAGGACCAGGGCCAGGAAGGTCAGGACCAGGCCAAGGATGCTCCACCGGACCCATGCAGGGTCCTGGGTCGCGCTTTGAAAACGGGTCGGCGCGGCGCTCATGCGTAACGCCTCGACCAGGCCTGGATGACGTTGATCACCAACAGCATGATGAAGGAGGCCGCCAGCATGACCACGGCGATGGCGGCGGCCTCGCGGTACTGGAACTGCTCCAGCTGGATCACGATCAACAGCGGCGCGATCTCGGTCTTGTAGGGCGAGTTGCCGGCGATGAAGATCACCGAGCCGTACTCCCCCACCCCGCGCGCGAAGGCTAGGGCGAAGCCGGTCAGCCAGGCGGGACCGAGCGCCGGCAGCACGACGCGGGTCAGGGTCTTGAAGCGGCTGGCGCCCAGGCTGGCGGAGGCTTCCTCCACATCGGCCGACAGGTCGCGGATCACCGGCTCCAGGGTGCGCACCACGAACGGGAGGCCGATGAAGGTCAGGGCGACGACGACGCCGAGGGCGGTATAGGCGATCTTGATCCCGAACGGGGCGATGGCGCCGCCCACCCAGCCGTTGTCGGCATAGAGGGAAGCCAGGGCGATGCCGGCCACCGCCGTCGGCAGGGCGAACGGCAGGTCGACCATGGCGTTGATGATCGCCTTGCCGGGAAACTCATAGCGAACCATCGCCCAGGCGGTGATCAGGCCAAACAGGCCATTGATGAGGGCGGCGATCAGCGACGTGCCAAAGGACAATCGATAGGCGGCGATGGCGCGGGGCGAGAAGCCGGCGTCCAGGAAGCCGCTCCACCCCAGTCCGGCCGCCTTGATGGCCACGGCCGAAAGCGGGATCAGCACCACCAGCGACAGGATGGTCAGGGTCACGCCCAGGGTCAGGCCGAACCCGGGAATCGCCGAACGGCGACGCCAGAACGGCCGGCGAGGCCCCGCACGACGCGGACCCGCGTCAGTGGCGGTCGCAGCACTCATGATTACTCCCGGAGCTCAGCCGCGCTCATATCTCCATTATACCAGTGGGCAATGCAGAATTCTTTCGGCGCGAGTCAGCTTTCCTCGAACCGCAGTCCGGATACGCGCCGACACGAGCCAAGACATAGAAATAGCCGTATAATTTCAAATATATAATTCACCGCGACCCCGCTCCTCGCCCGAAAGGCAACACCTGCTGAATAATATTCATTCAATAATGCATGTACGTTGACGAAGCTGCAGGCTTCAGGCAAGCACCCCTCACGGCGACGCAAGAGCGCCGATGCATCGTCATTCGACGAAGGGGGAAACCAGATGACTCAGCGCCTTTTGCTATCGACCGTCTCGTTGGCGGCACTCGCCATCGGCGGCGCGGCGCATGCCCAGACGGCGGCCAGCACGGCCGCCTCGACCCAGGTTCAAGAAGTTGTGGTCACGGCCGAGCGCCGCTCGGTCAACCTGCAGAAGGCCGCCGTTTCCGCCACCGTACTGACGGGCGCGGACTTGGTGAAGAAGGGCGTGGTCGGCGTCGACCAGCTCCAATTCATCTCGCCGGACCTGACCGTGAATGACTTCGGCCAGGGCAATCTGTTCAACATCCGCGGCATCGGCCGGTCCAACGGCAGCAGCACGGTCCAGTCGGGCGTGGTCACCTATCGCGACGGCGTCGCCACCTTCCCCGGCTACTTCCAGTCCGAGCCCTATTACGACATCGCCAACCTCGAAGTGTTGCGCGGCCCGCAGGGCACCTTCGCTGGCCAGAACGCCACCGGCGGCGCGGTCTTCGTCACCGAGGTCGATCCCAGCCTGGCGGCCGGCTATCACGGCTACCTGCAAGCTCAGTACGGCGCCTACAATGACTATGGCGTCCAAGGCGCGATCAACATCCCGATCAGCGACACCCTGGCGCTGCGGGTGGCCGAGAACACCGAATACCGCAGCAGCTTCTACAGCATCACGGGTCCCCACACCGGCAACCCCGGCAGCCTGGCCGAGAACAGCGCGCGGGTCAGCCTGCTGTGGGAGCCGACCAGCCACTTCAAGCTGCTGCTGAAGGCGGATTCCAGCGACGTCAGCACCGGAGGCTATGCGGCCGACCCGGCGACCTCGACCGAAAACCTCTTCCACATCACCAACAACGCCTACAACGAAGCCCGGGACGACTTCGGCCGTGTCGTGCTCAACATGGCCTACACCTTCGACAACGGCATGATCCTGCGGTCGATCTCCGGCTACCAGAAGGGCACCACGACCGCGGCGTTCGACTATGACGGCACCGACGCGGCCAGCGACACCTTCATGGATCGCGGCGACGAGAGCGTCTATTCCGAGGAGATCAACCTGATCTCACCGGACACCGGCCCCCTGACCTGGGTCGGCGGCGTCTACTACCAGTACGACCTGACCACCTTCCCGTCCGGCCATTTTGCGACGGTCGAACCCGTCGGCGGCGGTTACGCCCTCAACATCACCCTGAACGGCAATAATCCGGAGACAACCAAGGCCGTCTTTGGCCAGGTCAGCTACAAGATCACCCCGGCCCTCCAGCTTCAGGTCGGCCTGCGCTATACCGACTTCACCCAGCAGAACGACGCCGTCGCCGCGCTGATCGAGACCACGCCATTTCCGGCGCCGTTCAATAGCATTCCGCTGCTGGTCGAGCCGCAGCACGCGACCGAGGAAGACAGCAAGCTAACCGGCAAGATCGCGCTGAACTGGACGCTCGATCGCGACAACTTCCTCTATGCCTTCGCCGCGACCGGCCACAAGGGCGGCGGCATCAACGGCCCGAACACCGCCGGTACGACGCCGACGGAGTTCAGGCCGGAAGACGTCACGGACTACGAACTTGGCTGGAAGTCGACCCAGATGGATGGGCATCTGCGCACCCAGCTGGACGGCTTCTACAGCGAGTACACCAACTTCCAGGTCAGTATCGAAAATCCGAACACACCGACTATCAGCGATATCGAAAACATCTCCTCGGCCACCAAGATCTACGGTGTAGAGGGCTCGGCCCAGGCCGTTTTCGGCGACCTGTCGTTCGACCTCGGCGCCGCCTATCTGCACTCTGAACTCGGCAACTTCTCCGCCACCAATCCGTCCGACCTGCCGGCCGGGGTCCAGAACCTGAGCGGCAAATCCACCAGCTACGCGCCGGCATTCACCGGCAACATCGGCGGCCAATATATCTTCCATCTGGCCAACGACATCTCCCTGACGCCGCGTGTGGACTACTCGCACACCGACGCTCAGTGGGGGACGCTGTTCGAGGACGCAGCGGTTGGCGACCGCCTGCCGGCTCGCAACATCGTCAATGCCCAGGTCAATTTGGAGCACAACGGCTGGCTGCTGACCGCCTACGCCACCAACCTGACCAATGACGAGTATGTCGCGGCGGTGGGCAACAACCTCCGCTACGCCGGTCCCCCCCGCCAGTACGGCATCCGCCTGCGGAAGTCGTTCTAGTCGTGCAACAGTTGGACGGATCCGCCTCGCGCACCTCCCCGCGCTGGCGCGGATCCGTCCTTTGCCGACCGTCGACGCGCCCTGCCCGCCATGGTTGGGCAAGATCGACAAGTTCCGGCCGCTGGCCGACTATGGATGGGCCTGTCGTGGCGTCGCTTTACGAAACAGGCGGCGTCAGCGATCAACGGGACTCAGAACCCGCCCGAGAGACAACCGCCATGCCGCCATCGCCCGTCGCTAAACCCAAGCGATCGAAAGCTCAGCAGCGCGCTGAAAGTCTGGAACAAATTCTGGATGCTGCCGAATACCTGTTCTCGAAGCGCGGCATCTATGGCGTGACCTTGAAGGACGTCGCCCAGCGCGTCGGCGTACACACCTCGCTGCTGCACTACTATTTCGAGGACAAGCGCGATCTATTCGATGCGGTGGTCAAACGCCGCGCACCGCGCACCGCCGAAGGGCGCATGCAGGCGATGGACGCCTACGAACGTCAAGCCAATGGCCAGCCGACCGTCGAGGGCGCGCTCCACGCCTACCTCGACACCGACCTCGATCTCTACATCAACGGCGGCGAGGGCCTGCGCAACTATGCCGCCATGGGCGCCATTATCGCCAACACCGCCGAAGGCGCCGAGGTGCTGGACACCCATTTCGACGCCGTGGTCCTGCGCCTGCTGGGCTTGCTGAAACAGGCGATGCCGGACTGCTCCGACGAAGACATCTTCTGGGGCTACCACTTCGTCAGCGGCGCCCTGATGCTGACTCTGGCGCGCACCGGGCGGATCGACAAACTATCCGGCGGGCTCTGCCGCTCCGACGACTATGCCGCCGTCAAGGCGCGCATGGCGACCTTCATGGCCGGCGGCTTCATCGCCACCTGCCGAGCGCGGGCGGAAGCGCGGACGTCGGAAAACCAAGCGGCGGACATTTGATAGCGGCGCGCCATCATAGCCGAGAGGCGATCGTCCATGACCGTGCTTAGCCCCGCCGTCGTCATCGACGATGCGCCTATCTCGGAGCGCGCCAGCGCCTGGGGCGTGGTGCTGTTGCTGGCGCTGACCCTGTTCGGCGGGGCGATGATGTTGACGCTGCTGGCGCCGTTGCAGGAAGCCGCCAAGCAAGACTTGAAGCTTTCGGATTTCAACATCAGCTTTGTCCAGGGCGTGGCGTCGGCGGCCCCCGTGGCCATTCTGGCCATACCGCTGTCGTGGCTGATAGATCATGGAAACAGGATGCGGTTGCTGATCGCCCTGTTCGCCATCAGCGTGATCGGCACCTTCTGGACGGCTTTCGCCACCGGCCTGGTCAGCCTGTCTTTCGCCAGGATGCTCGCCTCCCTGGGCGCCACCTGTGCGATCTCGGCGATCATTTCTTTATCCGCCGACCTATGCGCCCCAGGCAAACGCGGGCGGGCTATCGTCATCCTCGGGCTGGGCACCTATGCCGGCGCCGCGGCGGCCTTCGCATTGGGCGGGATTTTGCTGAACAGGCTTGGCGCCCATCCCATCGCCCTGCTCGGTCGGATGGCGCCCTGGCGCGCGACGCATCTTGTACTGGGCTGCGCCGCGATGCTGCTGCTCTTTCCACTCATCTTTCTTCGTGAGCCTGCGCGCCACGAGGTCGAGGTGAAGACCGCGGCCGTGGGGCCGGCCTTCCGGGCGCTCTGGACCAAGCGGGGTTTCCTCTTCCCCCTGTTCGCCGGCCAATTGGGCGTGACCATGGCTGACACCGCCGCAAGCATCTGGGCCTCGCCGGTCCTGATCCGCGACTTTCACCTGCAGCCGGCCCAGTTCGCCGGCTGGGTTGGCGGGATGCTGTTCGTCGCCGGCGTGATCGGCTCGGTGATTGGCGGCCTGATGGCGGACTGGGGTCATAAGACCGGACGGCGAGGCGGCCTGCTGTTCAGCGCGGTGATCGCCACGGCGATCGGCATTCCGGCCGCCTTCTTCCCGATCATGCACACGGTTGGCGGCTTCCAGATCCTGTTTTTCCTGCTGCTCTTCAGCGGCACCGTCACCGCCGTGGTCGCCTCGACCGCCGTCACGGTCTTGATCCCCAACGAAGAGCGCGGCGCCTGTATGGCGGCCTTTGGCATAATCAGCTCGCTGGTCGGCAAGAGCCTTGCGCCCATGATCGTGACCATGGGCAGCCTTGCCCTAGGCGGCGAGAAGCATCTGGGCGGCGCCTTGGCGGTTACCGGCGTGGTGACTGGGGTGATCTCCCTCGTGGGCTATGTGCTGGCCATGCGCCACGCCCCTCTCAGCGCCACCGATCCGGGCCTTGCGCACGCCTGACGCTCCCTCATTCGACAAGGATTTCTCCATGCCCTTCGCCACGAACAAAGGCGTCCGCCTCCACTGGGATGAGAAGGGTCAGGGCACGCCCGTCCTGCTGGTGATGGGCCACCGCTACTCCTCGGCCATGTGGTACCCGATGATCCCGGCGCTCGCCGCCGAACACCGGGTCGTCTGGTTCGACAATCGCGGCACGGGCCAGAGCGATGCGCCTCGCAAGGCCACCGTCGAGGATTTGGCCAACGACGCTTTTGCGGTGATGGACGCCGCGGGAATCGAGCGCGCCCACCTGTTTGGCGTCTCCATGGGCGGCGGCGTTGTCCTGGAGATGGCGATGCGCCAGCCCCAGCGGGCGATCTCCCTGATCCCTGGCTGCACGGGCATGCTGACGGCGGAGAAGTCGCGGACACCGGCCTTCGTACGGGCGCTCTATTACCTGCCGCCGTCCATCCTCAAGCTGCTCATGAATCGCCGGGGCGACCATGGCTATGGCAGCGCCGCCACGCCGGAGGCCATAGCTGCGGACCAGGCCGTGCTGTCCAAGGACAAGTTCAGCGTCCCCGGTGTCGTCGCCCAGGCCGCCGCCATCGCCGGCTACTGCACGACCAAGGAGGCGGTCGCCAAGCTGACCATGCCGTCGCTGGTCTTGCACGGCGACGAGGACAGCACCGTCCCCTTCCAGTGGGGCGTGGAACTGGCCGAGACCCTGCCCAACAGCCGCTTCGTCAAGTTCGAGGGCGCCGGCCACAACTTCTTTGTCGCTCGCGGCGATGAAGCCAGGCAGATCGTCGGCGACTTCATCCGCGAAGTCGACGAACGCGGCGCACTGGCCACGGCCAGCTGACACGTCCGCATTAGAAAATTGGTAGGCCGGGAGGGAATCGAACCCTCGACCATTCGATTAAAAGTCGAATGCTCTACCGCTGAGCTACCGGCCCGCATTGGGCGGCCGGAAAGGCTCGCCGAAGCGGCGCGGACCATAGTCGGGCGGCGCCTCAGCGGCAAGCCATCGCGGGGCGGTTGGCGCCATGAGAATGGCCACGCTAGAAAGTCGGTATGCGTCACGCCCTTCCGACCCTTTTGGTGATCTCCACCCTCGGCGGCTGCTCAAGCGAGATGGCGCCGCCAAAGCCCATGCCGGGCCAGCCTCAGCCGACCAATACCCAGGCCGCCGAACAGCGCGTCGGCGGCGCCCTGGCCTCGCCGCTGCACGATGTGAATCTGGTTCGCACCAAGATTCCCGACGTGCTGCTGGACGCCATCGACGCCCCCTACGCCCGGCCGAGGCCAGTGACCTGCATCGAGATCGCCGCCGAGATCGCGCCCCTGGACGACGCCTTAGGCGCGGACCTCGACCGCCCGCCGACCAAGACCAACCCCGGCCTGGTCCACCGCGGCGGCAATCTCGCCGGCGACACCGCGGTGGACGCGCTCCGGGCGACGGCCGAAGGCATCATCCCCTATCGTAGCTGGGTGCGGAAACTCACCGGCGCCGAACAGCACGCCCGGCTGGTGCAGGCGGCGATCGAGGCCGGGGCCATCCGGCGGGCTTATCTGAAAGGCCTGGGCCTGGATCGTCGCTGCCCGAGTTCAGCCACGCCCACCGACGCGGCCCAAAACGCCGTGGCCGGCGCCCAACGCCTGCAACGCGCGGCCGACGCCGCGGCGGCGAGCCGATAGGGCGTGGCTACTTCGCCTGCCGCGCCTTAAACGCCGCGCGCCAGGCGTCGAACCGCCCCTCGGCGATGGCCGCTCGAATCTGAGCCATCATGGCCTGGTAGAAGGCGATGTTGTGCCAGGACAGCAGCACCTGGCCGAGGATCTCCTCGGCCTTCACCAGGTGATGCAGATAGGCCTTGGAATAGTCTCGGCTGGCCGCGCAGTCGCTGTCCGGATCGAGCGGCGCCTCGTCCTCGGCGAACCGGGCCGACTTCAGGGTGATCGGTCCGTCCCAGGTCCAGGCCTGACCGTGGCGGCCGGAGCGCGTCGGCAGGACGCAGTCGAACATGTCGACGCCCCGCGCCACCGCCTCGACGATGTCGATCGGCTTGCCAACGCCCATCAGATAGCGAGGCCGCCGCGGCGGCAACATGGCCGGCGCATAGTCCAGCACCTCGCACATCGCTTCGTGGCCTTCGCCCACAGCCAAGCCGCCGATGGCGTAGCCGTCGAAGCCGATCTCGGTCAGGCGCTCGGACGATTCCTTGCGCAGGGCCTCGATGGTCGAGCCCTGCTGGATGCCGAACAGGGCCTGGCCTTCGCGTTCGCCGAAGGCGGTCTTGCAGCGGGCGGCCCAGCGGGCGGACAGCCGCATGGCCTCGGCCGCCCTCGCCTCCTCGGCGGGCCAAGAGACGCACTCGTCGAGCTGCATGACGATGTCCGAACCGATCAGGTCAGCCTGAATCTCAATGGACCGCTCGGGCGACAGCACGTGCCGCGAGCCATCGATATGGCTCTGGAAGGTCACCGCCTCTTCGTTGATCCGGCGAATCTTCGACAGCGACATGACCTGAAAACCGCCGGAATCCGTCAAGATTGGCCCGACCCAGCCCATGAATTTGTGCAAGCCCCCCAGCCGCGCCAGCCGCTCCGGCGTGGGGCGCAGCATCAGGTGGTAGGTGTTGCCCAGGATGATGTCGGCGCCGGCCGCCTTCACCTGTCCCGTGGTCAGCGTCTTGACCGTGCCGACGGTGCCCACCGGCATGAAGGCCGGCGTGCGGATATCGCCGCGAGCCGTCTGCAACACGCCGGTGCGCGCGGCCCCGTCAGTCGCCTGAATCAGGAAAGGAAATTCGGCCATCAGGTCGTGCGGAAAAGCAGGCTGGAGTCGCCGTAGGAGTAGAACCGATAGGCTGTTTCGATGGCATGGGCGTAGGCCGTGCGCATGGTCTCAAGACCCGCAAAGGCCGAAACCAGCATGAACAGGGTCGATTTCGGCAGGTGAAAGTTGGTCATCAGCACGTCCGCGGCGCGGAAGCGGTAGCCCGGGGTGATGAAGATCGAGGTCTCGGCGGCGAACGGCCGAACCGTCCCGTCCTCGCCCGCCGCGCTTTCGACCAGACGCAGGGAGGTGGTGCCGACGCAGACGATCCGGCCGCCAGCCGCGCGCGCGGCGTTCAGGATGTCAGCCGTGGCCTGTGTAACCTCGCCATATTCCGCGTGCATATGATGCTCGGCCAAGCTCTCCGTCTTCACCGGCAGGAAGGTGCCGGCGCCCACGTGCAGGGTGACGAACTGCAGCCCCACCCCGGCCGCCTTCAGCCGCTCAAGCAGGTCCGGCGTGAAGTGTAGCCCCGCCGTTGGTGCAGCCACGGAGCCGTCCTCGCGGGCATAGACGGTCTGATAGTCGGTCTTGTCGCGTTCGTCCTCGCCCCGCTTGGCGGCGATATAGGGCGGCAAGGGCATCAGGCCACGCTCGGCGATCGCCAGGTCGAGGTCCGGCCCGGACAAATCGAAAGCCAGGGTCACCTCGCCGCCCTCGCCCTTCGCCGTGATCGTGGCGTCAAGCACGCCCAGCAGACAGGCGCGGTCGTCGCGGTCGCCGAACCGAATCCGGTCACCGACCTTCAACCGCTTGCCCGGGCGCATGAAGGCGGTCCAGGCCTGCGGCGACAGCCGCCGATGCAGGGTGGCCTCCACCGCCACCGTGGTCTCTTCGCGCACCCGGCTTCCGAACAGCCGCGCCGGGATGACGCGGGTGTCGTTGAACACCAGCACGTCGCCGGGGCGCAAGAACGCGGGCAGATCGGCGACCGTGCGGTCTTCCAGGCCGGCGCCGGGCCGAACCACCAGCATCCGCGCGCTATCCCGCGGCGACGCCGGCCGCAGCGCGATATGGCTGTCCGGCAGCTCGAAATCGAAGTCGGAGAGTTGCATCAGGTCCAACCCGCTCATCCCCGCCATCGCAGGCATGAGCGGACTAAAGTCACGCGTCCGCCGCGACCTTCAGCGAGACGATCTTGCCGGGCGCGCGCGGCGGCTCGCCCTTGGGCAGGGCGTCGACGTTTTCCATGCCTTCGCTGACCACGCCCCAGACGGTGTACTGATTATCCAGGAAGGTGGCGTCGTCCAGGCAGATGAAGAACTGGCTGTTGGCCGAGTGCGGATTGCTGGTCCGCGCCATCGAGCAGACGCCGCGCACGTGCGGCTCATCGGAAAACTCGGACTTCAGGTTCGGCTTTTCGGAGCCGCCGCCACCGGTGCCGGTGGGATCGCCGCCCTGGGCCATGAAGCCCGAGATCACCCGGTGGAAGACCACGCCGTCATAGAAGCCTTCACGTGCGAGTTCCTTGATCCGCGCCACATGGTTGGGCGCCAGGTCGGGCCGCAGGTCGATGACCACGGGGCCGCTCTCCAGGGTCAGGATCAGGGTGTTTTCGGGATCGGCGGCCATGAATTTCTTCCATGAAAAAGGAGATTTGCCGCGCCTTCTAACCATCCTTTGGGGGTTTGTCGCGGGCAAGGTCGCGCGAAGGCCGACAAGGCGCCTTTGCGTAACGCCGTTCAAGGCCTACATTCCGAGTCCCTGTCCAACAGCTGAAAGGAGGTGGTCCAGTGTCTCATTGTCTCCAACCGTGGTCGCAGAGCGTGACCTGGAGCCTCGATACTGAGGTTCGCGCCTAACAGCGCTGAGTGCTTAAGGCGTAAAGGTTTCGCGATCGGCTTGGGGAAACCCGGGTTTGACCGCGGTACGACGATGGAGGGCCGCCCGAGCGATCGGGCGGCCCTTTTCGTTGCATGAAATCGTCAGTGCGCCAGACGGCCTATTTGTCCTTAAGCACCTGACCACGCACCTCGCCCCCCGGGTTGGCGGCGGTATGGATATTGAAATACCACATCCCCGATTCGAGCCCGGAGATCTGGGCGTCGCTGAGCACCGCCTCGCCCTCGATCGGAGTGGCCGTGGCCTTCACGGGCAAAACCGGCGGTCCCTTCGCGCCGACAGCGGCCGGCCCGTGGAAGTGCGCCGCCATCGCCGGCCCCGTCAGGCCCGAATAGGTGACGGTGTAGTGAAAGGTCTTGGTGGCGGTGTCGAGCGTCGCCATCACCATCCCGGTTCCGGCAGACCCTGTCGGCGGTGTTTCAGAGGCTCCCGATAGTGTCGCCATGAAGTGTTCCGTCGCGGCCTGCGCCGCGCCCGCGGCGAACAACGATAGCGCCATGGCGGCGCCGATCAGCTTGATGGACATTGGCTTGTGCTCCCTTGAGCCCGGCGCCGTTCCAGCGGCGCGCGTTGAGCGAGACACTACGACAGCGCGGCGAATTGTCTACCGGCAGGCCACGCTACGGAACGATGGGCAGCAGAATCTGGCTGGCGTGATCGGCCGAATGCATCACCGTCACCGTGGCCTTCTTGTAGTCGCCCGGCTTGGCGTAGAGCGGGTTGGCCACATAGGTCTGCGGATTGCGGTCGTACAGCGGGAACAGGGTCGACTGAATCTGCACCATGATCCGATGGCCCGGCAGGAAGACATAGTTCTGGTTCGGTAGGGTGAACCGGTAGTGCTGAGGAACGCCCGCTGGGATCGGCGACGGATGGTCGAAGCCCTCGCGATAACGGCCGCGGAAGATGTCCGTGCCGATCGGCAGTTCATAACCGCCCAGCTCCGGCTGACTAGGATATTCCGACGGGTAGACGTCAATCAGTTTGACCACGACGTCGCCATCCGTGCCGGTCGTCGCCGCGACGATATCGGCGATCGGCGCGCCCTGGATCTTCACCGGCGCGGTCAAAGGCGCGGTTTCATAGGTCAGGACATCCGGTCGGCCATCCACGAATCTCTGGTCGCGCACCAGCCAAGTGCGCCAGGCGTCGCTGTCGGAGAACCGCACCGGGCGCGGCAGGTAAGTCACCGGCTTGGCCGGATCGGAGACGTAGGAGTCGCCATCGCCGTCCGTGACGGGCCCACCTTGCGTCGGTTTGTCGAACGACAGGCCAAAGCTGGACTGCAGATAAAGCGGCGTCATCGGCTGGGCGCACCCGCTGACGCAGGCGGTGGGCCAATCGTTGAACTTTTCCCAGTGGTTTTCGGCCGCATTGTAAAGCGTCGCGCGAGCCAGGTTCGCGGGCGGCCCATCCTTCAGATACTGGTTGAAGAAGGGCAGCGTCATTTCCCGGCGAAACTGCAACGCGGTGTCGCCCTCCCATTTGAAGGGCCCAAGGGCCCAGCCCTCGCGATTGACCTGGCTGTGGAACCAAGGGCCCAGCACAAGCCAGTTGTTGGCCTCATGCCCAGCCGCCTTCAGCGCCAGCCAGCTATGGTTGGCGCCCCACATATCCTCCTGGTCCCACAAGCCCTGTTCCCAGAGCGTGGGCACGTTGGAGGGATGGGCGGCGAGCAGCTTGTCCAACGCCTGGGCCTGCCAGAAGGCGTCATAGGCCGGATGGTCGGCCATCTTGCGCCACCAGCCCAGTTGATCGAGGCCGTTGGCGGTCGCATAGGCGCCCGGTGAGCCGGCCTTCAGGAAGGTCTCATAGTCGTCGTACGCGACGTTGGGGACGCCCGCCCCCTCGCCCTTCTGTTCAGTCTGGCCGGCGATGTAGTCGAAGTTGGGCATGCGGAAGGCGCCATAGTGGTACCAGTCATCGCCCATCCAGCCGTCCACCATGGGGCTTTCCGGCACGGCCGCCTTCAGCGCGGGATGAGGATCGAGCAGCGCCTGCACCACCGTCCAGCCTTCGTAGGACGAGCCGATCATACCGACCCGGCCATTGGATTCGTGGATGTTCTTCACCAGCCAATCGATGGTGTCCCAAGCGTCGGTTGTGTCGTCGGTCTTCGAGGCGTTGAAAGGCCCGCGCACCTGACGCGTCATCTCGTGTGCGCCCTCGGATCCATACTTGCCGCGAATGTCCTGGTAGACGCGGATATAGCCGGCGCGGACATAGTCCTCATCCGCCAGGGGCAGCAGGGCGAGCATGGACGGTCCCGCTTTGCGCTCGGCCCTTTTCTTTGCGTTGTAAGGCGTGCGGGTCAGGATGATCGGCGCATCCTTGGCGCCCTTGGCGATGACGATGACGGTGTAGAGTTTTACCCCGTCCCGCATGGGAATCATCTCGACGCGCTTGACGTAGTCGTTATCCGCGTCCGGCTTGATGAACTTGGCGGGGATATCACCGGTCGGCTTGTCGGTGTCCGCGCGCGTCACCGAGGGCGCCGCGAGCAGAGCCACGACAGCACACACCATCGCCCGTACGCCCGACGCGAATTTCGACATGATCAGCCCGCCTGCCCGCCAGAATGAATCGTCCCACGGCGATATTCAGCACAGACCGGCGTCAGCGTCTAAACGAAACCCCGACGCTGACAATGCGCGGCTCGCCATAGCTCACCGTGCCGTCGGTATTCACCGCCGTAGCGACCCGGGCGTCAGAGAGGTTCTCACCGTTGAGGAATAGCTCCGCATGGCGGTTCAGCGTCCAGGTCAGGCGCGCATTTTCCGTCAGCGCCGTCCCGAGCGGATTCTGATTCAGGTCATCGTCGAACCGGCCGCTTTCGTATCGCACCACCGCCGAGAGGGTCAGCCGATCGATGATCCGCCAATCCGCGCCCGCCGTTGCGGTCCAGATCGGCGCCTGGGCTGGACGCTTGCCGGTCAGCTGAGGTTCGATCGAGCCGCCATCGACCCGCGCGTCGGTGGCGGAGAGCGCCTGGTGCAGGACCAGCCGGTCGCCCGCTACATGCTCCTGCGCCTGAATTTCCGTGCCCAGCGCATTGATCTGCGGCACGTTCTCGCGTTCCAGCGTGGTGGCGCCGGTGGTCACATTGATGATCGGATCGACCATCCGATTGGCGAACACATCGGCGTCGATAGAGCCGAAACCGAAGTCGCGGCCGACACCCGCCTCGGCGCCATAGAGCTTCTCAGGCTGCAGCGCCGCGTTGGCGCTAATCGACTGGTTGCCGACGCGATAAGGCCGATAGAGCTCGTTCAGGCTGGGCGCGCGAAAGCCCGCGTAGGCGGCGACCCTGGCGTAAAAGCCGTCGCCCAGATCCCGCTTCACACCCACACGCGCGGTCGGCACAGCCCCGCCCTTGGCCGCAGGTCGGCTGTTGGTGGTCGCCGCGCCGGTTGAGAGCAGGGTCTCCAACAGGTGGCCGTTCCAGTCCCGCCACTCGTCGATGCGGGCGCCGCCGGTGAAGGTCCAGGGCCCGGCGGTGGCCGAGCCTTCCGCATAGAGGCCCGCGACCAGATCGCGACCGCCCGCAACCCGGCGCTGGGAGAAGGCGCCGGAGACATATTTGAACAGCTCGTGGGTTTCGCCCTCGGAGCCCCTGGCATCGAACCCCAGCTCCCAGCTGAAATGACTGGTCGCCCGCCGCACCGCGCCATTGACGCCTAGCCCATCCGCGGGCGTGGCGTACTGCAGATCGGCAGGGGTCGCCATGGCGTGGCCAACCGCCTCCGACGAGGACAACTGCGAAAAGCCGGTTTGCCGCGCCCAGACCTGGAGCTGAGCGCCCAGAGCGTCGGCCGTCGGCTGCGCGGCCCAGCTTAGGCTTTCCGATGTTCCGTTGGCGCGAGCGAAGCCGTTGCCAACGCCAGTCGCCTGATCCTGACCGTAGGCGGCCACGCGGGCTGACAGAACGCCCTGACCAAGCTCGGTGTTGTAGCGGGTGGCGAATTGGCGATCGTCCAGCTCCAGCGGCTTGTCGGCCGCGCCGCGGCCGGCGATCACCGGAATCCAGCCATTCGAATGTTCACCGGAGGCGCTGACGAACAGGTCGCCAGGCCCGACCCCGACATCGCCCACGGCTGAACCGCGTTCATAACCGAGGCCGCCCACCTCCCCGTCCGCCGCCCAATCGCCGGGCTGCAACACACGTTCTTTCATCGCGATCGTGCCCGTGAGCGCGCCGGCGCCGTAAGGCCCCGCGCCCGCGCCGCGAATGACATCCACGCCCTGGATCGAATCGGATGGCAGCCCGCTCCAGATCACCCAGCCGCCGAAGGGGTCGCCTTGCGGTACACCGTCCAGTGTCACCAGCGCGCGCCCGGCGCCGGTTGGGCCTATCTCGCGAAGCGATATGCCCTCGACCGTGGGATTGGCCGACAGGCTGGACGAGCGCCGGAACAGAGACAGCCCAGGAACCTCCTCTAGCGCCTCATCCAGCCTGGGTTGGGTCTGCAGCGCGACTCGATTGACCTGGACGACCGAAAACACCCGCTCGGCCTGAGCGGGCGCCAGGCGGGCGGCGCGCACGGTGACGGTCTGCACGACCGCCGGCTGATCCGGCGGCGGGGCTGCGGGCGGTGTCATGGCGTCTTATCCCCCAGCGCCAAGCGATCGCGCTTAGCGCACGTTAGCGCGAACAAGCTGAGGGTTACACGCCGCGGGCCGAACCAAATTGCCGCGCTGAAACTCGAACGCGCCGGCCGCTACCGCCCGGTGAAGGCGGCCGGACGTTTTTGCAAGAAGGCGGTGACGCCCTCGCCGAAATCGGACGTCCGGCCCGCCTCGTTCTGGACCTTGGCCTCGTGGGCCAGTTGGTCGGAGAAGTCCGAGTCCAGCGCCGCCCACATGATTTTCCGGATCATACCCAGCGACGCGGGGCCTTTGGCCAACTCGTGAGCGAAGGACAGCGCCGTCGGCATCAGCTCAGCGTCCGGGACACAACGATTGATCAGGCCCCACTCCAGCGCCTTGGCGGCCGGCAGCCGTTCTCCGAGCAGGGTCATCTCCATCGCACGCGCGCGGCCGATCATGCGCGGCAGAAGCCAGGTCGAGCCGCCGTCGGGGATCAGGCCGATGCGACGGAAGGCCTGCAGGAAGTATGCGCTCTCACCCGCCACGATAATGTCACCCAGCAGGGCGAGCGAGCAGCCGACCCCGGCGGCCGCGCCATTGACCGCGGTCACGAACGGGACCGGCAGGTCGGCGATCATCTTCACCAGCGGATTGTAGTGGGTGACCAGCGCATCGCCCGCGCCTCTGGGCGCCTCGCCAGTGGCGGAATTGCCTCGGCCGGACAGGTTGGCGCCGGAGCAGAAGCCCCTGCCCTCGCCAGTCAGGACGATGGCCCTGGCGGCGTTGTCGCCGGTGGACACCGACCTGAAGGCGTCGGTCAGCTGTTCGGCGGTGTCGACGCCGGCGGCGTTCATGGTCGCCGGATCGTTGAAGGCGATGATGGCGACGTCGCCGTCGGACGACAGTTTGATCTTGGTGTAGTCCATGGCGTTTCCTCCGTCTTTCGCGGCCCGGCGCCGGTGGCGCGGGTGTCTAACGCTGAGCGTAACCTAGCCTGACGTTAAGTTCGTCAAGCAGCTTGATGGCGGCGTCCGAGACGACCGTGCCCGGCTGGAACACCGCCGCGACGCCTTCGTCATAAAGCGCTTTCAGGTCCTCGTCGGGGATGACCCCGCCGACCACGACCATGATGTCAGGGCGTCCAAGCTTGGCCAGTTCGCTCTTCAGCTCAGGCACCAGCGTCAGATGTCCTGCGGCGAGGGAGCTGGCCCCAACCACATGCACATCGTTGGTCACCGCGTCCCGAGCGGTCTCGGCCGGGGTCTGGAACAGCACGCCGACGTCGACGTCGAAGCCAAGGTCGGAAAAGCCGGTGGCGATCACCTTCTGGCCGCGATCGTGCCCGTCCTGGCCCATCTTGGCGATCAGGATGCGTGGCGCGCGGCCGTCGGACGACCTGAAGTCCGCCACCAGCGATTGGGCCCGCGCCACCTTGGCGTCGCCCTTGGTCTCCTTGGCGTAGACGTCGTGCAAGAGGGCGGTCTTGGCCTGATGGCGCCCGAACACTCTTTCCAGCGCCAGGCTGATCTCGCCGACCGTAGCCTTCGCCCGCGCCGCCTCGACCGCCAGGGCCAGCAGGTTACCGTTGGCACGGGCGCCGGCTTCGAGCGCCGCCAGTTTCGTTTCCACGTCAGCCTGATCGCGTTCGGCCTTGAGCTGCTTGAGTTTTTCCAGCTGCTGGGTTCTGACGAAGGCGTTGTCCACCTTCATGGTCGCGATCTGGTCGGTTCCTTCCGGGCGGTATTTGTTCACGCCCACCACCGTCTGGGCGCCGGAATCGATCCGCGCCTGGGTCTTGGCCGCCGCTTCCTCGATCCGCAGCTTAGGCAGGCCCTGCTCAATCGCCCTGGCCATGCCGCCCAGGGCCTCGACCTCCTCAATGTGAGCCATCGCCCGCGCCGCGAGATCGGCGGTCAGCCGTTCGACGTAGTAGGACCCGCCCCACGGATCGATCGTCCGGGTCTGGCCGCACTCATTCATCAAGACAAGCTGGGTGTTGCGCGCGATGCGGGCGGAGAAATCCGTCGGCAGGGCAATGGCTTCGTCCAGGGAGTTGGTGTGCAGGCTCTGGGTCTGGCCATTCACCGCCGCCATGGCTTCCACACAGGTACGGGCGACATTGTTGAACACGTCCGTCGCCGCCAACGACCAGCCGCTGGTCTGGGTGTGGGCGCGCAAGGACAGCGAACGCGAGTCCTTTGGATTGAAGTTCCGCTTCATCAGCGTCGCCCAAATCAGCCGTCCGGCGCGCTGCTTGGCCACCTCCATGAAGAAGTTCATCCCGGCGTTCCAGAAGAAGGACAGCCGGGGCGCGAAGGCGTCCACGTCCATGCCGGCGGCGATCCCCGCCCGCACATAGTCGATCCCATCCGCGAGGGTGTAGGCTAGCTCCAGGTCGAGCGACGCGCCGGCTTCCTGCAGGTGGTAGCCGGAGATGGAGATGGAGTTGAACTTGGGCATCTCCTTGGCCGTGTAGGCGAAGATGTCCGAGATGATCCGCATCGAGGGCGCAGGCGGGTAGATGTAGGTGTTGCGGACCATGAACTCCTTCAGGATGTCGTTCTGGATCGTTCCTGAAAGCTTGGCCGGCGAGACCCCCTGCTCTTCCGCCGCGACGATGTAGAGGGCCAGGATCGGCAGCACCGCACCGTTCATGGTCATCGACACGCTCATCTCGTCGAGCGGGATGCCGGAGAACAGGGTTCGCATGTCGAGGATGGAATCGATGGCCACGCCGGCCATGCCGACATCCCCCTTCACCCGCTCGTGGTCTGAGTCGTAGCCTCGGTGGGTTGCCAGATCGAACGCCACCGACAGGCCCTTTTGACCCGCCGCGAGGTTGCGCCTGTAGAAGGCGTTGGACTCTTCCGCCGTAGAGAAGCCCGCATACTGGCGGATGGTCCAGGGATTGGTCGTGTACATGGTCGGATAGGGACCGCGCAGGAAAGGCGCGAGACCGGGATAGCCGCCAAGAGTATCGAGATCGGCGATGTCGGCAGGGCCGTATGTGGACTTGATCGCGATGCCCTCAGGCGTCTCGATCGCACCTTGTCCGTTGGAAGACAGGCCGACGGCGGCGTCTAGCGCCGGGGCGAAGGCCAGGGTCGCGAAATCCGGAAAGCGGCTCATTGTCCAGCCTCAAACGACTCGGCCAGGCGCGAGGGCGTCAACGGCGGGCAGCGGCTGTCTGGCCCTGGCAATCGCGGCGACGGCGCATCAACCACAATTGCAGTGATCACCTCCACTGGCGTGGGCGTCGGATCGGCGCTGGGAAACACCGTCACGCCGATCATCTTGTCCGTCTTGTCGGCAAGCGCGGCGCGGCGCGTCTCGAGTGATGCAGCCGCCTCGGCGGCGATCCGGCCAGAGGCCAGCGACGCGAGCAATCCGCCCTCCGCCTCGATAGCCTGAAAAGCCGCCCAGCCGGCCCGCGCCAGTTGGTCAGTCAGGGCCTCGATCGCCCACGCTCCGCCAGCGGGGTCGACGACACGGCCAAGGCCGGCTTCGTCCATTAGCACCAGCTGAGCGTTCCGCGACTGGCGCCGCGCAAGCTCACCGGGATGACCCAGGGCGTCGGTGAAGGTTCCGAGCACGATAGCGTCCGCCCCGCCGGCCGCCGCGCCGAAACCAGCCACCGTCAAACGCAGCATGTTGGTCCAGGCGTCCATGCGGCTCAGCATCCTCGCCGACGACTGCGCTTCGATTGTCGCCGGCGCCGAGGCGTCGCAGGCCTCGACGATTCGGGCCCAGATCGCCCTGGCCGCGCGGACCTTGGCGATGGTGAGGAAATAGTCCTGGTCGGCGGCCAGCCCCAGCGTGATCCGCGCGAACGCATGGTCCATCGGCAGACCCGCGCGGACCAGCGCCTTGGCGTAGGCGACGGCCGAGGCGGCCATAAAGCCAAGTTCCAGCGCCGCCTCGCCGCCGGCCTCATGGACAACCCGGCCGCTGGCCAGGAACAGGCTGGCGTTGGGATAGGTCTCGGCCAGTCGCGCGGCCACCGTCGCGGCGGAGATCAGGTGGGCTTCCAATGGCCCAGGGCTGACGCCGGCCTCGGCCAGCGCGCTAAAGGGATCGAGGTGGAAGGCCAGTTTGGCGGCGGGGGAAGCTTTCGCGGCCGCGCCCAGCCAGTCGGCGGCCTTGGGGCCGAGAAAGCCAGCGTCCAGGGCGATCGTCGCCAATTCCGGCTCGACCTGATCCAGGACCCGCACCATCGCCTCGGCCGAGCCGATGGCGATCCCCGTCTCGCCCGTGGGATCGACCCGCAGCAGGATCGACGCCGCGCCGCCCTCAAGGCCCCCCAGGGCCTCGGCATTGGCTTGCGCGGGGTCGGGATGAGCAATCGATGTCCGCACATCCCACGGCCGCTCCACATCCCGCGCCGGCAGGAACGGGACGACGGACGCGCTGCTTTCCGCAGCCGTGTAAAGCGCCTTGACACTCATGCCGCCGACCTTTGCCTCGGGAAGCGGCTGGCCCTTCAAAGTCTTCTCGACCAGAGCCGCCCAGGCCTCGCGGGTGGCGGGCGGGAAGTCTTCAACAAGGGCGTCCGTCGTCATGCTCAGACGAACTCCACCAGAACCTCGTCGGCGGCGACACTGTCGCCGGCCTTGGCGGAGACGGTCTTGACCACCCCGTCATGCTCGGCGCGCAGGATGTTCTGCATCTTCATCGCTTCGATGACGCAGATCACCTCGCCCTCGCGAACCGTCTGGCCCTCGGTCACCTCGATGGTCACCACCAACCCGGGCATGGGCGACAGCACCGACTTGGACGTGTCGGCCTTCTTCTTCTCCGGCAGCCGCTCATGCATGTCCGCCGACAGCGGCGTCAGCACCAGGACGCGCGCCTTCGCCGCCCGGTGACGGATGACGAAACCTTCCGCCGCCGGCTCGACCGTCACGGTGAACGGCGTCCCGTCCAAATCGCCGCTGAACAGGGCCTGCCCCGGACGCCAGCTGATGTTCGACAGCCGCAGCCGGCGCGCCTCGTCCGGCAGTTGAACATCAAGACCGTCATCGGAGTCCGACAAGACCACGGCGCGTTTGGCCTTGCCCACAGCCACGACCCAATCGGCGCGGGTCAGCGGGCCGGCGAGACCATTTCCGATCTTGCGCGCCCGCGCCGCCAGGGTGCGATGCATGTAGGCGGCGGCGGCCATCAGCACGTCCGCCTGAAATGGCGTCGGCGTGGTCCCGTCAAAGCCGTCGGGGAACTCGTCCTTGATGTAGTTGGTCGACAGCTCTCCGGACTGGAACCGGGCCTGGTCCATCACCGCGGCCAGGAATGGCAGGTTGGTCGCCACCCCTTCGATATGGAAGTCTTCCAGCACGCGGCCCATGCCGGCGATGGCCTCGGCGCGGGTGGGCGCCCAGGTGCAGAGCTTGGAGATCATCGGGTCGTAGAACATCGAGATTTCGTCGCCCTCGCGCACGCCCGCGTCGTTACGGACCGTGTAGCCCTCCCGCGCGCCCTCATTGGGCGCCTCGTATCTGACCAGGCGGCCGATGGAGGGCAGGAATTTGCGGTAGGGATCTTCCGCGTAGATGCGGCTTTCGATGGCCCAGCCGTTGATCTTCAGATCGTCCTGGCCGAACGCCAGCGGCTCGCCCGAGGCCACCCGCATCATCTGCTCGACCAGGTCCAGGCCGGTGATCAGCTCGGTGACCGGATGCTCCACCTGCAGGCGGGTGTTCATCTCCAGGAAGAAGAAGCTCTTGTCCTGGCCGGCTACGAACTCCACCGTGCCGGCGCTGTCGTAGCCGACGGCCTTGGCCAAGGCGACCGCCTGGGCGCCCATGGCGGCCCGGGTCTCAGGATCGAGCAGCGGCGACGGCGCCTCCTCGATCACCTTCTGGTTCCGGCGCTGGATCGAGCACTCGCGCTCGAACAGATAGACCAGCCCGCCGTGCTTATCGCCCAGCACCTGGATCTCGATGTGTCGCGGGCTGACGATGAACTTCTCAATGAAGATGCGATCGTCGCCAAAGGCGCCCTTGGCCTCGGCGCGGACGGCCGGAAAGCCCTCCTCCACCTCCTGGCGATTCCAGGCGACGCGGATACCCTTGCCGCCGCCGCCGGCGGAAGCCTTGATCATCACCGGATAGCCGATCTCCTCGGAGATGCGGATGGCGTGAGGCACATCGTCGATCTCGCCGATATGGCCGGGCACGCAGGAGACGCCGGCCTTTTCAGCGAACTTCTTGGACTGGATCTTGTCGCCCATCGCCCGGATCGCTTCCGGATTCGGGCCAATGAAGACGATGCCCCGCGCGGCGCAGGCGGCGGCGAATTCGGCGTTCTCCGACAAGAAGCCGAAGCCGGGGTGAATCGCTTCCGCGCCGGTCTGGTCGCAGGCGTCGAAAATCTTGTCCGCGAGCAGGTAGGATTGGTTGGCCGGCGGCGGGCCGATGAATACGGCCTCGTCGGCCATCTCCACCGCCAGGCTGTCAGCATCCGCTTCGGAGTAGACCACCACCGTCTTCACGCCGAGGCGGCGGGCGGTCTTGATGATACGAACGGCGATCTCGCCGCGGTTTGCGATCAGAATCTTCGAGAACATCGAGGGCTAGGTCGCTTTCAACGCCGCTGAAAAACCCGTCTTTTCAGGTTCAGCGGCGTTGTAAAGGCCTCACGCCGCGTCAGCCAGCGGCTTGAGGGGATGTCCTATTCCGCCGCGGCCCGGCTGGAGGCCGCATCTTGCAGGCGTTGGACCAGGGCGGCGTGTTGATCCCACAGGGCCTGGGGCAGTCTTTCGGCGAACTTTTCGTAGAAGGGCGGGATCAACGCGGCTTCCTCGGTCCACACTTCCGTGTCCACGGACAGGAGGGTGTTGAGCGCCGCGGCGCTCAGGTCTAGCCCGGAAACATCGAGCGAGCCGTCCGCCGGCAGGTTGCCGATCGGCGTGGCCTTGACGTCAGTCTTGCCTTCCAGGCGTTCGAAAATCCACTTCAGCACCCGGCTGTTGTCGCCATAGCCCGGCCAGATGAATTTGCCGCGCTCGTCCTTACGGAACCAGTTGACGAAATAGATGCCCGGCAGCTTGGCGCCGGCGCGCTGGCCCATCTCGAGCCAGTGATTGAAATAGTCGCCCATGTTGTAGCCGCAGAAAGGCAGCATGGCGAAGGGATCGCGGCGCAATTCGCCGACCTTGCTCTCGGCCGCGGCCGTACCTTCCGACGCGACGTTAGAGGCCAGGAAGACGCCGTGGGCCCAGTCGAAGGCTTCGGTGACCAGCGGAGTCGCCCTCGCCCGGCGGCCGCCGAACAGGATGGCCGACAGCGGCACGCCCTTGGGGTCTTCCCACTCGGGCGCAATGATCGGGCATTGGTCGGCCGGCGCGGTGAAGCGGGCGTTGGGATGGGCGGCGGGGCCAGCGGACTCGGGCGTCCAGTCGTTACCCTTCCAGTCGATCAGATGCGCCGGCGCGTCGTCGGTCAGGCCTTCCCACCAGACATCGCCGTCGTCCGTCAGCGCGACGTTGGTGAAGATGCAGTTGGAATGCAGCGCATTGATCGCGTTGATATTGGTGCCATGGCCCGTGCCCGGCGCCACGCCGAAGAAGCCGGCTTCCGGATTGATGGCATACAGTTGGCCGTCTTCGCCGAAACGCATCCAGCAGATGTCGTCGCCGATGGTCTCGGCCTTCCAGCCCGCGAGCGTCGGCTGCAGCATGGCCATGTTGGTCTTGCCGCAGGCGCTGGGGAAGGCGGCGGCCATATAGTGGCTCTTACCTTCCGGCGAAGTCAGCTTGAGGATCAGCATGTGCTCAGCGAGCCAGCCGTCGTCGCGGGCCATGACCGAGGCGATCCGCAGGGCCAGACACTTCTTACCCAACAGGGCGTTGCCGCCGTAGCCGGAGCCGTAGGACCAGATCTCCCGGCTTTCGGGGAAGTGGACGATGTATTTGATGTCGTTGCAGGGCCAGGCCACGTCCTTTTGGCCAGCCTTGAGCGGCGCGCCGACGGAGTGCAGGGCGGGAACAAAAAAGCCGTCCTCTCCGAGCATGTCGAGGGCGGCTTTTCCCATCCGGGCCATGATGCGCATGGATACGACGACATAGGGGCTGTCGGTGATCTCCACCCCCAGCGCGCTGATTTTGGAGCCGATCGGGCCCATGCAGAAGGGCACGACATACATTGTGCGGCCACGCATGCAGCCGGCGAACAGACCCGTCAGGTCGGCGCGCATCTCGTCCGGATCGAGCCAATTGTTGGTCGGGCCGGCGTCCTTGGGGTCCTTCGAGCAGATGAAGGTGCGGCTTTCCACGCGCGCCACGTCCGTTGGGTCGGAGCAGGCGTAGAAGGAATTGGGGCGAAGCTTGGGATTCAGCGGCCGCATCGTACCTGCGGCCACCAGTTCGCTGGTCAGCCGATCCCATTCCGCGTCGGAGCCATCACACCAATACACGCGATCAGGCTGGGTGAGCTCGGCGACCTCGCGCACCCAGGCGATCAGTTTTCGGTGTTTCGTCGGGGCCTTGTCCAGGCCCTCGATGGTGGCGACTGCGGTCACGGAGTTCCTCAACATCCTCGGACGTCAAAATGGGACGGCCAATAATACCAATTGCATGACGAACGGCGGCGCTGCAAGGACCGAGCCGATGCTTACCTAACGACCGCTGACTTGCCCGCTAAAAAACAACTACAGCGCAGGGCTCGCGCGATCCTTGGGCGACTCGATACAGTCTTGCTTAGGTTGAACGCTCATAACAAACGCGTGAGAACCCGGCTGAGCGACGTTTAGCGCCCGTAATAGTGCAGTTTGAACGGAGGGCCCCAAAAGACCTTGCCCAGCCCCCTTGCCGCACGATCGAAAGCAAACGCCCGATTCTGTGTTCGAGCGACGGCGGCCAAAAGGGCCAGAAATCCGAACACAAAGGTCTGTCCCACGCCGATCAGCATCCAGCGCCACACCCCCGGCCAGTTCGGCGGGCTGGCGGCGGCGCACTGACAGGTCGGTCCCTGGCCATAGCCATAGGCGCGCGACAGGGCATACCGCAGGGTTAGACGCTCCGGCGCGGGATCCTCCCAGACGAAGGCGTCTGGAGCCCAGGCGAACCTGGCGCCGGCAGCCTTCATGCCCTGAAATAACAGGTCGTCTTCACCGCCGGTCTTGTTCCGCGCCGGCGAAAACGGGCGCGTCGGGTGCGGCAATGCCGCTCGTCGAACCAGGCTGTCGCCGCACCCGTACGGATCGTCGATCAGGCCAGGCTTGTTCGGACCCAGGCGCGAGAAGAAATGCTCCAGATAGGCGCGGTGACGGATCAAGCCGCCCGGCGCCCTGCCCCGCACTGGACCGAACACCACGTCGGCGTCGAAGGCGGACTGGACCTCAAGCAAGGCCGAAAGCCAATGCGGCGGCGCCTCCTCGTCGTCGTCCAGGAAGGCGATGAGGTCACCCGACGCCTGCTCCAGCGCAGCGTTACGGGCGTTGGCGACGCCGCTGCGCGGCTCGTGGACATAGACTACCGGAAACGGAGACTCCGCGGACAGCGCCTCTACCGCATCGCGGGCCGACGGGACCACGTCATTGTCGACCACGACCAGTTCGACCTTCGCCTCCACGCCGGTCTGGCGCATGGCGGACCGGGCGGCCAGGGTCAGCGCCCCGGGGCGGCGCTGAGTTGGGATAACAATGGAGATGGTCGCGGCATTCTGCATGAAAAACGCTTACCACTCAGCGGTTAGCGAAAGCTTTTGCCACGCCTCAGCCGCGTATCGCCGCCACCAGGGTCCAAACACCGAGCGCCACGAAGATCAGCGCCGCGGTAATCCGCACATATCGGATCGGCACGATCCGCATCACTCTCTCGCCCAGGAAGACCGCCGGAATATTAGCGATCATCATGCCCAGAGTGGTGCCGGTCACGACCGGAATGATGCTGTGGAACCGCGCCGCCAGGGAGATGGTGGCGATTTGCGTCTTGTCGCCCATCTCGACGATGAAGAAGGCCACGACGGTCGTCAGGAAGACGCCCATGTGGCTCGCCTCGGCGACGGAGTCGTCCTCCTTGTCGGGAAACAGCGCCCAGATCGCGGTGCCGATGAAGGAGGCGGCGATCAGGTACTGCACCCAGGCGCCCTTCAGAAATCCAGAAACCAGATAGCCCACGGTGGCGGCCAGTAGGTGGTTGCCGATGGTGGCGACCAGGATGCCGGCGATGATCGGCCACGGCTTGCGGAAACGGCTGGCCAGAAAGATGGCGAGCAGTTGGGTCTGGTCGCCGATTTCGGCGATCGTAACCAACAGGGCCGAGATGAGAACCGGTTCCACGGCAGACCCTGCGTCGCGGCGAAGCCACTACCCTCCACCATCGTTGGGATGTATCGGAGGCGCCCCTCACCCACAAGAACGCCAGGACAGCCCCGTGACCCAGGCCCCCGTCACCATCTTCCACAACCCCAACTGCGGAACCTCCCGCAATGTCCTGGCCGCGTTGGTCGAAGCCGGCGCCGAGCCGGTCGTCGTGGAGTATCTCAAGACGGGTTGGACGGCGGATCAGCTGATGGGCCTGTTGGCGACGATGAAGCTGGCGCCGCGTGACATTTTGCGTGTGCGCGGCACGCCGGCCGAAGAGCTGGGACTGACCAAGGCTAACGCGACGGACGAGACTATCCTGGCGGCCATGGTCGCCCATCCCATCCTGGTGGAGCGCCCCATCGTGGTGACACCCAAGGGCGCCGCGCTCTGTCGGCCGGCGGATCGGGTTCAGGCCCTGCTCTGACCTATCGACGGCAGCCAGAGGCTGAGCCAGGGGATCGGTCAATCCCGAAGTAGAGTTGGCGGGCCCGCACACAACAAGCCTCCAAACCGCATGCCCGGCGCCGATTTGATAATCATGAACCATGCTTAATTTACGCGCGGCGGGCTAATTCGTCACACTCCGGACAACCCGGCAATGTAGTGAATGGACGGATTGACCCTGCAATTCTAAAGCTAGAGATCGGCTTCTGGCGTATTTCGCGCCGATGCTTCTCAAGGACGGCTCTCGATGATGAACGTCATCGCCGTGGTTGCGCAAAAAGGCGGGACGGGCAAATCGCTCGTCTCCGCCAACATGGCCGTCGCCGCCTCTCGCGACGGTCGCAAGACCCTGGTCGCCGACTGCGATCCCCAGGGCTCCCTGCTGGATTGGTCGCGCACCCGTCTGAGCCCCACGCCGCCCGTGATCGCCGTTAAGGCCAGCGCCGCCCGCCCGACCCGGTTCGCGGCCGAGAACGCCGGGGTTGACCTGCTGGTCATCGACACCCGCTCCTCGTCGCTCGAAGACTCCATCGACGCCGCCAAGGCGGCCGATCTGACCCTGGTGGTGGTCCGCCCCACAGCCGTCGATCTGCGCGCCATCGCCATGACCGTGAAGGCCTTGAAGCCGCTGGGTCTGCCCGCCGCCTTCGTGCTTAACCAGGCGCCGGTGCAGCGCTCGCATCAGGAGCCGGCGATCGTCGGCGAGGCGGTGGAACTGCTGCTCGACTACGGGCTCCCGATCGCGCCGATCGCCCTGCGCCAACGGCAAATCTACCAGACATCCTTCGCGCACGGACTTTCGGTCCAGGAAATGGATGCCGCATGCCGCGCCGCCGAGGAAATGAACGAGCTCTGGCGCTACGTCTCAAGCCGGCTGCGGTCGCCTCGACCATTCGTTCCGCGCCCGGCGCCGGCGCCGTTCTTCATTCGCGCTAGTCCGCCGCCAGCCCTGGTCGCCCAAGTCTAGCAAAACCTAGTCGCCCTGCTGGCCGACCTTGCCGACGCGCCGATCCCCGTCCCAGATTTCGATGGATAGATAATGGTCGGCGTTGCCCAACAAATTGGACGCATGCGCCATGGCGCTTGCATCGTCTCGCAATTCAGCAGTGAATAGTGTTGGGACGCTGTAGCGATCGTCTTCAACATACAGAGTAAATATTTTCAACGCGTGATCCATTCAGCCGAGCGGTATGTTCTAACGCTCGCCAAATCATCGTGGGTGTCGGATAGCCGACAGTTCTCCCCAAATCTTTTTGCTAAGCGGAGCCGTCGGGGCGTTTCGCCTTGAGCGCTTCGCTCGTCTCGGAATCAGCTAATTCGGCCGCTCGAAGGAGGCGCTCGGCCGTTGTCCGCGCGGACGCTGCGGTAAAGACCAATTCGACTGGCGCCTGATCGGAAGCGGCCGTGACTTCGCCGTCGACGACATCCACCCGAAGGGGCTGGTCGAACGCGTCGCGAAGAATGATCCAGGTCATCGGCGCGCCCAAAACTAAAGAACCTCCAGGAAACGTCGGCTATCGCCGTGCGTTCCTACTGCTCAGAATATTCAGCAGAAAATCCAGATGTTAGATGGGATCGGTTTAGCGTTGGAAATCCGAAATCATGTCCTCAACACGATCTCTTCAAGCGATCGCGATGCGCTTGCGCCTCATCTGAAGCCGGTCACCCTGGCGTCCGGCGACGTGTTGTTTGAGCCAGAACAACCGGCGGATCGGGTCTACTTCCCCAACACGGCCGTGCTGTCGGTTATGATGGTGATGGAGGACGGACGAACGGTGGAGACCGACACCGTTGGCAACGAGAGCGCCGTGGGCATTCTCGCCGCCTTGGGCGCCTCGATGTCGGTCAATCGGACCCTGACTCAAATCCCCGGCACGGCGCTGGTGATGCCGGCTGCCCGTCTTCGTCAGGTCGCGGACGAAAGCACGGCCCTGCGTACTCTGTTGCTGCGCCATGCCCAGATCAACCTTGCCCAGGCCCACCAGTCGGTCGCCTGCAATGCTTTGCACGGCGTGGAACAGCGACTGTGCCGCTGGCTGCTGGCGTCGCAGGACCGCACCGACCGCGACGTGGTGGAGCTCACCCAACAATACCTCGCGATCATGGTGGGCGTACAGCGCACCACCGTAACCCAGGCCCTGCGCGAGCTGACCACCGCCGGCCTGATCAGACAGGGTCGTCGTTACATCGAGATCATCGATCGCAAGGGCATGGAGGCGCGAGCCTGCGAATGCTACGCCGCTGTTCGCACTATGGCCGAACGGGTCGCCATCGGCGCCGATCTAGTCGGAAAGCGCCGCTAGCGGTTGATTACCGCGTCGGCCTTCTTGTCGATCTTCGACGCTTCCGCCTTTGACATCCGCCCCGCCTTGACGGCTTGCGACGCCCGGGCCTTGGCGTTGCGGGCGTGGGGCTTGTCCTCGATCGGATAGGCGCGCTTGTCAGGCTCCGCGAACGCTGTCTTCGGCAGCTTGCTCCGGGCCTTGGTCTTCAGCTCAGCCATTACGGCCTCCTTTGTCGCCTGCCATGAACGCAAGTCGACCGTTGCGGGTTCGCCGCCTGACATGAAATCCACTGGTGAGCACGCGGACGCCGTGCGAGCCTCCGCGCGGGAGGGCCCATGAAATTTCCAGTTGGCCATCAGTTCGTCGGCGCGATGAGCTTCAGCTTGGCGGCGCTCGCCGGCGTCGTCCACGCGAGCGCGCCCTACCCCGTCGCCGAGAAGTCGGTCGCCCAGCTGCAGGCGGACCTGCAATCGGGCCGCGTGACGTCCGTGGGCTTGGTCCAGGCCTATCTGGCGAGGATCAAGGCGATCGATCGGGCCGGTCCGCAACTGCGCAGCATCATCGCGCTCAATCCTCGCGCCCTGACGGAAGCCCGGCACAGCGATGGCGAACGGCGGCGACACCACGTGCGCGGGCCTCTCGAAGGCATACCGGTGTTGGTGAAGGACAATATCGAGACCGATGACGGGACCGCCACCACCGCCGGTTCGCTGGCGTTGAAAGATAACGTCACTCATCGCGATGCGCCCGTCGCGCGCCGGCTGAAGGATGCCGGGGCGATCATCCTCGGCAAGACCAATCTGTCGGAATGGGCCAACATCCGCTCGAGCCAGTCGGTCAGCGGCTGGTCCGCCGTCGGCGGCCTGGTGAAGAACCCCTATGTCCTGGACCGGGGCGCCTGTGGTTCTTCGGCGGGAACTGGCGCGGCCATCGCCGCCTCCCTGGCTGCCGCCGGCGTCGGTACGGAGACGGACGGTTCGGTCACCTGCCCCTCGTCCATCAACGGCCTGGTCGGTTTGAAGCCCACCGTCGGCCTGGTGTCGCGAACCCACATCGTACCGATTTCCCATAGCCAAGACACCCCCGGGCCGATGGGTCGGACCGTGGAGGATGTCGCCATCCTGCTCACCACCATGGCGGGGTCCGATCCAGCCGACCCGGCGACAAACCAGGCAGACACTCATCATACGGACTATGCGGCGGCGCTGGCGACGGCCGACTTGAAGGGCAAGCGGCTCGGCGTGCTTAGCTATGCGACCGGCCTTTCGCCTGATGTGGACGCGGCGTTCGCTCGGGCTCTGGAGGCGCTGAAGGCGCGCGGCGCGGATATTATCGAGATCAAGGATTACAAGCCGCCCTCCGACCTGGGCGACAAGGAATCCCTTGTCCTGCGAACAGAGCTGAAGATCGATCTCAACGCCTATCTGGCCTCGACCCCGGCGGCAGTGAAGACGCGCACTCTGGCCGATGTGATCGCCTTCAACAGCACCCATCCGCGCGAGACCGCCTTGTTCGGACAGGACACTTTCGAAGCCGCCGAGCAGACCAAGGGACTGGCTGATCCAGCCTATCTGGCCGCCCGCGCCGAGGCGCGCCGCCTGGCTGGGCCGGAAGGCATCGACAAGCTGATCGCCGACAACCACCTGGACGCCTTGATTGGGCCGTCCTACGGCCCGGCCTCGCGGATCGATCTGGCGACCGGCGGCCATGTCGGTGGCCGCTCTTCGACCCTGGCCGCGGTCTCGGGCTATCCGCACCTGACCGTGCCCATGGGCCAGGTCAACGGCCTGCCTGTGGGATTGTCCTTCATTGGCCCGGCCTGGAGCGAGGCTCGACTGCTTCAGCTCGGCTACGCCTACGAGCAGGCCAGCCACGCGCGCAGACCGCCCAGCTATATTCCATCACTGGAAACCACACCGGGAGCGAAGACCGCCTTCGCCCCGGCGAAATAGCGATGCTCTAGCTATTGCGGAAGCATCGGCTTGCCTTCGTGCGCGACCAGCAGGTCGTGCATGTCGTCGGCATGCTCTTCTTCCACCGCCAGGATGCCTTCCAGCATCACACGCGTGGTCGGATCGTCGTTGCCGAAATAGCGGATCAGTTCGCTGTAATGCTCCACCGCGATCCGCTCGGCGATCAGGTTTTCCTTGATCATGTCGACCATGTCCTTGCCGGCCGCGAACTGTGAGGCGGATTTGCTGAGCAGACCAGCCGGGTTGAAATCCGGCGTGCCGCCCAGTTGGGTGATCCGCTCGGCCACCTGCATGGCATGCGCTTGCTCTTCCTTGGCGTGCTCGGCGAACTCCGCCTTCACACCCTTGCTGGAGAGGCCCGAGGCGACGATGGAATGCTGGGTG
>Ga0302308_10000185_pt1 | contig 55779 bp, 48 predicted proteins | sample III_Palsa_E3_3_FD_200531 | JGI IMG/M metagenome (GOLD analysis project Ga0302308, IMG submission 200531) | Peat permafrost microbial communities from Stordalen Mire near Abisko, Sweden - III_Palsa_E3_3 | ecosystem: Environmental > Terrestrial > Soil > Palsa > Peat permafrost | place: Sweden...
GCCGCTGCGCCCGACTTATTCCACCTCGTCGGGCAGCGGCTTGATCTCGCTGGGGTCCAGCACCAGGTGACCGGCGAGCAACACGGCCTGGGTGCGATTCGCCGCGCCGAACTTGCGCATGATGGCCGTCATGTGCGCCTTCACAGTGGCTTCCGTAATATGCAGATCGTACGCAATCTGCTTGTTGAGTCGCCCCGAGCACAGCATCCCGAACACGCGGAATTGCTGCGGTGTCAGCTGCGCCATGCGCCGCGCGACATCCAGTGCATCGACATTCACCTCGGGCGCCCCATTCGCGCCGTGGCCCGGCGGCGTCAGGAAGTCGCCGCGCAGGACAGCCTGCACGTTCTGGCCGATGGTCGCGGCATCGGCCGACTTGGACACGAATCCCTGTGCACCGAAGGCCAGTGCCTGGCGCACGATGTGATGCGAGTCCATGGCCGACACCACGATCACGGGCAATTCGGGATGGGATCCGCGCAGGTGGGCCAGGGCGCTGAAACCATAGGCACCCGGTAGGTTCAGGTCCAGCAACAGCAGGTCGGCGTTGGAATGTCGCTCCAGCGTGTCCAAAAGACCGGCGACGCTGTCGGCCTCGAAGAACTCACTCCCGGGGCATGCCATTGCCACCGCATCCCGCAGTGCCGCCCGGTACAGCGGATGATCATCGACGATGAGAAATTCGTACACCAAATTCGGACGCCCACGACCCAGCCCGGCGCGTATGCCTTACCGATCAACGTTTGTAGCATCCGGCGCGCCGATAGTCGCTACGACTTTGGTCGAAATTCGCCGCGCTCGAACGCGGACTATGATCCTTGGTGATTGCGCGGCTCCAAACAAGAAGACGGGGGGATCCAAATGAACAGACACGCGGGATGGAAGGCAGCCATAGGGCTATTCGCAGGCGTGGGGGTGTCCCTGTCCGCTTACGCCCAGGTACTCAAGGATCCCCTGCCAGACAGTTTCACCCTGGCCGGCGTCACGCTTTATGGCACGGTCGATGTCGGCTACGCCTATCAGTCCCAGGGTGTGCCGCTGAGCAGCAAGTACGTCGGCGGTCTGGAATACCAGGCCTTTACTACCACCCGAAACTTCGCCGGTTCGCAGTCGACATTGGCGGAAAGCGGCCTCGAGCAGTCCAAGATCGGCATTCGCATCGAAGAACCCCTGGCCTATGGCTTCACCCTGGTGGGCAGACTGGAGACCGGATTCAATCCACTGTCCGGGCAGCTGACGGACGCGTGCGCGGCTCTCGCCGAGAACAGCGGCGTGCCGCAAGGCAAGCAGACCGCCAACGCCGACAGCAGTCGTTGCGGTCAACCTTTCAACAGCGTGGCCTTTGGCGGTGTGAGCAGCAAAGTCTACGGCACGCTCACGGTGGGCAGGCAGAACGCGCCGCAGCTGGATGCGCTGGTTCAGTACGATCCGCAGGCGCTCTCCTATGCGTTTTCGTTCCTCGGGTATTCCGGTTTTGACGGCGGCGCCGGCAGCACGGAAGGCGCGCGCTGGGACAACTCGGTCAAATACGCACTCAACTACGGTCCGGCCCATGGATCGCTGATGTTCTCCAACGGCGGCCGCGATACCGGCGTGCTCGGCCAGTCATACGGCATCGACCTCGGTGCCACGGTGCAGGGGCTCTCGGTCGATTTTGTCTATGACAAGGAGAATGGGGCCGTCAATCTGCGCAGCTCATTCGACAATGGCGCCACGCCGCTGCCGACTCCGGGACTGGCCGCCTATGCCTCCGATGACGAGGCATGGAATATCATGGGCAAGTACGTCTTCGACTTGAGCGGTGGGGCAAAGGACTCAAACGGCAAGCCGATTCCGGGCAACAAGCTCACCGTATTCGCGGGCTACTCCCACATCCAGAAGGGTCACTCCGGGGAAACCGGCGGCTTCTCACAGGGCGACTACCCCATTTCGATCGGCATCAACATCAACAACGCCGCCGAGTACAGCCTCGAATGGTTCGGCGCCAGGTACGCCATGCCGTCGGGTCTGAACCTCACGGGCGCGTTCTATCATGTCAGTCAGAACAGCTGGTCCATCGGCCTCGCCTCGGAGGGCACGCAGAACATAGGCTGCTCGGGTGCCGGCCTGCTGTGCGCCGGCGACTTCACCGAGGGTTCGCTGGCCGTGGACTATGTGTTCAACAAGCACTATGACACCTACCTGGGCGTCAACTACTCCACGGTCACCGACGGTTTGGCCAACGGCTTCGTCGGCACGACGGCCAATGGCACCACCGGAAGTGAAACTCAGACCACCGTGATGGTCGGCTTTCGCATCAAGTTTTAGTCGGGTTTTCCAGCGGGTTCTTGCCGTCGGCGGCGCGCTGCAGCGCGGCGATATCGAGCTTCTTCATCTGCAGCAGCGCCGTCATGACGCGATCCGACTTGCGTATGTCAGGATCGGTCATGAGCTTGGCGAGCGCGACGGGCACGACCTGCCAGGACAGACCGTACCGATCCTTGAGCCATCCGCATTGCTGCGCTGAAGAGTCGCCGCCGGCGGTCAATCGATCCCAGTACTGATCGATCTCCTGCTGCGTCTCGCAGCTGACCTGCAACGAGATCGCCGGCGTGAACTCGAACACCGGGCCGCCGTTCAACGCCGTGAACCCCTGGCCGGCCAACTCGAAGTCGACCGTCAGCACACTGCCGGCGGGTCTGCCGTGAACCGCGCGGCCGGCATCCCCATAGCGGCTGACGGCACGAATCCTCGAGTTCTCGAAAATCGAGCAGTAGTAACGCGCGGCGTCCTCGGCCTCCGAGTCGAACCACAAGCACGGGCTTATCCTGGTCAGGCGCATACTTCCATCCTCCGGTCAGGCACTTAACGGAACCCTTGCGAGTATTAACATGCGATTGCCGGCTCTCGCTGTCATCCTGATGGGCGTTTTGTCCGGTTGTGCGACCTACCGCAGCTGCGGATTTTCGGGCTGCCCGGAGGATGTGCAGATCACGGCCGATATCCAGGCACTGATCCGGCAGCACCCGGCCATCGAGGCGCCGAATAGCGTGCGCGTGAGCACCATCGATCAGGTGGTCTATCTCTACGGCCAGGTCGATACCGAGCTGGAGCGCGAGACCGCGGAGTCACTCGCGCACGAAGTAGCGGGCGTGCGTCGGGTCGTGGACTCGATCAACTTCAGCTATGAGGGTCGCTAGGCATTGCCTGCGTCGTGCCGGGCCCGTATGAAATCGGCCACGTGCGCGGCCGCCTCTTCGAGCGACAGCCGCGACATGTCCAGATGAATGTCGGGGCTCTCGGGCGGCTCATAGGGCGAGTCGATGCCGGTGAAGTTCTTGAGCTGCCCGGCGCGTGCGCGCTTGTAAAGCCCCTTGACGTCGCGGCGCTCCGTGTCGGCCAGCGGCGCATCGACGAATACCTCGATGAATTCGCCGACCGCGAACAGCGCCCGTGCCGCGTGCCGCTCGGCGCGGAACGGCGAGATGAAGGCCACGAACACGATCAGGCCGGCATCCACCATGAGCCGGGCAACTTCGGCCACCCGGCGGATGTTCTCGACGCGATCCTGTTCGGTAAAACCCAGATCCTTGTTCAGGCCGTGGCGCACATTGTCGCCGTCGAGAATGTAGGTGCGCCGCCCTTCCGCGTGCAGCTGCTTCTCGACCATGTTCGCAATCGTGCTCTTGCCGGCGCCTGAATAGCCGGTCAGCCAGATCACGCTTGGCCGCTGGCCATTGAGGGCTGCGCGCGCCTGCTTGTTGATGTCGAGTGTCTGCCAATGCACGTTCTGCGAGCGGCGCAGCGCAAAATGCAGCGTGCCGGCCGCGAGCGTGTCGTGCGTGATGCGATCGATGAGGATGAAGCCGCCCAGATCGCGGCTGCGCTCGTAGGGCTCGAACGCAATGGGACGGTCGAGTTCGAGTTCGCAGACACCGACTTCGTTGAGTTCGAGCCGCTCGGCCGGTAGATGTTGCCAGGTGTTGACGTCGAGCTTGTACTTGAGCGGCGCCACCGTGGCCGAGACAGTCGCGGTGCCGATCTTCATCTTATAGGACCGCCCCGGCAGCACCGCGTTCGCGTGCAGCGCCACCAGCGTGGCCTCGAACTGATTCGCGGTGGCGGGCGGCGCGTCGGCGGCGGCGAGCACATCGCCGCGGCTGACATCGGTTTCATCGGTCAGCGTCAGGGTGACGCTTTGGCCGGCGGTGGCCTCCGCAAGGTCACCCTCGAGCGTGACGATGCGCGCTATCCGGCACTCCCGCCCGGAGGGCAGCACGCGCGCGCGATCGCCCGGCCGGATCGTGCCGCTGGCAATGCGGCCCGCATAGCCGCGGAAATCCTGGTGCGGGCGATTGACCCATTGCACCGGCATCCGGAACGGCAGCGCCGCTGAGGATGCGTCGACCTCGACCGACTCCAGGTACTGCAGCAGCGAGGCGCCCCGGTACCAGCCCATGCGCGGACTGCGCTCGATGACATTGTCGCCCTCGACCGCCGAGAGCGGAATGGCGGTCACGTGGTTGCGGCCCGTGTGCGCGGCGAATTCGCGAAACTCGCGCTCGATGGATTCGAAGCATTGCTGCGAGTAATCGACCAGGTCCATCTTGTTGATGGCCAGCACGATCTCACGGATGCCGAGCAGCGAGACGAGGTAGGTGTGCCGGCGCGTCTGCGTCAGCAGGCCCTTGCGCGCATCGACCAGGATCACCGCCAGATCGGCGGTCGATGCGCCGGTGACCATATTGCGCGTGTATTGTTCGTGTCCGGGCGTATCCGCGACGATGAACCGGCGCCGCAGGGTGGAGAAATACCGATACGCGACATCGATGGTGATGCCCTGCTCGCGCTCGGCCGCCAGGCCGTCCAGCAGCAGCGCGAAATCGAGCTGCCCATTGCGGGTGCCCGATTTCCTCGAGGCCACGGCCAGCGCCTCGAGCTGATCCTCGAGCAGCAGTTTGCCGTCGTAGAGCAGCCGGCCGATGAGTGTTGATTTGCCGTCATCGACCGAGCCGCAGGTGATGAAGCGCAGCAGGCTGAGCTCCGGCGCGCCGTTCATCAGAAATACCCTTCCTGCTTCTTGGTCTCCATCGACGCGCCGGCGTCGCGGTCGATGACGCGACCCTGGCGTTCGGAATGAGCGCTCTGCTGCAACTCCACGATGATCTCATCGATGGTCGAAGCGCGGCTCTCCAGGGCACCCGTCAACGGGTAGCAGCCCAGGGTACGGAAGCGCACGCTCAACTGCTGCGGCTGCTCGCCGGGCCGAAGCTGCATGCGTTCATCGTCCACCATGATCAGGACACCATCGCGGCGCACGACCGGCCGCAGCGCGGCCAGGTACAGCGGCACGATGGGGATGTTCTCGCGGCGGATGTACTGCCACACGTCCAGCTCGGTCCAGTTCGACAGCGGAAACACGCGAATGCTCTCATCAGCGCGCTTGTCGACGTTATAGAGGTTCCAGAGCTCCGGACGCTGATTCTTCGGATCCCAGCGATGCTGCGCCGAGCGGAATGAAAATACGCGCTCCTTGGCGCGGCTGCTCTCCTCATCGCGGCGTGCGCCGCCGAAAGCGGCATCGAATCGGTAGTGATCCAGCGCGGCCTTGAGCGCTTGCGTCTTCATGACGTCGGTGTGAACCTGTGAACCATGCGTAAACGGATTGATCCCCTGGCGGACCCCCTCGGCGTTGACGTACACCAGCAGCTCCATGCCGCTCTCGCGGGCCACGCGTTCGCGGTAGGTGTACATGTCGCGAAACTTCCAGGTCGTGTCGACATGCAGCAGCGGAAACGGTGGGGTGGCCGGGTGGAACGCCTTGCGCGCCAGGTGCAGCATCACGGCGCTGTCCTTGCCGAGCGAATACAGCATCACCGGCTTGCGGCATTCGGCCACCACCTCGCGCAGGATGTAGATGCTCTCGGCTTCGAGCCGCTGCAGATGTGTCAGTACCGTGCTCACGGCCGGCAAACTAGCACGAGATTGGCATCGTGAGACGGGCGGCGATCGTCGCCCCCGCGCGCACCGCGGTGGGTGCATTCGGCGGTGCGCTGCGCTCGGTGGGTGTCGAGCATCTGGGCGCCGCCGTCATCCAGGCCGTACTCCAGCGCAGCGGCCTCGACCCGGCGCGCGTCGAGGATGTCGTCATGGCGCAATCCTATCCGAGCGGCGAGGCGCCCTGCATTGGCCGCTGGGCCGCGTTGCAAGCGGGCCTGCCGGTCGAAGTACCCGGCATGCAGCTGGATCGGCGCTGCGGCGGCGGGCTGCAGGCCATCGTGACGGCGGCGATGATGGTGCAGAGTGGCGCCGCGGACGTGGTCCTGGCCGGCGGCGTCGAGAGCATGAGCAATGTCGAGTACTACACCACCGAGCTGCGCTGGGGCGCGCGTTCCGGCTCGGTGAGCATGCACGACCGGCTGCAGCGGGCCCGCGAGCGGTCGCAGCCCGTCGGCCGGTTTGGCGTCATATCCGGGATGATCGAAACCGCCGAGAACCTGGCTCGGGAGTATTCGATATCGCGCCAGGCGGCCGACGCGTACGCCGCACGCAGTCAGCAGCGGGCCGCCGCCGCGCAGGCCGCGGGCAGGTTCGAGCGCGAGGTCGTCCCGATCCCCGTGACGCAGAAGAAGGGACCGCCGATAATCTTCGCGCGGGACGAAGGCGTGCGGGCGGAGTCCACGGCGGAGTCGTTGGCTAAACTTGCACCCATCATCGAGGGGGGAACCGTGACGGCCGGTAATGCCGCGCAACAGAATGATGCCGCCGCTGCCTGCCTGGTCGTGGCGGAGGACCGGCTCGATGCCCTGAAGCTGACCCCCATGGCCTGGCTGGTCGGTTGGGCCGCCGCGGGGTGCGAGCCGGCGAGCATGGGCATCGGGCCTGTGCCCGCCGTGCGCCGGCTGTTTGCGCGCACCGGACTGTCCTTCGACGCCATGGACCTGGTCGAACTCAATGAAGCCTTCGCAGTCCAGGTGCTCTCGGTGCTGGCCGCCTGGGGCTGGAACGATCCCGATCGCCTCAACGTCAATGGATCCGGGGTGTCGCTCGGTCATCCCATCGGCGCCACCGGGGTGCGCATCATGACGACGCTGCTGCACGAACTCGAACGGCGCCAGGGTCGCTACGGACTCGAGACCATGTGCATCGGTGGCGGCCAGGGCATGGCCGCGATTTTCGAGCGTGCTGCATGAGCGACTCCACCGTCGAACACGATCAGATGGAGTACGACTTGTGCGTGGTCGGTGGCGGCCCTGCAGGTCTGGCCTGTGCGCTGCGCCTCAAGCAGCTCAAGCCCGAGAAGAGCGTCTGCGTACTGGAGAAGGCTTCCGCGCTCGGCGCGCAGTCGATATCGGGCGCGGTCATGGAGCCCGGGCCGCTGGAGCAGCTGCTGCCCAACTGGAGCCGCGACTACACCGGCATGAAAGTGCCGGCAGCCCAGGATGATGTTCGCCTCATGACGCGCACCGGCTCGCTGCGACTGCCGGACTGGATGGTGCAACTATCACCGCTCAACAATCACGGCAACTTCATCGTCTCACTGGGCCAGCTCGTGCCCTGGCTCGGAACCCAGGCGGAAGCAGCCGGGGTCGACGTGTTTCCGGGCTTCGCGGCCGCCGAACCTTTGTACAGCGATGATGGCGGCATCAAGGGTGTGCGCATCGGCGACATGGGTGTCAATCGCGATGGCAGCCCGGGACCGAACTTCGCGCCGGGAGCCGACATCCTCGCGACCACCACGGTGCTCGCCGAAGGCGCGCGCGGCTCCATCACCAAGCAGCTCATCGCGCGCTTCAAACTGGACCAGGGTCATGATCCACCCACCTTCGGGCTTGGATTCAAGGAGCTCTGGCAATTGCCGCCGGGCCGGGTGACGCCGGGGCGCATCGAGCATTCATTTGGCTGGCCGCTGGATCCAAATACCTATGGCGGCAGCTTTCTCTATCACCTCGATAACGATCGTATTTATATCGGCTACGTGGTCGGTCTTAACTATCAGGACCCTCGCCTAAGCCCCTTTGAGACTTTCCAGCAGTTCAAGCACCACCCGCGCATCAAACCGCTGCTCGAGGGCGGCGAGATACTCGCGGCGGGCGCGCGCTCGATCGCCGCGGGCGGATACCAATCGCTGCCGACGCTCGAGATGCCTGGCGCCGTGCTGATAGGCGATGCGGGCGGCACGCTCAATGTGTTCAAGATCAAGGGCATTCACCAAGCCATCCGCTCGGGCGTACTGGCCGCCGAACACCTCGCCGAGCAGGGCGTGGGCACCGGGTTCGACGCGCGCTGGCGCGCCTCCGAGGGTCACCGCGAGCTGCGCACCGTGCGCAATTTCAAGCCCGGATTCAAACGCGGGCTGTACTTGGCGATGGCGAATGCCGGCCTGGAGATTGTCACGCGCGGCAACACGCCCTGGACGCTGCACAACACGGCCGATGCACCGGCACTGCGCAAGCTGGATGAGTATCTCTCACCCGACCGCGGCTGGGTCACACGCACGCTGCCGCCGCGTGACCGCGTGTCCTCGGTGTTCTTTGCCGGCAACGCGCATGACGAGAACCAGCCCATCCACCTGCACGTGGCCGATGTTTCGATTTGCGCCGGCCGCTGCGCCAAAGAGTTCGGCAATCCCTGCCAGAACTTCTGCCCGGCTGCCGTCTATGAAATGGTCGATGACGGCGCCGGTGGCAAGCGGCTGCAGATCAATGCCGCCAACTGCGTGCACTGCAAGGCCTGCGATATCAAGGATCCCTACGGCATCATCACCTGGACGCCGCCTGAAGGCGGATCCGGCCCCAACTACCAGAATCTGTGACAGCGCCGCTCGAAGCCTGGGCGAACTACTACGTCATCGTCGGCTCATCGGCCGGCGGACTGACCGGTCTCACGTTCGTCGTGATTGCATTGGTGGCCGACGCCCATGCGGTGCGCCTGACGGGTCTGCGTGCCTTCATCACGCCCACCATCGTGCACTTCGGGTCGGCGCTGGTGCTGTCCGCATTGATGAATGTGCCGGGCCAGAACGTGACCAGTCTCGGCATCTGCCTGGGCGCCTTCGGGCTCGGCGGACTCGTCTACAGCGCGGGCACCGCGCGGCAGGTTTATCGCTCGACCACGAAGACCAGCTACACGCCCGTGGCGGAAGACTGGATCTGGAACGCGATCCTGCCGACGCTGACCTACGCGGTGCTCCTCATCGCTGGCCTCATCGCCTCGGTACACATGCCCACCTCGCTGTACCTGGCGGCGGCCGCATCGATGATGCTGCTGATCATCGGCATTCACAACGCCTGGGACATCGCCGTGTGGTTTACGGCCGAGCGTCCGGGCGCGCAAGGCCAGGAAGACAAGAAGCCGCCGCCTAGTGAGCCGCCGGCAGAGTGAGCGCCTCGGCCGTCAGATCGTAGGTGTCGGCCGCGACGATTTTCACGTCCGCGAATTCGCCGACGGCGAGTTTCGCACCACGCAGGATGCGTATCACGCCATCGATCTCCGGCGCCTCCGCCGCGCTGCGGGCGATGGCGACTCCGCGTTCGATCGAATCCACGAGCACGCGGCAGCGCGTGCCGACGCGCTGACTCAGGCGCGCGGCGCTGATCGTCCCGGCGCGCTCCATGAAGCGTTCATAGCGCGACTGCTTGACCTCTTCCGGCACGGCTGCACCAACGGCATTGGCCGCGGCGCCTTCGACCGCCGAGTACTTAAAGCAGCCCACGCGATCCAGCTGCGCGGCATCGAGCCATTCGAGCAGCTGTTCGAACTCCTGCTCGGTTTCGCCGGGGAATCCCACGATGAAGGTACTGCGCAGCGTGAGTTCGGGGCGCTCGGCACGCCAGCGTTCTATCCGACGCAGGGTGTTCTCCGCATGTGCCGGCCGGCGCATGCGCTTGAGCACCGTGGGGCTGCCATGCTGAAACGGGATGTCGAGGTATGGCAGGACACCGCTCTCGCTCATGAGCGGCACCAGATCGTCCACATGCGGGTAGGGATAGACGTAGTGCAGGCGAGCCCAGACACCGAGCTTTCCGAGCGCGCGCGCCAGATCGAGCAGGCGCGAGGCATACGGTTCATCGCGCCACTGCACTTCGCGGTAGCGGATGTCGCTGCCGTAGGCGCTGGTGTCCTGCGAGATCACCAGCAGCTCGCGCACGCCGCTCGCGACCAGAGTTTCAGCTTCGCGCATGACGTGATCGAGTGGGCGGCTCACCAGGTCCCCGCGCAGGGCGGGAATAATGCAGAAGCTGCAGCGGTTGTTGCAGCCCTCCGAGATTTTCAGATAGGCGTAGTGCCGCGGGGTCAGCCGGATGCCCTGAGGCGGAATCAGATTGATGAAAGGTGCGTGCGGCGCCGGCAGATGGGCATCGACTTCGGCAATGACGCGATCGTAGGCGTGCGGACCGGTGACACCGAGCACCTTGGGGTGACGGTCGAGAATTCGCTGCGGATTGGCACCCAGGCAACCGGTGACGAGCACGCGACCGTTGTGCTCGATTGCCTCGCCAATCGCCTGCAGCGACTCATCGATGGCACTCTCGATGAAACCGCAGGTATTCACGATCACGATGTCCGCGGTTTCATACCGGGGCGCGATTTCGTAGCCGCGCGCACGCAGCTCGGTGATGATCCGCTCGGAGTCGACCAGTGCCTTGGCGCATCCCAGGCTCACGAAGCCCACGGCCGGCGCGCGGGGCGCCAGGGCGGCTGTGGAACGGGGTCGGGTTCTGGTTGCGGGCATGGGTCCTGGAGGCGTGGTCCCGCTACAATGGGGGTTCGCAAGTCTACCTGAGCTGGCATCCCGGATCGACGCATGGCCTTTGACCAAGACTACTATCAACGCTTCTATTACAACCCCCGCACGGCCGTCACCTCCCGCGCGGAGATGCGTGCGCGCGGGCGCATGATCGCCGCCTGCGTGGAATATGTCGGATTGCCCGTGAAGAGCATTCTGGATGCCGGTTGCGGTGTCGGGCTGCTCAAAGCACCGCTGACGCGGGCCTTTCCGGCTGCCCGGTACGTCGGGCTCGAGTACAGCGAATATCTGTGCAAGCGCTATGGCTGGCGGCAGGGCTCGGTGGCGAGCCTGCGAACCCGGGAGCGGTTCGACCTGGTGGTCTGCTACGACGTGCTGCAGTACCTGGGTGTGCCGGAGGCACGGCGCGCGATCGCGAATCTCTCGCGCGTGTGCCGGGGCGCACTCTACTTTGGGGCGCTGACGACCGAGGACTGGCGCGATAACTGCGACCAGAGCCGTACCGACCGCATTCCGGGCCTGCGTCCGGGCGCCTGGTACCGGCGCGAACTGAAGCGTGCCTTCAGGCCCGTGGGCTGTGGCGTCTGGCTGAAGCGAAATGTGAGCCTGACACTCTGGGATCTGGATACCGCGGCATGAGAGTGGAATTTGAGGGCCCGGTAGAGTGTGCGCCCGGGTCCGGCGCCATCTCGCTCACCTTCAGCGGTCGCGAACGCGGCGGCGCAGCCGTTGCCGCGCTGTTCGCGGGTGCGTCCTCCCCGGGCGGACTGGGCGGGCTGCCCGGGACGCTGCACGAGGTACGGCTATCCGATGGCGCGGCGGGCACGGGCGCGTCGGTAGTCGGCGCGCGGCTGGTTCAACTGCAGTCGCGGGAGCTGCAACTGGACCTGTTCTCCCGGAGCCTGCAGCTGCATCGCGACGCCGCGGGGCCATTCTTCAGCGCCGTGCCGCCCGTGCACATTCCGGCAGTTCGCCGCCTGGGTTGGGCGCTGCTGCTGTCGGTATTGCGCATTTCGGGCGTCGCACAACTAATGGCGGCTTTGCGAGGCAGGCGATGAGTGCACGCGTTCCGGTCACGGTACTGACGGGTTTCCTCGGAGCGGGCAAGACCACGCTCATCAACCGCATCCTCTCCGAGCAACACGGCAAGCGCATCGCGGTCATTGAAAATGAGTTCGGCGAAGTCGGCGTAGATCACGAACTCGTCATCGGCGCGGATGAGGAAATCTTCGAGACCAGCAATGGCTGCATCTGCTGCACCGTGCGCGGCGACCTGATCCGCATCCTCAATCAGCTGCGCAAGCGCCGGGAGCGCTTCGACGCGGTGCTCATCGAAACCACAGGGTTGGCCGACCCGGGACCGGTGGCGCAGACTTTCTTCATCGACGAAGAGCTCAAGGAGTACTACTCGCTCGACGCCATCGTGACGCTGGTCGACGCGCGGCACCTCGAGCAGGAGCTCACCGACAGTTCGGTGGCCCGCGAACAGATCGCCTTCGCCGATATCGTGCTGCTCAACAAGATCGACCTGGTCGATAGCGCAGCCCTCGCCCGCGTGCAGCAGCGCGTGCAGGGCATCAATGGCACCGCCACGGTGCTGCGCACCCGCAACGCCAATGTGCCGCTCGATCGGGTGCTGGACATCGGCGCCTTCGACCTGGACCGGGCGCTGTCGCGCGATGAGGATTTCCTGCAGACGCCGCGTCCATTCGAATGGGCCGGTCTGTACCAGCTCTCGGGCTCTCACCTGCTGCGCGTCGGCGAGCACGCCGCTGAGCACACGCATGATCATGCCGAAGGGCACGACCACGAGCACGGCAACGGGCATGAGCATTCACATGAGCACGCACACTCGCATGCGCTCGAACACGTCGACCTGCTGCTACTGCCGGTGGAGTCAGGGTCGCTATCGGCGATCGATGCAGAGACCGATACCGCCATGGCGCTGTTCGGCCACGAAGCCATAGCCTGCCCGTCGCATGCGCGCTTGCCTGTGAAGCAGCTGGCGCGCATCTCGGTCAGGGGCGACGCCCACTACCACATCGAGCAGGCAGGTCATGGCGTGCTCTTCTGCGAGCACGCTCCCGAGGAATTCGGATTACATCTGGACGGCGCGAAGCTGCTCGAAGAGCGCCGTTACGGATCGCATCATCACGATCCGGACATCGGTTCCATCGGGCTCGAAGACGCGCGACCGCTCAACGCCGAGAAGCTCAACGACTGGCTGTCCTACCTGCTGCAGAGCCGTGGCCAGGACATCCTGCGCATGAAGGGTGTCCTCAACATCAAGGACGAGCCGCGGCGTTACGTGTTCCATGGCGTGCACATGGTCTATGACGGACAGCTCGAGCGGCCGTGGCCGGCGGCTGCCGCGCGCCGCAGCCGGCTCGTTTTCATCGGCCGCAACCTCGACCGCAACGAGCTCGAAGCCGGTCTCGAATCCTGCATCGCATGAATGCGGCGGCCGGACAGTTGCGGCTTCGGGGCCGCATCGAGCTCGGCGACTATCCGGTGGATGTGGCCTGGTCGCCGGATGGCAAGGCGCTCGTGGTCGCCTGCGGCGCCGGCGATATCGTGCATGTGGAGGTGGCAGCCGAACTCAAGTCGCGCCCCATCGGCAGCCACGGCGGCGGAGCCCTGGCGGTGAGCTGGCAGAAGGCCGGTCACCTGATCGCCACCTCGGGCCAGGATGGCGTCGTGCTGTTATGGGACGCGCGCACCCTCGAGTCGCGTGCCATTCACAGCGCCAAGGAATGGAGCGAGCATCTGGTATTTGCCGACAATGGCCGCTCGCTGGCGGTATCCACGGGCCGCGTTCTGCACTTGTTTGATACGGCCGGGCAGTTGCGGGCGAGTTTCGATCCCCAGCCGGGCTCGATTGCGGCGATCGCATGGCGGCCTAAATCCAGCGAAATCGCGGCGGCCGGCAACGGCGGCATGCGCCTGCATCGCGTGGAGCCGGCGCCCGGCTCCCGCGACTATCCCTGGCGCGGGGCTTGCCTGACCGCGCGTTGGAATGCCGACGGACGCCTTCTGGCCTCAGGGATGCAGGACGGCAGCGTTCATCTCTGGTACGTGGCCAGCGGCACCGAATCGCAGATGCAGGGCTATGGCGCCAAGGTGATCGCTACGGAATGGAGCGGCAACGGCCGTTACCTGGCCACCGCCGGCGGCAGCTCGCTGATCGTCTGGGATTTCGGCGGCAAGGGCCCGGAGGGCTCCGAGCCCATCGAACTGCGTTCGCACTCGGAGCGCATCAGCGCGCTGGCGTGCCGGCCGACGGGCACTTGGCTGGTGTCGGCCGCACGCGATCGCCGGCTGCTGCTATGGCGCATGGGCGCCAGCGATGCCCCGCAGGATGCGCATCTGCTGGCCGATGAATGCACCGTGTTGCGCTACGCGCGCGCCGGAGACCGATTGGCGGTAGGCGATGCGCGCGGCGGCCTGTCGATCTTCGAGTGCTAGCGCCGCGGGCTGCTAGGAACCGACTTCTGCCCCGGCGCCAAACTCGGGCAATGTACCGCTACCGGTGAGCACGCTGGCATAGTTCGCCAGCTGGATGCTCAGCGAGTTCGACCAGGTGAATCGCTGCAACACCCGGTTACGCGCCGCGTTGCCCATCGTTTCCAGGTCGCGATCGTAGAGACGCCGGATAGCCGCGGCCATGCTGGCCGCATTATCGGGCTCGGCCAGTTCTCCCACGCGCTGATCGATGAGCTCCGGCACTGCGCCGGCGCGCACGCCTACGACCGGCCGTCCGCAGGCCATCGCCTCGACGATCACGAGTCCGAAAGTCTCGGCGGTGCCCGCATGCACCAGCGCGTCGGCGGAAGCGAGCCACTGCGCGAGTTCGATGCTGTCGCGCCGATAGGGCAGCACGGTGATGTTGTCGCTGGGATGCGCGCTGCGCCCGCCGCCGACCAGCAGCAGATGATAGGGCCTGCCCAGCAGCGCCAGCGCACCTCGCAGCACATCGAGATTCTTCTCATCGGAAAATCGCCCCGCGAATACCAGCAGCCGCGCGTCTGCGGGCAACCCGAGGGTGCGGCGCAGATCGAGCGTGCGGCGCAGCGGTGAGAAGACCTCGGTATCGACCCCGAGCGGCTGCAGCGCGGTGCGCGACACGCCGATCCGCGACAGATACGCGCACATGATCCGGCTGGGCGCCAGCACCAGGTCGAATCGCGAATACACCAGGCGCAGATAGCGCGCCACGGCGCTATCGATGCCGGGGCCGAAGCGGCGCCCAAGCAGGTGCGCGAGATCCGAATGAAAGAAGGCGATGAGCGGTATGTTGCGCCGGCGCGCGATCGCTGCCGCGCACCAGGCCGGATGAAAGGCGTCACCGGCTTCGATCAGATCCGGTTCGAGCGCATCGAGCGTTGAACGCCAGGTACGAGACGATAGCGGCAGCCGGTAATTGAACGTGCCCGGCAACCGCAGCCCTGCAATGGTCGTGATATCACCGGGAAGGAATCGGCTGTGCTCGCCGGGTACGACAATGGTGTGACGGTGGCTGGTATGGTCTGCAAGCCAGTCGTGCTTCGCCATCAGGTAACGCTTCACGCCGCCGCTGGTCGGCGAGAAGAACAGCGTCGTGTCGACTAGATGCATGCGGTCACCCCGAGGCGTTGCCGCATTGCATCGTCATGCCATTTTTCTGTCAAGCGCGGCGGCTGAGATCCTCCGCCTCTGCGGCAGCCTCGCTTGGGGGCAGATGTACGCGGAAACGCGTGTAGTGGGCGCTCTTGGTGGCGGCCTGCACGCGCCCACCCAGCCTCTGCACATGATCGCGCACGATGCGCATGCCCTGGCCGCGGCGCGCGGCATCGCGCGCGGTAGAGACGCCGGGGTGAAAGATCAGGCTGGCGAGCCGCGGCGGATCCAGATCCTGCGCCGCCTCGGCCGTGAGTAGGCCCTTTCTGACTGCGACATCAGCGATGCCGCGAGAGTCGAGGCCGGCACCATCGTCCTGCACGTTGAGTTCAAAGCCCTCCTCGCCCCGATCAACGAATTCCACCACCAGCGTGCCCTGCTCGGGCTTCTTGATAGCAGTACGGCGCTCGGGCGATTCGATACCGTGCTCGACGGCGTTGCGCAGCATCTGCCCGATCATGTCGAACATCGCGCCCACCCATTCCTCCGGAATGTCCTCGAGCCCGAGCGTTACGAGCGTGACGTGTTTGCCATGGTCGGTCGCAAGTTTTTCGGTCAGCTGCTGCAACGCTATCGCCAGCTTCGGTTGCGAGCGGCGCTGACTGCCCTCGGCTTCCGAGCCGCTGCCATCGTCCTCGACCATGGGTACGTGCACCGAGGCACAGTCCGCGGCGATCGTGATGTGGCTGCACAGATCCCCGAGCACGACCATGGCCGGCAGCAGGTCATTGCCCGTGATGTTGGCGCGCGCTTCGATTTCCTGCAGCGACGTGCGGGCGCTTTCCAGCCGGCTGCTGATGGTCGGCAGGTGCAGCGGCCGAAGAGCCTCGGTAAGCGAGTTGAGCTCGGCCAGCAGCTGCTCGATTTTGCCGCGGAACGCCGGACCGTCACGCGTCGGCGCGCGCAGCAGCTCCCGCAGCTGCTCGACGCTGCCGAGCGCCTGCGTCAGGCCGGTGCCGAGCGCGTCGATCTCGGACAGCAGCAGCGAACGGTACAGGTCGCGCTGATCGCGCAGCGTTTCGATCTCCAGCAGCTGCGTGGGCGAGAGAGCGTAGATGGAAGTGTCGTTCATTGCAGCGTCACCGATTGTCCGGCAGGAGTCGTGAGCAGTGTGATCGCGCCATTGAGCGCGGCGCGAACTTCCGCGGCATCCGAGAAGCGGTCGGTGCGTTCGCGCGCCATGAGTCGATCGAGCAGCGGCTCGAGGCTGGCGCAGGAAGTCGGCAACGGCGGACGCCGCCCGTTCACGTGCTGCTGCATGACCTCCACCGCGGTGGTGCCCTGGTACGGCCGGTTGCCGGTCAGCATTTCGAACAGGATGACGCCGGTACTGTAGAGATCGCTGCGTGCGTCCAGCGGCAGTCCCTGTGCCTGCTCCGGACTCATGTAGTAGGGCGATCCACGCAATACGCCGACCATGGTGTTCAGATGCGCCTTGTCGAGGTGTTTCGCCAGGCCGAAATCGATCAGCACCACCGAACCGTCCTCGCGCAACATGACGTTCGGCGGCTTCAGATCCCGGTGAACCAGCCCGGCGCCGTGCACCACCTCGAGCGCGGCGCAGATGCGCTGCGCGTATTGCAGGCTCTCGGTGGTCGTCATGGGCTGCTGCAGCCGCATCTTCAGATCGCCGCAGGGAAAATACTCCATGGCGATGAATTCGCGGCCGTCGTGAAAGCCGTAGTCATAGATGTCGACCACCGCCGGATTTTGCAGCGCGCTGATGGCCGCGTATTCGCGCGCGAATTCCTGGCACTCCTCGTTCGATTCGAGCTGCGGCTTGCTGATCTTGAGCGCCACATTGCGCCCAAGCGTGCTGCTGTAGGCCAGGTACACGGCGGCTCGCGCCGACTCTCCGAGCTTGTGCAGCAGCGAGTATTGCGGCAGATCGATATAGGCGGGATCGACGCTGTGTCGCGCCATCTTGACCGCGCGCACCGGAGCCGCGACTGCGCGGCGTGGAGTTCGCAGCGCACCGCGCAGTGCATTGGCGAGTCGCTGCGCATTCAGCAGTGTGCGCGGCAGGTAGTCGGCGGCGCCGATGCGCATCGCCTCCACGGCGGAGAGTTCATTACCGCCGGCGGCGATCAGGACGACCGGCGGACAATTGCGCGCGGCATGCGCGGCGCGCAGCAGATCCAGTGACGTGTCGGGATCTGCTTCGGCCGTGCCGCAGGTCGCGCTCAGGACGATGAGATCGAATTCGCGCAGCGCCATGTCGCGCAGGGCGCCCTCGAATTGCACCGGGAGGGTGTCTTCCACGGTGGCGTCGGGCCAGAGGATGTCGAGATGATGCCGCAGCCAATCGCGCAGCTCGCGCTCTTCGATGACCAGCAAGATGCGCGGATTCACTGCTTGAACCTCACACGGATACGGGCCCGTTGCGCCACGGGCACGCCATCGCGCGTGACCGGCCGATAGCGGCTGCGCGCCAGCGCACTGCGCGCGGCGCGATCGAACACCCCGCTGGGCTCGGCGGCCAGCACCGCGATGTCCGTCACCTTGCCATCGGGAGTCACCGTGAATTCCAGATCGACCCAGCCGCCGATGTTGCGGCTCAGCGCCTCATCGGGGTAGGACGGCGGCACGAACACCACCCGTGTCAGCGCGCTCTCGGGCACCCAGGTTTGGGCCGGTTCAGCGGCTGGCATGCTGGGCACGGGCACGGGCACGGGCACGGGCACAGGCACAGATGCGGGTGCAGTTGCAGATGCGGCGGCGGGCACAGCGACGCTCGGCGGCGGTGACGGCGACGCGGCCGGCGGCGATGCGGCCGGCGGTGGCGCAGCGGCCGGTGTCGCCGCGCGCGCACGATCCAGGCCCTGTGCCACTCCTCCGTCCGCCACGTTCTGCTGCGCGCTCTGCAGCTTCTGCAGCTGCGCCGATAGATCGCTGAGCGTGGCGCTGCCGACCCGATAGTCGCTGCAGGCCTTGAACCATCGCTGCGATTCGGCGAGATCGCCTGCCGCGAGCGCGTGACGAAATTGCACGATCATTGCCTCGCCCAGCGCGATCGAAGCCGCGCGCACGTCCGGATCGTCCGGCGCCAGAGAGGTGGCGGATTCCAGATAGCCGCGCGCATTGTCGTCGGCAGGGTCAATCAGGGCGCCGCTCGCCAGGCGCTTGCGGGCGAGCTGCACATAGAGGGCAACCTGGTCGGCGCGCGCGCCCTGCGCGTTGCGCTGTGCCTGTTCGAGCGCTGCTGCGGCCCGGGCGGCATCGCGTGCGGCGCCGTCATGCACCGTGCCGTCATGCACCGTGCCGTCATGCACCGTGCCGTCGCGTGCGGTATCGACCGTAGTCGGTTTGTCGGTGCCAGCCTGCAGCGTTGCAGCCGCATCCGGCGGTCCGGTGGTGGCGCTCGAAGGTTCGGTCAAAGTCTCGCTGGCAGTGGGCGGTTCAGCCGACGCCGGCAGATCTGTGGTCGGGGCGAATGCGTAGTGCCACAGCGCCCAGGCAGCGGCGCCGAGGATCGCAAGGCCCAGCCACGGCAACTTGGGTGGAAATCCGCGGCGCTCGCCAAAAGGCGGCTGGGGCGCGGTGGGCCGTACGGCAGCCGGTGTCGCAACCGGTTGCGGGAGGCGCACGGCCGCGGCGGCTGTCGAGGGTGCGCGCGCTTTATCGGCGGGCGGCTCGGGGGTCGCGAGCTTTCGCAGCGCCGCGTCGATGAAGAGACGCAGGCGCTGGCTCGAGGCGGGTCTGTGCACAAAGCGGAAGATGCTGCCGTCGGTGATCTGCTCTTCGAACTGCGCCTGCAGATGCGCCGGCCCCGTGAGCATCACCAGCAACTGCGGGAACTGCTCGCGCAGCGTGGCGAGGAAGCTCTTGAGCGATGTCGAGACGGCTGCCGCATCGATGATCGCAATGCCGGCCCCAGCCGAATTTGCCACCAGCTGATCGATGAAACGATCACTGGAGGGCGAACTCATCACGCCGGTCCCTGCCAGGCTCAAGCCTGCCAGCGCCTCGAGCAGCAACGGGTCATCGGAGAGGGCAACGATAGGACACGGCTCGGATGCGGCGCTTTCGGCACCGGGCGCGGCTTCGGCAGAAATCGTCTGTAAATCACGCAGTTGCATGGGGTACGGTCGGTATTTCTCAGCCGGCCGGACACCATACCGGCCCTTGGCCGAAACTCTATGCTGTCTGTCGCCGGTGACAGTGCACTGATGTCTCAGTGGCGAGCAAACTGTGATTCCGGTTTGGGCGTGCTCGCGGATAATGTGACGCCGCTCACTTGTTCGGGAGGAGTCATGCTGCGCCTGCGCAACGCCGGGGAATCGGATATCCCGGCCATATTCGAGCTCATCGGGGAGCTGGCCGACTACGAGCGCCTGCGCGGCGAGATGACTGGCAGCATCGAGGATTTGCGGCGGCACCTGTTCGGCGAGCGGCGCTACGCGCACGTCACCATGGCTGACTGGGATGGGCGGGTCGCCGGCTTTGCGCTGTACTTCTTCAACTACTCGACCTTCCTTTGCCAGCCCGGCCTGTATCTCGAGGATCTGTTCGTGCGCCCCGCCTACCGCGGCCGCGGTATCGGCCTGGCGTTGCTCAAAGCGCTCGAGCAGCTCGCTCGCGAGAGCGGCTGCGGTCGCTTCGAATGGTCGGTGCTCGACTGGAACCAGAGCGCCATCGATTTCTACCTCGAATTCGGTGCGCGGCCACGGCCGGGCTGGACCCTTTATCGCAAGCAGCTAGCGGGCTGAGCGCGCGATGACGCGAATCACCTACGTTGAGCCCGATGGGCGCCCAGTGACGCTGGATCTCAAGCCCGGTCAAAGCCTGATGCGCGCCGCCATGGACGCCGGCCTCGAAGGCATCGAGGCGCAGTGTGGCGGCAACTGCGCCTGCGCCACCTGCCACTGCTACGTGCAGCCCGAATGGCTGGACAAACTCAAGCCGCCTTCCGATGATGAGCAATTCATGCTCAGCAATGTCGCCGCCGAACGCCGGCCGAACAGCCGACTGTCGTGTCAGTTGATCGCGGAGGACGCGCTCGAGGGTCTTACCGTGCAGTTTCCGGATCGTCAAAGTTGAATCCTCAGGATTGAAAGGAGCGCGGTGGATTCTCATTCCCGGGTCGTGATCGTCGGCGGTGGACAGGCCGGCATTCAGATTGCCGAATCGCTGCGCCAGGAAGGTTTCACCGGCGTGCTGACGCTGCTCGGCGATGAACCGCATCCTCCCTATCAGCGCCCGCCGCTGTCGAAGAAGTGGCTCATCGAAGGCGGCGCGGTCGGCGCGCTCTCGCTGCGCGGTTCGGCGGCAATCGAACGCCTGCGTATCACGCTGCGGCCCGACACTCGCGTGCGCGCAATCGAGCGTGTCCGCAACGTGGTGGAACTGGCCGACGGCAGTGTGCTGCCGTACGACCGGCTCGCGATCGCCACCGGCTCGTTACCGCGCACGCTGCCCGTGCCGGGCGCATCGCTATCGGGCGTGCTGTCGCTGCGGGGCATCGCCGATTCACTCGCGATCGGCCAGGCGATCCGGATCTGCGCCGACGAGAAACGTCCCGTGGTGGTCGTGGGCGGCGGATTCATCGGCCTGGAAGTGGCGGCAGCGGCGCGCAAGCTGGGCGCGCAGGTGACCGTGCTCGAGGGTCTACCGCGTTTGATGTCACGCGTCACCGCACCGGTCGTGTCCGAGACCTTCGCCCGCCTGCACCGTGCACACGGCGTGCAATTGGTGTTCGGCGCCCAGGTGGCCGAAATCGTGGGACGAGAGGGCCGCGTGTCGGCCGTGCGCACCGCCGATGGACAGGAATATCCGGCAGGCTGCGTGGTGGTCGGCATCGGCGTCGAGCCTGATGATCTGCTGGCGCGTTCGGCCGGATTGCTCTGCGAGCGTGGCGTGGTCGTCGATGATTGTGCGCGCACCTCCGAGGCCACGATTGTCGCGGCCGGCGACTGTACCGCCCGGCGTCTTCCTAACGGCGAGCTGGTACGGCTCGAATCCGTGCAGAACGCCATCGAGCAGGGAAAATCGGGTGCCGCGGCCCTGATGGGTCGGGAGCGGCCGTTCGCCAATGCGCCCTGGTTCTGGTCGGATCAGTACGACGTCAAACTGCAGATGGTGGGATTGAGCCGCGGCTACGATCAGGTGGTCACGCGGGGTGATCTGGCCAAGCCGGCCTACTCGGCGTTCTACTATCGCGCCGGGCGCCTGCTGGCCGTGGATTCCATGAATCGCGTGCCGGATCACATGCAATCCAAGCGACTGCTCGATCACGGCGTCTGGCCAACGCCCGAGCAGGCCGCCGATCCGCAATTCGAGCTCACGAGCCTGCTCAAGGTCCCGCCGGCAACAACGCCGGCAGCGACTCCGGGAGGCGCCGCTACTGCGGGTGGAGCATAAAGTCGGTGCCGTGATAGGTCAGTTCGACGCCATCAGGATCGATCGCAACCACACGCGCCCCTTCCGGCAGCACATCGCCTTCGTGCACGCGGTGCATATTGATAAGTGCGTAGCGATCCGCCGGCCGCACCGCATACACGTGCAGGTCGAGTCGCAGGTCCGGCACATCGCCACCGACATCCGACAGGCTGGGCGGACGCGCGCGCCGCGTCGATGAGTTTGCGGCCGAAGCGGGCGCTCCCGCCGGTCCGGTATACGGCACGGCCGGTTCGAAGTCGGCCGGATTGTCCTCCGACTGATCCGGCGCGTCGGCCGGGATCGAGTGCCGCGCTGTGGCGGCAGTCTCAGCGGTAGCCGCGTTCATGACGGGCGGCGGCGACGCAGGCGATGCAATCGTGGCTGCGGCCGCTGGCGCCGCTGCAACAGCTGGCATTGGCGCCGTTGGCGCAGCCGCCGCAGCAGTGGGCGCTGCGGTCACCGGCGCAAGTGCCGCCGGAGCCACGTTCGCCGCCGGTTCGGCGCCCGGCGCCGGTCGGCGCAACTCGAAGGCAATCAGCAGCAGAATGTTGATGGCGAGCAGCGCGCCGATCACGATTGTCCACGTGGGGAAACGCCGTCGCGGCTGTGCTACCCGCACTTCGAGCAACGTCGGACCGGTCTGCCGTTGTCGCTCGGCCTCGGCTTTCTTGAGTGCGTCGAGAATGAAGGACATCAGCCACCTCGTGTGGAGGCGGTGGCCGCTCGCGGCTCGAGCCGCGGCGAATCCGGTCCCGCCAGAGCGGCATCGAGCGCCACCTGGGTTTCGATGCCCGCGACGCCGTCGACCGTCAGTCGATTGGCGCGCTGGAACTGTTCCACGAGCTGCATGAGATCTCCGTCGAACGCATCGCTGTTCGTTGGGTTGCTGTCGGCGCCGCGCCAGCGTCCGAGCTGCTCGCGCAGTCGCCGTACCAGCGCACCGTGCATTCCCTGGCTCAGATCCCGCACGTCCCGGGATCCTGGCCGCCACAGGAGCACAAAATCGCCGAACCAGTAGCGCGACAATTCAGCGACGCCGACGGTGGCTGTCTGCGCGCCGATCACCAGGTGCGCCGTGTCATCATGCAGTTCCCGCAGCACCACCTGGTAGGCCGCACCGCTGTCATCGCTGAGCATCAGGATGGCGGGTCGATTGAGCAGGCGCAACTGCGCGAAGGAGCCGCGTTGCACCAGGCAGCGCAGGCCCTGCGTCAGCGCCTGGGTGCAGCCGTCCACCTTGCCGGGCACGTACTCGGCGCCCCACAGCGACAGCAACTGGTGGAACGCACTGTCGCTGTCGGTGCTGTCGTGATCCTGGATCAGGGTCTGTGCCAGCGTTGGCACAATGGTGGGGGCGGTTGCGACCGGCCCCGCTGCGGCTGCACCCGCAGCCGGCGCGGCGTTGGCAGCGGGCGCCGCCGTGGAGGACGCCGAGCCCGCCACAGCGGTTGTCGGTGCCGCCGTCGGTGCCGCGTGATGCGCCGCGTGCATGAAATCCGGCAGCCATCCGCTGGATGCGTAGCGCCACAGCAGCAAGGCGCTGCCCACAAGTATCACCGCCGCAAGTCCGGAGGCTGCGAACGGCATCCAGCCCGGCAGGAACTCGCGCCCGAATATTTCGGCGCCCGCGCGGCGCACCAGCGATCCGGGCACCTGGTGCAATTCCTGGGTGTAGGCGCCGAGCATCGCGCGGTCGCACAGGATATTGATGACGCGCGGGATGCCGCCGCTGATGCGATAGACCTCGCGCAGTGCGCCACGCGTGAAGACGTCGGTGGTGGCGCCTGCCACCCGCAGCCGGTGGCGCACATAGGCATAGGTCTCTTCGCGCGAGAGCGGATCGAGGTGAAATCGCGCCGTGATGCGCTGGGCGATCTGGCGCAGGTCCTCGCGCGCCAGCAATTTGCGCAACTCCGGCTGTCCGATCAGGATGATCTGCAGCAGCTTCTGCGTTTCGGTCTCTAGATTGGTCAGCAGACGCACCTGCTCGAGCACGTCGGGCGCGAGGTTCTGGGCTTCATCGACCACCAGCACCACGCGTCGACCCTGCGCGTGCGCGCGCAGCAGGTAACGGTTCAGCAGATCGACCAGGCTCTTATTGTCGGCGCCGGCATTGTCATCGGCACCGAGGCCGAGTTCCTCGCACAGCGCCCGCAGGAATTCGGTGGCGGACAGGCGCGGATTGAGGATCAGCGCGATCTCGGCGCTCTTGGGCGCGCGCGCCAGCAGCGAGCGGATGGTCGTGGTCTTGCCGGTGCCGACTTCCCCGGTCAGCTGGATGAAGCCACCCGCCTCGTTGATGCCGTAGACGAGGTGCGCGAGCGCATCCGCGTGCCGGCCGCTCAAATAGAGATAGCGCGGATCCGGGGTGATCGCGAAGGGCTTTTCCGCCAGCCCGAAGAATTGCAGATACATTACTGGTTAAGCGCCGCAGGCAGGCCAAACTCGACCTCAGCCACCGCGTCCGGTGCTGCCGCCATTCCCAGCTCGTGCGACTCGAAGTCGTCGACGTTGACGATGTCCATGACCTTGCGATCGTACTCGGCCAGGAACAGCGCCTCGTGCTCGCTGAGTACTCCAAGTTCGCGCGCCTGCACGATCTGCTCGGCAAGGTTCAGCGCGCTCACGCGGCCGGTCTTGCGGCCTTCGACGCGCAGCTTCTTCTCGATGGCTTCGGCCATGGGCGCCATTTCGAGTACGTTCTGGAGCGCCGCGAGCACATTCTCCGGGCCGTCGGTGTTGTAAAGCAGACGGCTGAAGGAATCGCGCGTGGCGGTATTGTTGAGTACCAGGTCGGCCACGCGGCGGCCCAGCCGGTCCGCCGGCGCAAAATAAGTCAGGCCGCGCGGAAAAATCATCAGCCGCGCCAGCCAGGCGATCGGCCGATTGGGCAGGTTGCGCAGCACGCTGTGGAGCTGTTCCTGGGCCTGGTAGAGCAACTCGCGGCAGGCCCACTCGACCACGGGCAGCTCCTCGGGCGGGCTGTCGCGGTTGTCGTGGTGCTTGAGCACCATCGAGGCAAGATACATGGCTGACAGCACATCGCCGAGCCGCGCGGAGATGGTCTCCTTCTTCTTCAAGTAGCCGCCGAGCGTCAGCATGGCAAGATCGGTGACGAAGGCGAATGAGGCGCTGAAGCGTTCGATGTGCTGGTAGTAACGACGCGTCGCGCCCACATCGGGTGCGCCCCCGAAGCGCGCGAAGGTGATCGCCATGACGAACGAACGCATGGCGTTAGAGATCGCAAATCCCATATGCGCGAACAGCGCTCGGTCGAATTCGTCCACGCCGACTTTGTGGTCAGGGTTGCGCGCGGCATTCATCTCCCTGAGTACGAAGGGATGGCAGCGGATGGCGCCCTGGCCGAAGATGATCAGGCTGCGCGTCAGGATGTTCGCGCCTTCGACCGTGATCGCGATCGGGATCGACTGATAGCCGCGGCCGAGATAATTCTTCGGCCCCAGCATGATGCCCTTGCCGCCATGCACGTCCATGGCGTCGTTGCCGACTCGCCGGCCCATTTCGGTGACGTGATACTTCAGGATGGCGGCCGGTACCGCCGGCTTCTCGCCCGCATCGATGGCGGCCGTGGTGACGCTGCGCGCGGCATCCATGATGTAGGTCAGGCCGACCATGCGGGCGATGACCTGCTCGACGCCTTCAAAACGCCCCACCGGGGTGTTGAACTGGCGGCGGACGCGGGCGTACGCGCCGGTAGACACGGTTGCCGCCAGCGCCCCGCCGGTGGCATTCGCGGGCAGGGAGATGCAGCGGCCCACCGAGAGTTGCTCGACCAGCATGCGCCAGCCGAGCCCCGCCATCTTGAGTCCGCCGATGATGCAATCGAGCGGCACAAAGACATCGTGGCCATGAACCGGTCCATTCTGGAACGGAATATTCAATGGCAGATGGCGCCGGCCGATCTCGACCCCGGGCGTGTCGCGCGGGATCAGCGCACAGGTGATGCCGATGTCCGCCTTGTCGCCGATCAGATGATCGGGATCGAGCATGCGGAAGGCCAGTCCGACCACGGTCGCGATCGGTGCCAGCGTGATGTAGCGCTTGGAGAAGTTGAGCTTGAGCCCGATGATCTCGCGGCCCTGATAGAGACCGCGGCACACCACACCCGTGTCCGGAATCGCGGCGGCGTCCGAGCCCACCCGCGGACCGGTCAGCGCGAAGCAGGGAATCTCATCGCCGCGCGCCAGGCGGGGCAGGTAGTAATTCTTCTGCTCCTCGGTGCCGTAGTGCACCAGCAGCTCCGCGGGCCCCAGCGAATTGGGCACCGCCACCGTGGAAGCACAGGTGACGCTGCGCCCGGCGAGTTTGACCAGCACGCAGGAATGGGCGTAGGTCGAGAATTCCAGGCCGCCGTAGCGGCGCGGAATGATCATCGCGAAGAAGCCCTGGGTACGGATGTAGTGCCAGACCTCGGGCGGCAGATCGCCGCGGCGATGCGTGATGTCGAAGTCATCCAGCATGCGGCACAGCGTGTTGCACGGTCCGGTCAGAAACGCCTGCTCCTCGGTCGAGAGCTTCGGCGGCGGCGCATCCTGCAGGCGACGCCAGTTGGGATTGCCCGTGAAGAGCTCCCCGTCCCACCACACGGTGCCGGCCTCGAGCGCATCACGCTCGGTATCCGACATCGAGGGCAGCAGGCGCCGGTAGGTCTTCATGAACGGCGCGCTGATCAGCACGATGCGCAGCGGCCGCAGGTTCAGCAGCCAGAACGACAGCAGCATGATGACCAGCAGCCCGAGCCATAAACCGGGCGGGTTGCCGAAGGCGCCATAGGCGACCAGCAGCACCGTGAAGGCAATCGTAAAGGACAGCAGCGGCAGACGACGATAGGCGAGATACACCACCGACAGCACGAACAGGACGGTGATGATGGCGCCGATCATGATTTGCGATGCGGCAGCAGGTCTTTGACGCCGTCACGTTCCTCGCGCAGCTCGGCCTCGGTCTTCTCCATGCGCGCACGGCTGAAGGCATCGACCGACAGACCCTGCACGATGGCGTAGTTACCGCCGCTGCAGGTAACCGGATAGGAATAGATGATGCCTTCGCCGATGCCGTAGCTGCCGTCCGAAGGAATGCCCATGCTGGTCCAATCGCCGGAAGCCGTGCCGGACATCCAGGTGCGCACATGGTCGAACGCCGCGGAGGCGGCCGAGGCTGCAGAGGAGGAGCCGCGCGCCTTGATCACCGCGGCTCCGCGCTGCTGCACGGTGGGGATGAATGATTCCTCGATCCACTTCTGGTCCACGAGCTCGCGCGCCGGCTTGCCTTTCACCAGCGCGTGACTCAGGTCGGGATACTGAGTGGAAGAATGGTTGCCCCAGATGGTCAGTTTGCGGATGTCATTGACGTGGCTGCCGGTCTTCTCGGCCAGCTGTGAGAGTGCGCGGTTGTGATCGAGCCGCGTCATCGCCGTGAAGCAGCGGGCGTCCAGATCCGGCGCGTTGTGACAGGCGATCAGCGCGTTGGTGTTGGCGGGATTGCCCACCACCAGCACCCGCAGCTTGCGATCGGCAACTTCGTTGAGCGCCTTGCCCTGCGCCGAGAAGATCTGCGCATTCGCCAGCAGCAGATCCTTGCGCTCCATGCCCGGGCCGCGCGGCCTGGCGCCGACCAGCAGTGCCACGTGACAGTCACGGAAGGCCACGCGCGCATCGTCGGTGGCCACGACCTTGTTGAGTGTCGAAAACGCGCAGTCGTTCAGTTCCATCACCACGCCGCCCAAGGCAGGCAGCGCCGGGGTGATTTCGAGCAGGTGCAGATTGATCGGTTGATCGGCACCGAGCATGGCGCCCGAGGCGACGCGGAATGCCAGGGCATAACCGATCTGTCCGGCAGCTCCCGTGATCGCGACATTGAGCGGTGATTTCATGAAGGCTCCTGGCAAAAAAGAGCGCTGATTCTAGAGAGCTTTGCCTCGACGGCAACCGCTCTGCAGTCGGCGCCGATGTGTAGCTTACAGGCAACAGCCCATTCCTAGAATCCTATACCCATCCCGCGGATCGGTTCACGGCCAACTCGCCGGATTTCGACAAAAATAAGGCCATGGCGCGCCTTTCGTCCCGTTGGACTTCCTTCTACAAGCGCGTGTTCCCGATCATGTGGTTCGGCTTCATCGCCCTGTTCGTGCTGCTGCCATGGCTGACGTCATGGATCAACCCGCAGCGCGTGCGGGAACCACCGCTGCCGATCCTCATCGTGCCGGTGCTGATGGGCGTCTTTGGCTACCTGCTGTTCCGGCGCCTGCTGTTCGACCTGGTCGATGAGATGTGGGACGACGGCGACGCACTGGTGGCCCGCAATCGCGGCATCGAGCAGCGCATTCCGCTGCAGACCATCATCAATGTCGGCTTCTCGACCATGACGCGCCCGGAACGTGTGACCCTGCGGCTGCGCGAGCCCGGACCACTGGGCCAGGACGTCACTTTCATGCCGCCGGCGCGCTTCATGCCTTTTGGTCGAAATCCAATCATCGATGAGCTGATCGACCGCGTGGATCGCGCGCGTCGCGCGCGCTGAGCGGGCCGTCAGACAACCGCTCGGGCCGCGGCCCGCCCGGCCGCGCGTCCCGAGAAGATACAGCCCCCGAGAAAGGTGCCTTCGAGCGCCCGATAGCCGTGGAGGCCGCCGCCGCCGAACCCCGCCACCTCGCCGGCGGCATACAGCCCCGGTATGGGCTCGCCGGCCGCATCGATTACCCGGCTGTCGAGGTCGGTCTGCAATCCACCGAGGGTCTTGCGGGTCAGGATGGAGAGCCGCACGGCAATCAATGGCCCCGCGGCCGGGTCGAGCAGCCGATGCGGGGCGACCACGCGCGTGAGCTTGTCTCCCAGATACGCGCGGGCATTGCGGATGGCAGAGAGCTGCGCGTCCTTGCCAAAGGCATTGTCGAGCTGTCGATCACGCGCCAGGATTTCCTGCTCAACGACTGCCGGATCGAGCAGGGGGGCATCGCCCGTGAGCGCGTTCATACGGCGCACCAGCGCGCCGACCTCGCGCTCGGTGATGAAGTCCTCACTGTTGTCCAGAAAGGCGCGCACGGGTCCCGGAATACCGGCGCGCACCCGGCGGATCACCTGGCGCCAGCTTCCCGAGGTGAGGTCCGGATTCTGTTCGGAACCCGAGAGAGCGAACTCCTTGCCAACGATGCGCCGATTGAGGATGAACCAGGAATGATCGAAGCCGCTGCGGCGCAGAAACCCCAGCGTGCCCAGCGTATCGAAGCCCGGATACAGCGGTTCGGGCAGGCGCCGCCCGCGTGCATCCAGCCACAGTGAGGAAGGACCGGGAATGATGCGGATGCCGTGCCGCGGCCAGATCGGACTCCAATTGCCGATCCCTTCCACGTAGTGCCACATGCGATCGCGATTGATGACCGTGCCGCCGGCGGTCTCGGTGATCGCCAGCATGCGGCCGTCGACGTGATCGGGCACTCCAGAGAGCAGGTGCGTCGGCGCGGAGCCTAAGCGCGCGGGCCAAGCCTCGCGGACCAGATCGTGATTGCCGCCAATGCCGCCCGCGGTCACGAGTATGGCCTGCGCGCGCAGCTCAAATGCGGCACTGACTGCGCGTGAACTCTGCTCACCGCGCGCGACGCTGCTGGGCTCGAGCACATCGCCACGCACGCCATCGACTACGCCGCTCGAGCGCGAGAGTTCATTGACGCGATGGCGGAAACGACACTGCAGCAGTCCCTGCGCCGCGGCGGCCTGCACGCGCGAGACGAAGGGCGCGAGCACGCCGGGCCCCGTGCCCCAGGCGATGTGGAAGCGCGGCACGGAGTTGCCATGACCGCCGGCATTGCCGCCGCCGCGCTCGGCCCACCCGACCACGGGAAAGAAGCGGATGCCGCGCGCGCTCAGCCAGGCGCGTTTTTCGCCGCAGGCGAAGTCGACGTACGCCTCAGCCCAGCGGCGCGGCCAATGATCTTCGGCGCGATCAAAGCCCGCGCTGCCCAGCCAGTCCTGCAGGGCGAGTTGGTGCGAGTCACGGATGCGCAGGCGGCGCTGTTCGGGCGAATCGACCAGGAACAGGCCGCCCAGTGACCAGAAGGCCTGTCCGCCCAAGGACTGCGCAGGCTCCTGGTCGAGCACGATGACCCGGCGGCCCGCATCGCAGAGTTCGACTGCCGCCACCAAACCCGCGAGTCCCGCGCCGACGATGATCACATCGGCATCCTCGGCCATTCAGACCCACTGCGCGCGATCGAGGAACAGGTGTCCCATGGCCGTGGGGCGCACACCGCGGATGCGTTTGGTCGTGACCGACAGCCAATCGTAGAAGTAGGCGGCGATGATGGGGGTCTCATCGAGCAATAATCTTTGAATACGGCCGGCCGCTTCGCGCTGTGCCGCAGGATCGAGCGCCGCGATGTAGACGGCGACCAGGCGATCGTATTCGGGATTTTTGAAATGCGCGGCGTTGAAGGTGCCGCGGCTCGACAGGGTCGCGGTCAGGAAAATATTGGGCACGCCGCGATGCGCGTAGTCCTCGATGCCGAGCTCCGAGTCCAGCCAGTCCGATTGTCCGTAGACCGCGCGGCCATAGTAGGCGGACTGCTCCTCGACATTGAGCGACAGTTCGACGCCGATGGCCCGCACGGCATTCTGGATGACGACTGCATAGTCGGGCATTTCGACGAAGCGCTCGGTGGTCAGCGTGGCCCTGAAGCCGCGCGGGCGGCCTGCCGCCTGCAGCAGTTCGGAAGCCGCCCGCAGGTCCTGCCGGCGCTGCGGCACGGACGGATCGGTGGCCGCAAACAGCGGCGCGAACGGACTGTCGTTGCCCTCGGTGGCCATGCCGCGGAACAGCCCCGTGACCAGGTGCTCGCGATTCAGGCACAGCGCCATCGCGCGCCGCACGCGCGCATCGGCAAACGGGCCGGTGTCGGTGCGCATGTGCACCTGTTCGTGTGCCGTGGATTTCAAAGAGAGGACATTGAGGCGCCGATCGGCGAGCAGCGCCTGGCTGCCCTGCACCGGCGCGTGCAGCAGCACGTCGAGCTGCTCGCCCTGCATGGCCAGCACCTGCGCCTGGATGCTGTCATAGAAGATGAATCGGCTGCGGGCGATGGCGGGCGCCGCGCCCCAGTAGCCGTCATGCCGGATAAAAGAGGCGTGCGCCTTGGGGGTATAGCGCTCCAGCCGGTAGGGGCCGGTGCCCATGAAGTCGCGTTCGAAACCGCCGGCATAGGTAGCCGGCAGGATGATGGCGTTGTAGTTATCCGAGGATACGAGATACGGGAAGCTGCCGTTGGGTGCGTCCAGATGAAACTCGACGGTGTAGTCATCCACCGCGCGCGTGCCGCCTTTCGACAGCGCACCGGCGAATGCGGAGAGCGCCACGGAGCCGTTGGCAGGATCGGCGAGCCGCTCCATGGTGGCCACCACGTCGGCTGCGGTCAGGGCGCGGCCATCGTGGAAGCGCACGTCGCGCCGCAGGCTGAAACTCCACACGCTGCCGTCACGATTCGGCCGCCAACTCTCGGCGAGCCAGGGCTGCAGATGCAGATCCGGATCCGACAGCGCCAGGTACTCTCCGGTTTGCGACAGCAGGCAGACGCCGCCCGTATCGGCGACTGTCAGCGGATCGATCGAACCGGCCGGCACCGTCATGCCCACCGTGACCACGCGCGTGGCGGCGCTGCCGTCGCCGTCGGTGAGCTTGCCCGAGTCCGCGTGTGCCGGCGATGGCCATAGCGCGGCGGGCAATGAGGCGATTAAGGGCGCGGAAAATCCGAGGACGGCAGCATGGCGCAGCAGCTGGCGCCGGGAGAGCCGGCCGCACATGAATTCATCGAGAACGGCGTTTTCGAGCGGATTGGACTGCGCACGCAGCGCATCGAGGCTACGCGCAGACGGATTCGGTCTTCTTCTCTTCAACAGCAAACGCCTCGGCCGTGAGCGCTGCGGCCAGGCGGCCGAGCTCGGGACCGAGGATACGGTCTTCGATCAGCGGTGGCACGTAGCTTCGCACCATCGCCGTGAAATCGCGCAGGGCCGGCGGGATCGGCCGGTCGGTGACGTGCAGCGCCTGCGAGGCGACCACCGCGAGCATGGCCATCGATGCATCCAGCAAACGCCCGGCGCGTTCCTCCTTGCTCCAGGCGTGGAACACCGGCGATGCCACATCGTCCTGTCCCTGGCCGGCATCGCTGCCGTGAATGAAGGTGCGCTGCGCGTTGGCTTTGGCCAGTTCGATATAGCCCGCCGCCGCCATGGGTACGTAGCCGATGTGGCCGCGGCCATCGCTCTCGCCGGGCTGGCGGCCCACGACCAGCATGTCGGGGAGTTGCGAGACGCGGCCGGTGAGCAGCTTGGTGCTGTGGCGCTCGCACAGCAGGCAGATGTCGGCCCAGATGGCCGACAGGTCATCCATCGCCGGCGCGGCCATCGAGTTGTGATAGCCGCCGGTGCTGATGCAGCGGCCATTCGGGTATTCGCTGTCGGGCGACAGGTAGACGGGATTGTCCGAGATCGAGGACAGCGACACGCTGGCGGCATGCTCGGCGGCCACGACTGCACGGTGCGCCGCACCCAGCACTCGCGGCACGATGCGGTAACTCACCGGCGCCTGGTAGTGACGCCGCCCATCCCCGGCACCCACCAGCAGGGCGCGCAGCGCCTGCAGCACCGCGGTTTCGTCAGGATCGCCCCAGAGCAGTTCGAGCGCCGCATCGTAATGTTCGAGCGGCGCACGGAAGGCTTCGATGGAGAGTGCGAACGTCTGCAGCACCAATTTCAGGCGACGCCGCGAGGACAGCGCCGCATCGGCCACCAGCGCCGCGGCGCAGGGTGAGCCGTTGATGAGCGAACCGCGCTCCTTGACCTGCAGATCGAAGGCGCGCGACAGATCGGCGAACAGCGGGTACAGCGCCAGGATTTCACCCGCGCCGCCCTGGCCCGCGGCCGCGATGGGCGGCAGGGGACCGCCATCCAGCATGTGCACGACGGCCTCGGCGATGCGCGGTGTGGTGGCCGCGTGGCCTTCGATGAAATTCGCCAGTCGCGCCAGCACGATGCCGCGCACCACGCGCTCAGGCAGGTAGTCGCCGAAGGAAGTGGCAGCGGGGAAGGGTTTGATGCGCGCGTGGCGATCGCGCTCCTCGGGCGAGAGGCGCTGATTGGCCAGCTCTCCCATGGAGGTCGTGACGCCGTAGATGACGACCGCGGGGTCGTCTTCTATGAGGTTAAGGAAGGAAGTGCGCGCGGCCGTGATGCAGCGCATGGCGGCATCTGAAATCCGGACATTCTCTCGGGCCCAGGCCACTCGATAGAACGCCTCGAGCGAGACGTCCCATCGCTTGTCGAGCACCACCGTCATTCGCCGACTCCAATCTGCGTTGACGCATTTAATCTAATGGATTCATATGCTACGGGATGTTTCTGGCGTCACAACTCAGGAATTTTCACTAAGGTTATTCAATTTGCTCATAAGCGCGACAGTACTCTCAGGGGTCCGTCGCGCGCGGAAGTTCGGCCACCGGAATGTGGCAGCGGATGGCGTGCTCAGGTCCGGCCTGAATCAGCGGCGGCTCAGTTTCCTCGCACACCCGGCCGAGCTTGCGCGGGCAGCGCGTCTGGAACACGCACCCCGTGGGCAGGTTCAGCGTGCTGGGTATTTCGCCGCTCAGGCGCACCCGCCCCGCGACACGCGCGACACCCGCGACACCCAGGCCTCCGGCGCCGCCGGCATGCGCCGCCGGGTTCGCCGACAGCAGCGCCTCGGTATAAGGGTGGTGCGGTCCGGCGAACACCTGGGCGGTGGGACCGATCTCCATCACGCGCCCGAGATACAGCACCGCGACCCGATCGGCGAGGTAGTGGATGACGTTCAGATCGTGCGAGATGAACAGATAGCTCACCTGGCTGGCGGCCTGCAGGTCCACCAGCAGGTTCAGGATGGCGGCCTGCACCGAGACATCCAGCGCCGAGGTCGGCTCATCGCAGACCACCAGGCTCGGTCCGCCGGCGAAGGCGCGCGCGATGCTGACGCGTTGCTGCAGGCCGCCGGAGAGCTGTCGCGGCCGATCGCTCAAATGACGCTCGGTGAGGCGCACCGAGGCTGCCAGCTCGCGCAGCCGCGTTTCGCGCACTGCACGCGGCAGTTTCAGCAATCGCAACGAACGCAGGATCAGCCGGCGCACGGTCTGCGATCGGTTGAGCGCCAGCCCCGGATTCTGAAACACGATCTGCAGTGCCTTGCGCTGCGCCTGGGTGCGCTGGCCCGAGAGCGCATTCAAGGGCTGCCCCGATAATTCGATGGCGCTGCCCGCGTCCGGGGTCGAGAGCCCCAGCAGCAGCTTCGCCAGCGAACTCTTGCCGGAGCCGGACTCTCCCACGAGGCCCAGCGTTTCGCCGGGCCAGAGCTCGATCGCGACCTCGTGCACAGCCTGGAATTCGACCGCCCCCACCTGGTAGGTTTTGGAAAGATTCTGCGTGCGCAGCAGCGGGGTTGCGGCGCGCAGCGGCGGCGGGGGCGTGCCGTGGGCTGCGCCGTCGGCGTGATGCGGCAGCGCCAGCGCACGTTCGGGGTAGAAGCAGCGCGCCAGTCGTTCCCCCAGGCGGCCGGGTTGCATCACCGGCGGCGGTGCCTCGGCGCGGCAGCGGTCGGTGGCATTGCCGCAGCGCTCAACGAACACGCACTGGCCGCGGATCGAACCCGCGGTCGGCAGGAATCCCGGGATCGTTTCGAGCCGCCCGCGGCTTTTGCTCTGCCCCAGCCTCGGCACACAACGCAGCAACGCGACCGTGTAGGGATGGCGCGGATCGCGGAGAGTTTCATCGGCCGCGCCCTCTTCCACCAGCTCGCCCGCATACAGCACCCCGATGCGATCGCACATGCGGCCGATCACAGCGAGGCTATGACTGATGAACAGCACCGAGGTCCGAAGCTCCGCGCGCAGGCGCTCGATCAGGTCCAGCACCTCAGCTTCGACCGTGGCATCCAGGCCCGTGGTGGGCTCATCCAGAATCAGCAGCGCTGGATTTGAGCTCAGCGCCATGGCGATGATCACGCGCTGCTGCATGCCGCCCGACAGTTCGTGCGGGTAGTTGTTCATCACGCGGCCGGGGCTTGGGATCTGCACCCGCGCGAGCATCTCGGCCGCACGCGAAGCAGCCGCGGCACCCTTGAGTCCCTCGGTGGATTCGAACACCTCGGTCATCTGCGGGCCGATGCGCAAGGTCGGATTGAGCGCGCGCGCCGGATCCTGGTAGACCATCGACACACTGCGCGCTCGCAGGGTGCGCAGTTCGCTGCTGGTCAGGCGCATCAGGTCGCGTCCATCGACCAGGATGCGGCCGACGTTGACGCGGCCGTTGCGCGCCAGGTAGCGGATGGCTGCCAGCGCCACGGTGGACTTGCCGCAGCCGGATTCCCCCACCAGTCCATAAGACTCGCCCGGACGGATCGCGAGACTCAGGTCCGTGATCACGCGCCGTTCCCGGTGGCCGACGCGATAGACCACCTCCAGGTGCTCGATGCGCAGCGCATCCACTGTGCCGGCAGCGGCGCTCATCGCTCGAACACGCCGTTGAGTCCGTCGGCCACGAGGTTGACGCCGATGATGAGCGAGGCGGTCGCACCGGCATCGAACAGCACCGTCCACCAGTAGCTGCCGATCAGGCTGTAGTTCTCGGCGATCGCGATGCCCCAGTCGGCCGAAGGCGGCTGGATGCCGAAGCCGATGAAGCTCAACGAGGCCACGAAGAAGATGGCATACCCTAAGCGCACGGTCATCTCGACGATGGCCACCGGCAGTACGTTGGGCAACACCTCGATGAAGATGATCGACCAGGACCCATCGCCGCGCAGGCGTGCGGCGGCGACGTAGTCCAGATCCACCTCGTTGAGCGTGGCGGCGCGTACGGTGCGCGCGATCAGCGGCGTGAACACGAAGCCGATGACCAGCACCACGGTCGCGTTCGATGTGCCCACCGCGGCCAGCATCATGAGCGCCACGATCACCAGCGGCAGTGCCTGCAGCGCCTCGATGATGCGGCTCACGATGTCATCCAGCACGCCGCGCACGGTGCCGATCACCAGACCCAGCGCGGTGCCGAGCAGGGTCCCGAGCAGGGTCGCCAGCGGCGCCACGATCAGGATGTCGCGCGCACCGATGATGACGCGCGAGAACACGTCGCGTCCGAGCTGGTCGGTGCCAAACCAGTGCGCGCCGGAAGGCGGCGCCAGCGTCGAGAGCAGATCGTCCGCATACGGATCCAGCGGCGTCATGTGCCGGCCGAACAGCGCGCAGGCGATCCAGAAGAGCAGGATTCCCGTCCCGGTCAGCAGCGTGCCCGAGCGCAGCGCGAGGCGCAGCTTTTCAGCCAGCACCTGGTTCACGTGCGCCCCGTACGCAGGCGCGGGTTGAGCGCCGCGCTCAGCAGATCGGCCAGCACCGAGGCGATGGCATAGACGGCGCCCACCGTCAGCACCCCGGCCTCGAGCATGGGGAAGTCCTTGGCCTTGGCTGCCGTATAAATCAGTGCGCCGATGCCGCGATAGTGGAACAGCGTCTCGACCACGACCAGGCCGCCGACCAGGTAGCCGATCAGGCTGGCGGTCACCGTGATGGTGGGCAGCAGTGCATTGCGCAGTACATGCCGCCGCAGCACCGTCGGCCAGGACAGTCCTTTGAGGATGGCGGTGCGGGTGTAGTCGGCGTTCAGCGCCTCGATGGTGCCGACGCGCGCAACGCGCGCGATATAACCGAAGAAGATCAGTACCGGCGGCAGGGCCGGCAGCAGCAGGTAGCGGATCTGGGTCAACGCCCCGGCGCCCTCGGGCCAGTCGGCCGACATCGGCAGCCAGCGCAACCAGACGCCGAAGATCAGGATCAGCACGATCGAGGAGATGAATTCCGGCACGATGCCGAGCGACTGCCCCAGCAGCACGATGGCACGGTCGGCCCATCGCCCGGCGCGCAACGCGGCGAATACGCCGCCCGCGATGCCCAGCGGCACCACCAGCACGAACGCCAGGGCTGCGAGCTTGAGCGAATTCCACAGGGCATCGGCGATGAAGGGTGCCACCGGGGCGCGGAAGGTGAATGAACGGCCCATGTCGCCGCTCACGAAATGGGTGATCCAGTCCCAGTACTGCACGGGCAGCGGCCGGTCCACGCCCATCTGGTGATTGAAAGCGGCCACCGAGCGGGCATCGGCCAGCGGGCCGAGCACGGCGCGTCCCACATCACCGGGCAACAGCTGTCCGCCCAGGAATACCAGCAGCGACAGGATGGCGAGCGTGATGAGCGACAGGAGGGCGCGCTTCATCAGGAATTTGAGAATCACGTTGAACGCAGTATAGCAACGCAAGCGCGCGGCGCTGCCCGCCGAAACGGCTATGCTATGGCCTCGGAGGAACCTAAGCGCCTTGTTTCAACCCAGACTGGAAATGCGCCACCTGCGCATGTTGCAGGCCATGGCGCGCACCGGCAGCGTCACGCGCGCCGCAGCGATGCTGGGGCTCACCCAGTCCGCGCTGAGCCACCAGATTCGCGAAGCCGAGCGCCGCCTGGGGCTGGATCTGTTCGTGCAGCGGGACCGGCGCATGCAACTCACGCCGGTGGCCGTTACTTTAAGTGAAGAGGCCGGCCGCATCCTCACCCAGCTCGAGCGGCTCGAGAAGCAGATCGCACGCGACCGCGGCGTCATGCGCCACATCGTCCGCATCGGCTGCGGCGCCTACAGCGGCTATCGCTGGCTGCCGCGCTTTCTGCGGGTATTCCAGCAGGGTGCGGCCGACATCGATATCGAAGTGGTCGCCGATGCCACCCAGCGCCCGCTGCAGGCGCTGCTCGACCGGGATATCGACGTCGCCGTCACCTCGGCGACACCCGACAAGGCCACGACGCGTTCGCTGAAGCTGTTTCGCGACGAGCTGATACTGATCATGGCTCCGGATCATCCGCTGGCGAAGCGCGGCGTGGTGGCGGCCCAGGATCTGTCGGACCAGGTGTACATCTCGTACAGCGCCATCGCCGAGAAAGGTCATGAGTTCGATCGATTCATCAAGCCGGCGCAGGTCTCCTATCGCAGCATGCTGCGCGTCGAGCTCACCGAGGCCATCGTCGAGCTCGTGAGCGGCGGTTTTGGTATCAGCATCCTGTCGCGCTGGGCGGTGGCTCACTACCTGCGCAGCGGCGCGCTGAGCAGCGCGCGCGTCACGCGGCGCGGTCTGCACGTGAACTGGTACGCGGCGACACGCAAATCCGAGCCCGATGACGGCGGCGCCTGGCGCATGGCGACAGCGCTGAAGAACTGGTGCGATCACGACGCGCGCGCCTTCGCGCACGAACTGCCGAATCACACTGACGGGCCCACGCCCGGCTGATGGCACGCCGCTGATGGCATCCACCGGCATGTTCATCACGGCGCAGCGCAGCGCGGATCAGCTGAATCTCACGCTGCAGGGCGAATGGCGCGCCACCCTGGCCGAGTCGATCGAGGCCGAACTTGCGGCCATCGACCTTACCGGTGCCCGCAGCGCGCGGCTGGATGCGGGCAGCTCGAGCCTGGATCTGTCGGGCGCCTGGCTGCTGCACGATTTCCTCGACCGGGTGCGCAAGGCCGGTCTCGACCCGCGATTCGAGGGCACCGCGCCCTCGGCGCTGACGCTGGTGGAGCGCACCTATTCGGGCGAGATCCCCGCCCGCGTCGATGATCATGAATGGCTGAACCCGGAGCGCGCGGTCGAGGGTATCGGCCGGCGCGCGGTGCGTTCCTGGCAGGGACTGCTGGGCGCGCTCGCATTTGGCGGCCGCGTGTCAATCGCACTGCTGCGGGCACTGGTCAGCCTGCACCGACTGCGTCCCACCGCGGTCGCGCGCCACATCTACGACACGGGCATCACGGCGGTGCCGATCGTGTCGCTGGTGGGCTTTCTGATCAGCGTGATCCTGGCCTACATGGGCGCGCAGGAGCTGGGCAAGTTCGGTGCCGATATCTTCGTGGTCGACCTGGTCACCGTGGGGGTGCTGCGCGAACTGGGTGTGTTGCTCACGGCCATCATCGTCGCGGGTCGTTCGGGCAGTGCGTTCGCGGCCGAGATCGGTGCCATGCAGCTCAACGAGGAGGTCGACGCGCTGCGTGCCATCGGCGTCGATCCGATCGAGGCCCTGGTGGTGCCGCGCGTGCTGGCGATGCTGATCTCGCTGCCGCTGCTGACCGTCGCGGCCGACCTCATCGGCCTGGTCGGCGGCGGACTGCTCTGTCACGCACTGCTGGACATGCCGCTGGTGCAGTACCTGAACCGGGTGCAGAGCACGATTACCGACACCACCTTCTGGGTGGGCCTCATCAAGGCGCCGGTATTCGCGGTGCTGATCGCCGGTGCGGGCTGCGCCTGCGGCATGCGCGTGCGTGGGTCCTCGCGCGAACTCGGGCGGCTGACCACGCTCGCGGTGGTGACGTCCATCTTCAGCGTGATCGTTGCCGATGCGCTGTTCGCGGTGGTGTTCATGAGGCTCGGCATATGAGGCTGCGTATCTGATGGCCGCCCTGCTCGAAGTCCAGGGCATCGTGACGCGCTTCGGCGCCCAGATCGTGCACGACGGTCTCGACATGCGGGTCGAGTCGGGAGAAGTGTTCGGTGTCATCGGCGGCTCCGGCACGGGCAAATCGGTGCTGCTGCGCACGATACTGGGGCTGCGCCGCCCCGATGCCGGCAGCGTGCGATTCCTGGGCCGGGACCTGACCCAGCTCAGCGAGGCCGAGCTGTATGAGCTCAAGGCCAGCTACGGCGTGACGTTCCAGGAGGGCGCCCTCTTCAGCGCGCTCACCGTGCAGCAGAACGTGCAGCTGCCCATGATCGAACACCTGCAGCTGTCCCCTCGAACGCTCGATGAGCTGGCATTGCTGAAGGTCAGGCTGGTCGGCCTGCCGCTGGACGCGGCACTGAAGTATCCCTCCCAGCTCTCCGGCGGCATGATCAAACGCGCGGCGCTGGCGCGGGCGCTGGCGCTCGATCCGCTGCTGCTGTTCCTGGATGAGCCGACCACCGGGCTCGACCCGATCAGCGCCGCGGCCTTCGATGAACTGTTGATTTACCTGCAGCGCCAGTTGAAGCTCACGGTAGTGATGATTACCCACGACCTGGACACGATCTTCCGGACCTGCAGCCGGGTGGGTGTCATCGTCGATGGCCGCATGATCAGCGACACGCTCGAGGGCATCGTCAGGAACCCGAACCCCTGGATACAGGCCTATTTCGGCGGCGACCGTGCCCGCGCACGCACGGCGGCCCTCGAGGAGGCCAAGCATGGAGCGTGAGGCCAACTACGTGGCGGTCGGCGTCTTCGTGCTGCTGCTGCTGGTGATGGGCGTGCTGTTCGTCTACTGGTACGCCGACAGCCACCAGCATCGCGACTTCGTGCGCTACGAGATCTATTTTGACGGCTCGGTGAGCGGTCTCACCGAGGGCGGCCCGGTGCGCTACCTCGGCGTCGACGTCGGCCGCGTGCAGCGCATTCGCATCGACCCGCGCGCCGACAATCGGGTGCAGGTGGTGGCCGACATCGACTCGACCACCCCGGTATCCGATCGCACGCTGGCGCAGCTATCGCTGCAGGGCATCACGGGCCTGCTGTTCATCGATCTGCAGCAGGAACGGGAGGAGGAGAGCGGCCGGCGCATCCTCGCGGCCGTGCCGAGTGAGCGCTACCCGGTCATCCGCTCCTCGCACTCGGACTTCGATCAGTTCCTGAGCAGCCTGCCGAACCTGGCCTCCCGCTTGAACGATATGTTCGACCGCGCCTCGCGCCTGTTGTCGGACAACAATGTCCGCAACGTGACTCGCGTGATCGACAACCTCGATCAGGCGGTCGCGCGGCTGCCCGCCAGCACGCGGGATCTGAACCAGTTGCTCGGCGACCTGCGCACCACAGTCGCCTCGGCGCAGGGACTCATTAATGACCTGCACGGCACCACGCGCACGGGCAGCGTGGATTTCCTGGCAGCGGTGCAGAAACTGCGCGTGACCAGCGACAATCTCGCTGCCACGACTTCCACGCTGAACGCGTTCGCGGCCGAGAATCGTGCCGAACTGTCCGGCTTCATAGCCGTGGGATTGCCGCAGTTCGAGGCGCTGCTGCGCGACACGCGCACCGCCGCGCAGCAGATCACCGAGCTGTCGCGCAATCTCAACGACAACCCCTCGCTCCTGATCTATCAGCCGCCCGCCGCGGGCATGGTGATACCGCCGTGAAATTCTCCGCACTGATCCTGGTGCCGGCGCTGTCATTGCTCGCGGGCTGCTTCAGCGGCCTGAACAGCAAGGCCGCGCCCGAGCAGCGCTACCTGCTGCAGTCGGAAATCGTGAAGCCGGCGCTCGAAGCGCAACCCGCGGGAACGGTGCAGGTACTGCGGCCCAGCGCATCCCCGGGAGTCGCAGGCTCGCGCATCGCCGTAGTGCGATCCGGCGCTCGCGTCGACTACTACGCCAATGCACGCTGGGTCGAAGAGACGCCGCCGCTGCTGCAATCGAAGATCATCGATGCGCTGCGCACGGGCGGCCGTTTTGCGACCGTCGAATCGGACACCGAGCCGTTTGCCGCCCAGTACCTGCTCAGCGTCGATATCGCAAACTTTCAGGCTAAATATATCGATGCCGGTGCGCCCACCGTGTTCGTGACCCTCAACTGCACCCTCGGACGCCGCACCGATCGCAGCGTCATCGTCAGCTTTGCCGCCCAGGGCACCGCGCACGCGTCCGCCGATCATCTCGAGGCGGTGGTGGCGGCCTTTGGGGCCGCGACATCGCAGGCCCTGCAGCAGATCGCCGAGAACATCGCGCCGCCGGCTGCAGACCAGCGCGTCAAATAGCAGCCGCCGTCGTGGATGCCTCGCCGGAATAGGGCTTATTCCGGCTTGGGCTTTGAAGCGGCGAAAAAGCGCGTCCTATACTACTGAATGGCCGATGATCTCGAGCATTGGAGCTGCTACACCACCTCGCCCGAGCGCTCGCTCGAGATATTCGAGGAATCGAGAAACAAGTGCCCGATGGCGCACAGTAACGAGCACGAAGGCTTCTACCTGCTGCTCAACTATGCGGATGTCAGGAGCGCGATGGGGGACCACAAGACCTATTCGTCCCAGCCCCAGGTGCTGCGCCCGATGTTGCCGCGGAAGCCGATCCCGGCACTCGAGATGGACCCGCCGCAGCACAAAGCCTGGCGCGAGCTCTTCAGTAGAGCAATTACACCGAAGACCGCCCCGATGATGGAGTCATTCGTTCGCGAGGACATCAATCGCCACATCGACGACTTCATTGAAAGAGGTTCCTGCGACATCGTCGCCGAACTCGCAGAGCCCGTACCGGCCGAGACCATCTGCAGGCTCGTGGGCGTGGACGACGCGCTGGTTCCGCCGATTCGCAAGGCGGCAATCGAGATGTTTGCCGCACAGGGCAATCCCGAGGAGTTTGGCCGCAAGCAGGCCGCCTTTGCGGCGCTGACAGTGGCAGAGGTGCACGCGCGGCGAGCGCGCCCACGGGACGATTACTTGAGTCAGCTGGCTGCCCTGGAGGTCGAGGGTCGACAGCTGGACGATGCCGACTACGTGGGATTGATGGCAGCTTTCCTCGGTGCCGGTCACCACAGCACGACCTCCGCGATGGCAAGCCTGGTAAACGAGGTGTTCGTAAGGCCCGAGGTACGTGACGCACTGATCCGCGACCCGGCGAAGATTGCGGTCGCCGTGGAGGAGGTATTGCGCCTGCGCCCCTCGTTCTTCGGATTTTTCCGCAGGACGACGCGACCGGTTGAAGTGGCCGGGGCGCAGATACCCACGGGTTGCGATGTCTACATGGGCTGGGCTGCAGCCAATCGGGATCCCACCGTGTTCGAATCACCCACCGATTTCAGGATCGACCGGGACAACTATCGGCACATGACATTCGGATTTGGCATTCATACGTGCCCGGGCGCCTCGCTTGCACGCATGGAGCTGCGCGTTCTACTCGAAGAGCTGCTACGGCGAATGCCGGATCTGAAGATCGAAGTTCAGAACCCGACCTATCATTTCGGTGGCGGCGACTACTGTTTTATCGAGGCGCTGCCGGTTTCCTTCACACCGGGACCGCGGCAAACGACGCCGGTGCTCTGAGCCTCAAGCTCAGTCCGGTTGCGCGTCGGAGGCCTCGAATTCCAGGCGTGCCTGCCTGATCTCGGCGTTATGGATCCGGACCCACTGCATCACGATGTCGACTTGCTGCAGCAGACCCGTCCCCAGTTCAGTGAGCCCGTATTCGACGCCGGGCGGCTGCGTTGATATCACGCGCCGCAGGATCAGCCCGTCACGTTCGAGCGCGCGCAGCCGCAGGGTCAGCATGCGCTGAGAAATCCGTCCCTCGCTGCCCACCGCGCTGACCAGGCGGCGCAGCACGGCGTGACGGTAGTTGCCGGTGCGCAGCAGCAACATCAGCAATGTGCTCCACTTGTCGCCGATGCGCGCAAACACCTCGCGCATCGGGTCTTCTCGAAGTACGCCGTCGGCGGCCATATTGCGCACCATCGCGCCCAACTGCGCCAACGCCGCCTCGTTGCCGGGAGCTGCCTCGCCCAGGATCTGCCCGAGCGAGCGCATCACGGCTTCAACATTCACCCCCGACTCATTTGGGCACACAAAAGTACCTTCTTTACTGACCGATCCCGGCTCTTTAAGGTGCCGGATCTTAACTCTATAAGACGATAGCGGAGCGCAAAACCGATGGGGGACAGCTACGACATACTGGCCATGGGCGCCGGCCACAACGGTTTGGTTGCGGCCGCCTATCTCGCCAAGGCGGGCAAGAAGGTGCTGGTGCTCGAACGCAAGCCCTGGCCCGGCGGCGGCGTGGTCACGCGCGAGATGAATTCCCCCGGATACCGGCACGACGAGCACTCGAGCGTGCACATCATGATCCAGGGCAACCCGATGATCCGCGACGATGAGCTGGGCCTGATTGCAAAGTTCGGACTCAAGTACGAATACAACACGCCCTACGCGATGATCTTCGCCGATGGGCGCACGCTGATTGCGCACAAGGATCTCGACAAGACCTGCGAGGGCATCGCGCGCTTCTCGCAGCGGGATGCCGAGACCTATCGGGTGTTCGCGCAGCGCGCCATGGCCATGCTGCCGATGTTCGTCGCCGGACTGTACGCACCCCCCATGCCAATGGGCGCCTTCTTCGCCATGATGGATCAGACCGATGAGGGCCGCGAGATTCTCGAGGCCATGCAGCGCAGTTCACTCGAGATCGCGAATCAGAGTTTCGAGAGCGAGCATGTCAAGATCTGGCTGCTGCGGCTGGTCAGTGAAAACCTGCAGGCACCCGATGAGCTCGGCACGGGCTTCGGCATGTTCCTGATGCCGGGCCTGATGCACGGCTTCGGCGTCTCCCAGCCGGTCGGCGGCAGCGGCCGGCTCAGCGAGGCGCTGGTCCGTTGCATCGAGCACTACGGCGGCGAGGTGCGCTGCAATGCGGAGGTGAGCAAAGTGCTGACCTCGGGCGGCCGCGCGATCGGGCTGGAACTCAAGAGCGGTGAGCAGTTCAAGGCGAAGGACGGCGTCATCGCCGCGCTGCACCCGCATGTGCTGCGACAGTTCGTCGATGGCGTACCGGAACGCGTGCTCGCCAGGGCGGAACGGGCGACGCTGGCCGCTTTCAGCATCATGGTCAGCCACTATGATCTGAAAGAGCACGTCAAATTCCGCGCCGGCGAGGAAGTCGCGCACGCCATCATGCTGGAATTCATGGCCAGCGACAGCCTCGAGGACATGCTCGATGATTTCGACTCGCTCAAGCGCGGGCGAATTTCCGAGCGGGTGCTGGGTGCGGGCGGCGATGAGAGCATCAACGACCCGAGCCGGGTGCCGCCCGGCCGCGGCATGCTGCACGGGATCACCTTTGCGCCCTACAAGCTGGCCGACGGCGGCGCGGCTCGCTGGGATGAAATCCGCGAGGAAATGGGCGATCGCAGCATGCGTCACTACCAGCGCTTCATCAGCAATCTGACCAGCGACAACATCGTCCAGCGCAGCATCGTCACGCCGCTGGATCATGCGCGCAACATGCCCACCAGCATGGTCGGCGGCGACGTGCACGGCGTGGCGCCGTACTTCTATCAGATCTCCGGCCACCGGCCGACACCGGACCTGGCGCAGTACACGGTGCCGGGCGTCGAGCGGCTGTATCTCGTCGGGCCGTTCCTGCACCCGGGCGGCGGCGTTTACGGGGCCGGGCGCGCGACGGCCATCCGCATGTTCGATGACATGAAGCTGAAGTTCGACAAGGTAGCCGCGGCGCCAGTCAGGTGACTTGGGTGATCTTGAGAGCACCGCCAAGGTTTTGACCGAGATAGGTTTCTTGTCTTGCTTACTCGCGATGTAAGCAAGACAAGAAACCTATCTCGGTCGAGATCTCAGTGGTGTCCTCAGGGGCCGCGCTGCCCCCTGCCTGGCGTGGCCTCAGCGCATCGTCACGAGTTCTTCCGCACTCGTTGGATGAATTGCCACCGTGTCGTCGAAGTCGCGCTTGGTGGCGCCCATGCGCAATGCCACGGCAAAGCCCTGCATCATTTCGTCGGCGCCTTCGCCGATGACATGGATACCGATGATCTTCTGCTCCTCGCCCAACGTGACGAGCTTCATGTGAGCATGCGGCTTGCGGCGCGTGAAGGCGTGATACATGGGGACAAAGCTGCTCGTGTACACCTTGACCGCGTCACCATAGAGCGCGCGCGCGTCCTGCTCGCTGATTCCCACGGTGCCGATCGGCGGGTGACTAAAGACCACCGTGGCGATGTTCTCGTAGTCCAGCCTGCGCTCGGTTTGCCCACCGAAGAGACGATCGGAGAGCCGCCGCCCGGCCGCGATGGCCACGGGGGTCAGGCCGGCGTGCTGTGTGACATCGCCGATGGCGTAGAGATTCTCGACGCTGGTCTGCTGGTAAGGGTCGGTCAGTACGTGGCCAAAGGCGTCGAGGCGCACCCCAAGCGCGTCCAGCCCCAGTTCGACGCTAGTCGGTGCGCGGCCGACGGCCCAGATGAGGCTGTCGAAGGGCCCGAGCTTGCGGCCGTCGGTGAGGTGCAACTCGAGCGTCCCGGCGGCATGCCGATTCAGCGCGCCCGGCACCGCGTGGGTGACCACCTCGATGCCATCATCGCGCATGATGGTCAGCAGCGACTCGCCCAGCAGACGGTCAAACTGCCGCAGCAGGCACTCCTGCCGCAGCACCACGGTCGTGTGGGTTCCCAACGCCGAGAAAATACCCGCCAGCTCAGCGGCGACATAGCCGGCGCCGACGATGCAGACACGCTCGGGCCGGTTCGGCAGCTCGAAGAAACCATCGGAACTGATGCCCAGCGTGGCGCCCGGCAACTGCGGAATCAGCGGCCGGCCGCCGGTGGCCAGCACCAGGGTCCTGGCCGAGATTTCCCGATCGCCTACAAGGACGGACTGGGGCGATACCAGGCGCGCCCAGCCGCGCAGCAGTTCCACCCCACGGCGCTCCAGGTTGCGCCCGTAAATGGCGTTCAGGCGCTCGATATAGGCGTCGCGAGCGGCCTTGAGGCGCTGCCAGTCGTGCCGCCCGACCGTGACATCGAAACCATAGGCGGGTGCCGCTTCCAGTACGTGGCCGATCTGGCCGGCATTCCACATGATCTTTTTGGGTACGCAGCCGACATTGACGCAGGTGCCGCCGAGGCGTCCGCCTTCGATGACAAGGGTACGGGCGCCGTAGTCAGCCGCACGCTGGGCGCAGGCCAGTCCGCCGCTGCCGCCGCCGATCACAATCAGGTCGTAGTCAAAGGCCATGCCGGGGTTCCCTGTCCGCAATGAATTGGCTGTTAAGTGGATGATGTTACACCCGGGGCTCACGGCTAAAATGAGCGCAACAGGATCGCAAGGTGGAACCGATGGCCCCAGGCCCGACCGATAACCCGCTTCTTCAGGACACCCCGCTGCCGCGCTTCGATGCCATCACGCCCGAGCACGTGGAACCGGCCATTGCCCGCCTGATTGCCGAGCAGCGCGCCCGCGTGGCGCAGATCGAGGCCGAGCCTGATCCGAGCTTCACGACCGTGGTTGAACCGCTCGAGGAACTGCAGCACCGGCTGAGCCGGGTCTGGTCGCCGGTCGGACATCTCAATGCGGTCATGAATTCCGAGCCACTGCGCGCCGCATACAACGCCTGCCTGCCGCTGCTGTCCGAATACCACACCGACCTGGCGCAGAGCGAGCGGCTGTATCGCGCCTATGCTTACGTCAGCGAACGCGAGTCGGCGTCGCTGGATGGCGTGCAGCGCGAGGTCATCGAACACGCACTGCGCGAATTCCGCCTCGCGGGCGTGGCGCTCGAGCCGCAGCGTAAGGCCCGTTTCAAGGCCGTCATGATGGAGTTGTCGCGACTGTCGGCCAAGTTCGAGGAGAACGTGCTCGACTCCACCAATGCCTGGACGCACCCGGTGCGCGATCGCGGTGAGCTGACGGGCATCAATGAAGGCATTCTCGAGCAGGCACGGCGTCGCGCGACCGAGAGCGGACAGGAAGGCTGGCTGTTCGGTCTCGATCAGCCCAGCTACGTCGCCGTGGTCACGGACGCGGAGTCGGCGCCGCTGCGGCGCGCTTTCTACGAGGCCTGGACCACGCGTGCCTCGGATCGTGGCCCCACGGCCGCGAAGTACGACAACAGCGCCGTCATGGAGGACATCCTGCGGCTGCGGCACGAATCAGCACAGCTGCTGGGCTTCACGAGCTTTGCCGACTACGCGCTCGCCAATCGCATGGCCCGCACGGTACCCGAGGTCACGGATTTCCTGCGCCAGCTGGTGCGCGCGGCCCGGCCCGCGGCAGCCGCGGAGCTCGCTGAACTCGAACGCTTCGCGGGCCGCAAGCTGGATGCCTGGGATGTCACCTTCTACTCCGAGCGACTGCAGCAGAGCCGCTACTCGGTGTCGCAGGAGGAACTGCGGGACTACCTGCCGCTGCCGCGCGTGCTGCAGGGGCTGTTCGAGGTGGCCGAGAAGCTGTTCGACGTCCGCATTCGCGAACGCAGCGGGGTGCCGGTCTGGCATGCCGATGCGCGCTACTACGAAGTCCAGGCACCGGGCGGCGCGCCGCTCGCCAGTTTTTATCTGGATGCCTATGCGCGCCAGCACAAGCGCAGCGGTGCCTGGATGGACGACTGTATCGGCCGCAAGGCGCTCAATGGCCAGACCACGCTGCCGGTGGCCTACCTGGTCTGCAATTCTCTGCCGCCTTCGGGCGATCGGCCGGCGTTACTGACGCATGACGATGTCGTGACGCTTTTTCACGAGTTTGGTCATGGCCTGCACCACATGCTGACCCGGGTCAATTACCCAAGTCTTGCCGGTATTAATGGCGTCGCCTGGGACGCGGTCGAGCTGCCAAGCCAGTTCATGGAGAACTATGCCTGGCAGCGAGACGTGCTCGATCGCATCTCCGCGCATGTGCGTACCGGTGAGCCGATTGCGCCCGAGACGCAGCGGCAGCTGATGGCGACCCGCAGCTTTCAGGCCGGCCTGCAGACGCTGCGGCAGGTCGAGTTCGCGCTGTTCGACATGCGTCTGCACGCGGAATTCGACCCGGCACGCGGCTCACGCGCGTACGAAATTCTCAAGGAGGTGCGGCGCGAAGTCGCGGTGCTTCAGATACCGGAGTGGAACCGCTATCCGCACAGCTTCAGCCACATCTTTGCGGGCGGCTACGCGGCCGGCTATTACAGCTACAAATGGGCCGAGGTGCTGGCGGCCGATGCGTTCAGTGCCTTCGTCGAACACGGTGCCTTCGATCGCACCACCGCGCGGCGATTCCTCGACAGCATCCTGGCGCGCGGCGGCAGCCGCGATGCGCTCGAATCGTTCGTGGAGTTTCGGGGGCGCAAGCCCGAAGTGTCGGCGTTGCTGCGTCAATACGGCATCGCGGCCTGAATGCGCACTATGAGCAACCTGGTAAGGGGAATTGCCGCAGCGTCCTTAATGTTCTTCGCTGCAGCGGCTGTGTCCGCTCCGCGCCCGCAAGCCGCAGAATCCCAACCCGCCGCACAATCAGATGTCGAGGCTATCCGACTGGCACGCAAGGATCTGAACGACGCTTTGGCGTCGCGGAACCTCGAGCTCTACGCCAGTTATTGGACCCGCGATGCGACGGTGGTCTGGGCCGGCGGCGAGATTCGCACCGGCATCGATGACAACGCCAAGAGACTGGCGGGGACCTTCGCCGACCCCCATTTCTCGGGCATGCGTAACACAAAAGAAATCGAAGTCGCCAAGGGAAGCCTCTCCGCCTCAGAGTCCGGCAACTGGGTATGGTCCTTCGGCCTCAAGGACGGCTCGGTGGCCAGCTACCGCGGTCGGTATCTCGTCATGTGGCACAAGGATGCCGGCCAGTGGCGCATCCAGTCGGAGCTCTATGTCTGGACCAGCTGCACGGGTGATACAGGGTGCTAACGGCTGGTACAGGGGTGGAGGTTGGCCGTCCACGAGGGCGAGGGCAGCGGCAGTCTGAGAATTCATCTCCAAAGGGCGTAAGTAACATTTAATGGATGGACATCGATGTCCATCCATTAAATGTTACTTACGCCTCTTGCGGTGTGCCTTCGGGCTGCCGCCGCGTCGCGCTCATAGCCCGCTCCACGACTTGCACCAGCCGTTAGCCTTGACCCACTTGCCCGGGAACAGCGTGCAGGGACCTGCGGGCGCGCCATCGGCGCCGCCGTAAACCGAGCAGTTGGAGCATAGCGAGCCAGACTGGGCGCCCTTGGCCTTAGACGCATCTTCGACGTAGTCGAGTGCCTTGGCGGCGGGATCGCCTTCGCTGAGCAGCGGCAGGTCCGCGGCATGCGCGCGGCGCGACTGCATGCCCGCGAGCGGCAGGACGGTCAGTCCGAGTGCGAGTCGGCGCAGCAGCGCGCGGCGATCATCATCGAATCCGGCAGCCATGCCGCATTCTAGCCGATGCCCAGCCCGGCGCGACCGGTGAGCGTCAGCACGCCCAGCAGTGCATAGACCAGCGCTGCCGCGATGCGAATCCACTTCAACGGCACTACGCGCGTGACATGCTGGGCCAGCAGTACCGTGGGCACATTGACGATCATCATGCCGATGGTGGTGCCGGCAACGACGGCGAGCAGGTCGTGATACTTCGCCGCCAGCGCCAGCGCCACGATCTGCGTCTTGTCGCCCATCTCGGCCATGAAGAAAGTCGTCGCCGTCACCATGAAGGCGCCGTAACCGTCCGCGGCGCGGGGAGCGCCGTCGAGCTTGTCGGGGATCAATACCCAGACCGCGAGTGCAATGAAGGAAATCCCGAGGATCCACCGCAGGATCTGCGGGTTGAGCAGTGAGCCGGCCCATTGCCCGAGCGCCGCGGCCAGCAGGTGATTGGCGGTGGTCGCCACCAGTATTCCAAGGATGATCGGTATCGGCCGCCGCAACTGCGTCGCCAGGATCAGCGCCAGCAACTGTGTCTTGTCGCCCAGCTCCCCAAGGGCGACGCCGGCTATCGAAACCAGAAAGGCTTGCATCTGGCTGCTAGGTTGCCTGATCGCGCTGTGCGAGGCGATAGCCGACGCCTGTTTCCGTCAGCAACCAGTGCGGCCGAGACGGGTCGGGCTCCAGTTTGGCCCGCAATTGTTTCATGTAGACGCGCAGGTAGTGAGTCTGCTCCGTGCTGGCAGGTCCCCATACCTGCTGCAGCAGCACCCGATGCGTCACCACGAATCCGATGTGCTCCGCCAGCACCTCGAGCAGCCGGTACTCGATGGGCGTGAGGTGCAGTTCGCCGCCCCTGTCGTCGCGTGCCGTGCGGGCCGCGAGATCGATGAGCCAGGCACCGATCGCGATCTTCTCGCCGCTGGCCCCGGCGGCAGCACTGTGGCGCAGTGCCACCTGCACGCGCGCGCTGAGTTCGCGCGCGCCAAAGGGCTTGCTGATGTAGTCATCCGCGCCGGCCTCGAGCGCCGCGACCTTGTCGGTCTCCGCGCTGCGTGCCGACAGCACGATAATCGGCACCCGCGACCAGGCGCGCACACCGGTGATGACCTCCATGCCATCGCGATCGGGCAGTCCCAGATCGATGATGATGAGATCGGGCTTGTAGGTGCGCGCGGCGCGCAGGCCGAGCTCGGCGGTCTCCGCTTCGATGATGCGAAACTGCTCGAGTTCGAGCAGCGTTCGCAGTACTCGGCGGATCTGCGGGTCGTCTTCGACGATCAACACGGCACGGCTGGCAACGGTCATCGTGCGGGCGCATCCGGAAGGCCAGGGGCCAGCAGCGGCTCGTCGGACTGGGGCACGCTGAAGCGGAAGGCGGCGCCGCGCGGCGCGCGGTTCTCCGCCCAGATGCGGCCGCCGTGCAGGCGCACGATGGTGCGGCAGATCGCCAGGCCTAAGCCGATGCCGCCATCCGAGCCTTCGGGAGAGCCGCGCTGGAATTTCTCGAACAGGATCTCCGGGTCGCTCCCCGGCAGTCCTGGGCCGTCGTCCTCGATGCTGACCTCAACCTGGCGCGTGAGCGCGCGAGCACTGATACGGATCTCGCTACCGGCCGGCGTGTACTTGCTGGCGTTGTCGAGCAGGTTCTCGAGCACCTGCTCGATCAACCGCCCATCGACCTGCAACAGCGGCAGATTCTCGGGCAATTCGATGCGCACGCGATGGGCGCGCAGGCGCGCATCGAGCCGATGCAGCACCGTACCGACCAGTTCCGCAAGCTCATAGGCCGCGAAGCGCGGCTGGATCGCACCGGTTTCGAGCCGCACCAGATCAAGCAGCGTGGTGATGCGCTCGCTCATGCGCATGGCCTCCTCGCTGACCGAGTTGGCCAGCGCGCGGCGATCGGCGTCACTGAGCGCGTCCAGATTGCCCGCGAGTGTGGCCGCTCCGCCCGCGATGGTGGCCAGCGGCGTGCGCAGGTCGTGCGAGATCGAGGCCAGCAGCGCATTGCGGATCGCCTCGGTCTCCGCGCGCACCTCGGCCGCCTGGGCGTGCGCGGCAAAATCCACGCGCTGGAGCGCGAGGCCGATCTGCGCGGCAAAGGTTTCCAGCAGGCGGAACTGCTCCGGCAGGGTCACCCGGCGTGCGTTACGCGGCAGTACGCCGAGCACTCCGAAAACGCGGTCGCCGCCGGACAGCGGCAGATACAGGCCCGCCGCGCCGCTCAGCGTATCGGTGCCGAGCCCAGCAGGCTTGTTGTGATCGAACACCCACTGCGCCAGTCCCAGCTCGGCGTCTCTGTAGGAATGCTCGCGCGGTGTCGCGCGAGGGTAGGTAACCCGTCCGTGTTCGTCGGCAAACAGCACTACCGTGCGGCTTTCGAACACCTGGCTCACATGACTGGCGGCGACGCCGGCCATCTCGTCGCGACCGCGGGTCAAGCTGAGCTGCCGGGTCATGGCGTAGAGCAGGGCGGTGCGCCGCTCGCGGTGTCCAGCCACCCGTGCCTGCAGCCGTACGCTGGCGTTGAGGTTGCCGATGATCAGCGCGACGCCGAGCATGATGGCGAAGGTCAACAGGTACTGCACGTCGGTGACCGCGAACGAGTAGCGCGGCGGCACGAACAGGAAATCGAACGCGAGCACGCCCAGCACCGAACTCAACGCCGCCGCGCGCCGGCCGCCGTAGACGGCAACCAGCGCGCTGCTCAGCAGATACACCATCACCAGATTGGCCTGGCCAAGCCGCGGGAAGTACGCATAGAAAAAGAAGCACAGCCCGGTGGCGGTCAGCGTCGCAGCGATCGCCAGCAGGTAGCGTGGCCAGCGGCGCTTGTCGGAACCCGGTGGTGCCACGCTGCTGGCGGGATCGGCGAGCGCCCGCAGGCGGGCAGGCGCATCGTCGCCGCCGATCACGAGCACGTCGATATCGCGTCGCGCCGCGAGCAGCCGATCGGTGGTCGAAGGCCGAAACAGCCGGCGCCAGCGCGCGCGGTGCGGTCGCCCGACCAGCAGCCGGGTCACATTGCGCGTGCGTGCGTATTCGAGCAATTCCGCGCTCGCTGAGGAGCCGCCAAGCGTAATCGCTTCAGCGCCCAGCGATGCCGCCAGGCGCAGAATGGCGATGCGGCGATTGCGCTCAGCCTGCGACAGGCGGATCAGGTTCGGCGTTTCGACGTACACCACCAGCCACTCGGCATCGAGGCCATCGGCCAGGCGCTTGCCCGCGCGCACCAGCCGCTCGGCCTGCGCATCCGGTCCCACGGCCACCAGCAGACGTTCGCGCGCGGCCCAGGCGCCGCGCACGGATTTTTCGTGACGGTACGCCCGCATCGCCTGATCGACGCGATCGGCGGTTTTGCGCAGCGCCATCTCGCGCAGCGCGATCAGGTTGCCTTTGCGGAAGAAATTCTGCAGCGCCACCTGCGCCTTATCCGCCACGTAGACGCGGCCCTCGCGCAGTCGCTGCAGCAGATCATCGGGCGGCAGATCGACCAGCTTCACTTCGTCGGCCGAGTCGAACACGTGGTCCGGCACGGTTTCGAGCTGGCGCGCACCGGTGATCTGGGTGACGACGTCGGTCAGGGATTCGAGATGCTGCACGTTGACCGTCGTATAGACGTCGATGCCGGCATCGAGCACTTCCTCGATGTCCTGCCAGCGCTTCTCGTGACGGGGCGGCGGGTCGCCGCCGCTGTGATTGGTATGCGCCAGCTCATCGACCAGCAGCAGTTGCGGTTTGCGCGCCAGCGCCGCATCGAGATTGAACTCGCGGCGCATGCTGCCGCCGAAATCGATCAGCAGCGGCGGCAATTGTTCCAGGCCGGCGAGCAGGCGCTCGGTTTCCGGGCGGCCGTGCAGTTCGACGTAGCCGACGACCACATCGATACCCTGCTGCTTCAGGCGCTGCGCGGCCTCGAGCATGGCGTAGCTCTTGCCGACGCCGGCATTGGCGCCAAAGAAAATGGTCAGGCGCCCACGTGTGGCGCGCGCGGCCGAGGCCTGTACGCGCGCCAGCAATTGATCCGGGTCGGGACGGCCGTCGTTCATCGCATGCACGGCGCCATCAGCCTACCATGCGCCGGTCTTCTGCCCGAGCCACCAGACCAGGCCGATCGTCGCCGTGTCCTGATGATCCTTGAGCAGTCCGAGCGTGTCGCTCAGAAAGTAGGCTCGATTGGACGCATCGCGCCGCAGCTCCGCGCGCACCAGGAAGCCGTCCGTGAAGCGATACTCGGTCGTGAAGGTGCCTTCCTTCAGGAACTGTGGCACGCCGCTGAACAGGCCGCCGCGGTCCTCCATGTACTCCCCCCGCAGCGCCAGCGCCAGGCGTGGTGTGATCTGATAGCGCCCATAAATCGCTCCGCCCTGCGTGCGCTGGACCAACGAGTAGGTGTACAGGCGATCGAACACCAGGTCGGATTCGGCTGCAAAGCTCAGTGCCGGGGTTGCCTGCCAGGTGGCATAGGTATCGAGGATACGCAGGCGGCCGTTCGGCGCGTTAGGAATGGGTTCGAACGACATGCCCTGCTGGTTTGGCAGGCCCGCATCGCCCGGCCCCGGGTTGGAGACGAACACGATGTCCGGGTGTTCCTGGCCCAGATAGTAGTTCAAGGTCCAGACGACTGCCGCAATCGGCTGCAGCACGAAGCCATACATCTGATCCTTGAAATTGTTGAAAGCTTCGGTCTGCTGCGTGCCGTTCGTGATCCAGTAGTCGAGCGTCAGCTGGTCGTTGACTTTGTAGGACGCGCGCAGACCCGAATGATAGAAGGGCAGATAGTCGAACCACAGCGAGCGCGAGTAGTTGATCTGATCCTTGGTGTAGTTGCCCTCGAACCCCAGGGAGCTGGCCCACTTGCCGAAGTCCAGCTCCAATGGCTCGCCATTGATCGGGATTTCATAGGTGCCATAGGCCTGGAAAATGTTGCGCCAGATTTCCGGCCGCAACTCGTTGGCGAGGCTGCCCTGCAGTGTTTCGGTGGCCTGGCCGAACTGCAGGTCCAGACGCATGCCGTAGCGTTTGCCGGCGGCCAGGTCCGGTGCACTCTCGAGCACCAGATCGGCTTGATTGAGGCTGAAACTATTGCTGCTGACATCGTACGCACGCAGATAATTGACGCGCCCGATCGGATTGTTGGCGTTGTATTCGTAGTAGGTATCGAGCATCGCGTTGATGGTGGTGCCCTGCAGGATACCGTTGCCGGTCGACGTCGGAGCAGCTGCCGCAGCCACGTTACCGGCGGGTGCGGTCGCAGTTGCAGGTGCGGCTGGGGGCGGCGCCGGCGTCGGGTTCGAAGCCAGGCTGCCCGGTGCCGGCGCGCTCGAGCCGGTTTCGAGCTCGTCGATGCGATGTTCGAGCTTCTGCACGAGGCTGCGCAGCTCCCGGACTTCCTGTGTCAGCGCATCGATGCGCTGTTCCGCGGTGGCGGGCGTCGTCGCGATCGGGGCACCGCTGGTATCAGGCTCGGCCGAGAGGGCTGGCTCAATGCCGATCATCAGGCAGCCACAGGCGAGCGGAGTCGATTTCAACAGCGATCGGAGCGCCCTCCGGGTTGCATCCGACACAGCTGATTCTCCTGCCCTGGCCGGCACGTAGGTGCCTGCGGCCATTATCGCGCCGATGAGGGCAATCAGCGATCAGCGCCGGAGGTGGCGTCGAGGGCGAGATTCAGCGTCAGCACGTTGACGCCGGGTTCGCCAAGTATTCCCCACTGGCGCGTGCGTGTATGGCGCTGGATCAGCTGCTCGACGAGCTTGGGCGCAAGTCCGCGCGCACGGGCGACTCGCTGCGATTGGTACGCCGCGGCCGCGGGACTGATCTCCGGATCCAGGCCGCTGCCCGAAGCGGTGACCAGGTCCACGGGAATCGGCAGTGTGTTGCCCGGATCGGCGGCGCGCAGCAGTTCGATTCGCGCTCGAACGGCGTCGAATTGGGCGGGGTTTGTCGGACCCAGATTCGAACCGCCCGAGTTGCGGCCATCGTAGGGCTGCGGCGAGATGCCCGATGGCCGCGGCCAGAAGTATTGCGCGCCATCGAATGGCTGGCCGAT
>Ga0302308_10000190_pt1 | contig 55318 bp, 44 predicted proteins | sample III_Palsa_E3_3_FD_200531 | JGI IMG/M metagenome (GOLD analysis project Ga0302308, IMG submission 200531) | Peat permafrost microbial communities from Stordalen Mire near Abisko, Sweden - III_Palsa_E3_3 | ecosystem: Environmental > Terrestrial > Soil > Palsa > Peat permafrost | place: Sweden...
ACCAGGTCACGATCACCGCGAAGAACGCGGCGATCTCCAGGAAGAACAGCACGATGTAGTGCGGGATGGCCAGCAGCCATTTGACCAGCGGCAGCCACCGGTTGAGGTCCGTGGTCGCGTCCGGATAGGCATAATCAAGCTGGACCCACTGGTGGTCATCGGTGGACGGATAACTGTCGTTCATCAGGGCCAGGTAGGTCCACACCCGGTTGATGAAGCGCTGCAATTCCAGGTTCCAGTCGAACCACCACCGGGGGTACTTTTGCCTGAACAAGATCATTAGCAGCGGGCCGAAGAACAGCAGGCCGCCCGCGCCCGCGGGGCCGTAGTACGTGGTGGAGTGGTGGAGTGCGGAGTTGCTTCCCGCGGATTCCCAGGCCGCGCCGGAAACGGTGCCGAGCACGATCGCGATCGGAATGATCACGAAAATCCGGAAGAACGAGGTCAGCCGGTTGAGCGGCCGGTCCGGGTACTCAACTGCGAACTGAACAGGATACTGAGCTGGGAATGGACCCTGATTCGTGGTCATAATGCCCTCCTTGTGGCCAGTTCCGCATGCATACCCCTTATCGGGGAGCCTCAATGATCAGCGCATCCGGTTCGGGAGCGCCTGCAGGTGAACGTCACAGAGCTGTGAAGTACCGGCCGGACGCTGGCTGTGTCGCGCTAGTTCGATGCGTCAGAACGCTCCGGCTCGAACAGTTGACGGATCTCGATCTCGCCCACGGCGCCATATTCGCCGGGGTAGATCCGGGAAAGTGCCTCGAACGGCACACGCTTGGCCCATTCGACGGCCTCGTCCATCGACTTCACTCGGAGGATCCAGTAGCCCGCGACTAGCTTTTTCGTCTCAACCGATTGTGCACCCTGACCCCGCGAATGCGTCGGACTGAGTCGAGGTCAACCGAATATGCCGATGCCCTCCATGGAGAAGCACCATATGAGGCCGGACGCTGCGGCAAGCAGGGGCGGTTCTACCAGCCAGGTGGAGAGCACCCATTCTGCGGGCGGCCCGCTGACAGCAACGCCAGCAGCCAACGCCTGCCCCGGCCACTCGACAGCGGGCCTTGTGGCGGGCGAGTTCTGTCCCGGGTTGGCGTAGCCGATCACACGGCTTCACCGAAGTCGGTGCGCAGCCAAAGGTCACGGCGATCATGCCACGGCCGCAGCCGCGGCCGCGCGCTGAAGGTCCGCGGCGCGCAGGCGATAGCACAGCTCGACCAGGAGCAGGCCGGTCGCTGCCTGCACGATGGCCTCGCCGATACAGCGGACGGCGATGAACGTGAGAATCGCCCCAGGCCGGTCCGGGCGCGGAACCTGCGATTCCAGCAAGTAGGTGAGGAGTAGCGGCAGCGTGCCGAGCAGCACGACCGTCCAGAAATGCTGCCGGGCCAGGGCGGCGGACCGGCGCAGCGCACCGAAGACAGGCCGCCGCTCGATCTCGATGATCGGCCCGGCCACCGCGAATAGGGTAATCACGATCAGGCCGGGGATGATCAGCGCCACCAGGCCGATGATGACAAGCAGGGCAACCATCAGGTCGGCTCCGATCAGGCGGCGCCACGGCAAATCCGCAGCCACCTGCCGGATTGAGGGCCGCTGCGAGGTCCGGGTGCCGTGCTCGGCGTCGCCGACGATCCGGCACAGGAAGCCGGACAGGAAGACGTCGCCGAAAGTAGCCGCGCCCGTGGCGCTAAAACTGGTCACGAGCACCAGCGGCAGGTTCGTCTTGTCGACGAGATCGTTCGCAACGATGTCCAGCACTGCCGTCACCACTGACACCACGATGGCCGCGGCGAGGATCCGCCATGGATCGCGTTTGGCCGCGCGTGCCGCTGCCGCGATCGTGCCGCCAACCGGGATTGGCCGCTGCTTCGCCTCTGTCGCGTCACCTGCTCCCATAGGCCAGGCCTGCCGGTGGACTGGATTGGCCACTGCTATCGCAGCTCTGGTGGGGGTGGAGGGGACCGGTGAAGCTTATGGCCTGGAAGGCCTGCTCCTGACCGGCGGGCTCGACTCCTTGCGGCACCAGCGGCTCGACCAGGGCGAACTGGCCGGCGGTGTCCTCAGCTGTGGCGAGCCAGGTGAACGGGCAGCCCATGTACAGCTCCGATCGGCCGATCTCGGGTTGCCGTGAGTATGGCGCTGCACAGGGCGGGATGTGCATGTGTTCTCCTGACTGTGCAGGGCGGGTCAGGAGCGGGCGCCCTGGCCCGGCCCCCGATCCTCCCGGCCAGATCACCGAAAGCCTTCCGTCCGGAAGACCGGATGGCGATGCGGCTCGATTGCCCAGCGAACCGGATAACAGCGACGTTGCGCAAGCCTGCCCGTTCCACTCCGCCTCCGAGACCAGTAGCTCCTGCTACTGCCTGGGTCTAGGGCAGGCATAGATTTAGCCAATCGCTACCATCTTGGCCGCCCGGATGTCAATGCTCACCCGGGCGCCTGCCTCCGATGCTTACCGTCTCAGGGTGCCAGCAGTCCGATCGTGCGCGCCCGGTCAATGTCGTCGTCGATCTGGATGACGTCGTAGCCGGCTTCCGCGAGCAGGCTCGCGGCCGTGCCGGCCCGGAAGCCGCTGGCGCAGTGCACCCAGACACGCTGGGCCGGGATCGCGCCAAGACGGCCGGTCAGCTCATGGAGCGGAATGTGGAGGCTGCCCGGCAGCGCGCCCTGGGCGCGTTCCTCGGTCCGCCGCACGTCCAGCACGACATCGCCGGGCCGCCGGTCGCGCGCGAGGTCGTCGAAGGTACGGCGGGGGAAGCTGCGCGGTGTGCCGAGCTCGCCGATCGGGGCGCTGGTCCCGGTGACGTCGTCGAAGCCGATGCGGGCGAGCTGGCGCCGCGCCTGCTGAAGCTGTCCGGTGCTGTCGCCGATGAGGACGAGCGGCGCGCCGAACGGGATTAGCCAGCCAACGTAGGTCGCGAGCTGATCGCCATAATTGATACTGATCGACCCGGGCAGGTGAGCAGCGGAGTAGGCGACCCGATCCCGGATGTCGATCATGGTCACGCCGTCCGCCAGCCGGGCGTGCAGGTCGCCGGGGCCGACGATGGTGAGGGGGGTGGCGAGGTCGATTCCGGCTGGGCCGTTCAGGTTGAGCGGCGCCATGTGCGCGTAGTAGCTCGGGTAGTCGCCAAAGGAGGCGAGCAGATCGTCGACGAAGTCCTGCTCGCTGCCGACCCGGAACACCCGGTTCTTACCCAGCTCGTCGCCAATCGTGCTGGCCGTCGCCTCGGTGTCACCACCGCTGCTGCAGAAGCTGCCGAAGCCGTGGGTAGGGAACAGCCGGGTGCTGGCCGGCAGCGCGCCCAGCCGGTGCACTGAGGCGTACTGCGCGCGGGTGAGCGCGACCGTGCTGTCCGCAGCGACCAGATCGGTACGTCCGACCGAGCCGAACAGCAGAGAGCCCCCGGTGAACAGCGCCGTGTCGTCGTGGCCATCCTCGACCAGGTAGGCCAGGTGGGTCAGGGTGTGCCCAGGAGTAGCGATCACCCGGATACGGAGGCCGCCGGCGGTGAACCGGTCCCCGTCGTGCAGCGGATGCCGCTCGAAGGCGACCTCGTCGCCGGCGTTGACGCCATAGCTCGCACCGGTGCGCCGGGCAAGCTCGCAACCGCCGCTCAGGTAGTCATTGTGCACGTGCGTCTCGAGCACATGCGTGACCGGCGTGCCGCGCTCACCGAGAACCACTTCGACACGGTCCAGGTCACGCTGCGGATCCACCACGACGCTCGCGAGCCCGTCGGAAATGACGTAAATGCGGTTGAACAGGGCACGCAGTTCGGTCTCCTCGGCCGGGGCAGGACGCCAGCCGGCGAAGTTCGAGCTGCCGGTATACGGCACCGGACTTCGGGTCGAGCCCGCCGTAGGAGGCCAGAATCTCGGTGTAGTGGTCCTGCAGGCCGCCGGCCGCGTGGGTCCCCCACGAGCTGCCCTTGAGCTTGGCGATCCGCTCCTCGAGCGGCAGGGGCCTGCAAGCAGCTCAGCCGGGCCGGCTCATCGCGAGCAATTGCCGGGCCACGGGGCGTCGCCCCGCCGGGCTAATTCCCATATTTTAGGTGGGGAAAGTAGTTTTTCGGCCAGAAGGGTGCCCTCGTGACTACCCGCACCGACTTCCGCATCCATCAGGCCAGCCCCCGCCTGGGCGCCGAGATCTCCGGCGTCGACCTGACCCGCCCGGTCTCCGACGCCACGGCCGGTGCGCTGCGGCGGGCGTTCTGGACCCACAAGGTGCTGGTATTCCGCGGCCAGCACCTATCCCCGGACCAGCAGGTGGAGGCGGTGAGGATCTTCGACGAACCATTCGACCACCCGACCGCCGCCCATCGCCACCCGGACAACCGCCTGGTCTACGTCTACGACCTCGAGAAGGCTGGGTCGGCGGCCCACTGGCACGTTGGCGGGCTGTGGCGGACTCCCCCGTTCAGCATCGAGCCGCTCACCTACCAGGTGGTCCCGGAGGTCGGCGGCCACACGCTGTGGGCCGACCTGCAGGCCGCCTACGACAGCCTGTCCGAACCGCTCAAGAATCTGCTGGAGCCGGTCAGCGCGGTCTACGACGGGAACGCCGAGAACTACGGCGGCAGCGGCGCCCGCGCGCCGCTGGCCCAGACCATCGAGCACCCGGTGGTCCGGACCCACCGGTACACCGGCCGCAAGGGGCTGTTCATCAGTTCGTCCGCGCTGCGCCTGACCGGGCTCGAGCCGCCCGAGAGCCAGGCCATCCTGCCCTTCCTGCTGGCCCACGCGAGCTCGCCCGACTTCACCATCAACTACGGCTGGAAGCCTGGCGATTTCGTGCTCTGGGACAACCTGGCCACCTGGCACTACGCGGTCAACGACTACGACGGCCCGCGGGCCTACCGCAAGGTCATAGCCGCCCAGCCCGCTGAAGCCCGCCCGCGGCGCGCGGGCAAGGCCTCATGGTCACGCGTACCCCTGGTGGCCAAGGTGGCCGCGCAGCGTGGTCGCGGTGTACTCGGTCCGGTGCAGACCCCGGCGCTGCAGGATCGGCACCACGTGGTCGGCGAACAGCTCGATCGCGCCGGGCAAGATGGCCGACTGCAGGGTGAACCCGTCACTGGCTCCCTCGGCCAGCCAGCTCTCGATCAGGTCGGCGAACTGCTCGGGCGTCCCGGTGAACTCCAGGCCGCCGGGCAGGCCGGTGAGCTCCTCAGCGAGCTGCCGGAACGTCCGGCCGGTCTCCTTGGTCCGCCGCGCGAGATCGTCGGTACGGCTGGTGCGGTGCGCGGCCGTGACGGCCTCCTCGGTGAGCGGGCGGTCGGGATCGATCAGCGCGGGGTCGAGCCCGGCGTTGTGGGCCAGGTTGCGCCACCGGAACTCGGGGTCGACCCGGTCCTCCAGGGCGGCCCGCAGGGCCAGGGCCTCGGCTTCCGTGCTACCCAGCACGAAGGCCACGCCTGGGAGCACGAGCACGTCGCCGGGGTCACGACCGTGGCCGCGGGTCGCCGCGCGCACCGTGTCCCGGAACCGGCGGCCGGCGGCGACGTCGGGCTGCGCGGTGAACACCAGGTCGGCGGTCTTCCCGGCCAGCTCGATGCCGGGGCCGGACGAACCGGCCTGCGCGAACGCGGGCCGGCCCTGCGGTGACCGGGGCAACGTCAGCGCGCCGCTAACGTCGAAGAACCGGCCGTGGAAGTCGACCGGCCGGATCAGGTCCGTGTCCGCCCAGATGCCGCTGGTCTGGTCGGCCACCACTGCGGCCGCGTCCCAGCTGTTCCAGAGCCGGGTGACGACTTCGACGAACTCCTCGGCCCGCGCGTACCGGTCCTCGTGGGCGGGGTGGGCGGCCAGCCCGAAGTTGCCCGCCGCCCCGGCGTACCGGGTGGTCACGATGTTCCAGCCGGCCCGGCCGCCGGACAAGTGGTCGATGGTGGAGAACCGGCGGGCCAGGTCGTAGGGGGCACTGTAGGTGGTGGATGCGGTGGCGATAAGCCCGATCCGGGTGGTGGAGCGGGACAGCGCGGCCAGGATCTCCAGCGGGTCGAAACCGACCTGCGGGAAGTACCGGGCCCGGAAGACGGCCAGGCCGGGTGAGTCGGCGAAGAACACGGCGTCAAGCAGGCCGCGCTCGGCGGCCTGGGCCGAGCGTTCCAGCACCCCGAAGCGGGCGGGGGCCGCGAGGTCGGCGGGATCGGCGAGCCGCCACGCGGACTCGTGGTACCCGATGCCGGACAGGAACGCAGTGAAGTGAGCCTGGCGGCCGGCCGGGCTCATCGGGCGGCCTTCCGGGCGATCCCTGCGGTCGAGCAGCTATTGCTGTACGACTGCGGGTTGAGCCAGGAGCACAGTTCGATCGGCATGGGCAGCACCTCCGATTCCAGGCGGCCGATCCTAAGCGGGCATCCGCCGCAGCGCGAGCGCCGAGTCCACCAGCGACTTCGTGCACGGGTGCCCGGGGCGGGCCACCGATGCCAGGATGGGTTCCCATGACCGGCGACGACCCTTGGGCAGCTCTGGCCGGCGAGTTCGTCGAGGGGGCGTACGCGACGGTAAAGGGACAGGTCCGTACCTATGTGCTCCATCACCAGCTCCTGGACCACCTCCCCAGTCCTCCGGCGACCGTCCTGGACGTTGGGGGCGGGGCGGGCCATCAATCCTTCCCGCTGGCCCGGGCGGGCTACGAGGTGACCCTGCTCGACCCCTCGCCGGCAATGCTGGCCAGGGCTGAGCATCGGCTGGGAAGAGAAGCTCCGGAAGTCCGCGGCCGCGTCCGGCTGCTACCGGCCCGCGGGGAGGACGCCGCCGCGGCAACCGAAGGACAGCAGTTCGCGGCGGTGCTCTGCCACGGCGTCCTCATGTACGTCGAAGATCCTGACCCGCTGATCGGGTCGCTGTGCGCGTGCACCGCCCCCGGCGGCGTGGTGTCGGTGATGGCCCTCAACGCCGCGACCCTGGCCATCCGTCCCGCGTTGGAACACCGCTGGGCCGATGCGCTGGCGGCTTTCGGCGCCCGCCGTGAGCAAGGGGTCCTCGGTGTCGACACCCGGGCGGACACTGTCGCGGAGCTGGAAGAGCTGTTGCGGGCCAACGAGGCGGAGCCAGCGGCATGGTACGGCGTGTGGCTTTTCACCGACTGGATGGACGTCTCCGCTGATCCCGGCGAGGTCCGGGCCGTGGCCGCGGTTGAACTGGAAGCCAGCCGCCGGGACCCCTACCGCCAGCTCAGCCGGGTATTTCACCTCGTCGCTCGCGCCCGGCCCGATAGCCGCGCAGAAAACCGGCGAACATTACCGATCACCGCGCCGCGCCACCAGCGCAGCCATTCGCTCCGGGACCCAGCTGCGACCGGCTACAGGCTGCGAGCAGCGCGACGCGAAGCACCTTTGACGCTGGAGGGGCCGCCCCGGACAATACGCGGCGTTCCGGCCCCCGCCGCGACCGTCACGGCATCGGCCGCCCTCGCTCAACTGAAACCGGGGCCAGCCCGGCCGCGCGCCAGCTGCCGGACCCGGTTCAGGTCCGTGCCCAGCCCGACCAGCACCTGAGCGGCCACGCCGCCGCCCTCACCACGGAACCCACTCCCGCAGCCGCCGGAACGCTGTTTTTAGACCGCCGTCCGTTCCCGGGCCCGGGCCGCTCGTAGCCGTACCGCCGGAATCAGGCGGTGCTTGGGACGCCCGCACCCCGAGCAGCCGGATGCAGCAGGGGGAACTGGATCGCAAGGAAGTTATGGATGATGTGCAGCGCCTGCTCGGGGGGGATCTCAGCCTTGGGATCGGCCGGCAGTCCCTCGATCTGGATGTTGTTTTGCTCGGCATAGGCGCGTATCCCGTTGAAAGCGGCTTTGCCCAGGGTGGACAAGGCCTGCCCCAGGGCCAGCGCATCCTGGATGTACTGGGGCACCGGGCGCGGGTCCGCCACCGGCCACGTGCGCGGGTCTCGCGGGGCATCCAGGGTGAAGGCGTAGGAGAACGTCCGGGCGGCGGCGTCGCGGGCGGTGAGCGGGTCTCCCAGTGCCCATTGCTCGCGCAGCGTGGCGATCAGGGAGGTGTGCCGGTGCTCCTGGCTGAATACTTCGCCTTCGGCGACCCATGGTGAGATCACGATGGCCGGGACCCGGTAGCCCGAGCGGTCGAACCGGAACCCGAGCTGGCCTGCCGGGGCGGATGGGTCCGGCGGCGGCACCGGGCCGGGCGGGACGTGATCGAAGGTGCCGCCCGGCTCGTCCCAGCCGATGAGCAGGGTTGTGTTCCAGATGTTGGCCCCGGCCGGGGACTGCATCCCCCGGTAGGCGTTGTAGATCCGGGCCAGGAACGCCTCACCGCCCAGAATCGACGACGGCGGATCCACGCCGGGGATCACGATGCCGTGCCCGAGGGCATGGGAGACCGCCGGGTGGTAGTCCCCGTGCCCCAGGATCAGGCATGGCTCAATGAACGAGAAGTCGGGCAGATCCCCACTGGCGGCATCGGCCTCGAACTGGGTGAACGGCACGAAGTGCGTCTCGAACCGGTCCTTCAGCCGGGGATAGTGGATCAGGCCGGTGGCCGAGAACCGGTCCGGCTCGGCGACGTAGACCTTCCACGTCTTGCCGTGCTCCTCCAGCCGGTTGAAGATCGTCTCGGCGGTGTTGTTCGCCAGCCAGTTCGGGACCGGCTCGTTGACCACGAATCCCGATGCGGTCGCGGCGGTCCAGAACGACCGGTTGGTGAACGTCTGCGACGGCACCTCGCTGAACCAGTGATCGAAGACGCCGAACCCGCGGGCCAGCCCGCTCAGCACGGGGATCTGCTCCGGGGTGAACCCGGTCATTACCTGCGAATACTCCTCGTAGGTGGGCTGGCGGCCCAGCTCCGCCGTCAGCGTGCTGATGTAGTCAGTGACGAAGCCGTCCATCGTCGGCGCCTGCCCGGGCTCCGGGGCGTTGTACGGCGCGGAGATCTCCGCGCCGAGCTTGAACCGGTTGGCCTCGCTGAGGATGTTGAACAACTGGGTGTTGGTGTGCGGATACTCCTCCCCGGTGTCAGGGTTGGGGCTGTCCATGTCGGTGGCCACCGTGTACGGCACCACCTTGCGGCCGGCGCCGTGCTCGGCCCACTCCGGGATCGGATTCGTCAGATCCTTACCGGCCACGCCCTCAAACGTCTTGCCGTCCCCCGGCCCGTACAGACGGCCGAGCACGTTATCCAGCGACCGGTTTTCAAACACCACCACGACCACATGATCAAGCGCGTTATCCCTGCCCGGACCAGCCATCACAGACCTCAAATGTCTCGACAGAGCGCCACTGCTGGCCATAAGCCGCCGTAAGCGACGCCAACTTTCGGGCGTATCGAACTGAATGTAGGCACATTGAGCTGTTAATGAGCCACCCGCCAAGGGTGATCCTGGGTGACCGCACATGCGGCATCAAAACCGAATACACCGATGGGTACCGGGCCGACGGCCCTGGCTTCCGTCACGACGGCAACGCTTGTGCCGCAGCGTCTGCGATGGTCTGACCTGCCCCGAGCCGGGAAGCCGTCATGCTCGTCCCGGTCTGCATCGGCCTGGCGCTGCTCCCCCTCGCCGCGAGGACCTGGCAACGTAACCGGCAGCGCGTGCAGCGCGCACACGAGCTCAACACATAGCTGCGGCATCGTTGCGGGTGCACGACTCGGTGCCGGCCCATTGTTCGGGAGGAACCCGCTGGTCGGCAGGCGTAGCCGTCGTATAGCCGGGGCGGTTGGCCATCGAAACGTTCGATCAGGCGTTTGCTGCCGGCCCGTTGATTAGCAGGTAGGCAGCCCTGGCCGCGGGCCGTGGCCCGCGGCGACGCTCAGCCGAGGGCGCGAGTGACCGGAGCACGGAAATAAATCCGTGAGGTCCCTCATTATTACGATTGTCAACGTGCGGCCCCTCAATGTGAGGGGCCCAGCGTCGTTGGATGTCAGAAGGGGCAGCAATGATCACGCCTGAGCAGGTGGGGGAACGGTACCTGGCCGTCCATCACCGGATGTTCCGGGCCGTCAACGATGAGATGGCCGGATGCGGCCTGTCCGTGGCCCGGACCAAGGTACTCCGGCGTCTCTGCGAGCAGGGGCCGACCCGGCAGAGCGTGCTGGCGGCCGATTTCGCGCTGTCCCCGCACTCCATCACCGACATCGTCGACGGGCTGGAGCGTCTCGGCTTGGCCGAACGCCGGCCGGACCCGGTAGATCGCCGGGCCAAGCTGGTCGCGATCACCGACGCGGGCCGGACCGCCCTGGACGCGGCGAACGCCACCTGGGAACGACTGCTCACGCAGATCTTCGGCTCGCTGAGCCAGGCGGACCGGGAGACCTTGCTTCGCCTGCTCGGCAGCCTGGACGAGGCGGCCGAGCAGCTGATCGCGGCGCCGGGCGCACCGGCGGTCTCCGCATGACCGCCGCATTCCGCCCCACCATCGTGACCCGCACCCACGTCTTTCACCGGGGGGTATAGCTCGCCATGTCATCTGTCACACCTGTTGCTAACAGCCAGCGGCCCGCGGAAAACGACCATCGCTGGCTCATCCTGGTCATCGTGGCGATCGCCCAGCTCATGGTGGTGCTGGACGCCACCGTGGTGAACATCGCCCTGCCGTCGGCTCAGGTCGCCCTGCACTTCCCGAACAGCGACCGGCAGTGGGTGGTGACGGCGTACGCGCTGGCGTTCGGCAGCCTGCTACTGGTCGGCGGCCGGCTCGGCGACATGTTCAGCCGCAAGCGGATCTTCATCATCGGCCTGATCGGGTTCGCCCTCGCCTCGGCGCTCGGCGGCGCCGCCACGTCGTTCGGCATGCTCGTGATCGCCCGGGCCCTGCAAGGCGCATTTGGCGCCATCCTGGCCCCCTCCGCCCTGGGTACCCTGGTCAGCACGTTCCGCGACCCGCGCGAGCGCGGCCGGGCGTTTGGCGTTTTCGGCTCCGTGGCGGCTGGCGGCGGTGCCGTGGGCCTTATTCTCGGCGGGGTCCTGACGCAGTACTTCTCCTGGCGCTGGTGCCTGTACGTCAACCTGATCTTCGCCGCCATCGCGGTGACCGGCGCCCTGGTCTACATGCAGACCAACCGGCCGGACATCCGTCCGCGGATGGACTGGGCGGGAGCCGTGCTCGCCGCGGCCGGCCTGTTCCTCATCGTCTTCGGGTTCTCGCATGCCGAGACCGCTAGCTGGACCGCCCCCCTGACCATCGGCTCGCTCGTCGGCGGAGTGATCCTGCTGGCCGCCTTCGCGTTCGCGGAGAGCCGGGTCAGTCACCCGCTGTTGCCGCTGCGCGTGGTTCTGGACCGGGCGAGGGGCGGCTCCTACATCTCGGTCGGCCTGTCCGGGATCGCGATCTTCGGCGTCTTCCTGTTCCTCACGTACTACCTCCAGACGATCAAGCACTACAGCCCGGTGACCAGCGGGCTGGCCTTCCTGCCGATGATCGCCTGCATTCTGCTCTCCTCCAACATCTCCAGCATCGTGCTGCTGCCGCGGGTCGGGCCGCGGAACCTCATCGTGGGCGGCATGGTGCTCGCCGGCGGCGCGATGGTCTACCTGACCCAGCTCACCGTGACCTCCAGCTACGCAGTGCAGATCGTGCCGGCGCTGGTGGCCATGGGCCTGGGCTTCGGGATGATCTTCTCGCCCGCCATCAACACCGCCACCGCGGGCGTGGCCCGGAAGGACTCGGGCGTGGCCTCGGCCCTGGTCAACACCATGCAGCAGGTGGGCGGCTCGATCGGGACCGCGGCGCTGAGCACGGTGGCGCTCACGGCGACGGCTACCTACCTGACCGCGCACCACGCCGGACAGCTGGCCCCGGCCACGGCCGCGGTGCACGGCTACACGGCGGCGTTCACGGTGTCCGCGGTGCTGTTCGGCGTCGGCGCGGTGGTGGCAGTCCTGCTGCTGCCGTCCCGGCGGCGGCTGGAGGAGCTGCGGGCCCTGGCGCAGACGGCAGGTGCAGCGCCCGCGATCAGCCCGGCGCCGGCGGACAGCCTGTCCTCTGGCGGCGGAATCCCGGCCGCCGAGCCGCACTGATCACGAGGTAGCTGCCCTAGCGGCCAGTCCGCCGCGACCGGCGATCACGAGGCCGCGGGCCGCGGGCCAGCATCATCTGCTGGGCCGCGGCCGGCGGCATTTTGGGTTAGCGGCCGCCTCCGCCGTGAGCGTGTTGCCCTAACGTGCGGACGGACGTGGGCTGCGGAGTAAGAGCGGCGGTAAGTCCGGTGAGCAGGATGTCGAGGCCGCGTTCGAGCTCGGCGGCGCCGTCATAGTTCGCCAGCACGGGGGCGAGACTGCGCAGGAGGGGAAACTTGCCGATCGGCAGCCGGTGCAGCCCCAGCCGCAGCAGGTCGTCGGTCTCGTCGGGATTGTCGACCAGCTCCTGGAGTTCGTCGAGTACGTGCCCGTGCAGGAAGCCGAACAGGGCCCGGTAGATGTGCAGTGCGTCGGGGCCGCTAAAGCCGGTCCGCGTCAGCAGCTCGAGGACGTTTTCGAGCGGGCGGAGTGTGCCATGGGGGCGCAGCGCCAGCGGTGTGGCCAGCGGCCGCGTGACAAGCAGCGGTACCACATCCGGATGGGCCAGGGCGAGCGCGCGGTAACTGCGGGCGACGGAACGCAACTGGCCGGCCCAGTCCGGGTCAGTCGCGTCGACCGTTAGCTGCGCCAGGACCATCTCGGCGACACCGTCGAGGAGGGCCGCCTTGTTCGGTGCATGCCGGTACAAGATCATCGGGTCCCGGCCCAGCGCGCGGGCGAGCCGGCGCATGGACAGGGCCTCGGCGCCCTCGCGGTCGATGATGTCCAGCGCAGCGGCCAGTACCAACTCCCGGGTGATCTTCCCGTCACCGCTCGCGCTGGATTCAGCGGCAGCGCGGCCGACAGGCGGCGGGGGCATCGCAGCACCTTCTCTCATCTCGCCCTCGGCTGGGCTCAAGCCGAGAATCCTACCCGCAGACCTTAAATCGTAGATCTACGGCGTTGACATACGATGATGAGTCCAATTAACGTTGTGTTACAACCGAATTAACGTAGGTCTACAACGTAGAGTATCAGCGTAGACTGCCCTTCCGGCAGGTGCCCACATCACCGCGAATCCGGGGGACAGATTCCTGTCGGCCGGCTCGGCCGGCCGGAGGAGATCAACCGCGTCGTGTGCTTCCTGGCCGTCGGCGAGTCCGCCCGTATCTCCGGGCAGATCTGGGCCGGCAGCGGCGGCCTGGACAGGTAAGAGGGAACGTCATGAACGATCTGCCAGATGCCGTCGTACTGTCGGCGGGCTTGCGCTGGGGCATCGCCGCGATCTTCGAGCGAGCATTACCATGCAGGAGGCGTCCCGGGAGGCTGCCGTGAGCGGCCGGCCGGACAGCTGGGTCCTGGTGCTGAACTCGGGCAGTTCGTCCGTCAAGTTCGCGCTCGTGCTCCCGGCCAGCGGGGAGCGTCTCATGGCGGGGATGGGCGAGCGGCTCGGTACGGCCGGGGCCGTGCTGCGGATTCAGTGGTTTCCGGCGGCAGCCGGCGAAGAAGGGCTTCCCGGAGGCAATCACCAAGCGGTAGTGGCCCGGGTGCTCGAGCACGTGGCGGCAGCCTCGAATGGTGGCATTCGCCTGCTCGGGGCAGGTCACCGGGTGGTGCACGGCGGAGACCGGTTCAGCGCCTCGATCCGGGTAGACGATGCAGTTCTCGTCGCGTTGCGCTCGATCAGTCACCTGGCGCCGCTGCACAACCCGGCGAACCTCGCCGGTATCGATGCCATAAGCGTCTTCCGGCCAGATTTGCCGCAGGTCGCCGTATTCGACACCGCGTTTCATCAGACGATGCCGGCGCACGCATTCCGCTATGCGGTCCCCGAGGAGTGGTACACGCAGCATGGCGTGCGGCGTTACGGGTTCCACGGCACGAGTCACCGCTTCGTCAGCGAGCAGGCCGCCGTATTGCTCGGCCGGTCGCCCCGCGAGCTGCGGCTGGTCACCGCGCACCTCGGCAACGGGTGCAGCGCAGCCGCAGTGCGCGACGGCGTGTCGGTGGACACCACGATGGGGCTGACCCCGCTGGAGGGCCTGGTGATGGGGACCCGCTCCGGCGACGTCGACCCTGGGCTGATCGGCTACATGACCGGCCGGACCGGCATGACCGCGGACCAGCTCATCATGGCGCTCAACAACGACAGCGGGCTGGGCGGGCTCGCGGGCATGGGCAGCGACATGCGCACGGTCGAAGCCGCGGCCGCGGCCGGGAACGAGCGGGCCCAGCTCGCGGTCGAGGTTTTCGTCTACCGCCTGGCCAAAGCGATCGCAGGGCTCGTGGTCGGCTTGCAGCGGCTCGACGCGCTGGTTTTCACCGGCGGCATCGGCGAGAACAGCGCTGTGGTCCGTAGCATGGTGCTCAGCCGTCTGGGTTTCCTCGGCCTGACGGAGGACGTCCAGGCCAATGCCGACCACGGCCGGCACACCGGAGGGCGGATCAGCCTCGGTGGTCCGGTCCAGGCGCTCGTCGTCCCGACGGACGAGGAACTCCTGATCGCCCGCGACACCGCCCGCGTGATGGCCGGCAGCAGCCGTGCTCTCGCCAGTACCTAAGGATGACTCATGGTCCGGAGCCTGCTTGTTGTACCGACCGGTGCCGGTGTCGGCCTGGCCAGAGTCTGCCTCGGACTGGTGCGGGCCCTCGACCGGCAGGGCGTGAACGTCGCCTTCGTCAAGCCGGTGGCTCAGCCGCGGGCCGACGGCAGCCCGGACCGCTCGGCGGCACTCGTCGCGGCCATATCGTCGCTCTGTCCCCCGGATCCGCTGGCCACCGACGAGCTGGAGGAGCAGCTCGCGGAGCGCGGGATACGCGCCGCGCTGGAGAAAATCATCGCCATCCTGGAGCCCGTCCACACCCGCTCCGACGTTGTGATCGTCGAGGCCCTCACGCCGGGCCCGACCAGGCTGTACGCCGGCGAGATCAACGAGGCGCTGGCCCGGGCGCTGGACGCCGACGTCCTGCTGGCCACGACCTGGTTGCCAATGGGCCCGGGGAGCGACGAGGACCGCGCGCCCCGCACGACGGAGCCCGGGCCGGACCCGATCGCGGCTACCGCCGAGTACCTGGCGGAGGCACTCGCCATCACGGCCGCCGGGTACTGGTCCGGTGAGCAGGCGCGCGTGGTCGGCTGCGTGGTCAACTGCGTGCCTGAGGATCCTGCTGCGGTGGCCCTGCTGGGCGAGAGCCTGGAACGGCGCGGGCTGCGTCTCCTCGGGGCGGTACCGCATCGACGGGAGCTGACCTGGCTGCGAGTACGTGACCTCGTCCGCGAGCTGGACCCGGAGGTGCTCGACGAGGGCGATCAGTCCAGGCGGATCAAGGACGTGGCGGTGTTCGCCCAGGGCGTCCCTGGCGGCCTCCGCGTGCTCACCGAGGGCAAGCTCGTGGTGGTCCCTGGCGACCGCCACGATGTTGTCATGGCGGCCTGCCTCGCCGAGCGCAACGGAACGCATCTCGCGGCCGTGCTCCTCAGCGCCGGGATCGCGCCGGACCCGCGGGTCTGGGAATTGACCCGGACCACGTTCCCCACCGGCCTGCCCATTCTCGTTGTCGACGACGACAGCTACCAGACCGCGACGCGGGTGGGCGACCTCGACCCGGGACTGCCGGTCGACGACCTGGAACGAATCGAGCGCGTGACCGAAACCATCGCCGATGCGCTGGACGTGCCCTGGCTGGAGTCGCTGCCCGGCTCCACCCGGTCCCGCCGGCTCAGCCCCGCTGCCTTCCGGTACCGGCTGGTCGAGTCGGCTCGCGCGGCCGACGCGCGCATTGTCCTGCCCGAGGGCACCGAGCCCCGTATCGTGCGGGCCGCGGTCGCGTGCGCGGACCGTGGCATCGCGCGCAGCGTCCTGCTCGGGTCGCCAGCCGAGGTGGCCCGGGTGACCCGCAACCTGGGGCTGCGGCTGCCCGATGGCGTCACCGTTGTCGATCCGCAGGACCTCGTCGAGCGTTACGTCGCTCCGCTGGTCAAGCTGCGGAAGCACCGCGGCTGGACCGAGGGGATCGCACGCGAGCACCTCGGCGACTCGCTCGTGGTTGGCACCATGATGCTTCAGGAAGGCGACGTGGACGGCATGGTGGCGGGCGCCGTCCACACCACGGCGGCCACGGTCCGCCCGGCGCTGCGGATCCTGGGCACCGCGCCTGGCAGCCACCTGGTGTCGTCGGTATTTTTCATGTGCCTGCCCGACGAGGTCGTGGTTTACGGCGACTGCGCGATCAATCCCGAGCCAGACGCCGAGGAACTAGCCGATATCGCCATCCAGAGCGCGGCCTCGGCGCGGTCCTTCGGGATCGAGCCCAGGGTGGCGATGATCAGCTTCAGTACCGGTACCTCGGGCTCGGGCGGCGATGTCGAAAAGGTGGCGAAGGCGACCCGGATTGTACGGGATCGCGAACCGGACCTGGCCGTCGACGGCCCGCTGCAGTACGACGCTGCCGCCGTCGCTTCGGTAGGAAAAACCAAGCGGCCCGGCAGCCCGGTGGCCGGGCGGGCCACCGTCTTCGTGTTCCCCAACCTCGACACGGGCAACACGACGTACAAGGCCGTGCAGCGAAATGCTCAGGTAGTCAGCGTCGGCCCGATGCTGCAAGGACTCACCAAGCCGGTGAACGACCTCAGCCGCGGTGCCCTGGTGGACGACATCATCTACACGGTGGCACTTACCGCGGTCCAGTCGCGCTCATGAAGTACCTGCCCACCGCCGGGTCGCCGGGGCCTCGCTGACTACCCGGTGGCCGTCATCGGGCCGTTTACTCGGTAGCTGTCATCAGGCCGTCGAGCACGACCGTGAGCATCCGTCTCGTGGCAGTGGTGAAGTCGACGCGCAGGGGGGCGAATTGCGGCTCGGCCAGGACCGTCGCCATCACCGGAGCGGGGTGGGCCATCGGCCACGCCCCGGCCACGAACGCCCAGACAAGCCCGGCGAACTCGAAGCTCTCGGCATCGCCCAGCTCGGGGAGCTGCGATCTGACCAGCCCGGCCAGCCGGTTCAGCCGGGATAGCGCGGCCGCCTTGAACGCACGGGCCGTCTCCACTGGGACGTTGTGCTCCAGGACCGTCTGGCAGGCGACGAGCAGGTCGCAGAAGCGCGGATGCTTGCTCAGCGTCTCCGCGATGGCGGACGCCACGAGTTCGTGACGTGCGTGCGGCCGCCGGCGCGCGTCCGCACGGGGCAGTGCGGCCTCCACGGCCGACAGCCAGCTGTCCCAGTCCTCGGTGAGGACCGCGAGAAACACCGCCTCGCGGGTCGGGAAATAGCGGACGACGTTGGACTTGGCGAGCCCGACCTGCCGACTGAGCTCCCGCAGGCTCACCTCAGCGGGCGGCAGGCGGCCGAGCATGTCGCGTGCGGCGGCCAGGATCGTGGCCCGGCGCTGCTCCTGCTGCTCGGGTGATCGGGCCCGCTGGAACCCCGTGGTAGTCACGTCATGATTTTAACAGGCCAGTGGTCTTTTGTTCTGGGTCCGGCTCCGCTAGAGTCTTTATTAACAGACCAGTGGCCTTTAAAGGAGAGATCATGTCCGACGCCAAGGTTGCGCTCGTAACGGGCGCCTCATCCGGGATCGGCGAGGACACCGCCCGCCTGCTGCATGAGCAGGGCTTCACCGTCTACGCCGTCGCGCGGCGTCTCGAGCCGATGCAAAAGCTCGCCGAACTCAGCGTGCGGGTCTTCGGCATGGACGTCACCGACGACGAATCCGTCACGGCCGGCATCCAGAAGATCATCGCCGAGACCGGGCGGATCGACGTGCTGGTCAACAACGCCGGCTACGGCTCCTACGGCTCCATAGAGGACGTGCCGCTGGACGAAGCGCGGCGCCAGTTCGAGGTGAACGTCTTCGGCCTGGCCAGGCTCATCCAGCTGACCGTGCCGCACATGCGCGCGCAGGGCAGCGGCCGCATCATCAACGTCTCCTCCATCGGCGGGAAGATCTACGAGCCGCTCGGCGGCTGGTACCACGCGACAAAGTTCGCGGTCGAGGGGCTCAGCGACAGCCTGCGGATTGAGCTGCGCCCGTTCGGCATCGACGTTGTCCTCATCGAGCCCGCCGGCGTCCTGACCGAATGGAACGCCATTGCCCGCGAGAACATGGCCAAGACCTCCGCCGGCGGCGCCTACGCCGGCCAGGCCGCCTCGATGGCGCGGGTCCTCGAATCGATGGATACCCCCCGGCGGTCGTCCGAGCGGATCGTCGTGGCCCGGAAGATCGTGAAGGCCGCGACCGCTCCGCACCCGGGCGCCCGCTACCCCGTCGGCCGCGGCGCCGGGACCATCCTGGGCGCCCGCCGGCTGCTGCCCGACCGCGCCTTCGACGCGGTCATCAGCCGCGTATTCTGCTGAGCGGGTGCGCCGGGTGGCCGTGCAGCGTCACGAGGGCGCGCCGCAGCACTTCGAGGGCAACGGGCTCACCGTGCCCACGACTTAGCTGCCTAGTTTCCTGATCCACTCGGGGCGGAGCGTCAGGGCCGCGAGCCTTGCGCGATCCAGGCGGCCAGCAGCGACACGTTCTGGGCGGGCCACGCCCCATCACACGGCATGTGACCAGCGCGCACCTGATCCAGGATCGCGTCCTGGTGGGCCACGACGTCGGTGAAAGACCACAAGTCGAACGCCCTGAGCATGGAGGTCCGGTCTTTGTCCCGGAACAGCGGGCGGATGTCCTTCTCGAAGCCGAGCGGCTGGGCTGACTCGTCCTGGTGATCGGTCACGATCCCTCCCGGGTTTCTCGCTGGGCGGATAGCAGGCAGGCTGATGGGCTGAGCCGCTACGGTGCGGCGGGTGGTGCGCCACGACGAGGCTCAGGCTGTCCCATCACCCTAGCCACAGCGCGCCGTACGTCCCAGGGCCAGTTCTGCTGCCCACCGCTGCATGGCACGCCGCGGCCGGGCGCGCCGCTAGCTCAGGGCGAACTGCTGGGCTGCGGTGCCGTTGCAGGTATAAATCTGCAGCACCGCCTGCCAGCCGCCTCAGACCTCCAGCTCCGCGGCCAGGTCATCATCCACGACGAGGACCACCTTGCCCCGCGTGTGCCCCTCGCTGACCTTGCGCTGCGCGCTGGCCGCGTCCTTCCAGTAGTACCTGCCCGACACCTCGACCGAGAGCTTGCTGTCGTCGAACCAGAGAGCCATCCGGATGAGGCGGCTGCCGCGTGGCCTGCCATCGTATTGCCGCCAGGTGACCCGTTGCGCGTCCGGATAATCGGCGCGCACGGGAGTCGCGATGATCGCCCCGTCCCGCGCCGCGCGGGCCGCGCCGTCCAGAGTGGGCCCGGCGCAGGCCAGCACCTTGGCCGGGCCGCCGCTGATCACGTCGCGGACGCGTTGGGGCCAGTCGGGCCTGGTGTGGTCGATGACCTCGATCGCCCCCAGCTGGTGCACGAATTCATGGTGCTGCGGGCTCGCCGTCGCGACGACGAATGCACCGAGCGCCCGCGCGATCCGCACCGCGAAGTGCCCCAGGCCGCCCGCGCCGGCCGTGATGAGCACGCGGTCGCCGGCGGCGACGTTCAGCTCATCGGTCAGGCCCTGCTCGGCGGTCAGGGCGTCGACGGGCACGGCGGCCGCGTCGGTGATCGACAGGCCCTGGGGAATCGGCGCCAGCTGCTCGACCGGGCACGTCACGTACTGGGCGTAACACCCGGTCAGGCCCGGATAGCCGTAGACCGGCGTGCCGTCGTCAAAACTGGCGAATTCGCCGGTACCACCCTCCACCAGGCCGGCGAACTCCCCGCCCGGGGTATAAGGAAGCGAACCCGTGTACCCGCCCTCCCGCAGGGAGGTGTCCCACGGGCCGACTCCCGCAGCCATGACCCGGATAAGAAGCTCGTCCTCGCCCGGCGCCGGAGTGGCCACCTCATCCACCTTCATGACATCTGGACCGCCGAATTCGTGCACTCTGATCGCCTGCATGGCCGCTCCCGTCCCTGGCTGGCCCCGAAGGCCCGTTTCTTCTCCCTGTACCCGGGGACCGGAACGTCTCCCCGTGATTCAGCGTGCGCTCCGCGAGCCGCGGTCGCATCCGCAACATGGTCAGGTCTCCGGTAACGAGGCGGGTGGGGACCGGGGGCCTCCGCTTGCCGGCCTAAAGTTCACCTGGACAGGTCGCGGGACGAGAGGGCAGGACATGACTGAGGCGCTGGTGCTGGGCGGCGGGGGTGTCGCCGGGATCGCGTGGATCACCGGGTTGCTGACGGGGCTGGCCGATGCCGGCCAGGACGTCACCGGGGCGGACGTGATCGTGGGCACGTCCGCGGGTTCGACTGTCGCGGCGCAGCTGGGCAGCGGGCTGAGCCTGCAGGAGTTGTACGCCCGGCAAGTCCAACCCGCACTGCAGGCCGCCGAGATCATGGCCGACGTGAACATGGAAAGCTTCGGTGCGGAGATCGCCGCCCTGCTGGAGACCGCCAGCACGCCCCCGGAGATGCGGCGCACGGTGGGCACGTTCGCGCTCGGCACTGCAACCGTGCCTGAGCCCGAACGGCGTGCGGTGATCGAGTCGCGGCTGCCATCACATCAGTGGCCGACCCGGGCGCTGAAGATCGTCGCGGTCGATGCCGAGAGCGGGGAGCCACGGGTGTTCGACAACACGTCCGGCGTCAGCCTGGTCGACGCCGTGGCGGCGAGCTGCGCCGTGCCGGGCGTGTGGCCGCCGGTGACGATCGACGGGCGGCGGTACATCGACGGCGGCGTCCGCTCCATCGAGAACGCCGACTACGCCGCCGGCGCGTCCCGGGTACTGATGATCGTGCCGCTGGGCCGCGTCGAACTGTTCCCGACCGAGAAGCCGCTGGCCCAGACCATCGATGAGCTGCGGGCCGAAGGCGCCGAGGTTGCGGTCATCGAGCCGGACGAGGCCTCGCTGGCGGCGATCGGGGCGAACCCGCTGGACCCGTCCACGCGTACGCCTGCCGCCGAGGCAGGGCGCGCGCAGGGACGAGCACTGCGGATCGACTGGAGCACGGCCTGAGTCCTGAGCGGGCGAAGGGACAACGGGCCCCGGCCGTTAGCGCCTCGTAGATTCCAACGAGTTCCTCGAATTCACCTGTGGTATCCGCCACGATGCTCGCCCGCTCCGCGCTCTGCTAAAACTCGAGCTGTGTCCAGTGGTCCACGATCTCGCGGGGCCCGAAGACGTCCAGGCGGTCCGCCGCACCCCGGTTGTTCAGCCATAGAAGCAGGTCAGAGCGGGTGCCGCGGACGGCAGTATCGGCCTTGAGGTGCCCGGGCACGGCCGGGGCAGGCGCGTCCAGATCGGTCCACCACTCGGTGGGCCCGTCGGTGGCGTGCAAATGAAGCGTGCCGCCCAACGCGCCGGCCGGCGCCCCGGACAGTAGCCCCGGCAGGAACTCGGTCATGAATTCCGCCACGCCTGCGGCGGCGACATCCCCGTCGACGGGGCGCGGGGCCGGTCCGCCGCCGGCGGAAGCGGCGTCTTCGGCGTCCCACCGATGGACGGCGACCTCGACGGCGAGCCGCCGCTTCCACCAGGCCACGCGATGGTCGCCCGTACCGGAGAAGGTCCAGGTCGCCGACTCCGGGTCGGCGGAGCCGAGGACATCAAGGGCCTCGTCCAGGCGGGCGAGATACCAGGCCGGCAGTTCACCGGGGTCGGCCGGGGGCGGAGGGAGCGTGGGCCGGCTGACGCGCTGCCGGGACGTGACGATCGCCGCCATCCACGCGAGGATGCCGCCCATGTGGCGGACCAGCTCGGCGGTATCCCATTTGGGGCAGTGCGGCACCGCCCGGTTCCAGTCTGGCTGGGCCGCGGCCAGGAGCGATCGGGCGTCCTGGTCGGCCGAATGCAGGAGTGCCTCTTCCATGGGTCTGAGTCTGGCACTTCAGCTGCTTGAGGCACAGGAGGCTTCCGGCGGGACAGCGGCAGCGGGGGCGCCCCGCGGGGCCCCCGCCAGCACGTGCACAAACGGCGACCGGAGGGATCAGCCGCCCTCGATCACCGGCGGCACGCAGCCGGACGGCAGGCCCCAGACGTTCTCATCCTCGGACCCCCACGCGCGCCGCATTCGCTCTTTCTCCGGCTGGCCCGTGCCGCCGCCGGCCATCGGCATCCCGCTGAGCATCCCTCGCCCTGATGAGTCACCGGATCCGGGGACAGCCGTACCGTCCGGGGTCACCACGAGGGAGCCAGTCGCCCCGGCACCGGGGACAGCACCGGGGACGGCGCTTGGCGCCACGAGGCCGGGCCCTTCCGGCACCAGGGTCGCTCCGCCAGTCAGGCCGCCGTCCAGGCCAGGGACCTGCGGCACGCCCGCTGCCCCGGCCTCACCCTGGACGCCGGGCAGCAACCCGGCCGGCGCCGGGGTCCCGGCCGCACCATCGCCGGACCGGCCCTGGTTGCTCCCGTCGCCGACATTGCCGCCGCCATTGGCGACGGCGCCGGCTCCGGGACCGGGCAGTCCCGGCACCATCGGCACCGGCGGCAGCGAAGAGGCTCCGCCGGCGTTGAGGCTTCCGGCCCCGGGCGTCCCCGATGCCGAAGCGGCCGCGGGCGGGGACGCCGGCGCCACACCGGGCGTGCTGCCCGGGACCGGGACGGCGCTCTGCAGGCTGTTCACGGGCGGGGCCGGGCTCGCGATCCGGCTGGCGCCCGATACCGGGGCGCCTGCACCGCCACCGGACAGCGCGGACCCGTCCGCACCCGGCGCGGGCCCGGTAGCGGCGGCGGGCAGCGCGGAGCCACCGCCGCCCGCATCGGAAGGGGACCCGGCGACCGCATCCGCCGCTGAGCCGCCGCCACCCGCAGCCGGCGTAGATCCGGCGCCACCCGCACCGGCCGCGGACCCGGTACGGCCCGTGCCCAGCGTGGCGCCGGCGCCACCGGCACCGCCCAGCACCAGGCCGCCGCTCCCGGCGGCAGTCCGGCTGGTCACCGGACCGACCGGCCCGGACCGGCCGGTGACGGGGCCGTTTGCGGTGCCGGTGGCCGGGCCGCCTGCGCTGGCGGCGCCCGCAGCGGCTTCATCCGTGCCGTTCGTGCCCGGGCCACCCCGGGTAGCTGAGGCCAGGACGGCCGGACCGCCGATCTCACCGGGCAGGGAGGAGTTGGCCGTCACCAGGTAGCCACTCAGGGCACTGAGGTACTTCTGCGCCTGGGCCTGCGCCGCGGCGCCGGCGCCGGTGAGCAGAGCGTCCAGGCCGGCGGCCGCGGCGCCGCCCGCAGTCCCGGCCATCGCGCCACCTGCGCCGGCGATGACGCCGCCGATGACGCCGCCTGCGGCCGCACCGGTCGCCAGCGCGGACCCGGTACCTGGGGTCTGGAGCCGCTGGAAAGCAGGCAGCACGTCGGTCCCCAGCCAGGTCAGCGCCGAGCCGGTCTGGGCCGCCTGAGCGGCCAGCACCGAGGTCTGGTCGTAAAGTTGCTGAAGCCTGGCCATCGCGGCCTGCGCCGCCGTTCCGGTCCAGCTCTGGGCCAGCGTCTGCGCGTATCCAGTCAGGTGGCCGGCCATGGTGTCAGCGGTCCGGCCGAGGGCGGTGTGCGCCGTCCCGGCCTCGGCCACCGCCCCGGAATCCAGGCGGTGCAGGATGCTCATGATCTGGGCCGCGGTCATCCCGGCCGCATCGAACGGCTGCACATCGTTCGACTTGACCGGGTACGGCCCGGCGGCCGGGGCGGCTCCGGCCAGGCGGCCGGACGACGTGGCCGCCGTGCCGCCGGCGAACGCGTTTCCCGCCGCAGCCGACGATGCCGCCGGCGAACCGTCCAGGACCGCGGCCACGCCGTGCACCGCCTGCGTGCTGTCCGACTCGGCCGCATCGTAGGTCGCCGCCGAATCGGATAGGTTGCCCGCGAAGGCCTGGTGACCGTCTCCCACCTGCTCGCTGGCGCTGAGGCAGCCGATATGGGCGTTGATCGCGTTGCCACTGAACGCGTCGCCGGTCGGCCACCCTTGCAGGGAGCCGACGCCGGCGCCGGCCGCCCGCACGCGGCTCACCGCGGAGTCGAGCGTCGCGAGCTCGGACCGCATTCTGCCCGCCACGCTGCGCAGTACGTCGCGGGCGACGGTGATCCGGCCGCCGCCACCCGGCTGCGGCGCGGTCCACGGCGGGGCCGCGGACACCGTCTCCGGCTGACCCGAAATTCGCGGGACCGGCCCTGCGGCCCCGGCCGGATCACCCGCCGCCGCGACCCGGTCCCCCACCGCGGTGAAGTTGCCGGTCACCCCATCACCCAAGCCGGCCAGGACGTTCTCCAGGCCCGGGACTGCACCACCGTTCACGATCTACCTCCCCTGCTGGCCCCGCGGCACGGCCGGCCACGCCCGCGGCCGGTCCCCGCCCCGCTGGCGATCATGCGATCAGCCGCTCCAGAGTGCGGTGTTACGCGACTCGGCGTTCATGTAGTTGGAGTTGGCGGTGCCGATCACGGCACCCAACTGGCTCAGGACCTGCGCCATGTTCGCCATTGCCGCGTTCCACTGGGCCTGGGCCTGGTAGTAGGCCTGCTGCGCCGAGCCGTCCCAGCGCGACAGGGAGGACCGCAGCTGAGACTCCAGCGACGACACCTCGGACTGCAGCGACGAGTAGGTCCGCTGGAAGTCGGCCTCCCCCTGCTCGAGGGTGCCGAACACCGCCATCGTGTATTCGCTCATCTGCTTGCCCTTTATCCGTTCAGCAGGCCAGCGACCCGGGTCACCTGGCTGGTGTTGGTCTCTTCCGTGGTCTGGTAGGTGCCGTGCGTGGAGACGAGCTTTTCCTGGATCGACTGCAGCGCATTGAGCACCTTCGCGAAGTCGGCGGTGAACGCCTCGTAGGTGTTGGAAAACGCGGTCGCGGCCTGTCCCTGCCAGCCGCCCTGCAGCTGGCTCGCGTAGCCGTTCATGCTCGACTGCAAGCCCTGGATAACCGAGACCGCCTGCTCGACCTGATTGGACGCCGTGGCCATGGCTGCCCGGTCAACGGCAGATTCGCCCGCTGCCATCTGAGCCACCTCACTTCCCCGCCGGCCCATTCCGTATCCCGTTTATCGGCAGCCGAAATTAGCCGTACATACTGCGCCAGATCGGCCTCCTGCGAGGCGGCCAGCTCATGTTCCCCGCTTACTGAAAGGGAACGGAGCCACCCGGGCACCGGTTCATTCCGGGAAAAAAATTTCCCTCGCCGGACAATGGGAGTCCCACGGCCAGGCCCGTTTAGGATCTTCATGAATTTCCCGGTGAACCGCGCCAATTCCGCGGCCGTGATCCCGGTATGAACGGGACGTGACGAAAGGTAGCGCGATGGCGGACGGGTTCTCGGTCGACCGGACCGCGCTGAACGAGACGGCGCAGGGGATCAACAGCACCATCGGGGCCCTCAAGGGCGTCGGCATCGACGAGACCGCCGAGGTGGGACGCGGCTTCTCCGGGCTCACCCTGTCGGGCCTGCAGGCCGGTGACGCCGGGCTGGCAGAAGCGTTCGGGAACTTCTGCGATCGCTGGTCCTGGGGCGTGCGGACGCTGGTCCAGGACGGCAACCAGTTCGCCGTGCGGCTGGGCATCTCGGCGGGCGTCTACGCCGACACCGAGAACTACCTGGTCGGCGTGGCCAAGAACGTCACGGTCGCGCTGGCCGGCGACGCGCAGATGACCGATCAGCAGGCGGCTCAGGCGTCGTGGTCACAAGACGCAGCCCAGGTCACCGGGGCGCAGACGCCCGGGGGCGGCACCAGCTGGTCGCAGGCCGGCAGCGAGGCAGCACAGCAGTGGAAGGCCGTGGGACGCACTGCGGCCGACGGGCCGGACGGCATTGTCCGCACGGCAGCCGGCCTGACCGGGAACATGGCGCAGCTCAACCAGGAAGAAAATCAGCTTTTCGGGCCGCCGCCGTCGGGCAGCCCCTCCGGTGGGGCGGGGTGAGCCGCGGTGGGGAATCCGTTCGGGTCGTTGTGGAACGACGCCAAGCAGGCCGTGGGCGCGGGCATCAGCGACGGTGCGCATGCGCTCGGCGACGGCCTGAACGCGGTCGGGCTGCGCGGCGCCGCGCAGGCCGTTGACACGCTCGGCGACAAGGCCGGCTACGACCTGGGCGCCGACGTGCCGGAACTGCAGCTCGGTCAGACCTCTGACCCGGCCGAGCTCGTGCATGGCGACCCGGCGGCGATCCGGTCGTCGGCCAGCCAGCTGCGTACGTTCTCGTCCGCCTTCGGGGAGACGGCCAACGGCCTACGGGGGCTGGACACCGCGCACTGGACCGGCTCGGCGGCCGACGCGTTCCGGGCGAAGTTCGCGCCGCAGCCGGCCAAGTGGCAGGATGCGTCGTCGGCGAACGGAACCACGTCCGGGGCGCTGGAGTCGTACGCGGGGGCGGTGGAGGCGGCCCAGAACGGGGCCCGGCAGGCCATCGACCTCTACGCGCAAGGCGAGCAGGCCACCGCGGCGGCCCAGGCCGCCTACAACCAGCAGGTCGCCGCCTACAACAGTGCGGCGCAGGCCTACAACGCGCAGCTCGCTGGCGGGCAGAACCCGGGTACGCCGCCAACTGAGCCGGGCCCGTTCACCGACCCAGGCGAGGCGATGCGGCAGCAGGCCCAGCAGATCCTCAGCGAGGCCCGGTCGTCCCGGGACACCGCGGCAGCGTCCGCCGCCGCGGCGATCAGGCCGGCCACTGACCTGGCCCCGGCCGAACCATCTTTCCTGTCCCAGCTGGGCGACGACCTCTCGGACACGCTGCAGGTGAGCAGCCTGGCGTCGGTCTCCTTTACCGGCGGAGTGGTGGACGGGGCCGCCGGCTTCGTCAAGTTCGCCCGGTCTGTCGACCCCCAGGATCCCTGGAACATCGAGCACCCGGCCGAATACGCCGCGGGGCTGTCCGGTACCGCCGCGGGGCTGGCCAGCGACGCGATCAACCCGGAGGGCCTGGTGAAGGGCCTGGTGGGCACGGGGTGGGGCAGCGACCCGTTCCAGGCGGCCGGCCGGCTCGTGCCCAACATCGCGCTGGCCGTCGGCACCGACGGGGCCGGCACGGCCGCGGACGCGGGCAGCGTCGCCGAGAGTGCTGCGGTGGCGTCCGGGGAGAGCGCCGTGGCGGACGCGGGCAGCGCAGCCGGCCGTGCGGCGACGGGATCCGGGGAGGACGCCGCCGCCCGCGCGCTGGCTCAGGCCACTGGGGATCCGGGCCTGGCGGCGGTGCCGAAGGACGACGTTCCGACCGTGAACGACCCGATCGACGTCGTTACGGGCGACGTGATTCTGGCCCAGACCGACGTCGCGCTGCCAGGGATGCTGCCGCTGGTGGTCGAACGGATGCACCGGTCCTCCTGGCGGGCGGGGCGCTGGTTCGGCCGATCCTGGGTGTCGACCTTCGACCAGCGCCTGCAGGTCGACGGCCGCCGGGTGATCGGCGCGTTCGCCGACGGGCGGGTACTGGTCTGGCCCCGGCCGGAGGACAGCGGCCCGGCCGGCGATGAGGCGGGCGGCCCACCGGGCGGCCCGGCGCTGCCAGTGGCGGGGGCACCGTGGCCGCTGCGCCGTCAGCCGGACGGAGGCTGGACGGTGAGCGACCCGCGGCGCGGTCTGACCTGGCGGTTCGGCCGTCACTCGGGCTACTTCTGCTCCTCCGAGGGGCACGGTGAGCTGCCGCTGGTGGCGGTGCACGACCGGGCCGGGCACGAGATCACGTTCGGCTACGACGAGACTGGGGCGCCAGCCTGGATCCGTCACTCGGGCGGCTATCACGTCCGGGTGACGGTAGCCGCCGGCCGGGTGACCGGCCTGGCCGCCGGGAAGGCCGACGGCGCGCAGCTCCTGCGGTACAGCTACGACGAGGACGGCAACCTGGCCGGCGTGATCAACTCCTCCCGCCAGCCGCTGCTGTTCCGCTACGACGAGGCGAGCCGGCTGACCGGGTGGCGTGACCGCAACAGCTATGGCTACGGCTATAACTACGACGATCAGGGCCGCTGCGTACGCGGCGACGGCCCGGGCGGTGTCCTGTCCGGCACCATGCACTACGACCCGCAGGCACAGGTCACCACGTCCACCGACGCGGCGGGAGCGGTCACCACCTACCAGCTGCGCGGAGCCTACGTAGTGACGATGACCGATCCGCTGGGCCACGTGTCCCGGTGGGAACACGACGAGCGCGGTCAGCTCACCGAGCGCACCGACCCGCTGGGACGCGTCACCCGGTATACCTTTGACGCCCGCGGCAACCTGACCACGATCGCCCGTCCGGACGGCAGCCAAGCGCAAGCGGAGTACGACGAGCGGGATCTGCCGGTCAGGCTCGCCGAACCCGGCGGGCACGTCTGGCTGCAGGAGTATGACGCACGCGGTAACCGGACGCAGGTAACCGCTCCGGACGGCGCCGTCACGCGCTTCTGCTACGACGACCACGGGCACCTGGCCAGCATCACCGACCCGGCCGGCGCCGTCACCCTGGTGGCGTGCGACGCCGTCGGCCTGCCCGTGCGGGTGACCGGCGCGAACGGTGCCGTCACCAGCCTCGAGCGCGATCCGCTGGGCCGGGTCACCCGGATCACCAGGCCCGGCGGCGGGATCATCGAGCTGACCTGGACGCCGGAGGGGCAGCCGGCGTCCCGATCGCTGCCCGACGGCACCGCGGAGTTCTGGGATTACGACGCGGAAGGAAACCTGACCCGCCACCTCAGCCCGGCCGGCGCCCTGACCCGCTATGAGTACGGGCCCTTCGACCAGCTTGTGGCCAGGACCACGGCGGACGGCTCCCGCTTCCAGATCGGCTACGATCACGCGCTGCGGATGACCAGCGTGCGCCGCGCCGGCCTCACCTGGAGCTACGACTACGACCTGGCGGGCCGGCTGGTCGCCGAGACGGACTTCAACGGTGCCACGACCAGCTACGAGCACGACGCGGGCGGGCAGCTCATCGGCCAGGTCAACGCCTGCGGCCAGCGCATCGCCTTCTGTCATGATCAGCTCGGGAATGTGGCCGAACGGACCAGTGGCCGGGCGACCACGACGTTCGGCTACGACTTGGCCGGGCGCCTGGTCTACGCCCGCAATCCCGGGGCCGAGCTCTGGCTCGAGCGCGACCCTCTCGGCCGGATCATCGCGGAGACCTGCAACGGCCGCACGGTGACCTCTGAGTACGACGCGGCTGGGCGGCGGCGCCGCCGGGTGACGCCGTTCGGCGGGGTCACTGACTGGGACTACGACCAGGCTGGGCAGCTGATGGCGGTGACCGCGGGCGGGCATCAGATCCAGTTCGATTACGACGAAGCGGGGCAGGAGATCCGCCGGGAGCTGCCCGGCGGCCTGGTGCTGGCCCAGGACTGGGACCAGCGGGGCCGGCTCACCGCCCAGAGCCTGACCGCCTGGGGTCAGGAGCAGGCGGCCCTGCCGGAGGGGCCGATGGCTGTCGGGCCGGCGGCGGCCGGGGGCCCCATGGCCGGGGGGCCCATGGCCAGGGGGCCCATGACCAGGGGGCCCATGACCGGAGGGCAGCCGGTCACCGGGGGGCGGGTGCTCCAGCGCCGCGCCTACGCCTACAACGGCGACGGTCTGGTCACCGGCATCGACGACCTGCTGGCCGGGGCCCGCAGAATCGGTCTCGACCGCAGCGGCCGGGTTACCGCGGTGATCGGCCCGGATTGGGCCGAGCGGTACACCTACGACCCGGCCGGGAACCTGTCCGCGGCCAGCTGGCCCGCTCCGCTCGGCGCCGAGCTGGCCCAGCCAGGACTACGGGGAGCATTCTCAGTCGTATGCACTGAAAATGCTCCCGGTAGTCCCGCTGGGCTGGGCCGCGGTGCGCAGGGCCCACGGCAGGTCACCGGGACGCTGATCACCCGGGCCGGGAACGTCCGTTACCGCCACGACCGCCAGGGCCGGGTCGTCCAGCGGCAGGTGACCCGGATCTCCCGGGAGCCAGCCGTCTGGCAGTACGAGTGGGACGCGGGCAGCAGGCTGACCGCCGTCACCACCCCGGATCACATCACTTGGCGCTACCGCTACGACCCGTTCGGGCGCCGCATCGCCAAGCAGCGGCTCACTGGAGACGGCAGTATCGCCGAGCAGACCGACTTCATCTGGGACGGCCCGGTGCTGGCCGAGCAGGCCACGCCGGCCGCCCAGCCCGGCCAGTACGAGGTCGTGACCTGGGACTACCGCCCCGGCAGCTTTACCGCGCTGACCCAGGCCGAGCACACGTCCGCCGGCGAGCCGGGCGATCTGGGTGAAGCATCACAGGAGCAGATCGACCAGCGGTTCTACGCGATCGTCGCCGACCTCGTCGGTACCCCGGCCGAACTGGTCGCTCCCGACGGGACACTGGCCGGGCGGCAGCAGCACACCCTCTGGGGCACCACGATCTGGCGCCCCGACGGAGCCCAGACCCCGCTGCGGTTCCCCGGCCAGTACGCCGACCCGGAAACCGGCCTGCACTACAACCAGCACCGTTACTACGATCCGGTAGCGGGAAGCTACCTGACGCCCGACCCTCTCGGCCTAGCCGCAGCGCCCAACCCGCACGCCTACGTCCCCAACCCCCAGGTACTTGCCGACCCGCTGGGGCTCTCGCCCTACGCCGACCAGCCCGCTCTACCCGCCGGGTCCCCGGGCAATGTCGTACCCAATGAGCTTGACCCACATGAGGTTGCCCAGGCGCAAAGCATCGTGGACTTTCAGGGTGGAACGTTCGTCGGTAATACCGTCAAGAGCGCACCCGGTATCGACGGCTATCTGAGCGGGGAACCAGTGAGCCTGAAAACCTATTCGGGGTCTTCTCCCGGCGGCGTTCTCAGGTGGGCGACAGAAGCTCAGAAAAGCGCGGCCAATGCAGGGTATTCCGGTGTCACTCTGTATATCGACGCACCTAGAGTAGCTACCTCTAGGTTGCTCGACTTTATTCCGAACGGCCGACTCGGGACTATGACCAGGCAGGGCATCGTCAAGTCGATATACGTGCATACCGCAGGTGGATGGGTGGTCATTCCATGATGAGCCATGGCTGTTGAAGTAGGCGTTGTCTGCCCCGAGCCGCCAGACCCGGAGCAAGTTGCCCGCCTGGTTGGGCCACTCCTCAGCATGATTCTGCGGTCCGGGCTCGTGCACGCCCTCTGCGATGAGCGTAAGGATGCCTGGGTTATTCACTGGGACAGTGTCTCTGCCGTGGTGGTTCAGCTGCCGCCCGGCGACCATGAGTTCGCTGACAGCTGGTTCCTTAGCGTGGCGCCAGGTGAGCGTGCCATCGATCTCTCGTTTCTCCTGGCTGTGGTAACAGCAGCCGCAGCGGCAATCGCTGTAGATGGCCGGGTCCTGGATGAATCATCGCTGATCGGCGGCGGAACTATCGGCGGCGGTGAGTTGCTGGTGCGGGCAACTGGCGGGCCGGAGCGGTCCGTCGCTGACGCCTTGACCGCACTTGGCAGCCACGTCTGGAACGAATAGACCTCAGGACGCTTCCCACCGTCTGCCGCTGTCACCACCAGCGAGAAGGCTGCCTTCCCACCAGAGTTGTCGAGGCGTGAGCTTAGCCCACTGACATCGTGGCCGCGCTGGGGTTGAGGGCGGGGCCGGAGGGGAGGAGGTCTAGGAGGGCGGCGGGCAGGACGGTGGCCTGGGTCTGCAGGTTGTAACCGAGGACCGCGGCGACGCTCTGCGACGAGAGGGCGTAGCGGGTGGCGCCGGTCACCAGGAAGTACGAAGTGACTCCGGAGACGGTGTTACCTGGCGCGGCGCCGGCCAGGGCGCCTTGCGCGGGCGGCAGCCACACCTGGCTCACCGAGAGCGCCGAGGTGGCTCCCGTTGGGGTGGCCCCGGCCGGGACGGTGCCACCGGTGATGATCTGCCTCCGCAGGCCAGGCCCGTAGCTGACGCACAGCACCAAGGTGACTGGGGCCAGCGCCGGCACGGTAGCCGGCAGGCCGTCGCCCGGGACAGCGGTGCCGGACAGGTCGCCGGTCGCCATCGAAGGGGAGATCGGGCGCTGGGCCGGCGCGCCCGGTTCCCGCTCCAGCAACTGGGCCTGGGTCGCGGAGATCTGCGCCAGCCTCCCGCTGGCCAGCAGCACGTAGTACTGGGCCGCCGCGCCGCCGCCGGCGGCCTGGCCATACACCTGGCCGGCCGGGGCAGGGGTGCCGCCCGGGCCGGCCACCGTGGTGCCCTGGCCCTGGATCTGGGGGGCGGCGAAGTCCGGGCCCTGCGGCAGCGCGTCGAGCCAGGCCAGCGGGACCGTCTGCACCTGCGTCGCAGGGAACAGCGTCTGCGCGACCTGCGGCTGGATGAGCAGCCGCTGGCCGTTCCACAGCACCCAGTCACCGCCCTGGCTCGTGCTGACCAGGGCTGCGGATGCCCCGCCGAGCGCGGTGCCACCCACGGAGCGGCCGCCGACCAGCGTGGTGGCCCCCGAAGCCGCGCACACCGACCAGGGGCCTGCCACCAGGTCGCTGGCAGCCGGGAGATCCTGCGGCAGTCCCGCGACGCCGATCGTCGGCCCGATTTCGTAGTGCGACAGCGACGACTGGCTGACAGTTACCCGGTGCACCTGGGCCGAGTCCAGGGCCAGCAGAGCGGACGCTTCGTTGAGCGCCGGGCACAGCTTCCCGCTGTCGCAGGGGACGTACGCGGTGGCACTGGCGGAGTCGATCACCAGCGTGCCCGCCCGGGTCAGCCCGGTCGCGCTGCCCGGGGCGATGAGGCCGAGCACGCCGAATACACCGACGGCGATCGCCCCGACCAGCAGGCTGGAGATGGTGCCGAGGTTAAGGCGGCGCAGCGGCTGGTTCGGCGAGTCCGGCTCCCCGCAGATCAGGGCCAGCGCCGACCGCTGGGTCATTAGGCGATGCGCCTGCAGCAGGTCCTTGCGGTTCTGCACGGTCTCACTTCCCTAGCCCGTGCAGGTAACCGAATATCCCGGCCACGCCGAGGGCCAGCGGGACCAGGCTGATGATCAGGACCGTGTCGCAGATGTCCGCCGCGCGGCCCCAGAACGGCGACGGCCGGTGCGCCGGCAGCCAGACGCCGGCGCCTACCACGACCACGGTGGCCGCGACGAGCGCCAGCAGGTCCGGGGCAGCGGAATGCATCGAGAGGCCGGCCAGTGCCACCGCCAGCCAGGCAAGAATGCCGTATCCGGGAAGCATCAGCCACAGCCGGTGGGCCCGCCCCCGGAACACCCGGGACCGCAGCAGCAGGACGCAGGCCAGCACGGCACACAGCACGGGGGCCAGCCCGGTGCGGCCCAGCGCCAGCACGATCCCCGCGCCGACGCCCAGCAGCCCGAGGCCGGATACCGCGCCGGCCGCGAACCGGTCCGCGGCCAGCGCCCGGCTCCGCACGTCCGCGCTCGTACCGGCCAGGAACGCGTCATCGTGCAGGTCATCCGGGCTGGCCGGGACGGCCGGCAGCGGGAGCCGGGCCAGCCGGAACGAAACAGCCGGGATGAGCGGCGTCAGCGCCAGGGCCGGGGTGACCACCAGCCCGGCGGCACCGGCGGGAGCCAGCCCGGGCCATAGGCAGGCCAGCGCGGCGCCGGCGGTACCGAATGCGGCGGCGACCGCGGCGCCCAAGAACACCGCCGTGCCGTGGGCGATCGCCGTGGCGGCGATCAGCGCGGCGGTCAGCACGAGGGCGAAGCCGGCCAGCATGGCCAGCGCGCTGAGGTGGGTGAGCGGCATCGTCCGCAGCGGTGCGAGGACCCCTGCGGCAAACGCGTAGGGCAGCGCCGCGTAGCCGAGGACCGCTCCGGCGCCCGCGTCACCGGCGGCCCGGGACAGCGCGGCGCCGGCCGCGAGCAGCAGCACCGCCAGCAGCCCGGCGGCCAGCGCGGTCATCGGCCACGGTGGACCGGACCGGAACAGGACCACCAGCCCGGCCGCCAGGGCGGCCGCCCCCGCGCCGAGCGCCACCCGGCGCCCGTCGCGGGCCGTGTCCCACTGGCCGGGACCGTCGTGCACCCCGGCGATCTCGTCGGCAATGTCGTCGGAAGCGGCGGCCGGCAGCGCGGACGGCCAGGGCCGCAGGTACAGCAGCTCACCGTCGGCCACCCCCGCCTCAGCCGGCGTGGCCGGTGGCTCGAACGGCGGCTCGCCCAGCCGCTGCAGCGACCAGCCTTCTGGCGCCCCGTCCATCGCCGCCTCGTCCAGCCCGGCGAAGCGCGCGATCCCCGGGAACAGCTGAGCGAACGGCACGTCCCCGGGAAGGGCCAGGTCAACCCCCTTGCGCGGGCCGACCACGGTAACCCGGCAGATGTCCGTGGCCGCGTCTGGGCTCATGATGTCTCCCCGCCTCTTCTGCAGATTTGAACGGAACCGGCCCCGCAGACGGTTCATTAGGAGATGAGGGGAAGGGCCAGCATGCCGAAGACCGTCGCGGCGAACGACACGCGCGCCGCCGCTCCGCAGGTCCCGCAGGGCGAGATCCGGCTGGAGTCTCCGCCTGAGCTGCCGGAGGTGACCTCGGACGGCCTCGCCCAGGCCCTCATGTACCTGCCGATGGGGGCGATGGCGATCGGCATGGTCGCCGTCATCGCCGGCGGTGGCTCCAGCCCTGTCCTGTACATCGGCAGCGGCGCTATGGCCGTGGGCATGGCCGGGATGATGTTCGGCCAGATGATCCGGGGCCGGGGCGACCGGAAGGTGAAGCTCAACGGGCAGCGGCGGGACTACCTGCGTTACCTGGGCCAGATCCGGCGCAAGGCCCGCCTGGCGGCCGGGGAGCAACGGCGGGCCATGGAGTACAGCGGGCCCGCACCGCGATCGCTGTCATCGCTGGTCGCGGCGGGCAGTGACCGGATCTGGCAGCGGTCCCCCGCCGACGCCGGCTTCGGCTGCGTCCGGTTCGCCACCGGCACACAGGCCGCGAGCGTCCGGCTGGTCCCGCCGGACACCAAGCCGGTGGAGGACCTGGACCCGCTGTGCGCCGGGGCGCTGCGCCGCTTCATCCGGGCCCAGGGCCAGGTGCCCGGGCTGCCGGTGGAGGTGTCCCTCAGGTCGGTCACCAGGATCGTGCCCACCGGCGAACCGGGCGCCGTCCGGGCCCTGGTGCGGTCACTGGTCGCCCAGGCCGCGGTGATGCACTCCCCCGCCGACCTCCGTATCAGCGTGTGCGCATCGGCAGAACGGATCCACTACTGGGAGTGGATCAAGTGGCTGCCGCACAACATGCACCCTACCGAGCAGGACGCGGCCGGGCCGGTGCGGCTGATGGCCCCCTCGCTCGGCGCCCTGGAGCCCATGCTGGAGCTGCACGACCGGCCCCGGTTCACGCCCGGCAGCGCCCGTACGGCGCCCGGCTCGGTGCCGCTGCACCTCGTGCTGGCCGACGGCGCGGCCCGGGAGACCGGCACCGGCCTGGAGGACATAGCGGGCGTGGTCGTCATCGATCTCACAGCGGCGGCCGGGGCGGGCCCGGGGGCGGCGGGCCCGGCCACGCTTCGGCTCAGGGTGACCCCCGGCGAGGTGTACCAGCTCCCCAGGGCCGGGACCACCGAGGCACTCATCGGCGTCCCTGACGCGCTAACGCTCACCGAGGCCGAAGCGCTGGCCCGGCAGCTCGCCCCGCTGCGGCCCGCGGCGCCGGGGGGCCTGGCCGAAGATGCGCTCGCGCTCAACACCACGCTCACCGCGCTGCTCGGCATCGACGGCCTGCGCACGCTGGACGTGGCCGCCCTGCGGCAGGCCCGGGCGCCGCGGGACCGGCTGCGGGTGCCGATCGGCAACGGCGCCGACGGCCGCCCGGTGGAACTCGACATCAAGGAGTCGGCGCAAGGCGGCATGGGCCCACATGGCCTGGTCGTCGGCGCGACCGGATCCGGCAAGTCCGAACTGCTACGGACGCTCGTGCTCGGGCTGGCGATCACCCACTCCGCCGAAGACCTCAACTTCGTCCTGGTCGACTTCAAGGGCGGCGCCACGTTCCTCGGCCTGGACCGGCTGCCGCACGTGTCCGCGGTGATCACCAACCTGGCCGACGAGCTGCCGCTGGTGGACCGGATGCGCGACGCGCTGCAGGGCGAGATCGTCCGCCGCCAGGAGCTGCTGCGCGCGGCCGGCAACTGCGCCTCGCTCCGCGATTACACCAAGGCCCAGGCGGAGGGGGCCCGGGCGGAAGGGGCGGCACTGCCGCCGGTGCCGAGCCTGTTCGTCGTGCTCGACGAGTTCTCGGAGCTGCTGGCAGCCAAGCCGGAGTTCATCGACCTGTTCGTCACGATCGGGCGGGTCGGCCGCTCGCTCGGTGTGCACCTGCTGCTCGCCTCGCAGCGGCTGGAGGAGGGGCGCCTGCGGGGGCTGGACACCCAGCTGTCCTACCGGATCGGCCTGCGCACGTTCTCCGCGCAGGAGTCGCGGACCGTGCTTGGGGTCCCGGATGCCTACGAGCTGCCCGCCCAGCCGGGCAACGCCTACCTGAAGGACGGCACCAGCGAGCTGACCCGGTTCAAGGCGGCCTACGTATCAGGCTCGCTGACCGGGGCGGGCGCCGGGCAGCCGGCGGCGCCCCGGCTGCGGCCCGCGATCGCCCGTTTCGGCCCCGCCTACGTCGAGCCGCGGTTCATCGGGATCCCCGCTGAAGCCCGGGAGCGCCAGGCCGGAAAGCCCGGCCGCCCGGGCCAGGAGCCCGGCGTGACCCTGCTGGACGCCGTCGTGGAGCTGTTGTCCGGGCCGGGGTCAGAGGGCCCGTCGGCGCACCAGATCTGGCTGCCGCCGCTCGGCGCTCCGCCCACCCTCGGCCAGCTGCTGCCTGAGCTGGATGAGCGGCAGATGCTGCTGGCGCTGCTCGGGATCGTGGACCGGCCCTTCGAGCAGCGCCGGGACCCGCTCCGGGCCGACCTGTCCGGCAGCGCCGGCCACGTGGCCGTGGCCGGCGGGCCGCGGAGCGGCAAGTCGACCGTCCTGCTCACCCTGATCAGCTCGCTGGCTCTGCTGAACACCCCCGCCCGGGTGCAGTTCTACATCCTGGATTTCGGCGGCGGCTCGATGAGCGCGCTCAGCGGGCTGCCGCACGTGGGCGGGGTCGCGACCCGGCTCCAGGGAGACCGGGTGCGCCGTACGGTCGCCGAGGTCCGGACCCTGCTCGAGCGGCGGGAACGCGAGTTCAGCGAGCGCGGCATCGACTCGATCGCCACCTACCGGGCCCTTCGGTCCGAGGGCGCGATCGCGGGCGACGGGTTCGGCGACGTGTTCCTCGTCGTGGACGGCTGGCTCACCCTGCGCCAGGATTATGAAGAGCTCGAGCAGGCCGTCACCGCGCTGGCGGCCCGGGGCCTCGGTTACGGCATCCACCTGGTGGCCGCGACCAACAAGTGGTCGGAGTTCCGGCCGGCCGTCCGCGACCTGTTCGGGACGCGCCTCGAGCTGCGCCTCGGCGACCCGTACGAGTCCGAGATCGGCCGCGCCGCGGCCGGGAACGTCCCGGCGGGCGCGCCGGGCCGCGGCCTGACCCGGGACAGGCTGCACTTCCTGGCCGCGGTACCCCGGATCGACGGCCAGGCCACCGCGGCCGGGCTGCCGGAGGCGATCCGCTCGCTGGCCGCCCGGGTCGCCGCCGCCTGGGAAGGCAGTGGGGCACCTCCTGTGCGGATGCTCCCGGACGTCCTGCCGGCCGCCGAGCTGCCGCCGCCAGCTTCTACCGGAGCCCAGGTCCCGTTCGGCATCGATGAGAACTCGCTGTCCCCCGTGTTCCTGGACTTCGCCGCCGACCCGCATTTCCTGGTCCTGGGCGACACTGAATGCGGCAAGTCGAACCTGCTGCGGTTGGCCGCCGAGGGCATCGCCGCCCGGTTCACGCCCGATCAGGCCAAGATCATCTTCCTCGACTATCGCCGGTCGCTGCTGGACGCAGCGCAGATCCCGCACCAGATCGGCTACGCCACATCCTCGGTGACGGCGGCCGCTCTCCTGGACGAGGTCCGCGGCGCCCTGAACACGCGGCTGCCGCCACCCGACCTCACCCCGGATCAGCTCCGGTCCCGATCCTGGTGGAGCGGCTCGGACCTGTTCGTCATCGTGGACGACTACGACCTGGTGTCCGGGACCAGGAATCCGCTCTTGGCGCTCAGCGAGTTTCTGCCCCAGGCCCGCGACGTCGGGCTGCACGTCATCCTGGCCCGGTCCGCGGGCGGCGCCGGGCGGGCCATGTTCGACCCGGTGATCCAGCGGCTGCGCGAGATGGGTTCGCCGGGACTGATCATGTCCGGCAGCAAGGACGAGGGGGCACTGCTCGGGGGCATCCGCCCCGCCTCCCAGCCGTGCGGCCGCGGTTTCCTGGTGGGCCGGCGGAACGGATCGCGCCTCGTCCAGGTCGCGCTGCTCGGCGATGGCGATGCCGATGCCGAAGGGACGCCGCCCGTAGCGGACCCGGTCGCGGCCTGGCGCTGAACGGGCTCGAGGCGGAGTGTGCTGACGCGGGGAACGGTCTGAGGCGGAGGGGGCGCTGACCGCGGAGCGTCACTGCGACGGGAGGCCGGGCCGCCAGTGACGGCGGCGTCCGGCCGGGAGCACCAGGGCTGCCGCCACCACCAGGACCGCCAGCCCAGCCGCGCCCGCCGCGACCGATACGGCGACGGTGCGGGTCGCCTGGTCCGGCGCGCTCGCGCGGGTGATCGGCACCCGGCCTTCCGGGCCGGCCGCTGCCGCGGCGGCCAGGGCGCCCGTCCCGGTGGCCAGCGCGGCGGCGGGGAGCACCGCCGTCACGGCCTGGACCGGGTTGACCATGCCACGGCCGGTTCCCGGCCCGGCCGGGCCGTCCGCGGTCGCGGTGATCCGCGTGACCACCTGAGCTTCGCCCAGTCCCGGGTAGGCGGCCCGGACCAGCGCAGCGACCCCGGAAACGAACGCTGTCGCGAAGCTGGTGCCGTTGTCACCAGGGTTATAGGCCTGGGGAAAGGTCCCCGGGTAGGCGCTGGTCACGTCGACCCCCGGCGCGGTGACGCTCACCGGCGTCCGGGTATCGGAGAAACTGGCCAGCGAGCCATCCGGCCCGATTGCGCCGACCGACAGCACCCCGGGGTAGGCGGCGGGGTAGAACGGGCCGACCACGCCGTCCGGATCGTCATTGCCGGCCGCGGCCACGACCACGACGTTGCGGGCCTGCGCGAACTGCGCCGCCGCCAGCAGCGCCGGGGTGCTGACGTTCGTGGCCAGCGACAAATTGATCACGTTCGCGCCCAGGTTCACCGCGTCGCGGATGGCCTGAGCGGTCACCTGACCGGGGAAGTTGTCCGAGTTTGTGATCTTGATGGAGAGGATGCTCGCCTGCGGCGCGACACCAGCGAACGTGACGCTCGCCTGCGGCGCGGCCGCGATGATGCTGGCTACCGACGTGCCGTGCCCGACGCAGTCCGCGCCGGGCGGTACGTCGCCGGCGGTCGCCCCGGCCAGATCCGGCCCTACCGTAACCCGGTCCCCGAACTGCGGGTTGGCGTCCACGCCACTGTCCACCACCGCGACCGTGACGCCAGCCCCTTGCGTCAGCCGCCAGGCGCTGGAGTAGCCGAGCGCCTGCTGCGCCCACGGTGTGGATTTCGGCGCCGCGATGCCGTGGGTGCCGGGGCAGTCTCCCTCCGGCCCAGGCAGCGCGGACCGCCCGACCCCGGCCTGCCCAGCGACGGCAGGTATCGCGGGCGCCGCGGCCTGGGCGGGCCTGTTGGGTGCAGCGAGAGCGGGCGTGGTCACCGCGGCCAGGCAGAAGGAGGCGCCCAGCACTCCACCGGCCCGCAGGGCGGGTCCCCGTCGCAACGCAGGCACCTCCACAAAATCGTCGTCTACTCATGACTACGGATCTGCCGGGAGGCGGTTCGCACGGCAGCCCGGCGCCGCTCGCGCGCTGCGGTCGCCCGGTTCTTCGATGGGCTTGAGCTGGTGGAGCACGGCATCGTCCAGACCAGCCAGTGGCGGCCTCCGGTACAGGGCAGCACCGCCGAGGTGCCTAGGTGGGGCAGGAACGGGCCCGCAAGCCGTAATGCACCGGGAGCGGCGGTCACGCAGTACATCGGGCAGCCATCTGACGGCCGGGCGTACTGACGTGTGAATCCGGCCTCGTCACCCGGGCATCTGGCCCGTCCTTGACGGCCCCGCTACATCACCGGCGCCACGCTGCCGATCGACGCCGGGTTCGCCCTTCTCTGACCTTCACCGGGGACGGTCAGCCGGGGTGACATCGGGCCAGGAAAGACCGCCAACAAGGGTGCGACCTAGCCTGCGCCTGCTGCTGAATTCTGGCTCAGCCGCCGTTTCCCCGGCGGCCCATCGCCCTAACTCCCGGCGCTCACTCCCGCCCGGCGCAGCGCGGCCCGCGCGAGCAGGCGGGTGGAGTCCAGGGTGGGCAGCGGCGAATTCGTATCGTTCATGAGCAGCGGGATCTCGGTGCAGCCGAGCACGACGGCATCACAGCCCGCATCCTTCATCCGCCCGATGACCCGCTGATGGCAGGCGACGGCCTCGCGGGTGACCACGCCATAGACCAGCTCATCGAAGATGATGCGGTTGACCTCCTCCCGTTCGGCCGCGTCCGGGCGCACCCACTCCAGCCCGCGGGCGGTGAGCTTGTCCGGGTAGACATCGCTTTCGGCCAGCCAGCGGGTCCCCAGCAGGCCGAGCCGCCGGAACCCGCGCCCGGCCGCCTCGGCCGCGACGACCTCGGCGATGTGCAGCCAAGGCCGCGGCGATGCCGGCTCCACCTGGGGGAACGCCTGGTGCAGGGTGTTGTCGGGGCAGATCAGGAAATCGGCCCCGATGGCGGTGAGCTTCCTCGCCGAGGAAAGCATCAGCTCGGCCACGCCCGGCCAGTCCCCGCGGTCGAGGCAGCTCATGTACTCCGCCAGCGAAGGCGTGTGCATCGACACTTCGGGGTGGGCGTGCGCACCGAGAAGCTGCGCACCCTCGGCACAGATGGTCCGGTAACACAGCGCCGCGCCTTCCGCGGAGCAGGCCACGATCCCGATGTGCTGCGGCATGACGATCGCCTCCCAGGGGATGCCCCGGTTCAGCGTAGGCCGTGCCAGCGGCCGTGGCCCCTGACCTCCTGGCTGAGCCGGGCCCGGTAGGCCGCACGGGCGTCGGCCTCCCGATCGCCGGGCTCGGCGGCACCGCCGGGCACATGGCCCGCCATAGCCGGCCGGCCACCGTCGCCCGCAGCCTCCACCGGCAGGTCTTCCCCGGCCAGGTCTTCCCCGGCCAGGTCTTCCCCGGCCGCGGCCTCCCAGAGCAGGGTTCCCTCAGGCCGGCCATCGGCGGTCCCGCTGACCGCGCCGCCGCGGAGGTGGAACTCGTCGCGGATCGTCTTGGCCCAGAAATACGCGCCCATCACGGCGAACAACGGCCATTCGAACGTGTACGCCCAGCTCAGGCTGTTGCCCGACATCGCACGATGGAACTGCCAGTCGCCCAGCCAGCACATGCCCCAGAAGGCCACGACCGCGAATGCATGCCAGGCCAGCCACCGCGGCGAGATGAGGAACCGCCACCGGGGCCCGGAGTCAGCCTCCGCCATCAGCGGCCCCACGGGAGCAGCGCCGTCACGGCCACCACCGCGAACAGCAGGGTCAGGTAGGCGATCGACTGGTGGAACAGCCGGATCGGTGCCTGGTTCTTGGCCTGGTGCTTGGCCTGGGTATCGCCGGCCGCGACCCGGGCCCGCAGCCGGTGGGCCCCGGCCAGGAACCAGGCGCCGAGCCCGGCCGCGCAGCAGCCGTACAACCAGCCCGCATACGGGACCAGGGCCAGCGTGGCCGCGACCATCGCGTAGGAGTACAGCAGGATCTTCCGCGTCACCACTGAGGCGGGCGCCACGACCGGCAGCATCGGGACGCCGGCGGCGGCGTAGTCGTCACGGAACTTCATCGCCAGCGCCCAGAAGTGCGGGGGCGTCCAGAAGAAGATCACCGCGAACAGCACCACGGCGGCCAGGCTCACCCGGCCGGTCACCGCAGCCCAGCCCACCAGAACCGGGAAGCAGCCGGCTGCCCCGCCGATCACGATGTTGGAGGCCGTCCGGCGCTTCAGCCCGAGCGTGTAAACGAAGACGTAGAACAGGATCGCCCCGTCGGCCAGCGCCGCGGCCAGCCAGTTCACCGTCATGCCGAGCAGCACGGTGGAAGCGGCCCCCAGCACGATGCCCGACACCAGCGCCTCGCCGGGCTTGATCACGGCCTTCGCTCCGGTGGCCGCCAGCGGGCGCCGCGACGTGCGCCGCATCAACGCGTCGATGTCCCGGTCGATGAAGCAATTCAGCGTGTTCGCACTGCCCGCGGCCAGGGCGCCCCCGGCCAGCGTCGCCGCCATGAGCCAGGCCGGCGGCAGGCCGCGCTGGGCCAGTAGCATCGTCGGCAGCGTCGTCACCAGAAGCAACTCGATGATCCGGGGCTTGGTCAGGGCGAACAGCGACCTGGCCACCAGGGCCGCCGGCCGCCGGCCACCGTCGGCCGCGGGTACCCGCACCGGCTCGCTCCCGGGGCTGGTTCCGGGCAGGAGGCCCGCGGCGTGTGTCATTCGCTGGCCCCCGAGCTGTCGGTAGGTTCGGTGCCGCCGTTGGCGGTCGGGTCGTCGCTGGGCGCAGTGCCCTCGGCAGGCACAGTGCCCTCGGCAGGCTCTGTGCCCTCGACCGGTGCCGCAGCGTCGGCAGAGGGCAGCGAATCCGGAGCGTCCTCCGCCAGCGAGGCCGATGTCGCGCCGGCGGCCTCGGCGCCGGACTCCGCGGACCCGCCGCCTTCGGCGAGCGGCAGGCCGCCTGCCACCGCCGCCGCCTTGGCCGCCCCCGGGCTAGGCGGCCCGGTGTAGGCGACAGCCGTGATGCGGCGCGCCGGGACCCGGGGATGCGGCCGGCCGAACAGCCTGACGTACAGGACCGTGGCGACGACGCAGAACAGCAAGATGGGGAACGCGAACGTCAGGTAGGACCCCGCCTCGCTGTTGACAGGCACCGAAGCGAGAACCGTTCCGGCCACGCCAGCCTCCTCTTAATTCCCAGATCATGGGTCGGGCCCACCGGTGGCCGGCCCGGCCCGGTCAGGCTGTCAGGTAGAACAGCACCCAGAACACGATCGCGATCACAGCGAGGTAGTTCCAGAACACCGTGAACGCGCTCAGGGCGGACTGGAACCGCTGTACGGCGAAGGCCTCGGCGTAGGTCGGCGGCTGCTCCACGAAGGAAATCCCCGGGATCACCCGCGCCCGCATGATCAGCGTCTCCAGCCAGATCATCGCGGCCAGCACCATGACGATGAAGACCGGCGTGGTGCCGACGAAGACGCTCGCGAAGCCGGCGCTGCCCGGGAAGAAGTGCAGGTTCAGCAGTTCCCACACCTGCAGCCCGATCCCAGCCAGCCCAAGTACCAGAGCCACAACCGCGCTGGCCTGCCAGGCCCGCTTGTTACCGGCCTTGATCCGCGTCAGTCCCACGTCCTGGAGCACCGCGCTGACCACCACCAGCGCCATGATCACCGCTCCGGCCCAGGGCTGCGGGCCCTTGAACCCGGCCGGATGCCACATCCCGTGCGAGTTCAGCGACCGCAGGTAGAAGTAGGCAAACGCGAAGCAGCCGAACGCGAACGACAGGCTGCCCACGGCCAGCCGCACCCCGGTCCACGTCGCGTTCAGCGCCGCCTCGTGATAGAAACCGGCTTCCTCGGATTCCCAGGTCAGGCCCTGCGGGACGGGCGGAGGGGTTTCAGTGTCGGACATCGCTACGCTCCCGCCCCTTCGGTGACCACGCTCGCGTCGGCGCTACTGAGCACGCCCAGGGGCGGATCCAGGTCGGCCACCGGCGGCGCGTCCTTCATGCCGTACTCATACGGGCCGGACAGAACGACGGGGACCCGGGTGAAGTTGCCGGGCGGCGGCGGCGAGGCGACCTGCCACTCCAGGCCGCGGGACCGCCACGGGTTCCCTTCCTCCCGCACCCGGACGATCACCGTGGAGTAGACGAAGTTGGCCACGAAGATCAGGATCGAGACGCCAAGCAGGAAGGAGGAGATCGAGACCCAGTCGTTCAGGGTCTCCAGGCTCCGCGCGTAGGTGTACACCCGGCGCGGCTGCCCGGCCATCCCCACCGCGAACAGCGGCAGGAACGTCGAGTTGAAGAACACGAACATCGTCCAGAAGTGGATCTTGCCCAGGGTCAGGTTGAGCCGGATGCCCATGATCTTCGGCAGCCAGTAGTACAGGCCACCGAAGAACGCGAACATCAGCCCGCCCATGATCGTGTAGTGGAAGTGCGCCATCACGAAGAACGTGCCGTGCTCGGTGGTGTCCGCGGGCACGTCGGACAGGAACACCCCAGAGATCCCGCCGATCAGGAAGTTGAAGTAGAACCCGAGCGCGAACAGCATCGGCACCGTGAAGCGGATCTTGGCCTTCCAGAAGGTGCCCAGGGCGACCAGGAAGATGAACCCGGTCGGGATCGAGATCAGCTCCGTGGTCAGCATGAAGACCGGCCGCATGTCCGGGTTGATGCCGCTGACGAACAGGTGATGCTGCCAGACGAAGAAGCTCAGCAGCGTCACGCCGACCATCCCCGCCGCCGCGACCCGGTAACCGAACAGCGGCTTGCGGCAGAACACCGGGAGGATCTCGCACACGACGCCAAAGCCGGGCAGGGCCAGGATGTAGACCTCGGGATGACCGAAGAACCAGAACAGGTTCTGCCACAGGTAGCTGCTGCCGCCGAGGCTGTCGGTGAAGAACGCGGTCTGCACCGTCCGGTCGGTGATCAGCATGTACATCGCGCCGACGAGGACCGGCGCGGCGAGCACCATCAGGAACGAGGTCGTCATGATCGCCCAGACGAAGATCGGGATCCGGCTCCAGCGCATCCCGGGGGCCCGGTAGCAGATGATCGTGACGATCAGGTTGAAGCCGAGCAGGATCAGCGAGATTCCCATGATCCCGAACGCGACGGCGTAGGCGTCGGCGCCCTGCGTAGCCTGGACCGAAAGCGGCGCGTACCCGGTCCAGCCGAACGGGAACCCGCCGAACATCAGGCCGGACAGCAGCACGAGGTAGGCCGCCGGGGTGAGCCAGAAGGACAGCGCCTCGATCCGCGGGAACGCCATCCGCTTGGACCCGATCATCAGCGGCACCAGGTAGTTGCCGAGCGGCCCGAGGATGATCGAGCTCATCATCATCATCATCATCGTGCCGTGCTCGCCGACGATCGCGGTGTAGGTCGCGGAGCTGAAGACGTGGTAAGAGGGTGACAGCAGCTCCGTCCTGATCGCCATGGCCAGCAGGCCGCCGGTCAGGAAGTAGCCGATCATGCCGACCAGGTACTGGATGCCGACCACCTTTTGGTCCAGCGTGTACCGGAAGTACCTGGCCAGCCCGGCCGATGCGTCCCGTGCCTCCTCGGCGGCGTGCACCGGCCGGCCGGCCATCTGCCGCCCCAGATCGTTGAAGACCCCGAGGCCGGCCAGCCAGCCGACCGTCCCGAGGACGTAGCCGAGGACGATGGCGAAGTCGTTCTGGCCGGAGTTCACCACCTGCGAGTAGCCACTGGCGATGTAGTTGCCCAGCCAGTGGCCCAGGAAGTAGCCGAGCACCGCGCCGATGATCCCGGTATGGATCGCCGGGCGCAGCCACCAGGCACGCGCGGGCCGCGGCGCACCCGGCCCGCGTCCGCCGGGCGCCTCGGCCCTATCCGGCTGTATGTCGATGGCCATACCGGTCACCTCTCCACGGAAGGAGCGGAAATGTCACTGTGCGCCGACCGCCTGCTCACGGCTGCACCGGGTACTGGGAGCCGTAGTACTGACCGCCCGCACCGGACAGCCCAGCCTGCTGGAAGGCCTTGCCGAGCTGGGCGATCGAGTTCGGGTCGTAGGTCAGCGAGTAGGGCGGAAGGTTCCTGGTCAGCGCGGCGAGCTGGATCTTAGCGGCCGACGCCCACGCGCTGAACGCGGAGTCGCTGACGACCTGGCCGGCCGTGGTCATGTCGGCGTGCCACAACCCGCATAGCTCGGCGCAGCGCACCTCGACCTGGCCGGTGTGCTCGGGCTTGGTGTAGGCCACGTTGTTGATGCCCGGGTTCGCGTCCGCCTTCACCCCCAGCTGGTAGGCCCAGAAGCTGTGGATGACGTCCAGCGAGGTTACGTTGAACTGGACGTTCTCCCCGACGGGCAGGACCAGGCTGGTCGTCTCGAACCCGCCGAACTGCGGGTAGCGGTACGTCCACCGCCACTGCTGGCCGATCACCTGCACCTGCAGGGGGGTACCGCCGCTCGGCCTCCAGATCGGCGTGTTCCCTTCCCCAGCCCCGGCGCCGGCCGGGCCAACCAGCTCCACGGTGCCGAACACGGCCAGGCTCAGCACGAGCACGGACGTGACCCCGATCCAGGTGGCCGAGACCCGGGTGTTGCCGTGGATGGGCGGCCCGTCCTCGTCGTCACCCTCCCGGTGCCGCCACACGACGAGGGCATAACCGGCGTAGACGAGCACGAAGGCCATGACCGGGGCGGCCATCACGGCCATGACCCTGATGTCGAACTGCTGGCTGGAGGCGGACGAGGACATGTCGCCCGGCGGCAGATGCGGCCCCCAGACGAACCAGATGAGCAGGTCGGCCGCCAGGGCAACGGGCAGCCAGATCAGGAAGATCCGCAGCCCGTGGTTCGGCTCGCGCCGCTGCGCATCGGCCGAGACCGTCGCTTCTGTGGCGGCCATCAGGACACCACCTGCATGTTGCCCGTCATGTAGCCGATCGTCTGCATGGGACCACCATTGCCGTAGAGGAAGGAAAGGCCGCATGGGACGAAGCACTGCCACCGGTATGCGCCCGGCTGGGCGGGCGTCACGAAGCTGAACGTCGTGGTCGAGTGCGCATTGTTCGTGCAGGGCCCGGTCGCACAGGTGCCCGGCCCCGCCTCGACCGGCACGTTGAGGTTCAGGCTGGGGATCGCGAACGTGTGCTGGATGAGAAACGGACCGTTCCAGCCGTTGACCGTCCGGACCGGGATCTTGCCGTAGTGTGCGATACCGCCGATCGTGCCGCTGACCCGGCCCCAGACCTGGTTGCGGACCGGCGTCGAGCCGTCGTAGCCGAGGATCGTCACGTTGATCCGGGTGTGCGCGGGCACCTGGAACAGCGTCGTGTGCACCCAGGCGCCGGTGGCCGGGCTCTTGATGAAGTAACTGACCCACGTCGGATGGTCAGGCACCACCGCCGGGTTGGATGACGCGTCCGACTGCATGGTCACGTTGACCTGGCCGGAGGAGGCGGCGGTGAAGTCGACTGTCGGCGGCCCGCCGAGCAGGTAGTGGGCCACGACGAAGATGACGGCGCCAACCACGGCGAGGAACGCCACGGTCAGGGTCGCCACCCGGGCCGGCAGAGACACCAGCCACCACCTCGCTCCTGCGCGAAAATTCTCCAGCCGGGCACGGATGAGCATGCGTCCGGGATCCCGGAAGCTCTGCTACAGGTCCAGAGCTTGGCGCCGGCACGGTCAGCACGGCAAGGAGCAGGCCTCTGTATGACGAAATTGTCATTGTTCGCTAGCCCGACCTGCGGTTTCGTCACTGCCGGCCGCTTAGACCGTAACTTTTCGGCAAAGCATCGGCGTGTCCGGTGTCCCGCCGCAGCGATGCTGACACGTTCGGTCAGCCTGGGCGTGCAACGGATTGCATTCAGGTCACGAAGCTTGACTGAATGACCGAATTGAGTAGATGGTCTCTCAGTACGCTGTTCGAAATAAGCACGTAGCCCAGTAGCGGGTTCGGTCGCCACACCTCCGATGTGGCCAGGTGCGAAGTGAAGTGCCTGCAATGAGTACAGATCCAACGGCTCGTGCCCTGCCAGGCTCGGCCATCCTGCTCGTCGACGACGAGCCGGGCATCCGGGGCTTCGTCAGCCGTGCCCTGGTGCGGGCGGGCTACCGGACCCGCTGCGCCTCCGGCGGCGCGGAGGCGCTCCGGCTGGCCAGCACGGGTGAGTACGGGCTGGTCATCCTGGACGTCGTCATGCCGGACATGGACGGGCGCGAGGTGCTGGCCGGGCTGCTCCGCGCGCACCCGGACCAGGCCGTGCTCGTGCTGTCCTGCCTGGACGACGCGACCACGAAGGTCGCTTGCCTGGATCTCGGCGCGCACGACTACCTGACCAAGCCGTTCGCACTGGAGGAACTGCTCGCCCGGGTGCGGGTCCAGCTGCGCGGCGATACCCGGCACGAGGTACTCAGGTCCGGTGAGCTGAGCCTCGACGTGGGCCGGATGCAGGCCGACATCGGGCAGGGCCCGATCCCCCTCACCCGGCTGGAGTTCTTGCTGCTCAGAGAGCTCATGGAGCACGCCGGCCATTCGGTGCCCAAAGACCGGCTGCTCGCCTCGATCTGGGGCTATGACTTCAACCCGGGCTCCAACGTGGTCGACGTGTGCGTGCGGCGGCTGCGGTCGAAGCTCGGCTTCGAGCTGATCAGGACGGTGCGTGGTGCGGGTTACCAGCTTGCGTCCTAGCGGCGCGGGCAGCCGCGTACCGGTGGACTGGACCAGCCCGGCGTGGCTGCTGCTCGGGCTGCTCAGCCTGGCCGGGCTGGCCGCCCTGCTGAACTTCGCCCGGCAGGACAACACGATCTTCGGCCCCGTCTGGCTAGGCCTCATTCTGGCCTCCGGCCTTGGCCTGGTGTGGCACGGCGACCGCGGCAGGTCCGCAGCGGCCGGAAGCGACCGGGCCGGCGAGGAGACCGGCCAGCTGCTGGCTAGCCAGCGCACGTTCCTTCAGGACGCCGCACACCAGCTCAGGACGCCGATCACCATCGCTCTGGGGCACGCCGAGCTGCTGGCGGCCGAACTGGCCGGCCGTCGCGAGCAACAGGACGTCTACGTGATGGTCCGCGAGCTGACGCGGCTGAAGAGCCTGAGCGAGCGCCTGCTCCTGATCGCCGCGTCCCAGGACCCCGAATTCCTCTACCTGGCGCCGGTCGCGCTGGACGGCTTCCTGGTGGAGGCGCTGCGGCGCTGGCAGCCTACGGCACGCCGGGTCTGGGCCACCGGGCGGCTGGACGCGGTGACCGTGCCCGCCGACCACGAGCGCCTGGGGCTGGCCCTGGACGCCCTGCTGGAGAACGCCGTGCAGCACACCGGCCCCGGCGACACGATCAGGCTCTCGGTCCGGCAGGACGATGATGCCAAGTCCGCCCGCCTGGTCGTCGAGGACTCCGGGGAGGGCATCATGCCCGCCGAAATCGACCACATCTTCGAGCGGTTCCGGACCGGCCCGGCCCGCGGTGGCCCCCGCGGGACCGGGCTCGGGCTGACCCTGGTCCGCGCGGTCGCCCTCGGCCATGGCGGTGAGGTGCGGGTGCGAAGCACACCCCGCGCAGGGAGCAGCTTCGAACTCGTGCTCCCGATGACCGCGCGGCCTCGGCACACGCTGCGGATCCGTACCGGCGGGCGGGCCGCAGGACAGCAGGACGTGGCCCGGAACGACGGGACCGGGACCAGCCCCGGGCTGCCCGGATCCGCCGGCGGCGGCCCGGACACCCCCGCCGGCGGCGGCCCGGACAGCCCCACCGGCGGCGGCCCGGACAGCACAGCGCGGGGCGGCAGGCCGCCGCGCCGCGGAAGATGGCCGCGCCCGGCCGTGGTCGCCGTGTGCGCCGTGTGCGCCGCGGCTATCGCCGCCGTCATCACGATCGACACCACCAGCCACCGGAACACGCCGGTGACCGAGCCCGCCGCGCCCGCCTTTACGCTGCCGTCGCTGGGCGACCCGGCGCAGATGGTGTCGCTGAGCGCATACCGGGGCCACCCGGTGATCGTGAACTTCTTCGCGTCCTGGTGCGGCCCATGCCAGCGGGAAACGCCGGTCCTGGCCAGCTTCTACCGCGCGTCCGCGGGCAGAGCCGTGATCATCGGCGTGGACGCGGACGACAACGCCACGGCCGCCCGCCACTTCGTCGCGCACGAGCAGGTCGCCTATCCGGTTGGATTCGAGACCACGCCGACGGTGGCCAACGCGTACGGCGTGAGCGCGGTCGGCATCCCGGAGACCTTCTTCCTGAACTCCCGGCATCGCATCGTCAAGCGGATCCTTGGCGATGTGACCATGCGGGAACTGACTGAGGAAAGCGCCGTGCTGGACGGGCCGCACGTGAGCGCGGCCGGGGCAGACAGTTACCAGAATCGAGGCTGAGCGGTGCAGTCACCTCCGCGCACGAATCCCCCGTACGTACCGATCCGGCGGACCACGTGGCCGACGCGGCGCTCGCCGCGGCTGCTCTTCGTCGCGATCGCGGTGCTGGTGATCATCGGCGCGGGCGTCGGTCTCGTCCACCGGCCATCGACCGGAGAGCGGGCAGCTGATCTGCGCGGATTCCTGACCGACATGACCACTGACATCCAGTCGTGCGCGGGTGGGGTCGGCGAGTCGCTGACCGCGCTCCAGGGGATCGAGTCCGGCTCCAGCCACCAGGTGGCCGACGCGATCGGCGTCGCCACGGACGGCGCGACCAACTGCACGCTGGCCTACAGCATGCAGCTCGACGACCTGTCGTCGTATCAGGTCACCGAGTCGCTGGCGAGCTTCCATCTGGCCTCCGTGGTCGAGGGCCTGGTGAACTGGGCGGATCCGGACGCCGTGAACGTGCAGACGGACGTCGCGCACGTGCTGGCCGCCCGGACCCCGCAGGCCAGGAGCAAGGCGAACGCGTCGCTGCAGGCCGCGCTGAAGACGATGAATGCGCAGCGGGCGGCCGTGGACGCTGTCCTGCAGCACGCGATCACATCGCTGTCCCCGCATGCCGCCCCACCCAAGCTGCCCGGATGAAGACATGATCACCCGCCAGGCACCGTTCCTGCGCAACCACAGGGACGCCGACCAGAGGAACGGTGAGCCACGATGCCGGGCATGAACTCCGGCCTGAACAGCGACAATCCGACGCTGGTCGCTGCGTTCCGGAGTGCGCTGCTGCACCAGGGGATCATCGCGGGTTGCGTCTTGGTGATCCTGGCGGTGGCCTGGGCGGCGATCAGGGAGTGGATGCGGCCGCCGGCCAGCGGGGACGCGGGCCGCGGCGAAGCCATAGCCGAGCCCGGCTGGCGCCTGCTGCTGCGGATCGGCTTCGGCATCATCTGGATCTTCGACGGCCTGCTGCAGGCCCAGCCGTCCATGGCCGTCGGGCTTCCCTCGCAGGTCATCCAGCCTGCGGCGGCGGCCTCACCGGGCTGGGTCCAGCACCTCGTGAACTGGGCGGGGACCAGCTGGTCGTACCACCCGATCCAGGCCGGCGCCGCAGCGGTCTGGATCCAGATCGGGATCGGCGTCTGGCTGATCACCGCGCGGCGGGGACCGTGGTCCAGGCTCGCCGGGCTGACCAGTGTGGGCTGGGGCCTGGTGGTCTGGGCGTTCGGCGAGGCGTTCGGCGGCATCTTCGCTCCCGGCCTGACCTGGCTGTTCGGCGCGCCAGGGGCCATTGTGTTCTACTGTGCCGCCGGCGCGCTGATCGCCGCGCCCGAGCGCAGCTGGCGGACACCGCAGCTGGGCCGGGCCATCCTGGCCGTGCTGGGCACCTTCTTCCTCGGCATGGCGGTGCTGCAGGCCTGGCCGGGACGTGGCTTCTGGCAGGGAACGCTGCATGGCGGCAGCGGCACGCTCACCGGAATGGTCAGGTCCATGGCGGACACACCGCAGCCGGCTCTGTTCGCCGGGTGGGTCAGCAGCTTCGCGTCCTTCACCGCGGCGCACGGCTTCGCGGTGAACCTACTCGCCGTCACCGCTCTGGCGGCGGTCGGCGCGGGCTTGCTGACCGCGGGCGGCGGCCGGCCGGGACTGCTCCGCCTCACCGTCATCGTGATGGTCGTACTCTGCCTCGCGGACTGGGTCCTGATCGAGGACTTCGGCTTCTTCGGCGGGCTGGGCACCGATCCCAACAGCATGATCCCGATGGCCCTGGTGGGGGTGGCGGGTTACCTGGCGCTGACCCGTGCCCCCAGCGTGGCGGCGGAGCCGGCCGTCACGGCGGGGCCCGCCGTGACGGGCGAGCCCGCCGTTACGGCCGAGGCAATACCAGCCGGGGCGGCGGCCGCCGGGACAGTGGCCGCCGGGCCAGTAGCCGCCGGGGCAGCGACGCCGGGGCGGTGGCTGCGTACCCAGCTGCGGCCCGCGCGCCTGACCCGGGCGGCGGGCGCGTTCGCCACCGGGGGTACGCGGGCCGTCGTGACCACCTGGGCGGTGGCGATCATCGTGGTCGGCGCGGCACCGATGGCGATGGCCCAGGCCAACGGCAGCGCCGACCCGATCATCGCCCAGGCGATCGACGGTAATGCCGCCCCGCTCGACTTCAAGGCGCCGGCCTTCACGCTGACCGACCAGTACGGCCGGCCAGCGAGCCTGGCCGCCCTGCGCGGCAAGGTGGTGCTGCTGACCTTCCTCGACCCGGTCTGTACCAGCGACTGCCCGTTGATCGCCCAGGAGTTCCGCCAGGCCGACCAGATGCTCGGCTCGACCGCACGGGACGTCGAACTGGTCGCGATCGTCGCCAACCCGCTGTACCACTCCGTCGGCTACACCCAGGCCTTCGACCGCCAGGAAAACCTCACCACGTTGCCGAACTGGCTCTATCTGACCGGCAGCGTCGCCCAGCTGCAGCAGGCGTGGAAGGACTACTCCGTTACGGCCCAGATCCTGCCGGCCGGCGGAATGATCGCCCACAGCGACGTGGCCTTCGTCATCGATCGAGCAGGGCATACCCGGACGGAACTCGATTTCGACCCGGGACCGGGCACCGTTACCACCGTGTCGTCCTTCGCCGCCGAGCTGACCGGCGCGGCCAGGCAGGTCGTGAAGCCGTCGTGAGCGTGTCAACGTATCCCGCTGCTCCCGCCGCGCGCGCCGCCGCCGCCGCGCTGATCGCTCTGGCCTGCGTCGTGACCGCGAGCTGCGGGGCCACCGCGGCCCCCCGGCCGGGGCCAGCGGCGACACCCGCCCCGGCCGCGCCGCCGCCGCTGGCTATGTCCGTCACCGATTCCGCGGGGGCGGGGCGGGCGATCGTGGAGATGGGCGGCTCGGCGGCCCAGGAGGACAACTTCTGGGAACTGTTCGTGCGGCCGGCCGGAACGGCGCCGTGGCGGCTGGCCACCCCGGCCGGGGTGGCCGACAACGGCGGCCTGGAGGTCGCGGGCACCGACGCATCGCTCGTGGCCGGGTTCAGGCCCAGCCAGGATCTGACGTTCTCGCCGCTCGCCACCACCAGCGACGACGGCGCGAGCTGGTCTCCGGCCGGCCCGGTGAGCCCCGGCCTCGCGGACGTGCCCGACGCCCTGACGGCCGGGCCCGGCGACCGCCTCATCGCGCTGACCAGTGGTGGGTCGGCTCAGCTCGGCACGGGCGGCGGGAAAACGTGGACCCCCCTGGCTAGCGTCACAGCACTGACGGCCGCCCCGGCGGGCCAGGCCTGCAGGCCGACCGGCTTCACCGCGGCTGCGTTCAGCGGTTCCGGGGTTCCGATGCTGGCCGCCGACTGCAGCCGGCCGGGGACCGTGGGCATCTTCGCCGACCGCGGCGGCGGCTGGCACACGGCCGGCCCGGCTCTGCCCGCCTCGCTGGCCGGCGAGGGCATCGGCGTACTCAGGCTGACCGCCTCCGGCGACGGCATCGTGGCCCTGCTGCGGGCCGGGTCCGGCACGACGGCCAGCCTGATCGCCGCCTGGTCGGGCGCCAGCGGCGGCCCCTGGACCCTGTCGGCTCCGCTGCCCATCGGCACTAGCCAGCTCCGTGCCACGTCGTCCGGCGCGGGCAAGACGATCGGGGTCATCCTGGCCGGCGGCCGCGGCGAGACCCTGGCCGGGCCGGGATCGACGTGGCGCGCGCTTCCCGCGCTGCCGGCCGGGGCGGCCACGCTCACGCTCGGGCCGGGCAGCCGGGTGGACGCGCTCGCAGCGCACGGCGGCACGCTCTCGGACTGGCGGCTCGGACCGCGCCCCTCCGGATCGGGGACCGCCGGCGCCGGCCCGGCGGGCTGGCGGCTGATCCAGACGGTCCACGTCACGATCCCCTACGGCTCGTCGAGCTAGCGGCCATGAGCTACCTGACGGCGCACTGGTCATTCGACCCGTTCCTGATCGTCGCGATCGTCGTGGCCGGATGGCACGAGATCGGCCTCGCCCGGCTGGCGCGGCGCTCCCGCCCCGAGCGCACCCGGGAGCGCAGGCGGCGCTCCTTCTGCTTCTACGGCGGGCTGGTGGTGCTGCTGCTCGCGGTGGAGTCACCGGTGGACTACTGGGCCGACGACTACTTCTTCGTGCACATGATCCAGCATCTGCTGCTGATGTTCGCGGCGCCGACCCTGGTCGTGGCCGGCGCTCCGTGGCAGCCGCTGCTCGACGGACTGCCTGGCCGGGCCGGCCGCAGCGCAACCGCTGGGGTGCTGCGCGGCGGCTGGTCCCGGCCGCTGCGCGCCGCCGCCGGCTGGCTGCTGCGGCCGTGGGTCGCCGTAGTGACGTTCAATGTCGTGATGCTGGCCTGGCACGTCCCCGTGCTGTTCGACCTGGCGGAGAACAACCAGGCCGTGCACATCTGGCTGATGCACGGCAGCTTCTTCCTGGCGGGAGTGCTGTTCTGGCTGCAGTTCATCCCCTCGCCCCCGTTCCGGATGCGGATGCCCCCGGTCGCACAGGCGCTGGCGCTGGTGGCCACGAACGTGATCATGTGGATCCTGGCCATGTCGATGAGCTTTCTCACCGTGGTCTCCTGGTACCCGGTCTACAACCACATCGCCGGTGTGACGCTCCCGCCGTTCGCCGATCAGCAGATCGGGGCCGGGATCCTCTGGGTCTGCGGGGACTTCTGGGCCATTCCCTGCCTGATCGTGGTGGTCCGGCGCATCATCAACGCCGACGGCGATGTGGGCTCCGCGGTCGACCGGATACTCGGCCGCCGTACTGCTGGCGACAAGGGCACCACGGCCGCCCCCACGTGGGCGACCCGGGCCAGGCGATAAGCACACCACCGGATCTGCGTGGACCTGCCCCGCCCTCGCGAGGAGCCGGTCAGCCGCTACGGCCGGCCATCGGCTCAGGCTCCTGCGGGGACGGGGACGTCGCGCCCGCTTCCGGGCCGGTCAGCCGATCGGGCAGGCGCAGCCCGGCCGCCAGCGCGATGACCGCCACTGCGACCGCGAACGAGAACGCCAGCGCTACCGCGGCGCGGTGCCCCGGGCCCGCCGAGACGGCCGCCACGATCGCGCCGGCCACCCCGGTCCCGATGGCCTGGCCGAGCACATCGCAGAGCTGCAGCGCCGATGTGGCCCGGCCCTCCTCTCCCGCCGTGGCCCGGTCAAGGGTGGTGACCGATAGCGGCGCGTAGGCCATGCCGATCCCGGCCCCGGCCACGGCCCAGGCCAGGATGGCGAGCGCGGGCGGAACCGACGGCACGAGGGTGAGGCCCATCAGGCCGAGTCCGGCCAGCACGAGGCCCTCCCCCGAACGGACCAGGCGCC
>Ga0302308_10000194_pt1 | contig 54747 bp, 55 predicted proteins | sample III_Palsa_E3_3_FD_200531 | JGI IMG/M metagenome (GOLD analysis project Ga0302308, IMG submission 200531) | Peat permafrost microbial communities from Stordalen Mire near Abisko, Sweden - III_Palsa_E3_3 | ecosystem: Environmental > Terrestrial > Soil > Palsa > Peat permafrost | place: Sweden...
GCCATCCAACCGAGAGCAGGGAGTTTGAGATGCGGACACAGGCGATGACCGGCGTTGGGCGGCGCGAACTTTCGGGTGCGGCGGTGCGGGTGTGAGTTTCTGGAAGCGGTACAAGGTCAGCATCGTCATGTTTCTGGCGGTGCTGGGGCCGGGGTTCATTACGGCTAACGTGGATAACGATGCGGGCGGGATTCTTACGTACTCGCAGGCGGGTGCGCAGTATGGGTATCACCTGCTGTGGACGATGCTGCCGATTACGCTGGCGCTGATCGTGGTGCAGGAGATGTGCGCGCGCATGGGCGTGGTGACGGGCAAGGGCTTGAGCGATTTGATTCGCGAAGAGTTTGGGCTGCGGATGACGTTCTTCCTGATGGTGCTGCTGGTGGTGGTGAACTTCGGGAACGTGATTGCGGAGTTCTCGGGGATTGCGGGGTCGGTGCAGCTGTTTGGAGTGAGTAAGTACATTAGCGTGCCGCTTTGCGCGCTGGCGGTTTGGGCGCTGGTGGTGAAGGGGAATTACAAGAGCGTCGAGAAGATTTTTCTGGTGGCGAGCTTGTTTTATGTCGCGTACATCGTGACGGGCGTGATGGCACATCCGGACTGGCACACCGCGCTGCGTGCTACGGTGATGCTTCCGGATCGATCGATCTGGCGGGACCCCGGGTATGTGACGTTGACGGTGGCGGTGATTGGGACGACGATTACGCCGTGGATGCAGTTCTATCTACAGTCGTCGATTGTGGAGAAGGGGATTTCGATTAAGCAGTACAGCGCGACGCGGCTGGATGTGATTGTGGGGTCGTTTTTCACGGACATTGTGGCGTGGTTCATCGTGGTGGCATGCGCGGCGACGCTGTGGACACATGGGATGCGGAACATCACGGTGCCGTCAGACGCGGCGCAGGCGATGCGTCCGCTGGCGGGGGATTTCGCGTACATTCTGTTTGCGGCGGGGCTGTTCAATGCGAGCTTTTTTGCGGCGAGCATTCTGCCTATTTCTACGGCGTACAGCGTATGCGAAGGGTTGGGATTTGAGAGTGGGGTGGATAAGAAGTTCAGCCAGGCTCCGTTCTTCTATTGGCTCTATACCTTGCTGATTGTGGCGGGGGCGGCAGTAGTGCTGCTCCCGAACTTTCCCCTGGTGACGATGACGATTTTGTCGCAGGTGTTGAATGGGGTGCTGCTGCCGTTCGTGCTGTATTTCATGCTGAAGCTGGTGAACGACAAGGCGTTGATGGGGAAGCACACGAACTCGACTTGGTTTAATGTGGTGGCGTGGGCGACTACGGTGATTGTGATTGGGTTGACGGTGGTGATGCTGTGGCAGACGCTGCATGCGGTGGGGAAGAGCTGAGGTACAGTTGTCCGTTCTCCGTTGTCCGTTGGGAGCGGTGGTGGAGAAGCAGATTTCCAGAGGGAATGACGGACAACTGAGAACGGACAACGCTCTTAGAGGAGTTTGCCGTCGGCGAGGTCGCGGATGAGGGTTAGGTCGGCGGAGAGGAAGTCGTAGTCGGGGAGGCGGGAGAAGGGGGTCCAGAGCATCTGCTGGAAGATGCGGTTGACGGGCTCGCCCTGGAAGTCGCGGACCTGGAAGAATTCGATTTCGATGGCGCCGCCGTTGCGGTAGGTGTGGCGGATGGTGGTGATGAGCGGGCCGATGGTGGCGTGGATGGCCAACTCTTCGTCCAATTCACGGGCGAGGGCTTCTTCGGAAGTTTCGTTGGGCTCGATCTTGCCGCCGGGGAACTCCCACTTGAGGCCCATGGGCTGGCCGGCGCGGCGCTGGCAGATGAAGATTTCGCGCGCGGAGCCTTCGCCGCGGAGGATCAACGCGGCTACGACGCGGCGCAGAGGCCTGGAGGCTGGGGAGGGGCGCGGTTCGTCGAGCTTGCGGATGGTGTCTTTCACGTCTAACCAACAGTGTAGACGCTGTAAGGGGGTCAATGGTTTACGGCGGGGCGAACGGCGCCTTGGCGGGGTCAATGTTTATGGCGTGACAGAGGTGGACACGAAGGCATACCTTAGGGCTAAAGCGCACATCCTTGCGAGGCTATGAAACCCGAGCCTAAAGGCTCGGGGTACCTGGGTGTAAAGGCTTGGGTACCTGGGCGTAATGGCTTGGAGTACTCAGGTGCAAAGACGCTAGTCGAATGGTGATGGCTACGGGGTGACGGAGGCGGGGTAGTAGACGGGCCACGCTTCGGTGGCGGCGCGGGTGAGGAGGTCGGTGGAGGGGTTTACGGGGAAGGCGCCCTGGAGGTTGTTTTGGGTGCGGGCTATGGAGAGCATGGCCGCGTCGTGGATGGAGTTGCCGAATACGGCGTCGGGTTCGGTGATGCCGACGCGGCGGAGGGCTTCGACTTTGTCTTCGTCGGTGGGGACGTGGACGAGCTTGTCGGTGATGAAGCCGTTGGCGTCGATTTCTACGTGGGCGGCGAGGACGTGGCTGGCGGGGATGGAGAAGCGGCGGATGCCTTCTTCGATGACCCAGTTGTTAGTGGAGCTGACGGCCCAGATGTCGCAGCCGTTGTGCTGGAGCTCGGTGATGAGGACGGCGAGTTCGGGGAAGATGTTGGGCTCGATGTAGTCGCGGAAGAACTGGGCGGCGGCGATGCGGAGGCGGTCGACGGAGAGGCCGCGGTAGACGGTGGTCATGTCGCCGCAGATGTCGTACTCGGAGACGGAGCCGCGCTGGTAGCCGGCGTAGCGTTCCTTGATCCAGGCGATCTGGTCGAGGGAGATGAGTTTGGTGTCGATGGACCAGTGCATAAAGGCGGAGCCGGCGTCGCCGGACCAGAGAGTGCCGTCGCAGTCGAATACGGCGATCTGGGGGTTGAGAGCGAGGACGCGGGCGTGGAAGTCGGGGGTGGTGAGGCGGAGGGCGGGGGTGGTTTCGGACAAGGGGGACTACCTCTACTCTAATGCACTGGCTGCTGGTGTCATTCTATGCGAGCGCGGCGTGGAGGGAGGTATCAAGGTTGTTCTGGGTAGGGTGATCCAGAAGCGTCGGAACTACTGTAGGCGGAGGCTGGACCTTAGGCTTGGTGGCGGCGGTGGACCTGATGATGGCCATGGTGCTGGAGAGCACAAAGGCGGCCGATCCGACCCGAAGCAGGCTATGGTGGACGTCAGGCATTGACGCGATGATGAAGAAGACCAAGGCGATGATCGCGACAGCGTAGCGCAGTATGTTCCACAGTGCTGACTTCGTATTGAGCCGAAGCCTTTCCAGGTCATCGGGGGAGAACTGATTGTGTTTAATCCCGTAGCTCAGGCAAAAGTCCGATGCGATCGTGATGACACAGCCCAGAGTGATGAGAGCATACGCGATGGTCTTTTGGTGATGGGCGGTCGCGAAAGATGAATAAGGGACGAACGCCGACGCGGTAATTCCAGCCCCCAACAACGTGAGCAGGGATAGATGCGTTGGTGAGATGGCTGCGGTCGACCTCATTGCGGAGAAGTATAGGGTTTTGCGCTGGGGAGGAGAAGTAGAATAATGCGGCTATGAGTTTATTTTTTGCGGCGGGATCGGTTGAGACGGAGATGAGCGCGGCGGAGATTCGCGCGGGGTTGAATGAGGCGCTGCGGAAGCTGGGGGAACGGAAGCGGGTGGTGGTGGTGCCGCCGGACTTTACTCGGTTTCATTCGAAGGCTGGGGAGCTTACGGAGATGGCTTGGGAGTTTTATGGCGATGCATTGGTGGATGTGCTGCCGGCGCTGGGGACCCATACTCCGATGAGCGATGCGCAGATTGCGACGATGTTTGGGGAGACGCCGCGGGAGCTGTTTCGGGTGCATGACTGGCGGCGGGATATTGTGACGCTCGGTGAGGTGCCGGGAGAGTTTGTGCGGGAGGTGAGCGAGGGGAAGATGGAGTACTCTTGGCCGGCGCAGGTGAATAAATTGTTGCGGGATGGCGGGCACGATTTGATTTTGTCCATTGGGCAGGTGGTGCCGCATGAGGTGGTGGGGATGGCCAATGGGAGTAAGAATATTTTTATTGGGACGGGTGGGGTGATGGGGATTCATCGCTCGCATTTTTTGGGAGCGGTGTATGGGATGGAGCGGATGATGGGTCGCGCCGACACTCCGGTGCGGCGGGTGTTGAATTATGCGAGTGAGCACTTTGGAAAGATGCTGCCGCAGATTGTTTATGTGCAGACGGTGGTGAATAAGAATGCCGCGGGTGAGCTGGTGATGCGGGGGTTGTTTATCGGGGATGATAACGAGTGCTTTGAGCGGGCGGCGGCGTTGAGTTTGGAATGTAATTTTCTGATGATGGATCGCGAGATTAAGAAGGCGGTGGTGTTTCTTGATCCGGATGAGTTTCATTCGACGTGGCTGGGGAATAAGAGTGTGTATCGGACTCGGATGGCGCTGGCGGATGGGGCGGAGTTGATTGTGCTGGCTCCGGGAGTTCGTGAGTTTGGGGAGGACAAGAAGATTGATGAGTTGATTCGGCGATATGGATATTGCGGGACCCCGGCTACGTTGGAGGCGGTGAAGAACGATGCGGAGTTGGCGGCGAACCTTAGTGCGGCCGCGCATTTGATTCATGGGTCTAGCGAGGGTAGATTTTCGATTCGATATTGCCCGGGGCATTTGACGCGGGAGGAGATTGAGGGCGTGGGGTATGCGTATGGGGAGCTGGCGGAGTACTCGGCGAAGTATGATCCGCAGAAGTTGAAGGATGGGTGGAATGTGGTGGAGGGGGAGGAGATTTTTTATGTGTCGAACCCGGGGTTGGGGTTGTGGGCGTATCGCGGAAGGTTTGAGAATTAGCGCGGTCTGGTGAAGCGGTCCTTGGCGTTGAGTGTTGAGATTGCAGAATCAGTGCCGGCCGCGAGGTAGAGGCCTTCGTCTTCGTCTACGGGTTCGAAGAAGGCGAGGCCCGGGGAATCGTGAAAGAGGAGACCGTGGTAGCGGATGTAGTAGACGTGGCCGGCCTGGGCATCGAGGTGGAGAAGCAGAGTGTGACCGTTTCCATCCATGTTTTTCAATGCGCCCTGGTAGACGGCGCAGAGGTGATGCACCCCGGGATCGACTGTGAAGTTGATATGGGTATTGGCATTCGTGGCTCCGATCCAGTTGCCATCGAGACCAAAGTTCACCTTCGTCGTGGCGAATAGTCCTTCGTTGTCCATGGTTTCTATGACGTAGACGATCGCTTTACCTGGCGGAGGCTGAACGAGGATAGAGGTTACGGCCTGAGTCTTGACGGTGTAGTTGGCGTTGGTTGAGCCGCAGGCGGCGGCCTGTGGACTAGCAATCGTTTGCTGGGCGTTGGCGGCGGAGGCGAGGAGGAGTGAGGCGGCGAGGCAGGAGACGAGGTGTTCTGCGTTCATGGGTTCCCTTCGGACACGGGTACTGACATAGATACGTCGCTCTGCGGGGAAGGACGCACGGGTGGTAAGGAATTTGGTAGGGAAAAGAACGCTTCGCGCGAAATGCGATTGGAATGAGACAGAAAAGCATGGGCGAAAGAAGAAGCAGATTCCCAGAGGGAATTACAGAAAGAAAGGCAAGTGCAAGAGCCAATACAGGGGTCTCTCCACTGCGCATCACAAAGGCAAGAGCGTGATGCTCCGGTCGAGATGACGGGATTCATTGCAGGAGCTGTAGCGAGAGGGAGTTGCGTTAATGGACGCCGGCGGGGGGCTTGCCGGCTTTTACTTTTTTGAAGAACCAGACGAAGAAGATGCAGGCTACGCTGAGGAGAGAGAGCCAGCGGAAGACGTCGATGAAGGCCCAGTAGGCGGACTGTTGGCCTAGCATTTGGTAGAGGGTGGCTTTGGCGCCGTAGAGGGCGTTGGCCTTGCCGAGGTGGTCGGTGAGGGCGTGCTGGGTGCCGGCTAGGGTGTTCTGGTAGGCGAGGCCGGATTGGGGCATGTAGTTGGTGAGTTCGTTCTGGTGGACGTCGGTGCGACGGGTGAGGAGGGTGGTGGCGATGGAGATGCCGATGCTGCCGCCTACGTTGCGGAGGAGGTTGAAGACGCCGCTGGCGTTGCCCATTTGCTCGTTGGAGAGCGTGCCGTAGGCGGCTGTCGAGATAGGGACGAAGACGAAGCTTAGGCCGAAGCCGGTGATGAGGATGGGGAGGAAGAGGGTGGTCGGCGAGATGCCTAGCGTGATGGATCCGAAGTAGAGCGTGGTGAGGCCGAAGATGCCGAAGCCGAAGGTGAGGAGATAGCGGGGATCGACTTTATTGGAGAGGTATCCGATGACGGGCATGCCGCAGATGGCTCCTAAGCCTCTTGGGGCGACGACGAGGCCGGCGGTGAAGGCCGTGTAGCCGAGGAGCTCCTGATAGAAGAGCGGGAGGACTACGACGGTGGAGTAGATGGCGATGCCGAAGAGGAAGATGAGCGTGGAGCCGACGAGGAAGTTGCGATCTTTGAGGACGCGCAGGTTGACCAGCGGTTGCTTGCCCCAGACGGACTGGTAGATGAAGATTGCCAGCGCGACGATCATGGCGACGAAGGCCCAGCGGAGCCAGCTGGCTGCGAACCAGTCGACCTCCTGGCCTTTGTCGAGGATGATTTGCAGGCAGCCTACCCAGACGATGAGGGAGCCGAAGCCAATGTTGTCGAAGCGGGAGGGTTTGGCGTTCTTAATGTAGCTGGGGTCGTGGATGTACTTGTTGATCATGTACAGGGCCATGACGCCGATGGGGATGTTGATGTAGAAGGCGTAGCGCCAGGAGTAGGTGTCGGTGAGCCAGCCGCCGAGGGTAGGGCCGAGGACGGGGGCGACGACGACTCCAAGGGCGAAGACGGCCATGGCGGCGCCGCGCTTGGCGGGGGGAAAGCTTTCGAGAAGGACGGCCTGGGAGATGGGCTGGAGGGCTCCGCCGCCGGCGCCTTGAATGACGCGGAAGAGGAGAAGGAGGCCGAGCGAGGGAGCGGCACCGCAGGCGAAGCTGGCTACCGTGAAGATGGCCACGCAGATCATGAGGAAGCGCTTGCGGCCGAAGCGGAGGGAGAACCAGTTGGAGGCTGGGAGGATGATGGCGTTGGAGACTAGATAGCTGGTGAGGACCCAGGTGGCTTCATCGTTGGTGGCGGAGAGGGAGCCGGCGATGTAGGGGAGGGCTACCGAGGCGATGGAGGTGTCGAGGACCTCCATGAAGGTGGCGAGCATGACGGCGGCGGCGATCCACCAGGGGTTCACGCCATGGGTGAGTTCCTGGGTGGCGTCGGCCTGGGGTGCGGCGTCGGTTGTGGCGGGTGCGACGGCGGCCATGCTCTGCGATCTCGACTCTCTGGTGGGAGTTCATTGCGGCGCGTGGGGGAAAGAGAGTATGAGTCTCGAACTTCTAACAAAGGTTGGATGTTCGGTGTTGGGATGCGATGCCGTTAAGTCTTAGGAGGCTCCTTTGGGAACGGAATGGGAGGATCGGCGGCGGGAGCGCGGGGTTTCGCTGATGGGCTCGCCCCAGGGGAGGGAGGCGTTGACGGGGAAGAAGCGTTTGAGCGAGAGGATGGGCATTTCGAAAAGGTAGAAGGAGACGGCAGAGATTATGCAGGTGAAAACAAAGGCGAGGATGGCGCGGACGATGTGGTAGTAGTCGCCGCTGGAGGCGTGGCTGATTTGGGCGCCGAGGCGATCGTAGAGTGGCTCGAGGAGGATGTGGTAGACGTAGAAGCCGTAGCTGATGCGGCCGAGCCAGCCGAGCGGTGGCCAGGAAAAGATTTTGCGGGGAAGGCCGGTGCGGAGGACGAGGGGGATGGTGGCGGCGGCAGCGATGCTGAGGGCGGGGAGGCCGAGCCAGAACTGGATGGGGTAGACGAGATAGAACGCTCCGTTGGCAATGCTGGTCAAAAGGTAGACGGCGAGGCCGCCGATGAAGGCGTGGAGGGCGTATTTACGGACGACGCGGTGGGTGCCGGGCTTGCGGCCGGTGGGGTTGGAGCGATTGCCCATGGCGAGCGAGAGGGCGCAGCCAAGGGCGAGGGCGCCACCCTGGGTAAGCACGAAGTAGTCGTACAGATGGTGGGTGACGGCGCCATTGAACGAGGGAAGGATGTAGATGGACAGCAGGAAGAGTTCGCAGATGGCGAAGAACCAAATGCTAAGGCGCAGGGCGTGGCGGCGGCTGTGGGCGAGGAACATGATCAGCGGCCAGATGAGGTAGAACTGCTCTTCAACGGCGAGGGTCCAGAAATGGTAGAGCGGTAGCGGAGAGGCAGGGGGCCTGAGAGCGTAGCTGGACAGGTGTGGGAAGTTTTGGAGGAAGAAGACGAAGACCAGGAGGGGTCTGAGTTGAGGAAGATGAGCGCCGTGTAGAAGAGCGACGGTGGCAGTGGCAAACAGGGCAAGGAAGTAGAGGGGAAAGATGCGGAGAGCGCGGCGGGCGTAGAAGTTTCGCAGGTGCTTGTAGGTGTGGTTGGTTTCCCAAAGGCTCCCGGTGATGAGGAAGCCGGAGAGGGCGAAGAAGAGGACCACGCCGGACCAACTGAACTGGGTGAAATAGCCAGCGAGTCGCTGGGCGGGCTTGGTGGACTGGAGGCCGCCGCCGTAGTGGAAGATGAAGACGAGGAGGATGGCCACGCCGCGGAGGCCGTCGAGGGCAGCGTCGCGGCGGGTTTTAGGGGCTGGGGTGGCAACGACCGTCGAAGGTCCGGGGGACGGTTCGAGGGTAGATTCTCTGAGGGTTGCGTCGGAAGCCATTTGGCTTGAGCGTAGAGCGTTGGATGGCGTGCGTCAATGAGGCGCCGGGGATGTCAGCGAATGTGATAGTTTGTGGGGGCATGAACGAGATCGAAGCGGTGGAGGCCGAGATCGACGCGCAGCCGGCAAGTGGGGGGCTGGTGCGGGTGAAGACCAGCGATCGGCCGTGGATTTATGGGTTGATGATTGCGCCGTCGGCGGTGCTGGCGAACGGCGTAGTGCAGGGCGGGGCGCTGGGGTATCTGTTGAGCCGGCAGGGAGTCGGAAGCGGGGGGCAGGCGCACATGATTTTTCTGCTGGCGTTGCCGACGAGTCTGTACTTTTTGTGGAGTCCGATTACGGATTTCTTTGTGCGGCGAAGGACGTGGGTATTGCTGGGGGGACTGGGAGCCGCGGTATTGATGGCTGCGGGGTTTCATCAGCGGAACCTGTCGGGCCGCGGTGCGATGTCACTGATGCTGATCAGCGCGTGTTGCGTGCAACTGGTGGTGTCGAGCTGCGGCGGGATGATGGGGGCGATGCGGTCGGAGCGGGCGAAGCAGGTGGCGGGGAGTGCGTACCAGGCTGGGTCGATGGGGTTTGGGGCGCTGGCGGCGTCGGTACTGGTGTGGATGAGTTCTCGGACGAGCCAGGATATTCTGGGGTTGATGGCGGCTGGGATGATTGGAATTCCGGCGCTGTTTGCACTGGCTGCTCCGAAGCAGGAGACGATTGTCACGCATGGGTTGGGAGAGACCATGCAGCGCGTGTGGACAGAGTGTAAAGCGACGTTTTTTCGCAAGGAGGCGATTCCGTATATTGCCTTGCTGACGTTTCCGATGGCGAGCGGGTCGGCGGTTGGGCTGCTGACGGGGGTCGCGATCCAATACCGGGTGAGCGGAGACAACGTGGCGTGGATCAATGGGTTGCTGGGAGGATTGCTGGTCGCGGCCGGTTCGGCGGCCACGGCGATGGTGGGAAAGCAGATGCGGGTTCCGGTGAAGTACATGGTAGTTTCGCTGATTAACTGCGCAGCGATGGCGGTGCTGTGGCTGGGTCCGCTGCGGCCATGGACGTACCTGATCGGGGTGCTGCTTTACCTGTTTACGGTCGGGACCTGCTATGCGATGGCGACGGCGGTTTTTTTGGAGTTCATGGGGGCGTCGGGGAAGAGCGGGAGTGGACGGTACTCGGTGATTAACTCGCTGGGGAACGTGCCGGTGCTGTACATGGCGCTGGTGGATGGGTGGGGTGGCGACCACTGGGGTGGCCGAGGGTTGGCGGCGGCAGAGTGCGTAGTGGGGGCATTGGGGGCGGTGGTGCTGCTGGCGTATTTTCTAACGCGCGGGCGGAGGATCGGGCAGGCTGAGGCGGACGCCAGGGTTTAGGGATGGCTCTGCAGTGGTGGATCCCGTCTGGTGCGAGTCCCGGCGAGGGCCGGGAGTGGGTGTCTGGGAGGCGGCTTGCATCTAGTTGAAAGTAGGCTGGATGGGGCGTCGACGGATGGGGTAATGTTCGTCCGGGATATTTTGCAAGAAGATGCATCCGCAGGGTGCAAATCGCCATCATATAAGTTGACAGTAAGTCACTCATATGCGAAACTAACGTAGTTGTGTGGGTCGGTCAAAGGTTTTGGGCCAGGGCTGAGGTTAGGGCTGCGGCTAAAAGGATGAGGTCAGTTATGGGAAAAATTATTGGTATTGATTTGGGAACGACCAATAGCTGCGTTGCCGTGATGGAAGGCGGCGAGCCGAAGGTTATTCCGAACGAAGAGGGTGGGCGGACTACACCTTCGATCGTTGCGTTCACGAAGAGTGGCGAACGGTTGGTGGGCATGGTGGCGAAGCGGCAGGCGATCACCAACCCGGAGAACACGGTTTATTCGATCAAGCGCTTTATGGGTCGCCGGCTGAACGAAGTGGGCGACGAGATGAAGATGGTGCCGTACAAGGTTGTGGCCAAGGGCGACAACATTGCGGTGGTCGCGCAGGGTCATGAGTATACGGCTCCCGAGATCTCGGCAATGATTTTGCAGAAGCTGAAGAAGGCTGCTGAAGATTACTTGGGGCAGAGCGTTACCGAAGCTGTGATTACGGTTCCGGCTTACTTCAATGACGCGCAGCGGCAGGCGACGAAAGACGCCGGAAAAATTGCCGGGTTGGACGTCAAGCGCATTGTGAATGAGCCGACTGCTGCCGCGCTCGCTTATGGCCTGGATAAGAAGAAGGACGAGACGATTGCCGTGTATGACTTTGGCGGCGGTACGTTCGATATCTCGATTCTTGAGGTAGGCGATGGTGTGATCGAGGTGAAGTCGACCAACGGTGATACGCACCTTGGCGGCGACAACCTTGACCAGCGGATTGTGGATTGGTTGATTTCTGAGTTCAAGACCGAAACTGGTTTGGATCTGACGTCGAAGGGCAACGAGATGGCGCTGCAGCGGCTGAAGGATGCTGCCGAGCGCGCGAAGATCGAGTTGTCGACGGCGCAGGAGACGGAGATCAATCTGCCGTTCATTACGGCCGACGCTAGCGGACCGAAGCACCTTGTTCGTACGCTGAGCCGCGCGAAGCTGGAGCAGTTGGTTGCTGATCTTCTCGAGAAGTCGGTTGGCCCGAGCAAGCAGGCGCTGAAGGATGCGGGCATTGACGCTAGCAAGATCGATGAGGTCGTGCTGGTCGGCGGACAGACGCGTATGCCGGCGATCCAGGAGCTGGTGAAGAAGCTGTTCGGCAAAGAGCCGCATAAGGGTGTGAACCCGGATGAGGTGGTCGCGATCGGTGCGGCGGTGCAGGCTGGCGTGCTGTCTGGCGATGTGAAGGACCTGCTGCTGCTGGACGTTACTCCGCTGACGTTGTCGATTGAGACGATGGGTGGCGTGGCGACGGGGATGATTCCTCGCAACACTACGATCCCGACGAAGAAGTCGGAGACGTTCTCGACCGCTGCTGATAACCAGAGCGAGGTTGAGGTTCACGTGATGCAGGGTGAGCGGCCGATGGCGGCGCAGAACCGGACGCTGGGCAAGTTCAAGCTGGGCGGCATCATGCCGGCTCCGCGAGGCGTGCCGCAGATCGAGGTCACGTTTGACATCGACGCGAACGGCATTCTCAACGTGTCGGCTAAAGATAACGCGACGGGTAAAGATGCGAAGATCACGATCACCAGCTCGAGCGGTTTGAGCAAGGACGAGGTTGAGCGCATGGCGAAGGATGCCGAAGCGCACGCGGCCGAGGACAAGGAAGCCAAGGAGAAGATCGAGGCAAAGAACCAGCTTGATTCCTTGGTGTACAACGTCGAGAAGATGCTGAAGGAAGGCGGCGAGAAGGTCGAGGCGTCGGACAAGAGCGAGGTTGAAAGCGCTCTTGCTGAAGCGAAGACGGTTCTTGGCGGCGGCGATCCTGGCACGAGCGAACTGAATGCCGCGAAGGACAAGCTGACGGCGGCGAGCCATAAGCTGGCAGAGGCGGTTTATAAGGCCAATGCGGCGGGTTCGACGGCTCCTACGGATGGCGACGCAGCGGCGGCTGGTACGGCTGACGAGGCGAAGAAGGACGAAGGCGTGATCGATGCTGAGTATGTCGACGCAGAAAAATAAGTCACGTTGAAGTATGAAACGTAGATCAGGTTGAACTACTTGTATGCGATGTGCGTATTGGATGAGGAGGGGCTTCGGCTCCTCCTTATTCGTATAGAGGTGCATGGCTGCGGCAGGGTGGTACCGACCGCGTCGATGCTGTGAAAGTCGGGTTTAGAGAAGTAGGTCGGAAGTGGTGGTTGGAGAGTCCAATCATCAGGGTGAAGGAAGTACCAGGAGGTAGCGCGATGACAAACGATAGCGAAGGACGGCGAGACCAGGCGTGGCCTGGAGTGATTCACTGGGAGCTGGGCGATGCGAGCGTGCATGCTCGCGAGACGTTGTGGCAGTGCGATGCGCTGCGCGCGGGACGGCTGTATCAGCGGAGTGTGTTTGGGACGCGCGAAGAGGCAGAGGCGTTCGTGGCGAAGATGCAGGAAGTGGAGCCGGACCACATGTTTAATGTTGCGGCGATCAAGGCTAGTACGGTTTGGAATTGAGGACACGGGCTGTTTGATACGGGTAGGAGCTGTGGCTTTCGCGAAGGTTTGCGCGCGGGCCACAGCTCTTGCTGTTGGATCGGTGGAATCGATGCTTGGGAGCGTTTGATATGCGAGCGTATGTTGTCGAAGAGGCAGGCGGGGAGTTTCGGCAGGTTGAGTTGCCGGTGCCGGAGTTGCGCGAACGCGACGTGCTGGTGAGGGTTCATGCAAGCGGCGTGAATCCGCTGGATTTTAAGATCCGGGCGGGACAGGCGGCTCACGCGAAACAACTGCTGCCGGCAGTGCTGGGATTGGATATGGCTGGAGTCGTGGAGCAGGTGGGCGCTGGCGTGCGTGGTTTCCGTGTGGGTGATGAAGTGTATGGAATGGTGGGCGGCGTGGGCGGGCTGCAAGGGACGCTCGCGGAATTGATTGCGGTCGATGAGGATTTGCTGGCTCATAAGCCGAGGAACATTTCTATGCGCGAGGCTGCGGCGTTGCCGTTGATTACGATTACGGCGTGGGAGGGGTTGGTGGATCGTGCGAAGGTTCATGCGGGGCAGACGGCGTTGATTCATGCTGGAGCTGGTGGTGTGGGGTCGGTGGCGGTGCAGATTGCGGTGGCGTATGGGGCGAAGGTGTTTGCTACGGTGTCGGCGGAGAAGAAAAAGATTGTGGAGGGATTCGGGGCGACGGCGATTGATTATCGGGCGAGCTCGGTGGAGGAGTATGTGGCCGCGAGTACGGGCGGCGAAGGGTTTGATGTGGTGTATGACACGGTGGGCGGTGCGACGCTGGACGCGTCGTTCGTTGCGGTGAAGAGGTATACGGGACACGTGGTGAGCTGCCTGGGGTGGGGAACGCATGCGCTGGCGCCGTTATCGTTTCGGGGAGCGAGTTACTCGGGTGTGTTCACGCTGATGCCGTTGTTGACGGGGAAGAACCGGGCGCATCATGGAAAGATTTTGGAGGCGGCGGCGAGGCTTGTCGAGGACGGGAAACTGAAGCCGCTGATGAGCGACAAGAGATTTTCGGCAGGAGAGATAGGGGCGGCGCATGCGGCGGTGGAAGCTGGCGTTGTGGGCAAGGTTGTTGTTGAACTTTAGTTGGGAGACGGGACATGCCTGAGGGGAATGAGATTCATCGGTGGGCGGAGCGGCATGAGGCGGCGTTTGCTGGGAAGACGGTGCGGATGGACGGGCCGCAGGGGCGGTTTACGGATTGGGATTTGCTGGATGGGTGGAAGCTTCGTCGGGTGATGGCCGTGGGAAAGCATTTGGGGTATGACTTTGGTAAGGATCGGATTCTGCATGTGCATTTGGGATTGCAGGGAGATTTCACGGAGGGGTCGGGTGCGCTGCCAGAGGTTCGCGGGGCTCTGCGAATGCGGATGTGGAATGCGGCGGCGGTGAAGAAGCCGATGGTGCCGGGCGTGAGTAAGCGGCATGCGTGGTACTCGAGTGACGATGGGACGGGGCATTTGCAGCCGCGACAGATTGCGTGGGTCGAGCTGCGGGGGCCGATGGATTGCACCGTCTGGACGAATGCGCAGTGGGATGCGTTGCGGGAGAGGCTGGGGCCGGATCCGCTGGATGGGGATGGGCCGGAGAAGGCGATGGAACGGATCGGGAAGAGCAAGAAGCCGATTGGGATATTGATGATGGAACAGGATGTGATGGCGGGGGTGGGGAATATCTTTCGCGCAGAGGTGTTGTTTCGCGCGAGGCAGAGTCCGTTTACTCCGGGAAAGGATGTGCCGGCGACGGTCGTGAAGAAAATGTGGAAAGAGCTTGGGCCGCTGATGCGGGCTGGGATGGTGGACAGGCGAATTGTGACTACGCTGGCGAAGGATCGGGACAGCAAGACGGGGGTGGTGCAGGTGGGCGATGAGCACTATGTGTATCGGCGGAATGGGCAGGACTGCCGGGTGTGCGGGACGAAGGTGATGAAGCTCGAAGGGTTTGCAGGGCGGAATTTGTTTTGGTGTCCGGTGTGCCAGGGTGGGACGAGAAGTTGAAGGTCTAGAGCTTGAAAAGCTATTCACCGGAACGGTGGGTAGAGTAAGTTGAGAAGATACCTATGGCAACGACGAAGACAAAAGATTATTACGGCACGCTGGGCGTGAAGAAGACGGCGACGCCGGAAGAGATTCGGAAGGCGTTTCGGAAGCTGGCGCGGAAGTATCACCCTGATGTGAATCCGGGCGATAAGAAGGCTGAAGAGAAGTTCAAGGAACTCTCCGAGGCTAACGACGTGCTGAGCGAAGAGAAGAAGCGCAAGATTTATGACCAGGTGGGGTTCTATTCGGACAACATCGATGCGGCGACTGCGGAGGCATATGCGCGGGGTGGTGGTGCGCCGGGCGGGGCTGGGGCTGGTGGGTATGGTGGAGGCTCGGGTGGTGGTGCGCGTGGGCAGGGTGTGCCGTTTGATTTTGATGGTTTTGATTTTTCAGGATTCCAGGGGGGCGGGAAGGCTTCGTCGCGCGGGCAGAGCAATGAGGGATTCGGTGGGAGCTTCAAGGATGTGTTTTCGGGGATGTTCAGTGGCGGCGGCCGACAGGCTCGCGGGCCTCAGCCTGGGACGGATCTTGAGTACCAGGTGGAGATTGATTTCTGGACTTCGATTCGCGGAGGAGTGACGCGGCTCGAGATTCATCGGCAGGAGCAGTGCCCTACGTGCAAGGGCAAGGCGGTGTTGGGTGGAAGTATGGAATGCCCGGAGTGCCATGGGTCGGGGCAGGTGACGCAGATGGGCGGGCGGATGAAGTTCAACATCCAGTGCCCGCGGTGCGGCGGGACCGGTAAGGTGCAGAATGCTTGTCCGACGTGCGAGGGTGCGGGCGTGGTGACCAAGCGCGAGCCGCTGAGCTTCAACATCAAGGCGGGGACGCGAGATGGGCAGAGGATTCGGCTGGCTGGTAAGGGCAATGCTGGGACGGAGGGCGCGCCGAATGGGGATCTTTATCTGATCATCAAGGTGGGGGCGCATAAGCTGTTTCGCCGGGTGGGTGATGACATTCATATCACGGTGCCGGTGACGGCGATGGAGGCGGCGCTGGGATCGAAGATTGAGGTGCCGACGGTGGATGGGGTGGGGACGGAGTCGGGACGGGCTACGGTGAAGATTCCGCCGGGAACGCAGACGGGGCAGAAGCTTCGGATGCGGGAGAAGGGCGTGACGAGCGCGACGCTGGACGGACATCGCGGCGATCAGATTGTGGAAGTGAAGATCGTCGTGCCGAAGGTGCAGGATGAGCGGTCGAAGGAGATTTTGAGGGAGCTGCAGAAGTTGAACCCGGAGGATCCGCGGGCGGAGATGCTGGCGGAGGTATAACGTTCGGGTGGTGGGCGGAGGCTGATGTGGCGGACGTTATGAACGGGCGGTTTGCGGGGAAGATCGATGGGGACTTTGTGGTGTTCCTGATCGGGATGCGGATCAATCAGCTATGGGCGGTGCACAAGTGGTTGCCGGTGTCGCGGGCGATGCCTAGGATGCTGGCGGAGCTAAAGAGACAGCCGGAGCTTGGGTTGTTGGAGGCTAGCTACTTCTTGAGTCCGCCGATTGCGATGACCGTGCAGTATTGGCGGTCGTTTGAGCAGTTGCATGCTTACGCGCATTCGAAGGACAAGGAACATTTGCCGGCGTGGGCGGAGTTCAATCGGCTGGTGGGGGCTACGGGGGTGGTGGGGGTGTTTCACGAGACGTATCTGGTGTCGGCGGGGAAGTATGAGGCGGTGTATGTTAATACGCCGCGGATGGGGTTGGGGGCGGCGGGAGAGGTGGTGCCTGCGGTGGGGAGGATGGAGTCGGCGAAGGAGCGGATACAGGCCTCGAAGTCTGCAGATCATGAGGGTCAGTTTTGAGCAGAAATGGGCAGGGGGATTATGACCCAGACGATCGGCAATAGTGATCCTCGAGTTATCGAAGCAATCAAGCACGCGACCGAACTTGACGCGAAGGGTCAAACAGAATCGGCGGTGCAACTTCTGTCAGCCTTGATCGAGGAAGTTCCGACGGCCGCGAGTCTCCATGGCTATGTCGCGATCTTCTTATCTCGCGACGGTCGCCTTGACGAAGCAATCAAACATGGGCGCCAGGTGATTCACCTATCTCCTGAGTCCGAGAAGGCGTCCTTCGTGCTTTTTGAGGCGCTTTGTAAGGCCGAACAATATGAAGAAGCACTTGACGAAATGAAGCGTTATTTAGCTCTCAGACCCTCTGAGGAATACGCCAAAATGATCGACGAATGGAATTTGAGCGAGGGTGGACCACAAAAATCTTGATGGTTTATCAGCGTCTCGCTCCTGAGAAGCGGAGCGAAGGCCTTAGAGTTCGCTGGGGGCTTTGGGGAGGATGTGTTGGTTGGTTTGGGCGTTGAGGTACTGGAGGGTTTCGGGGAAAGCGCCGGCGAAGCGGGCGGCTAGCCAGGCTTGGGGGGAGATGGTGATCTCGGCTCGACCACAGGCTACTGCGTGGAAGATTCGGTTGGCGGCGTAGCGGGTTGAGACGGAGAGGCCGGGGGTTTTGGCGGCCAAGGTGAACCAGCGGCGCTCAAACTCTACGTCGCCTACGATGTTGACGTGGTCTTCGCCGCCGGTGCGCATGAGGCCGGGGCAGACGGTGGTGACACGAATGCCTTTGTGGCGGAGCTCGGCGTGGAGGCCTTCGGAGAATCCGACTAGCGCGAATTTTGCGGCGGAGTAGGGGAGCATGTGGGGGACGGCGAGCTTGCCGCCGATGGAGGCGATGTTGACGATGGAGGCGCGGCGCGTTCCGGAGAGTGGGACTTGCTTGCGGAGGTGCGGGAGGGCGGCCCAGGTGGTGTAGAGGGCGGCGAAGAAGTTGACCTGCATGGTGCGCTCGAAGATGTCGAGGGTTTGGGATTCGATGGGGCCTACGTCGATGATGCCGGCGTTGTTTACGAGGACGTCGATGCGGCCGTAGCGCTCGATGGCTTCGGAGACAAGGCGCCGGGCTTCTTCAGGCTTGGAGAGGTCGGCGGCGACGAGGTGGAAGTCTTCGGGGCGGAGGTGGGCGTATTGGGCGAGGAGGGTTTCCTGAGCTTGTTGGAGCTCGGCTAGATTGCGGGAGGCGAGGACGAGGCGGGCGGGCGCGCTGGTCCCCGAGCCAGCGGCGAAGCGGGTTGCGATGGCGAGGCCGAGGCCTCGAGAGCCTCCAGTGACGACGACTACGGGTCGTGGGGCATTGGGGTCGGCGAGGGCGAGCTTGCGGTTGCGTACGGCGCGGACGACGAGGATGGCGGCTCCGGTGGCGACGACGGCGGAGGCTACGGAGGCTACGGCAATTCCTGCAGCGGTTGCGGTGGCGGCGGCGGCGAGGGTGGCTAGGTTGAGTCGCTTCATAGGTGAATTATGATGCGTTCTGTCGGGCGCAGGGCTCATTGATGAAAAATTGAGGACAGAGAAGCAGATTCCCCAAGGGAATGACAGAAAGAAAAGCAAAGGCGACGACGATTGCCTTGGCGGATTCCTGCGGGCGAAGAAAGAGCGGCGGGAGTTCATGGAAAGGAGGTATTCTTCAGGCGATGGCTACGAAACGTAAATCCAAGGGTGCGTACATGATCTCGGCGGTGGCGGAGATGTACGAGATCCATCCGCAGACGCTGAGGCTGTATGAGCGGGAGGGGTTGCTGCGGCCGTCGCGGTCGGATGGGAATACCCGGCTGTATACCGACGAGGATTTGGAGCGGCTGGAGTTTATTTTGAGTTTGGCGCGCGAGATGGGCGTGAACATGGCGGGGATTGCGATTGTGCTGCAGATGCGCGAGCGGATGGAAGAGATGAATCGGCAGATGCAGGGGTTTGTGGATTATGTGCGGACGGAGATGCTGACGCGGATGCACGAGCAGGCTCCGCCGCCGGGGCTGGTGGCGGTGCGGAGGCCGTTTGGGGTGGCGAGCCGGGAGCCGGTGCCGCATGGGGCGGGGCGGAAGAAGGTCAGCTAGGCGAAGTGGTCGCGTAGACTTGAGAGTGGTGCTGGCTGCGGTGGAATGCCGGCGATTTTTGTAGGATTCGGTGCGATGAAGGTTTTGGTGCATGTTATTTTCTGGGTGGCGATGGTTGGGTCGGTCACCTCTTCGATCTATTGCGGGATGGTGTTGGCGGCGGCGGCTCGGTTTGGATTGCGCAAGCGGCGGGAGCAGAGCGCGGTACCGGACTTTTTGCCGGCCGTTAGCATGCTGAAGCCGCTGCATGGGACTGAGCCGGGGATGGAGCGGAATATCGCGTCGTTCTTTGAGCAGGAGTATCCGGGGGAGTGGGAGCTGCTGTTTTGCGCGCGGTTCGATACGGATGAGGGGTTGAAACTGGCGCGGTTGGTGGGGCAGCAGTATCCGCAGGTGGATGCTCGCTATGTGACGTGCGGGGAGCCGACGCCGAAATTTCATAATGCGAAGGTGTATTCGCTGGCGAAGATGAATTCGGTGGCGAAGAACGATTTGTATGTCACGAGCGATGCGGACGTGCGGGTGGAGAAGGATTACCTGCTGCGCATGGTGCAGAACTTGAAGGATCGGGCGTTGGGGATCGCTAGCTGTCTTTATTTGGGGACGGCGCAGCCGGATACGGGCGATGGTGGTCCGGGGTTTGCTTCGCAGCTCGATGCGGTGGGGAAGAGCGTGGAGATGAGCTCGGGTGTGCTGGTGGCGGACATGCTGGAGGGTACGAAATTTGCTTTGGGCGCAACGATGGCGCTGCCGAAGAAGAGCTTCCAGGAGGTGGGTGGGTTCGACCAGTTGGGGCAGTTTTATGCTGATGACTTTGTAATTGGGAATCGGCTGGCCGCGCAGGGTAAGGGCGTGAAGATGGCGACGCACATCATTCGGCTGATGGTGCAGGATTCGCCGTTCTGGTTGAGCTTTCGGAACCAGTTGCGATGGATGCAGAGCACGCGGCGGTCACGGCCTTGGGGACATCTCGGGAGCGGGCTTACGTTTGCGATGCCGTTTGGGTTGCTGGGACTGGTGTGGGGATTGTTGAGCGGGCATGCGGTGATTGGTGTGGTTTGGCTACTGGCAATGGTGGTGAATCGGTGGCTGCAGGCTGGGGCGATTCTCGGGGTGCTGGGCGATCCGGATATTTTGTATAACGCGCTGATTTATCCGTTGAGGGATGTGCTGGGGAGTTTGTTGTGGGTGGGGAGTTATGGGGGAGAGAACTTTTATTATCGCGGGAAGATTTACAAGCTGAAGGATGGCGGGCGGGTGGAGGAGTAGGGCAGGGGATAGAGTGTAGGGATAGCGAAGGCGGCGATGTCGGTAGCCTTCAGTTTTCCCTACACTCTACGCTCTGCGTGATTCTTACTGGTTGCCGTTCACGCCCGTCGTTTGTTGCGTGGGGTGCTGCTGTTGGGCGATGGCCAGTTCGAGTTCACCGCCCTTGACGAGCTTGATGTTGTCCTTGGTGGAAACGAAGACGCCGGAGTTCTGGCTGGCGATCTTGCTGTGGAGGTCGACGCCGCTCATGGCATCGACTTGATCGATGACGAGGGTGCCGTCATTCCAGGTTGCGGGAACCTGATCGCTAGGAGTGAGGCGGTAGGTATCTTCGTTGGCGAGTCCGGTGTCCAGGATGCCGACGATGGTTGCTTTGATGGGGACCGTCTGGCCGTCCTTGAGTTTGGCGCTGGTGAAGCGGAGGGCGAGCTTAGAGGTGCCGGATTGATTCATGTCATCTGTGGAGACCTGGCCGATGAGGATGGTTCCAGCGGGGAGTTTGGGGCCGTTGGGGAGTTGAACTTTGTCGGCTAGCGTGGCACGGAATTCATCACCGGCCTTTACTTTGCTTGCGATGATCGCTCCATTGAGTGCGGCGCGGGCGGGTACCATGCGCATGGCCGGAGCTGCGTCGGGGGATTGAGCGAAGGTGCGAGGGCTGTGGGCGAGGACGAGGACAGATAGAGAGAGAGCTGCGATGGACAGCGTGCGGCAACGTTTCATATGGGGCTCCTTCGCCTGCGGTGGGTTATCGGTCGCCGAAGGCGTAGAGAGTTAGACAAGCTGGGCGCGGGAGAAGTTGCAGTGGACAGGTAGCGGGTGTCCGATGTCCGCTCTGCGAACGGATAACGGACAACGGAGACGTTTATCTGTTGGTGAGAATGGTTTTGTAACCGGAGGTGGCGTAGGGGTGGACGGGGGCGAATGGGGAGAGGGTGATGGTGCGCGACTCGGGGTGGTCGGTGAGGAGGAAGAGGCGGTGAGGGCCGGCCCAGAGGTGGGTGAGCTGAGCGTTGTCGAGGAAGATGTGGGGGGCGTCGGGGTAGAAGCTGCCGAACCAAGGGCCGTTGACGCGGCCGTTGACGAGCAGGATGGGGGCGGCCGATTGGGGGGTGTAGAAGAGCAGGGCGGAGCCGGAGGTGAGTTCGCCGTCGTTGAGGATGAGGTCGCCGGGGCGGAGGTCGCGGTCGATGGCGAGGGCGAGATCCTTGGAGCCGAGGATGGGGTAGAAGCGGACCAGGCCCTGGTGAGCAGCGAGCAGGAGGGCGGTCATGGCGGCGGCGATGAGGAGGTTGGCTGCGAAGGAATTGCGCTTGCGGACAATGTAAGCGATGGGGCCGAGGGTGAGCATGGCGAGGGCGACGGTGAGGAGTGGGCCTCGGAAGAAGCCCATGGCGGGGCCGGTGAGGTCGAATACGTGGCCGAGGGAGAGGTTGTAGAGGTCGGGGTTGGAGCGGAGGACGTCGCTGAGGGTGGTGCCGGGCGTGGGAGTGTGGGCGGTGAGGGCGAGGTAGCCGCAGAGGAGGAAGAGGAGTGTGCCGAACGGGACGAGCATGTAGAGGCTGGCGCGGAGTCCTGCGCGGACGGGTTCTACGCGGACGGCGAGGGTTAACTTGCGGAGACGAGCGTCTTCGCTTGCGAGGAGGCCACCTACGAGGAGGGCGAGGGCTGGGAGGGCGGGGAGGTGGTAGTACTCCTGGCGTGAGGAGAGGGTGAAGAAGCCAAGGATGATGGCGGCCCAGAGGAGGCAGGAGACGGCGGCCTCTCTTGGCGGGTTCGGGCGGGCTGGAGCTTCGTCATCCCACCCGTCCGCAAAAGCGCGTACGGATGGGGCACCTGCATTGTGGGTTGGGTGGAGGGTGCGGACGGCGTCGCGGAGGGCGGCAGGGAGGAAGGCTACCCAGGGGAAGAGCCAGAGGAGGAGGAGGAGCCAGAAGATGGGGATGGGGACCTGGCCGTAGTCATGGGGAATGCGGTGGCCGAGGAAGCGGGCGATGTGCTCGTTGTAGAGATAGAACCAGGCCCAGCCGGCGTGGGTGGGGAGGCCAAGGCCGGGGGGCATGGGGACGGGCTGATTGCGGAGGGCGGCGAGGATGTGCCAGGGTGCGGCGATGGCGAGGAAGAGGAGCGTCGCGGGGATGAGTTTGAGCTTGCGGAGGAGGCGTAGCTGGTGTGTGAACGCGAGGTAGAGGAGGGCGAAGGCGAGGGGGAAGACTACGCCGATGAGGCCCTTGGTGAGGAGGTTGAGTGCGGTGACGGCGGCGAAGCCCAGCATGGGGATGAGGGCGGAGGAGCGAGGGCGAACCCAAGTCCCAGAGGCTAGACCTGGGGCGCCCGGATTGGTGGTGACGCGGTCGAGCGCGATGAGGAAGAGGTGGACGGCGAGGGTCATCCAGAGGGCGATGAGGATGTCGGGGATGTAGAAGCGGGTGTAGATGTAGGGACCGATGCAGGTGGCGAGGGCGAGGGCGGCGTAGAGGCCGGCGCGGTCGTTGGGGAGGTTGGACTGCGAGAGGTCTACATCCCACCCGTCCGCAAAGGCGCGCACGGATGGGGCACCCACACTTGAGGGGGCAGATAGAGCTGCTGTCGGCGCGTTGGCGTAGAAGCGGATGCCGAGGGCGTAGACGGCTAGCAGGAGGGCGAGGACGCCGAGGGCGAGGGGGAGGCGGGCGGCCCAGTCGTGGACGCCGAAGAGGCGCATGGAGCCGGCGGCCATCCAGTAGAGCAGGGGAGGCTTGTCGAAGAAGCGAACGCCGTCAATGGTGGGGGTGACGAAGTCGTGGCGCTGGAGCATCTCGCGGGCGATCTGGATGTAGACGCTATCGACGTCGTCGAGGAGGCCTGGGGTGAAGAGGCCGCCGATCTGGAGGATGGCCCAGAAGGAGACGATGAGGGCGACGGATGAGGTTCGCCAGCGGCGCGGGATGTGGTTCGGTTGGGTCAAGAGGATTCGGGTGGTGCGTCGCGGCGGTGTGCCGAATTTTTTGCTTCTAGCTAAAAGTAAGAGCAACAACAACTGCCAATACAGGGGTCTCTCCGCTACGGCCTGCGGGCTTCGGTCGAGATGACGGTGTTCATGGGTTGAATCGTTGAGGTTGAGTTGAGGGGGCGGTCGGTGATGAGGGCTTTGCCTGAGGTTTGTTGGAGGATGATCTGGCGGGAGCCGAGGAGGTGGTCTACGTTCTCGCGCTGTTCGAGAGGGACGAAGAGGAGTTTGCGCGGGCCTGTGCCCCATTGGGCGAGGAGGTCGGCGGAGGTTAGGAAGAGGTGCGGGGCGTCGGGGAAGGTGCTGCCGAAGAGCATGGAGGTGGTGCGGCCGTCGACTAACTCTACTTGACGGTCGAGGTAGAAGGGGATGGAGGAGCCGAAGGCCTGGTCGTCGTAGATGAGGACGATGTTTTTGGGGGAGATCTGGTGGGTGCGCTCGAGGGCCTGGATGGTCTCGGCGAAATTTACAGAGGAGAGCATGGGGTTGAAGCGGACGAAGGCGATGTGTGCGGCGAGGAGGAAGACGCTGCTGGTGGCGGCGATGGAGAGGATGGCGGGAAGGATTCGGAGGCGCGCGTAGAGAAGCCAGGAGAGGGCGGGGCCGGTGAGGAAGGCAATGAGGGCGAGGACGGCGGGGAGTCGGAGGGCGGCGAAGGAGGGGCCGGTGAGGTCGAAGAAGTGGGACATGGAGAGGGTGTAGTCGCCGACGTTGCGGTGGGCTAGGAGCTCGCCGATGTCGGGGAGGAAGGAGAGGTGACGGGAGGACCAGAGGCCGTAGGCGAGGGCGGCGGCGATCGCGACGCCGAGGGTGGTGTAGGTCGCGAAGGTGAGGGTGAGAGCTCGGCGGAGGGTGGGGTCGAGTGGGCTGCGCTCGATGGTGGTGAGTGTGGCGGCGAGGAGCATCAGGAAAGGGAGGTAGACGGGGAACGTGTAGTACTCCTGGTTGGTGGAGAGAGAGAAGAAGGCGAGGACCAAGGTAGAGAAGAGGAAGAGGAGGAGGACGGTTTGGTGGCGGAAGGTGATGGTGGTGCGGGAAAAGACGGTGCGGCGATTGCGGTAGGCGGTTATGAGGGCGGCGGGGAGGAAGAGGCTCCAGGGGAAGAGCCAGACCAGGTGGAGAGACCAGTAGAGGTAGCTGGGGAGCTTGTTGTAGTCGCGGGGGATGCGGCGGCCGAGGAAGCGGAGGACGTGCTCGTTGACGAAGTAGAACCAGAAGAAGCCGTGGCCGTCGGCGGCGCCGGTGTTGCGTAGACCGGCGAGGATGTGCCAGGGGGCGGCGATGGCGAGGAAGAGGAGGAGGCCGGTAAAGGGTCGGAGGCAGCGCCAGAGGTGGAGTTGGCGGGTGTAGAGGAGGAAGACGAGGGTGGTCGCGACGATGAAGACGATGGCGACGAGGCCCTTGGTGAGGACGGCCAGGGCCAGGGCTGTCCACATGGCGTAGGGCCAGAGGAGATGCGAAGACGGTGGGGGTTTTGTGGGGGGAATGGGAGCAAGAAATGCGGCGGGATGGAGCGCGTCGAGGTCCTTCGGCTGCGCGCTACGCGCTTCACTCAGGATGAGAACTATATCATAAATAACTAGAAATAAAGTACATAATTTTTTATAATGTCCCATACAAACCCTGCACAGCCACGAAGAATCAATGGCTTGCACGAGGAATCTACACGGAAACTGCACAGAACGGAATAACCGCAGGAGGCAACATGGCGTTTATTACCGAGAAAGAGGAGCTGAAACCCGGCCTGATTCTCTTCCGGCGCGGCGACGTGGATCATCGCATGTGGTACTGCCGCATGAAGATGCCGAAGGCCGACCGCTATAAAACGGTTTCGCTCAAAACAACCGACATTAGCGCGGCCCGCGAGCGGGCCTTCGATCAGGACGCCGACGTTCGATTTCGCATCAAGCATGACGTTCCTGTATTCAACCGCCCCTTCCGCGACGTGGCGCGAGAGTATCTGTTGACGCAGGAAGCGCGGGCGAAGCGCGGAGAGATCAGCGCCGCGCGGCCCAAGAAACTCCGCGCCGTCATTGAGGGCACGTTAGACAGGTATACCGGTTCCACGCAGGTTCATCTTATCGGTGACGAACGCTGGGGCGGCTATCCGGCATGGCGGCGGGAGAACGGCGCGGGACGCCACCGGCGCAACGGCGTTCGGGAAGTCACAGCCGACGCAGCGCAATCCTTCGCAGACCATGAAGCCGAGCGCCGCACCAAGGTTCAGCACACCCTGGGTATCAGGGTTTTGAAACCGATTGAAGTCAAACCTTCCGACGAACGGGTGGTTCCTTTCATCAGCGATTCAACCATCCGCTTCGAGATGTCGATCTTCGGGGCGATTATGAACTATGCAGTGAAGAAACGCTATGTTCCCGCAAGCCAGCGTTTCGACGAACGCCCGAAGCTCAAGACGATGCGGCGTGACGAGTTCACGCTGGAGGAATATCGCAAGCTCCACACCGTAGGCCGAAAGTGGATTGGGGAGGTCGATAAGCCTTCGAGCGTCTGGTATCGGACTGTTACCTACAACATGATTTTGATTGCCTGTAATACCGGCATGAGGCCAGCGGAGATGAAGAATCTCCGCTGGAGGGACATTATGCCTGCAAAAGACCGCGAGGGCCGCGAGATCTTCGTGCTGTTCGTGCAGGGCAAGGGCAAATCGCGCAAGCTGGTGGCTCCCAAGAGCGTCGGAGATTATTTGGAGCGCATTCGCGCAATCTCCAAAGCCACGGAACTGGACGGCAGGGTATTTACCAACATCACAGGCAAGCCTGCAAAAACTCTTTACAGCAGTCTGATTGCCGATCTTCTAACCGAAGCGAATCTACGCGAAGGCACGCAAGGCGTGCCGCGCTCGACGTATTGCTTCCGGCATACCTATGCCACGCTTCGCTTGCAGGAAGGCGTGGACGTGTATTTCCTTGCCGAGCAGATGGGAACCTCCGTCCACATGATTGAAAGCCACTATGGACACGTAAATACCATCAAGCACGCCGACCGCGTGTTGCAGGGGATGGCGGGATGGGAGTTGCCACAACCGGACGATACCAAAGCCAAGGCGTCGAAGGCGGCGGAGACGCACGATAAAGGCAAACGAGGTCAGCGCCACAGGCCGCGCTGACCCTGAACCTCCCGAAGCCGTCTTTTGCCGGAGCCGCTGGCGGAGGCTGGCACAGGGAGGTATCGTCCGAATGTCCGGCCCGGACATTCCTTGCAGATATTGCTCTGATTTGCCGCTGCCCCGCCGGGGCGCTTTTAGCGGCAAATCGCACTGCACGAGCCGCCGCTGGCGGCTGTACTTCGTGCAGTTCTAATTTCTTGGTGTCGGGAAAGTTGGCGGGTAACCGATTTTGCTCTGAAGACATAGGGCAGTATGAGGGTTTAGTTCTGAGACATATCCGTCTTCGCAAGATTTGCAAAAATGGCAGGTAGAACCTCCTGCAGCTTTCGATATTCGTCGGAATACGAGACCAATGGATCAGAAAGCCGCTTCGCTCGTTCAATCTCCTCCTGCGCTTCGGCGCGGGTAATGAGTCCTGGATGCAGGCCGATCTCGTCCGTCTTCGTGACATCGACATAGAGCGCCGACTGTTTCTTTTTATCGAGTGCTCCGTCGGCGATTTTGCGTGGTTTAGCCAAACATAGGTGTACCCCGAAGGTAGCACCCGATTCCTTTAGCTTATTGATTCTTTGGTTGCGAGGGCCTGCAACCACACGAACTTGCTATCGATGCCATTCAGAAGGCCACTGGTTGAACCTGTGGCATAGTGATTTGAGGGCTGACTAACAGTAGCCATATCCGTCAAATAGCGATGCGGCTCCATTTCACGCAATTGTGGTGACCGGCACGGTTGGCTGGAGCATCCCGTATTAGCTCTGTGGCTGAATCTGCTGCAGCAAGCAGTTGTGGATGTTGGCAGCGGAGTCTCCCGCGTATCTCATTCCGGTTCCAGTGCGTCACAGAGCTTTCCGCCCATTCGAAGCCTGGAAGGAAAAACAACCTGAAAGACGTGATGGTTTCAAGCCGAATGTCGATGGGTTCGAGGTTTTTCCGATGCCGATGAAGGCCGGATAACTTATGCGGAGTAGAAGCGGGTTCGAGCCTGCTGACGAAAGCTTCGCATTTCTCACCTTCCACTTGAACATCAGCAATGCTTCCTATCTTTGCTATCGCATTGTGAATCCGAAGACCGAAAGCAGCGTGAAGGTTGAACCAAAAGCGGGCCAGTCGCTCCTCCCAGCGTGGACCGCACGTGGGAGGCGAGGAATGTAGCATGTCCAGGTGAGAAATGTTCGCTCACGGTGAGCAACCCTTCCTCACCTGTTTCTTCTTGGCAAACTCTGATCTTCTGGAACTCACTGAGGGAGACTGATCTCTCTTCATGTGATCATCTTCGTCATCGCCAGAATCGGAGTTACCACCATGAGCTACCAAAGCGTCAATCCGTATACCGGTGAACTACTGAAAAGCTTCCCGCTTCATACGGATGAAGAAATGCTTGCTGCGCTGAAACGCGCAGATGATCGGTTTAGGTCCTTTGGCACGCTCGATGAACGAACTTCGATCTTGAGACGGGCGGCGGCGCTCATGATCGACCGGCGTGAGGAGCTGGCGGCTCTAGTCACTCTCGAAATGGGCAAGCGTATTCACGAAAGCCTGGATGAAGTAAATCTGAGCTCCGCGATTCTTGCGTATTATGCGGAGCATGCCCCGCGCTTTCTTGCCAAACGCTCTCTCGAATCCACAGTGGGAGAGGCCTGGGTAGAGTTCGAACCTATTGGGGTTCTAGTCGGCGTGGAGCCTTGGAATTATCCCTACTATCAGCTCGTCCGGTTTGTCGGACCAAGCCTTGCTCTAGGGAACACGATCCTGATGAAACATGCTTCGAGTGTTCCGCAGTGCGCTCTGGCATTCGAGAAGATCTTGACTGATGCCGGAGCGCCAGAGGGAGCATATACAAATCTCTTCTTGTCGACCGATCAGGTTAGTACCTTAATTGAAGATCCAAGAATCCAGGGGGTGGCGCTGACAGGCTCCGAGAAGGCCGGAGAATCACTGGCGTCGCAGGCCGGCAAGCAGCTGAAAAAGTCGACGATGGAGCTTGGGGGTAACGACGCCTTCATCGTTCTCGAAGATTTCGATCCAAAGCTCGCGGCGAAGTTTGCTGTACAGGGGCGCATGACAAACGCAGGCCAGGCATGCGTTGGGTCCAAGCGCTTCATTGCTGTCGATGCGATCGCGGACGAGTTTCTAGCCGAGGTTATAAGACTCTTGGCCGGCTACGTTCCTGGGGATCCGACCAACGAAGCGACCACGCTCGCGCCGCTATCGTCGAAAGACGCGCAGAGCCGTTTGCTGGAGCAAATAGAGGCCGCAGTAAACAACGGTGCGAAGTTGCTTGTCGGAGGAAAAGCGCCAGATGGTCCCGGCGCATTTGTTCTAGCAACTGTGTTGACGGAGGTCGCCAAATCAAACCCAGCGTACGATCAGGAATTCTTTGGGCCAGTCGTTTTGTTTTTTCGGGCGAAGGATGAAGCGGAGGCACTCGCCATCGCTAATGATTCTCCCTTCGGCTTGGGAGGATCAATCTGTACCTCCGACCCGGAACGTGCTCGAAGACTCGCATCCAAGCTTCAATCCGGCATGGTATTTCTCAACTTCTCGGCGTTGACCACTCCCGAGTTGCCCTTCGGCGGCATCAAACGCTCGGGATTCGGTCGCGAGCTCTCCAGTTTCGGGATCGAAGAGTTTGCGAATAAGAAGATGGTCTGCTTTGTGGACTCTACCAAGGTTGCAAACGTGGTTGCATGAGACGCAGAACAGGGAGTGCGCAGGAATAACTTCCGTGTTGCAAGTTTTGTAAGACGGATTTTTCTCTTGACACTCGCATGCCCGGCTCGGAAAGGTGTTCCGTTTGTTCAAGCTAATCGAATTCGTTGGGAATGTGAGCGCATTCGCTTTCCGGGTGGTAGTCGACCTTTTTCGACCCCCCTTTGAAGGCGAGCAGATTATGCGCCAACTCGCCGAGATCGGGTATAGGTCATTGCCGCTTGTTATAGCCTCGGGATTCGCTCTCGGTGCAGTAATGACGCTTCATACAAGGAGCATGCTTGTCACGTTCGGAGCTAGTTCCATGATTCCGGCCGTTCAAGCGATGGCCTTTTTCCTGGAGATCGGTCCGCTGCTTGCGGGGCTGTTATTGGCAGGAAGGGTAGGCTCCGGGATCGGAGCTGTGTTGGCGAACATGCGGGCTAGTGAGCAGATTGATGGCATCGAGTCGCTATCGATTGATTCCTTCAAGTTCCTTGTAGTTCCTCGGGTTGTGGCTTGTGTGATTGCTCTCCCTCTCTTGACCTTGTTTATGGACTTTTCGGGCCTGATGGGGGGATGTCTCTCCGAGTTCTTCTCCTCAGGATCCTCGTTCTACTTGTATATGACTCGTGCCTTTTCAACCATGGAATGGTCGAATTTCATTCCTCCGACTCTCAAGACTGCTGTCTTTGGATTCATCATTGGAGTCGTGTCAGCCTTTTTCGGTTACACGACCAATGAAGGAGCACAGGGAGTTGGCAAGGCAGCAACCTATAGCGTGGTGGTTTCTTCATTGTTCATCATCCTTGCTGACGTAATCCTGATCAAGTTCATCTTCTTCGTGTTCCCGGAGAACGCCATATGAGCGCTCTAACCATCCCTGCCGTCACTTTCGACCATGTATCTAAGGCGTTCGGAACCAAACAGGTCCTTCGCGACATATCATTTGAAGTTGCCCCAGGAGAGATCCTTTGCATTCTTGGGCGTAGCGGGACCGGCAAAAGTGTGACGCTAAAGCTCCTTATGTCTCTAATCAAGCCTGATGATGGAAGGATTTTGGTGCAAGGAGAAGAGATCACCTGTCTGAAAGAAGCCGGCATATCGAAGGTCAGGCGGAAAATGGGATTTCTATTTCAGGATGCGGCACTCTTCGATTCCTTATCGCTTTACGAGAATCTGGCCCTTCCACTCCTTCGGCTCACCGACAAATCACAGGATGAGATCAACGCGATTATCGATAAGGTCCTGGGACAGGTGCAATTGAGCGGGGACAAGGCAAAAATGCCAGCCTCTCTATCCGGGGGAATGCGAAAACGCGCTGGTCTAGCCCGCGCACTTGTGCTTGAACCGAAGATTCTCCTTGCAGACGAGCCGAGTAGCGGACTCGATCGGATTACTGCTGCAGAGATCGATGAGCTTTTGCTCCTGCAAAAGGCAGAGCATCAGACCACCGTCATTGTCGTTACTCATGATGTCCATGGCGCGCGCCGAGTCGGCGACCGCTTTGCCGTCTTCGATACAGGGAATCTTGTTGCATTTGGCACTGCCTCAGAAGTGGAACAAAGTGAAAATGAAACGGCGCGAAAGCTAATTTCGGAGTTCTAACATGATGAATCGAAACTTCATTGTCGGGTTGTTCGTCGTGGCGGGGCTTTTGCTCTTCACGGTCGGTCTATTTATGATTGGCAATCGGCATGAGGCCTTTACTCATCACATCGACTATTACGCTGAATTCGTCGATCTATCTGGATTGACCAAGGGCTCCAAAGTACAAGTTGCCGGAATGGATGCGGGACAGATTGTCGAAGTAAAAGTCCCCAATTCGCCATCGGGCCGTTTTCGAGTGAAGATCCAGATCGACGATGTTCTCCACGGTCTGGTACGGACCGACTCGATTGCGACCATCGCGACCGAGGGAGTTGTGGGCAATACGTTCCTCCTCATTCATCCCGGTTCAACCGCGGCTCCGGCCGCGCTTTCACAGGCGACCCTCGTCAGCAAGGAGCCGACGGAACTGGCAGATCTACTCGAACAGGGGAAGGGAGTCCTCACTGACCTAGATGGCACTGTGAGGAATGCCAACGGTTTGCTGACCTCGGTTGGAGGGAACCTTAATTCAACGCTAAACGGCGTGAGAACGACAGTTGCTAACGTGAATGATGTCGTCGTGGATGTGAAGGCGGGCCGGGGGGCTGCTGGCATGCTGCTGCATGACGACGCGCTTGCGGCCCAGATCCGGCAGACAGTCACCAATGCACAGGAAGCGTCAGTCAGTCTGAATGACCTCTCCGGCCATGCAAATACCCTCATGACGGACTTCCAGTCTCGCCACCTTCCGCAGAAGATCGACAATGCGCTTGGTAGTGTCGGCAGCGCGGCTTCGAATATGGATGCAACAAGTCGCCAAATTCTCCGGACGATATCGGAGGCGACAGGCCCGGACATTCAAGGACTTACCGCGGGAACAAACCTCAGTGAGACATTGTCAAATACCAATGCGGCCACTGCGAACATGGCGGATGAGACAGAGGCCCTCAAACATAATTTCCTTATCCGAGGTTTTTTCCGCCAAAGAGGCTACTACAACCTTGCGCAACTTTCGCCCGACCAATATAGAAAAGATAAGGTATTCACAAGCACATCGAACATACGCGCCTGGTTGCCTGCGAGCGAACTCTTTGAGTCGGGCGCAGATGGGTCAGAACGGCTCACAACTCAGGGGAAGAGTCTGTTGGACAACACCATCGCTCAATATGGTGACTCCTTCCTCCAGAGCCCCATCGTCATCGAAGGATACTGGGACAGACGAGGTGCTGCAGAACAATTTGCTCGCTCTCGTAACCGCGCCATCCTCGTGCGGCGGTATTTGCAATATCATTACCAGCTCGACGCTTCGCATCTGGGAATTGTCGCGCTGCAGAACATTCCCCCTAGTGGGCTTGGACACCCAACGTGGGACGGAGTTTGTGTAGTGACGGTGCGGTCGAAGCCCTAGAGCGGATCACTCGATCTGACTTTCGATTTCGGTTAACCAAGACAATGGAGATTGAGGCTCAGCCGCAACAAGTGAGTGATGCAAGAAGATAGTGCGGTAAAGATCGCCCGTCCTTCCATCACTCACAATTTAAGCATACACGACGATGGAGCAATGGGTATGCCAGCTAGCCAACCTGCGGCGAGAGACGCCGTGCTACTGCCGATAGATGACTGCATGAAGTCGAACTCATGCCCGCTTGTGCCACGAGGCACGAGCATCGGGTTTGCCATAAGAGATGAAGGATTCGGCGAGCAAAGAAAGCTGTCACGATTAGGGAGCTAGCGATTGCGGCGAGCGAGAATTTACAGCTGCTGAGTGAGGAGGCGCTCCTGCATCGGCTCAAAAAGCTTGTGATTATCGCTGTAGTCGACATGGATTCCCAATAGGACTGGACCTTGAGTTTCGAACGCTTTCCGCAAAATGGGCGCAATCTCATCAGGCGATTGAATCATAAATCCCTGCGCGCCGAAGGCCTCCGCATACTTCACAACATCCACCGGGCCAAAATCCACGCCGGCAGTCTGGTTGTATTTGGCTTGCTCCTGGACCGCAACCATGTTGTAGACACCATCTATCCATATCATGTGAACGAGGTTCAGCTTGAGACGGACGGCGGTCTCAAGCTCCATGGCCGAGAACAGAAAGCCACCGTCTCCGGAAATTGATAAGGTCTTCTCGTTAGGTCGCACGAGGCAAGAGGCTATTCCCCATGGCAACGCCACTCCCAGCGTTTGCTGCCCGTTGCTGATCAGGATTTGACGTGCGCGAAAACTGAAGAGGAAATGAGCGATCCAAAGATGAAAGGATCCCATATCCAAGCAGAGTGTCACATCGTCGGTCAGCCATTTCTGTAGCTCGGACACAATTCGCAACGGGTGAATTGGATTGCCAGCGTAACGATTTGCCTCCTCTAGCCTCAATGCACGTCTCGAGGCGAGCGCTGTAAAGAACCGGTCAACATCTGGAGCCAACACAATCGGATTCGTCAGGTCGGCAAGAACGGAGAGACTAGCCGCGATTCCTCCCAACACTTCAACAACCGGCACATAGAAATTATCGATGTCCGCTCGTGTGGAGTCGATGTGAACTATCTTCGCGTTCCGAAGGCGGTTCCATATAGAAGGATCGTACTCGACCGGATCGTACCCGACAGTGACGATCGCATCGGCCGCTGCCAGTAGTTCATCGCCCGGCGCGTTATCAAGCTGTCCAACCCGGCCTGCGAAACTGCGAAATAAATCAGGGGACACGGTGCCTGCTGCCTGGAAAGTTCCAACCACAGGCAGATGTGTCTTGCGCAGGAAGGCTCGAACCGCATCTGCGTTCTCCGGTCTGCTTGCGAGCAACCCGAGAAGAGCCACCGGGCGCTGTGCCGCCTGTATGATCTTCGCGGCTTCCTCCAAAGAGGATTTGGTTCCAGGTCCATACGATGGATTCAGCGCCGTACAGATCGCATCGCACGCAGCCGCCCCTTCCATCACATCCTTTGGAAGACTTACAAACGCCGCCCCGGGGCGATCCGACTCGGCGGCTCGAAAAGCATTTGCCATAACTTCACCGATCGACTCCGGAGAGCCCGCTTCTTCGCTGAACTTAGTCACCGGCTTCATAAGCGGAACTGTCTGCAGCGTTTGGTGAATCTGTTTCAGGCTCTGGGACGTTGCCACAGCTCCGCCCAGCGCCACGAGTGGGTCGCCCTCGCTATTGGCCGTCGCAAGACCCGTCGTAAGATTGCTGACACCCGGACCGGAGGTGACGATGGCAACCCCCGCCTTGCCGGTCAGTCTTCCAATTCCTCCAGCGATAAATGCGGCGTTTTGCTCGTGACGACACACCACGGTCTGGATGGGAGACGACGCAAGAGCTTCAAAGACTCGATCGATCTTTGCTCCCGGAATTCCAAATACATATTGAACGCCGTGAAGCTCCAGCGATTCGACCACCACCTGGGCACCAGTCCGATTCATCTTTGAAGTCATATGACCCTTTTGAATTCCGTAGCGTTGTTACTACGAGTGGTCTTGTTCAGCACTCATAAGGTCGTTGTTCGGATCTCTCGAAAGATCCGCCTTGAGGAACTCTTCAGTCTCCGGCAATGAGACGCGCATCTCGCTCATCGTGCAACTATCGATCGTGATGTTCCCTGCGCGACACGCAAGAACGTGTCCGCCCCGCTGGCGGTCTTTCGAAAGAAAGTGGAAGTGGTAGCCGGGAACGCTGAAGGACTTCGCAAATGCAGGCGACCAAAGACCAACGAGTGTGCCGTCTGTCTCTTCAAAGACGAACTCTTCTTGCGCGCTCGCGGCCACTTTGAGGCCAACTCCATCCTGCACTGCTTTCATTACTCTTGTTTTTACAGATGAAAAGCTGCCATCGATGCGAAATGCGTAGAAGAGATTGTCTGACTTGCGGATGTCATCGCATATAGCAACAAGATCTCCGAAGGACGCGAGCTCTTGATATTCTTTGCTGGTCTCAGTCGTAAAACGAGTGACCACTGCATAGGGAATGAATCTTTCGCCCTCGACCGTTGTGACCGCTCCACTCGGAGATACCTGATAGCAAACACCATCCAGCACGACCATCTCTCCGTCAAGGTCCACAAACGTTCCGAGTCCGAAGTCACCATGCCTTAGAAGTCGCGAAACCTGAACGGCACCTTGGTATAGGCCCTCGACCAAGGCTGCAGATGTGGAAACCTGGAAGAGCGTGTGGAGCGGCTTGCCAAGAAACCGCGATAAGGCATCAGCGATGATGTGGTCGCAGCTGGCCTGATCCATTGACATTCTCTTTTCGAGCGCTTCATAGAGCGAATTGGGGAGGTTGCACCGTATCGTCTTCAAAGTTGCTCCTGATAGTTAAGATTGGCAGAGTGTGGCGAGGAATGCACCGTTAGGAATGGATATCTGACGGTGAGGACGTTTCGAGAAAGAGTGGGAATGTCGTCCCATTCTGTCTCGATACAGCTTCCAAGAGTCAGACATATCAACATCCTCTCTGCTGGTGCGTCCCCAGTTGCAGAGGCATCGGTTACTTCGCTTCAGGATATTTCTCCAGGCAGTTTGGCGGCCCCTTCCGCCGCCCGGAGCAGAGCTTCCTTAAGCTTCTCGTCGGTGAGGGGCTCCACGATGACATCGTAGCCGCCTGCTTCGAGCACTCCCGACCATAGTTGAAATGTGGCCGCGTGGGCATACACGAGAATCGCCGGTCTTGGAGTGAGCATCGCCAGATCCCCCCATATTGCCCACCAGTCTTCTGTATTGGAAAATGAGGACGGAAGAAGAACCACTTGATACGCCTCTCCCGCCCGGATGTGGGGAGCCAACTCCATCGCGCTATTCACCACAGTCGCCAGCATTCCAAAGGAATCGATCTGTCGATGCAAGTTCTCTTGCATGTCTGCAGGCGCTATTGCCAGTACCCGGATCTGCCTGGGTTGGTGTGCCATTTCGCCCTCGCTTGTGTAGAGGAGCATTACAGAAAAATCGCCGGCTCCAAGCTATGCAGCTGTTAGATCACTGTGATAACAGAAGGATCTGACATCGTTTTGCTACCAAGTCGAGACCGCCGTGCCGGGAAGGTTCGCTCGGGCAATGCCGACAGAGCAGATGTCGGGTAGTCCCCTCGCTCTCCGTTCAGCGACAGTTTCCCGATCCCTGGTGCCTTGATGGTCTACAATCTCTGATATACTCCCTTGGAGTGTAATCCAGGCATCGGAGCGATTGGATCAACTGTTGTCCCTCTCGAGCGGCAGGGTTTCTCGAAGTACGTTCAGGAGACACCGTGGATTGGAAGCCGACCAATTTAGACGCGAGTTTCAGCCTCGCCTATGAAGAACTGCGTCGAATGGCGCGGGGAATCATTCATGGCGAGGGAGTTCGCGACATCTCGGCGACGACTTTGGTCAACGAGGCGTGGCTGAAGCTCTCATCGGCAGTCGCACTGTCTCCTGTCGATCACCTGCACTTCAGACGAACCGTGGCTCAGGCAATGCGCTTTATCCTTGTCGATGCTTCCCGGCGACGGTCGTCGAAGATAAGGGGTGGGGACGAGGTCTTGGTGACGTTCGATGAATCCCTCTTCTTCGGCTGCAGCTTTCGGCTCGGGCCGGAATTACTCGCACTAGACAAGGCTTTGGACACGCTAGCAACGTTCTCTCCGCGGCAGGCCCAGCTGATTGAAGCTCGATTCTTTGGCGGGCTGACAGCGGACGAGATGGTGCAGGTGTTCGATGTGTCGGAGTCAACGGTGGTTCGTGAGTTGAGAATGGCGAAGGCATGGCTTGCGCGAGAACTCCGCCCATCTCGGGGCACTGTTTCTGCATAGAGAGGAGAGCCCTGCAATGGATGTAAAGCGTTGGAACACCTTGCAGGACACCTTCGATCATCTGGCGGATTTGCCGCCTTCGGATCAGGCTCGTGCTCTTCGAGATTTATACGAGAGCGATCCTGTAATGGCTCAGGAGGTTCGAGAGTTACTAGACGAGGATTCCTCGGAGTCAGCACTTCCCGAGGTGAACCTCGAGAGCTTGTTGCAGCAGGCTCTGCATCGGGACGACATGACCTTGCCGATCCAAGGCCAGATAGGCCCCTATAGCATCCTCAAGTTGCTAGGTGAGGGTGGAATGGGAGTTGTGTATCTGGCTGAGCGGACTGACATTGCGGGGTACGTCGCCATCAAGTTTCTACGCGACGCATGGCTCTCTCCTGTGCGGCGCCAGCGCTTCGCCATAGAGCAGCAGATGTTAGGGCTGCTAAAGCATCCTTCGATTGCGCGAATCTACGACGCTGGCACAACGAAGGACGGAACGCCCTGGTTCGTCATGGAGTTTTCAGACGGTGTCCCTATCACCGAGTACTTAAATCGGCGCACCCGCTCGGTACGCGAGATCATGAAGCTTGTCGGGACCATTTGCGAGACTGTCCGGTATGCCCATAGTTTGGCGATCATTCACCGAGACCTGAAACCTTCCAACATCCTTGTCAACGACGACGGTCAGATTAAGCTTCTGGACTTTGGTATCGCGAAACAGATGGACATGGTGAACCGCGGAAGCACCGCGACTACGGCGGGTTTCCGTCTTTTCACGCCGGCATACGCCGCACCCGAACTTCAGAGCGAAAACAAGGTAGGCGTCTTCACAGACATTTATTCAGTAGGGGTGATTCTCTATCAACTGCTAATCGGCAGTTTGCCCTTTCCGGAAGACGAACTAGGCCACCGCGATCCGCGAAGACCCTCAAAAGCTAATGCGTCCGCCGACTTCGAGAATCGACTCGCACTGAGCAGAGGCGAATGGGCAGACATCGATGCCATCTGCATGAAGGCGCTCGATAAGGAGGCTGAGAGCAGGTACAGGTCGATGGACGCATTGATCTCCGATATCGATGCCTTCCTCGATGACCGCCCTCTCGATGCGAGAAAGAACGCCTTGCTCTATACCGCAAGAAAATTTCTACGAAGAAACCGGTTGCCGGTACTCAGCGTAGTGTTGGGACTGTTGGTTCTCATCGCCGGCACCACCGTATTCACGGTACGCCTCGCAAAGGCGCGGGACGTGGCAGCACGTGCCCGTGACGAAGCCATCGCAGAGGCTGCCCGGAGCGCACGGGTCCAACATTTCAGCGAGTCCCTTTTCTCTGGCGGAGTCAGGTACGGAGTTCCGCCACCCGGGATCAAGGTGACCCAGATGCTGGACAGGGGCAAGGTCGAAGCCCTACAAATCACCGGTGATCCCCGCCTTCAGGCTGATATGTTTCAGGCGTTGGGTACTGCCTATCTTCGGCTAGGCGAGGGTGGAGTTGCGGAGCCGTTATTAAGAAGGGCGCAGCAGGTTATCTGCTCTGCGGATCGTTCTGTTCAGTGCGGTGATGTTGAACTTCAGTTGGGATTAGCGATCGGTACACAAGGGTCCATGGATGAGGCACGAACGCTGGTTAGCGATGCAGTTCTCATCAAACAGACGAAGCTGCCTGCAAATGACCCGGCCATCGCAACCGCAATGGTAGACCTGGCCGCTTTAACCAGAGAAGCTGGGGATGCTGCACGATCGAAAGATATCGCTTCCCAGGCATTAGCAATCGCATCGGCGTCAGGGCGTTCCCCCCCCCAATTGGCAGACGCGTTAGCGATTTTTGCAATTGTGGGGTTTCCGTATAACGATCCGCGAGCGATTCAATATGAGGAACGAAGCGCCCAAATCAACGAGCAACTCTATGGCAGCAACTCTTTCGAGCACTCGGATAATGAATGGGGACTTGGGAACATTTTCGAAGCATATGGGAAGTATGGGCAAGCGGAACAACACTTTCGCTCTGCGCTCGCCGAGGTTCAGGCTTGGTCTGGAGCGGATGAAGGAGTTAGCGCGAGATACATGAATAGCCTGGCAGGCGCGTTGGTGCTGGAAGGAAAGTTCGGGGAGGCGAAGGAATGGCTTCACCACGCTCTTGACGTCACCTTAAGAAGCGAGGCTCCGTCCACCTACGACGAAAGCGAAGCTCATTTTTATCTCGGCTTTATCGAACTTCAGCAAGGCAATCTGAAAGCCGCCGAAGACTACTTTGAGTCAGTGACAAGTATCGCCCGTCGTCATGCTGCTGTAAATGAGATCTACCTTGAATACAGCGAACTCAGTCTCGCCCACATCTATTCCAAACGAGGCGATGACCGCCGCGCTGAGGCGATCATCCGGCAGGTTCTCGCAACGACAAAGCTGAAGCCGAGCTATGTCGTAGTGGCCGGTCTTACTTTGCTAGGTCACGTTCTCTTGCGAGAGGGAAGAGTTGCCGATGCCGAGATCCAGTTGCAGCCAGCCTACGCGTGGTTTTCCCACGATGCCACTCGCCCTCACACTGTTATGGCCTATCGCGATCTCGCTGAGGCAGAAAGACGCCTTGGAAAGCCCAAGGAAGCCACTAGAATCCTTGCGGAACTTCGTGCACGTCCCAAATGAGCGTCCCTTGACCTTTGAACAGGAGCCCCATCCGATACCACTTCCTGAACCCCAAAGCGACAACGTTTGGAGTGAAGCGAAGGCGCTGAGGCAAGCAGTCGCTACTGATTCCAATCTGGCTCGTCAGCCGCCAGAGCTGGTGAGCTCTTCCCGCAAGAATCTGATGTGACCACTTTTTCCGGTTGTTCTCGATTAGGTAAGCACCGGAGGTACAGATGCTTACCGAGCGTTTACTGCCAGGCAGCAAAGAGGCTTCGCCCATGGCTTCAACGTGGCGCGAGAAGGGATCGTTGCTCCCGAAACCATTTACTTTGGACAATGTCCCGAGGACCGGCGGTCGACAATCCCCGCTTTCTCAAGGGATTCGCGCAACTGATCCCTATCGCCGAGAGGGCGCGGATCGGCGATCGGCAGAAGACTTCTCTCGTAAAGGCGAGAACGATGCGGCGATCGCGCCATGCGATGAAATGGGACTGCCACCTTCCGATGCCGCAGTCTTTCAACAACTTGCGAAGATATTGCAAAGCAAGATATTCATTCAGTCCGAAAAGCTGAGCCGGTTCCTTCGATTCGTGGTCGAGCACGTGATCAAGGGCAATCCAGAGTGTCTCAAAGAATACCTGGTTGGAGTGGAAGTGTATGACCGTAAACCGCCGTACGATCCGAGCCAGGATTCGATCGTGCGGACAGAGGCCCGTCGTCTCAGAAACAAGATAAAGGAATACTACGATCTTGAAGGCAAAGACGATCCGGTCTACATCTATTTGCGACCCGGAAGCTACATACCGGCCTTCCAGTTCAAAGAAAATCTGGTCGGCGCTTCCAACCGAACGGATACGGAATCGTTCGGCCTGCGAAACGCTTCCTCGATTGTGACTGCAGTCCTGCCCTTCATGGACGTATCGGGAACCCCGGTCTCTGCGGCATACGCGCGCGAGATTCCGGATGAACTCGCATACGTGCTTATGCTCACCGACGGCTGCACGCTTGTGTCGCCATCCTCCATGGCGTGCCCTGATGCATACGGATTCGATGTTGCGGCGGCGATGAAGAGGGTGGGAGCTCACATTGCCTTTGAGGGAAGTACCCGAACGGACGGGTCAAACCTTCGAGTGACCGCAAGAATCATCGACGCGGCCGGAACCCAGTTGTGGGTCAAACGGATTGATGTGGAGGTTGGGGAGACGGCTTCGTTTGCCATTGAGGAGCAGATCGCAAATGCAATGTCCGCCGGATTTGGCGTTGTGCGAACCCTGGCTTTAGTCAATTTGACCAGCCCAGGATCCTAAAGGATTCTCAGGATACTTGGTCCATGATCGGAAAGATCTTCTCACAGTTAGCTAACGGTCCATCACTTCTCCAAGTTGCGCGCGCGTGTTGCGATGAAGAGCGGGAACATTCGCTCGCAAAGATTTTTAGAGCTTTCTGCTCATCGCACCTGACGACGGGAGCTCGATGCCAGTCCAGAAGAGTGGGCGCGATCAGCCCATCGTGACATTGACTAAACCGAAGACCGTCGTTGTAGTCGCGTCGTGCAACCTAAGGAACCCACAACCGATATTGAAGAGGAGCGAATCTTATGACGAACGAAGCCGATGTGAAAGAGATCAATGCGCGCTACCGTGCTTACTGTGATGCGTGCCAGGGCGGTCAGTTGGAGAAGGTGCCTTCCTTCTGGTCACTTCCTGCACTGTTTGCTCTTGACACAGGGAAGCCGGAGGCTTCGCAACAGCTGTTGAGCACTCCGGAAGAAATGATCAAGCTATACAGCACGCTCTTTGGCTCCTCCACGGGCGTCGACAAAACTATCATCGACGAATCCAACGTAACGTTCTACGGGGATAAGCTCGCAACGATCAGCACTTCGCTGCGCCACATGATCGGCAGCAAGCTCCATGATAAGCAGGTCGCGGTATACGGCTGCCGCAAAGTGGACGGTGAGTGGGTGTTCTTCTCTCACATCAGTGTTGACGAAACCGATTGAGACATGGGCGTGGGACGCCAGCCGGCGGGCTGATCCCGGGTTGGACAGGCGGTTGGCTGGCGTTCGGATCTAGAGCGCCAGTACCCGTCACCGGCACGTCATCGAAGCTGATTTGGCCCGTCGTTCTAACTCCGACCCTGCGGCAAGGCTACGCGGAATCATCGCATCCACCGTAATGGTTTTCAACTTAGCAGATCAATGTGCCTGGATGAATGTTTGTCGCGATTCGGAGGAGCAGTATGAAATCTCACTCCCAAAGTATTCATAAGATGAGTCGGCGGCAGTTTGTTTCAGCGAGCGCAGTTTCGGTTGCGACACTCACAATCGCCACCTCCGCGACTGCGTCTCGCCTGTCAACATTTTCCGGACCAACAGCCTACAAGGAGAAACCTATGCAAATGATCACCGTGAAGGATGGAACGCAGATTTACTACAAGGATTGGGGCATCGGCCAACCGATCGTTTTCCATCATGGCTGGCCGCTCTCGGGGGATGACTGGGACGTACAGATGATGTTCTTCCTGCAGCACGGGTATCGCGTGATTGCGCACGACCGGCGTGGGCATGGACGATCGACCCAGACCGCTACAGGCAACGATATGGATACCTATGCGGCAGATGTTGCGGAACTGACCACTAAGCTGGATTTGAAGAGTGCGATTCATATCGGGCACTCGACGGGCGGCGGCGAAGTAGCGCGTTATGTGGCACGGCACGGAAAGGGCCGCGTGGCGAAAGCTGTACTGATCAGTTCAGTATGTCCCGTCATGATCAAGTCCGAGAAGAATCCAGGAGGAACCCCTATGGAAGTCTTCGACAATATCCGCGACGGCACCGCAAAGCACCGCGCGCAGTTCTATGAAGACCTCACCATGCCGTTTTACGGCTTTAATAGGCCGGGAGCCAAGGTTTCGCAGGGTATCCGCGACAACTGGTGGCGCCAAAGCATGATGGGCGGAATCAAGGCACAGTACGACTGCATCAAGGCATTCTCCGAGACCGATTTCACAGACGATTTGCAGAAGATCGAGGTGCCGACTCTCGTAATGCAGGGTGATGATGATCAGATCGTTCCGTATGCCGACGCTGCTCCGCTCGCAGCAAAATTGCTGAAGAACAGCACTCTGAAGATCTATCCGGGCTTTCCTCATGGAATGGCGACAACCAATGCCACGGAGATCAATGCCGACTTACTCTCATTCATTACGACGTAACGGATACCCGCTGCGAAGGATTGAAGCCTCATCCTTCGCAGCGGTCGATTATGTGTGTCTGCAGCGCGAAGCTGTCGACGTCCGGTCTGATTGATCTCGACGGTCGAGAATGTAATTTACGAGCAAGAGTACAGGATTGAAAGAGGAGGCTATATTGTGGGAAAGCCAATTGTGGTAGTCACAAACCATTTCTTGGGTGAGGTTGAAGCGCGGATCGAGCGCGAGTACATCGCTCGTCGGAATCCCAACAAGACGCCGTTCACACTTGAGGAACTGTTATCTATCTCAGAGGGAGCGGATGCGATGCTGGTGACCTCGTTCGACAGGCTTGACTCAGCCTTCTTTGGTCGCGTTTCTTCATCGGTCAAGATCATCGCAACCTATTCTGCCGGATATGAACACATCGACCTTGGCGCAGCTGCTACGAGGAAGATTCCGATTGCACATACTCCGGGAGTTAACAGTAATGCAACTGCGGATATTACGATATTGCTTCTTTTGGGTGCTGCGAGGAGAGCATATGAGGCTCAAAACCTGCTGCGCACAGGCGCCTGGGTGCCGTTGAGCTCCGCGAAGTTGCTGGGCCGCGAACTGAGTGGCAAAGTCCTGGGAATTGTCGGAATGGGACATGTGGGGCGAGCAGTTGCCCAACGCGCCCGGGGATTCGGAATGAAGATCCACTACACCAATCCAACTCGCGTGCAAGACGAACTCGTGGGTGATGCGATATTCCACGAGAACCCTTTGGATTTGCTTCCGGAAAGCACTTTTCTTAGTCTCAACACGCCGGACACGCCCGAGACCCACCACTTCATCAACTCGACGACTATCGATCTCTTGCCGCAGGGCGCAATAATCGTCAACACCGCTCGGGGTGGCCTAGTTGTAGACGAAGATCTCATCGCTGCCCTAACGAGCGGCCGCATTGCGGCCGCTGGTCTTGATGTCTTTGAAGGCGAGCCAAAGCTTCATCCTGGATATCTACCGCTTTCGAACACGTTCCTTTTGCCCCATATTGGAGGCGGGACTGTGGAGGCTGTCACAGCCATGGGTATGCTCGCCTTAGATAACATTGACGCGGTGCTCGCTGGCAGACCCGCCCCCACCTTAGCGAAGAACTGATGCAGAATTGTCATCGTGCGGGTCCGAAATGCTGAACTCATTTCCTGGGAGGCTCAATATGAGCCCTTACTTAGGAATGCTCGCATCTCCTGGCGGCATAGGGTGCTGAAGTCGTGGAGCGGGTCGACATGCGGAGTGAGGGTCTCATTTCTAAGATCTTCAATGGAGAGAGCCTTTTCGCCATATCGCCTGGTAACGCGTGTCGCAAACTGCTCTGCCGCTCCAATCACCGGCTCTGATGCAAAGAGACGGATTCTGCTCACGAGGGCATATAAAGCGATCAGGTCGTCGACGTCATCAAGTTGCTTCGTGGTGGCGTTGACATAGACCTTGGTGGCGAATTGGATGAAGTCGGCGTACAAAGTCTGGCGTTCGGCGAGTTCTCGGCTTAGCATCTCCCGCTTCACCAGACCTTTCTGAATCAAGTAGTTGCTCACCAGGGGAGTGATCCCTCCGAGGGCAGAACCACCCAATGCTGCAAGGGCACTTAGGGTGGCTGTGTTCATACCTGTTCCTCCTGATGCGACTGCGATCGCCACGCCGCGGTCGTCAATCTTTTAAGCAATTGTTCCAACGTGAGAAGCCTGACGGTGAACTCATCGCTGATTGTGGCGCTTATCGTCAATGTTCCTACGGGATTGCGTGTCGGCTAAAAGCGGTAGTCCAAAGCCAAGGCAAGTGCGTTGTTGGCTTTGAGGTTGACTCCAGGTGCAGCGCTCGAAACGACGTGCCCGGTTCCGATGTCCACGCTCCACTTCATATCCGGATAACGTGAAATGCGCACAGCATAGATCAACGTGGTTGGAATATTCGCATAAGTCACATACGCGAGATGGTGCGGCTCCTGGTCCACTTCAAACGTCGGCGCGATCAAGACTTGCTTGATTGGAAATGGAAAGCCAATGGCTCCGAATGCGCGCGCCTGCCAACTGGTCGCGTTTCCACCGTATCCGTAGACTTCGGCGTTTGTGCCGCGAACCCCTCCGCTCAACAGAATAGGCAACTTCTTGTCGATGAGGATCAGCTTAGTCGCAACTCCATAAATGTCTCCGTTAGTCGCGTTCTTGTGTGCGAACGTTTGGCTGACATATGGAACATTGGTGCGTAGAACTCCTCCGATAGCGATGGCGGGAACCCACTTCAAATGATAGGTGTTTTCAGCAATTACCTTTGCCTTCACATTGAAGATGTTCATGCCCGCGTAATTGAATAGGGGGCTGAATGTTGGGTCCCCGCCGTCGGTATGATTTCCTCGTGTGAACCCAAACTCTAGCCAGTTCCCAAATCCCTCTTCGACGGAGACGTTAAAGTAATCTCCTGCCACGGGACCGGCCGTCACCGCGTGGTAGCTCAAAGTGGGGCCGTTCCACTTCCGTGGCGCTGCCGGGACGACGTTGGCCCAAGGCTGAAAGAATACCCCTGACTGACCATCCATTGTCAGGGCCTGTCCTTGCGCAGGCCCTCCATTCACAAAGACTACTGCTAGTGAAGCAGAGAGGAGAGTTAGGCGAAGAACTTTGGGTATGGCACTCATGTTAAATCCTTTTGGCTCGGGATGTCAGACAAATGAATCTGCCCTACATCCTCATCGCAACACGCGCGCGCGATTTACAGGAGTGAGCGATCTGTGAGCTAACCGTGAGAAGACACCCTTGATCACGAATCGGGTGTCTAATCGTGCTCAGCGACGCGTAACCTGCGGCTCAAAGGAGAATCCCTATGCCCTCACCGCTCCACCACACTTCGTCCACAGGTGTAACGATGGATGGAAGCAATCGGTCTGAAATCCCTGAGCCGCGGAAGAAGTGGATTGTCGATCGCAAGGCTGAAGCAGCGCGTACCGGCGATTGGAACATGAGTCAGATGCACTTTGCGCGTCTCGGTAAGATCACCGAGGAGATGGCCTTTGTCGCTCACAAGGAGAAAATCTCTGCCGAACTCGTTCGTTCCGAGATTGCCGGGGGCACCATGATCATCCCGGCGAATATCAATCATCCCGAGCTGGAGCCCATGGCCATCGGCGTCGAGTCGCTCTGCAAGATCAACGCCAACATCGGCAACTCAGCACTCTCGTCCAACGTCGACGAAGAGCTTCGCAAGCTGCACACGGCCGTCCACTATGGAGCCGACACGGTCATGGACCTGTCTACAGGGGGTGATATCTACGCTATCCGCGAAGCCATCATCCGGCACTCCCCCGTACCCATCGGCACCGTGCCGTTGTACGAGGCATTGAGCCGTGTCAAGCGTGTCGAAGACCTCAACATCGATCTTTACCTCGAGGTCATCGAAGAGCAAGCGCAGCAAGGCGTCGACTACTTCACTATTCACGCCGGCGTGCTCATCCAGTATGTCCCGATGATTTCTAAGCGCATCACAGGCATTGTCAGTCGCGGAGGCGCCATCCTTGCCCAGTGGATGACCGCTAACCACAGGCAGAACTTCTTGTACGAAAACTTCGACCGCATCACGAAGATCATGGCGAAGTATGACGTCAGTTACTCGCTCGGCGATGGTCTCCGTCCCGGCTCGGTTGCCGATGCCTCCGACGAGGCGCAGTTTGCGGAACTGAAGACGCTGGGCGAGCTCACCCGCCAGGCCTGGAAGGACGATGTACAGGTCATGATCGAAGGTCCCGGCCATGTGCCGATGGACAAGATCAAGGAGCAAGTCGATAAGGAAGTCGAGCTCTGCGACGGCGCGCCGTTCTATGTGCTCGGGCCTCTGGTCACGGACATCGCTCCCGGTTATGACCACATTACCTCCGCCATCGGCGCGGCGATGATCGGCTGGCACGGCGCGGCGATGCTCTGCTATGTCACGCCGAAGGAACACCTCGGCCTGCCTAACGAGAAGGACGTGAAGGACGGCATCATCGCCTACAAGATCGCCGCGCACGCGGCCGACATCGCTCGGCACCGCCCCGGCGCCCGCGACCGTGACGATGCGATCTCTCACGCTCGCTACACCTTCGACTGGAACGCCCAGTTCGACCTTTCACTCGATCCCGAAACGGCGCGCTCTATGCACGATGAAACACTTCCAGACGATTACTACAAGGAAGCCGCCTTCTGCTCCATGTGCGGCCCCAAGTTCTGCTCCATGAACTGGTCCTCCAAGGTCGACAAGTACAACGAAGAGGTACACGGTCTCAAGAAAAATGACTTCACACAAATCATGACCGAGCAAATGGCAATACGGGGGCACTAAGTATGGATCAACCTCTTATCATCGCCGGCGTGATTTTTCACTCACGCCTCATCGTGGGCACGGGCAAGTACAAGGACGGTGACGAAACCAGACATGCAGTGGAAGCCTCTGGTGCGGAGATGGTGACCGTCGCTGTCCGGCGGGTCAACCTTGATCGCACTACTCCCTCACTTCTTGACTTCCTGGACATCAACCGATTGAAGATCCTTCCCAACACAGCAGGTTGCTACTCGGCCGAAGAGGCGATCCGGGCGGCGCGGCTCGCTCGGGAAGTCGGCATATCGGATTGGGTCAAGATTGAGGTGATCGGAGATAACGCAACGCTTTATCCCGATATACAAGCCACCGTCGAGGCGACGAGGGTTCTCGTGAAAGACGGATTCACCGTGCTGCCTTATACATCGGACGATATTGTCTTTGCGAAGCGGCTGATCGATGCCGGCGCGGCAGCGGTCATGCCGCTGGGAGCGCCCATCGGTACCGGAATCGGTCTCGCCAATGAGACCTCGCTGCGAATGATGCGTGAACTGATAACGGAAGTCCCATTGATCATCGATGCCGGATTGGGAACCGCAAGCGATGCAGCCAGAGCGATGGAACTTGGCTTTGACGGCGTTCTGCTGAACACAGCCATTGCCGCGGCGAAGGAACCGATCATGATGGCTTCCGCAATGAGGGACGCCGTGTCGGCAGGCAGGAAGGCGTTTTTGGCGGGCCGTATGCCTCGCCGGCTTTATGCTAGCGCGAGTTCTCCCATGGATGGCGTATCCGTCTAACCTTTTCCATCTCTTAGAAGATGAGGGCTGATGTTTAGGGAAGGTGCGTGATCTCGATGGTTTTGAATCTAAGTGTTAACGGCCAATTGCGATCTGTGCCGATCACCACGAACCCTGCTGCACTAGATACAGTTCTCACGGCTCTTGCCGTGCGGAGGGAACTCGTTGCGATTGCCTTGAACGACACAATCGTGCCACGCGCTCAATGGAACGAAACCATGCTCTCCGCGGGAGATCGAATCGAAATTGTGCACTTTGTCGGTGGGGGGAGCCATAGCGATCACGGTGATCTAACCGCCTCAGTACTGCAACCCCCTCTGCGACGGCTTTAGCCTGATTCGCATGAAAGCTATTCAGATCACTACCGTAGGCGGACCTGAAGTTCTTAAGGTAACCGAATTGCCGGATCCTGCGCCGGGTAGCGGCGAAATCCTTATCAGAGTTCACGGGTCCGGTGTGAACTTCGTCGATGTCTACTATCGGGAAGGAAGGTACAAGGCTCCGCTGCCGTTCGTATTGGGCGGCGAGGGTTCAGGAATTATTGAGTCGGTAGGCCAGGGAGTGACTGGATTCTCTGTTGGAGATGCAGTTGCCTGGTTTGGACCGCTCGGCAGCTACGCTGAACTCGCAGTGGTGAAGGCTGAAATTGTGGTTAAAGTGCCACAAGGTGTTTCTCTCGAAACGGCCGCAGCGATCATGATGCAGGGCGTTACCGCCCACTACCTCGCATACTCGACATTTCCGCTCAAAGCAGGAGACACCGCTCTGGTACATGCGGCCGCGGGTGGAGTAGGAGCTCTTTTGACGCAAATGGCAGCCGCTTTAGGTGTTCGTGTCATCGCAACCGTCTCAACTGAGGAGAAAGCAAAAGTCGCGCGCGAGGCCGGGGCCAGCGAAGTGATCTTGTACAGCCACGCGGACTTTGAGATAGAAGCAAAGCGGCTGACAGGCGGTCGGGGCGTGGACATTGTCTATGACGGTGTCGGGAAGACTACCTTCGAACAGTCGCTGCGAAGCATACGCACACGAGGCTTACTGGCTCTCTATGGCGCCGCGAGCGGACCAGTACCGCCCTTTGATCTTGCCAGGCTGTCTCCATTGGGATCGCTCTTCATCACTCGCCCGAACGGCTTTGATCACGTGAAGACACGCGAAGAACTTACTCACCGCACGGATGCGCTGTTTCGCTGGATACTCGAGGGGAAACTAACCGTTCGAATCGATAAGTCCTACCCTCTGGACCAGGCCACGCAGGCGCATGTTGATCTCGAAGGGCGGAAGGCCATTGGCAAGCTGATCCTAGCGATGTAAGACGCACATGGCATCTGTCGCGATCTACGATGATGGCTTTTCGAGTTCCATGTCAAAGATCAAGCTTTATGAGCATCCTCACTGTGACCTTACCTTAGCTCACTCCTGAACGTCCTTCATGACTGGATATGGTTCACGCATGAGAGACCATATCAATCACGCCTCGTATAGCGTCAAGATGATCGAAACGACAGCGCAGGTTGGCCACTTTCTTCAACCTGTACAGCATGCATACAAAATACCGCTGTCTGGATCGAAGGCCCTTGCCTGCATCATGTCTGTCTTCATGGTCGTGATTCCGTCTCACCTGACTGCCCAGGTTCCAGCATCCAACACTGCCAAACCTGACAGCACTGTCTCACAGGCGCCGGATGACGTGGAGACAAACGAGTCCGCCAAGCTGGCATTGAAGCTTACGAATCCGGTGGCCTCGCTGATCAGCATCCCCATCGAGAACTGGTTCGATTTCAACCTGGGACCCAAGAAGGACGGCTTTCGTTACACCATGGAGGCACAGCCGGTATACCCGATGCAGATTTCAAAGGACTGGAATCTGATCAGCCGCTCCACCATTCCGATCGTTTATCAGCAAAATCTTTATGGCAGAACCACTCAGACGGGCCTGAGTGATTCAACCGAGAGTCTTTTCCTATCGCCGGTTCACACGAAGTCTTTCATCTGGGGAGTCGGTCCGATCTTTCTGATTCCAACAGGCACCTATGGAGAGCTAGGTACACGGAAGTTCGGCTTGGGGCCGACCGCTGTAGTGCTTAAGCGTCAAGGACATCTGAACATTGGTCTCCTCGCGAATCACGTATGGTCGGTAGCCGGTAGTGACAGTCATCCGTATGTGAGTCAGACCTATGCGCAACCATTCGTGACATACACCACGAAGACTGCCTGGACGTATGCCATAACCTCCTATGACACCTATGACTGGCACGCAGGGCGATGGACAGCGATCGTGAATCCCATAAGAGTTTCCAAACTGGTGAAGTTAGGGAGCCAGAGGCTGAGCATCGGCGCCGCGCCACGTTGTACGGTGACCTCGCCGCAATTCCAACCAAAGGGTTGTGGTCTTGAGTTCACTGTCACCCCCCTCTATCCCGCGAAGCGATAGAGAACTATCCGCAGAGTGCATTCAAGCGACCGTTCTACGACCACCAGAAGCGGGCAAATCTTATTGGAGGATGGGACATTGAGTAAACCAAAGTTGGTCGTGACAAGTCATTTCACCGAACCTGTTGAGGATCGCATCCTTCGAGAATATGAAGCTCTGCGGAGCCCGGACGAGAAGCCTCTCCATCTGGAGGAGCTGATTGCGCTAACGAAGGGAGCGGACGCGATGTTCGTTACTCCCCTCGATCGCCTGGATGAAGCATTCTTTAGTGAGATCTCGCCAACAGTCAAAGTGATCGCAACCTACTCGGTAGGACTAGATCACATTAACCTTGAGGCGGCAGCCGCAAAGAGAATACCTATCGCATTTACACCAGGTGCAAATGCTGATGCCACCGCAGACATCGCCATGCTGCTGATGCTTGGAGCGTCGCGCCGTGCCTACGAAGCGCAGGAGATGCTTCGTACCGGTGCATGGGGCTCCACTCACACCTCTTACCTCGGCTGGCAGATGACTCAAAAAAATCTTGGGATTGTGGGTATGGGACAAGTAGGTCTGGCGGTCGCACGTCGAGCGCGAGCTTTTGGGATGGAAGTTCACTATACCAACCCCAGAAAACTTGAGTTTGGATTAGCTGGTGACGCCGTATTTCATGAAAAGCTCTCTGATCTCTTAGCCATCAGTCAATTTTTGAGCCTGAACGCTCCAGAAACAAAGGAAACCCATCATATCCTTAATAAGGATTCGCTTGCACTGCTTCCCGCGGGTGCAATCATAGTCAATTCAGCCAGAGGTGGTCTGGTGGATGACGAGGCGCTGATAGCGGCGCTAACGAGCGGTCGTATAGCAGCTGCCGGCTTGGATGTTTTCGATGGAGAGCCAAATATTAACCCCGGCTATCTCCATCTCACCAATACCTTTCTTTTACCGCATCTAGGGAGCGCGACCGTGGAAACGCGGACGCATATGGGAATGCTTTGTCTCGATAACATCGAAGCCGTCTTGCAAGGGCATGCAGCACCATCGTTGGTGAAGTTCTAACACTCGAGCCGAAATAGGTTTCACAGCACTTCATTAGTCATTTTGTACAAAGCAGACCCTCATCGCCCCAGGCGATGGGGGTCTTTCATAGAAGCGTGGTCGTCTGGCCGTTGGGCGGTGCGTTAGCAATTGCCCTTACCTTCTCCTGAGCTGCCTCAGACGGAGACTTGCTATGTTGGCAATCCTCACGGTGAGCTAGCCCCACCGATACTGCACATCCACTCGTCCGGAGCGTTTGATCGATGTGGAGCTACCGCCTTGACATGGCGATGCGGATTCTCTATGCCGCAGCTTCAGAGAGGAAATACAAATGGCGACTGAGAAAAAGCTTACTGTTTGGGAAGCAACATACGATCTATTGAGGTCGCTGGGGCTGACCACTATTTTCGGAAATCCTGGTTCGACCGAAGAACCCTTTCTGAAAAACTTCCCGCCTGATTTCGAGTACATCCTCGGTCTTCAGGAAGCAACTGCGGTTGCGATGGCTGACGGATTCGCTCAGGCCACGGGAAAACCAGTTCTCCTCAACCTGCATACCTCCGCCGGTACGGGTAACGGCATGGGCAACATCATGACGGCTTTCCAGAACAAAACGCCGCTCATCATCACAGCGGGCCAGCAGACCAGGGAGATGATCGTTTGCGATCCTCTGCTGACAAATCGAGACGAAACGATGCTTCCCCGTCCCTACGTGAAGTGGGCGTATGAACCGAAGCGGGCTGAGGATGTCCCCAGAGCAATTATGCGTGCGTATGCATTGGCGCTCCAACCGCCGGCTGGCCCCGTCTATGTCTCCATCCCCCTGGACGACTGGGATAAGACCGCCCTCGGGCCCGCTGATGTCAGAACCGTTAGTTCCCGAGTCGGCCCCGATCCAGATCGCCTAGCAGACTTCGCGAAGCGGATTTCCGCAGCGAAGAGTCCGGTGCTCGTCTACGGGGCTGAGGTTGAGAAGGCGGGTGGCTGGAAGGCGGGAGTTGCACTGGCGGAAAAGCTCCATGTGCCTGTCTTCCGAGCTCCGGCTGCGGAACGAGCATGTTTCCCTGAGACGCACCCTCTTTTTCAGGGCGAGCTCGTGAGCGCCATGGGTCCATTGAGCCATCAATTAGCGGGTCATGATCTCATTGTTGTCATTGGTGCTCCAGTCTTCCGCTACTACCCATATGTCCCAGGTCCTGTAATCCCAGAGGGCTCTACTCTCTTACAGATCACCGATGACCCGACGGATGCTGGCAGCGCGCTTATAGGTGACAGCCTACTTTCCGATGCAAAGCTTGCACTGGAAGCGTTGCTGAAACTTGTTGAAGACGGCGCAAGCCGGACGTCTCCCAAGCCACGGCAGATACCGAAGAGTTTGCCTGAAATACCGGGTTCACCACTTACAGCGATCGAAGTGTACGCAGCACTGAGTGAGGTGCGGCCGGAAGGGGCAATTGTCGTGCAGGAATCTCCGTCGAACTACGGCGACTTCCTCCATTGGTGGCCATCAATCGAGCCAGCAGCGTACTACACGTTTGCCAGCGGTGGGTTGGGGCACAATGCGCCGTCGTCCGTTGGTATCGCCTTGGCCCAGAGAAAACTTGAAACCGGCCGACCTGTGATTGCTCTCATCGGCGATGGCTCTTTGCAGTACTCGGTACAGAGCCTCTCAGCGGCAGCGCAACACAAGCTGAAGGTCATTTTCATTGTTCCGTGCAACGGTGAGTATGCGATTCTGAAGGAGTTTGCCGACCTTGAGAACACTCCTAATGTCCCTGCTCTTGACCTGCCCTTCCTGGACATTAACTCTCTAGCGAAGGGTTACGGTTGCTCCACCATCAAGGCCTCGACCAAGGAAGAAATACAGGACGCTTTCAGGACGGCTTTAGCGACCGAAGGTCCGACAGTCATCACAATTCCCATCAAACGGGAACACAAGTCGCTCGTACCGGCCGACGCAAAACACTAGCGTCTTGCGAAAGAACCCCACCGCCGAGAGGGGGTGGGAGTTCTGCATTGTCGTGAGACTTTACCAACGATGCCGTGATATGTCCTTATCAAACACGGTATCACTGGAGCCATCGCATTTACCGACTGGCAAGTTGGAAGTGTCGGTGGCCAGTACGGTCGCCGCCGCAAGTTGCGCAAGAGCTCGGACGTCAAGTTTATGCGTTTAGAGGCTGTTATGAAGTTTGAATCTGTTTAGTGACTTTGCTGGGTTGTGTCGTTTGTTAAGCATAGTTGGATGAGGATCAAGGCTCCGGGGGAATATCCGAGCGATGTGACGGATGAGGAATGGGCGTTTGTGCTGCCGTATCTGCTGCTGTGCCGGGAGGATACTCTTCCATGTGCAAAGCACAGATCGAGGCTGAGCGGGCCAGTGCCAGATCCGGCGACCTCATCATCGCTTACACGTGTTCGACTGCGGCTACTTCCACATTGGACACGCCGATCTCTCCCAGCAGATCGTTCGTGTGCCCCTCGCGTTGCGCCCCTGCCAGCATTGTGGTGAGCCCATCCCGGAAGCCAAAACGCTGAAGGCTGAGCGTTTCCACTCGACCGCGCTCTACTGTTCGGATCAGTGTCAGAGGAAAGAGCAACGGAAGAGAAGAGCCATGCGAATACGCCAGGAAGAAGAGAGCCCCGATTAGAGCGCGAATAGGATAGGCTTAGCAGCCTCCATCCGTCGCAAACTCTAAGGATAACGGCACGCTGCGGGGGGAGAACCGATGATGGATGGATCGATCAGCGGACGGCTCAAAGATGGTGTGCCAGGCCAGATTCTATTGTCGCCCACGCTCAGCCTCACTCGGGATGGAGTGCTCGGAGAGACCACCACTCATGTGGACGAGCAAGGGCGGTTTCCAGTTCCCGCGGCCACGCCGGCGAGAGCTTTCTTAGCGCCGGGTTCTCCGTGCGCGAAGCCGTAGCCACCGATCACGATGGCGATCAGGCTTGCAGCTTTCGCGATGGTTCCGGTGAACAGGGTCTGCAGGTTGGAGAATCGCTGTGATGGCAGCTAATGTTCTCAGCTGGCTCTGGGGAGTGTAACGACCTCCACTTCGAACTCCGAAACCTTCCCACTCCACAGCCCAACCCACGAGGGGCGTATGCAGGAATCAACACAACCGAGGCACCGCAAAAATCGCGTCTTCAAGAGCCTGCATAAGCCCCTCACTTACCTGGGTGTCGAACGCACACTCTTCTATTTCGTCTGTGTCGGCGCAGTCGGAGCCTTCAATTTGTTCAACAGCATTCTGGCTGGAATCGGAGTCTTCATCGGAGGCTTCGCCTTCGGCCATTGGGTGACCTCTACGCTCCCCTCTATCATCGGCTCACCCTCGAAGAGGGGGAGGCCATCGAGAACCTGACGATTTCTCTTACGCCGGGCGCCTACCTTAAGGGACGAATTCTGGACGAGGAGGGCTACCCTCCACACCGCTGTCATTTCACTTTGATACGAGCTGACAATCGGGGAGAACGGTCGGGGTATATCAAGGACTCGGGCGACCACGAGGTCACTCCGAATGGAGTCTTTGCTTCGCCGCCACTCCACCCCGGACGGTAATTTCTACGCTTCGCTGGAATCCTCCGGAAGCCGTCCGAAAGTGATCCCTCCCAGCCCGCTCATGGAGCTATGCAACAGCGCATCTTCGACTTCCTCTATCCGAATGCTAAAGAGGTCGAGGAAGCTTACCCTTTCAACCTTGGAACCGGCCAAACTTTGGCAGTCCTCGAAATCAGGATTCCGCGTCCGGTTTGGCGTACCGTCCGGGGCAAGGTGACCGGCGTTCTGCCGGAGGACTTGTCGAACGTCTAACTCCACATCGTCCGAGACGTTAGAATGTTGGATGACTTCGGCGGCGGGGACCTCTTGTGAAGGCGGATGGAACATTTGAAGCCCCGGCGCAACGGGTTCGCTACCGGCTATCCGTTTGGCAGATGACTCCACCTTCGTCGGATGGTCACACCCAAGGCATAAAGCAGTTCTGTTCCGTCGAGATCACGGTCGGAGATCGTGATCTCGACGGGGTGGAAATCGCTCTCTCCTAGTTGACGACTACTCAGGAGCCGAAGCCTTCTTCATCTCGGCCAGGACGAGATGGTGGGCTACGTTGAGGCATTCCATCCGGCGGATCAGAGAGTCGCGGCAGGGCCCCGGCTTGATGCGGTCGGCGCGGGTAGACAGCAGATCGAGCTGGCGTTTGATGCAGTACAACGTGAAGTTCATGAAGCCTCC
>Ga0302308_10000198_pt1 | contig 54620 bp, 60 predicted proteins | sample III_Palsa_E3_3_FD_200531 | JGI IMG/M metagenome (GOLD analysis project Ga0302308, IMG submission 200531) | Peat permafrost microbial communities from Stordalen Mire near Abisko, Sweden - III_Palsa_E3_3 | ecosystem: Environmental > Terrestrial > Soil > Palsa > Peat permafrost | place: Sweden...
TGATGCCGGGGGACAACATTGCGATGAAGGTGGAGCTGATTGCCCCGATCGCGATGGAGGAAGGCCTGCGCTTTGCCATCCGCGAAGGCGGTCGCACCGTCGGCTCCGGCGTGGTTTCCAAGATTCTCAAATAGGCCCGGTAGACAATTATGGCTAATCAGAATATTCGTATCAGGCTCAAGGCCTTCGATCATCGCCTGATCGATAACTCGGCCCGCGAGATCGTGGAGACGGCGCGCCGTACCGGCGCCACCGTGCGTGGCCCGGTGCCGCTGCCGACCAAGATGGAGCGTTTCACGCTGCTGATCTCCCCGCACGCCGACAAGGACGCGCGCGATCAGTACGAGCTGCGCACCCACAAGCGGCTGATGGACATCCTCAACCCGACCGACAAGACCGTGGACGCCCTGATGCGTCTGGAATTGCCGGCCGGTGTGGATGTGCAGATTCGGCTGAACTAGTCCCCAGCGGACAATATTGCTGCCAGGGCGCGCGGTCGATATACTGCGCGCCCTTTTCGCCCCGGGTCACAACCCCCTGGGAGCGAAGTTTTCCGCGAAAGCGGCATCGGGCGAGGTTGGGGCCACAGTCGAGAAATGGGCCTCAAGACCACTCGAGAGCAACGGCGCTGATGTCAGTGCCGTCCCTCCCGTGGTTATTCACCCCGAATTTTGTGGTTTGGCACGAGGATGAGTGCATGGCTATTGGTCTGGTCGGCCGCAAGTGCGGTATGACACGCATCTTCACGGACGCGGGTGAATCCGTGCCCGTGACCGTCGTCGAGGTGATCCCGAATCGGGTCACCCAGGTCAAGTCCGTCGATCATGATGGCTATGCCGCGGTGCAGGTGACCTTCGGCAAGCGCCGGCCGCAGCTGGTGAGCAAGGCCGCCGCCGGACACTTTGCCAAGGCCCAGGTCGAGCCGGGAGAGGGACTGGTTGAATTCCGTCTCAGCGGTACCGACGGCGCGGATCTGAAGCTCGGCAGCGAGCTGAAAGTCGATCGGTTCGCCGAGGGCCAGATGGTGGACGTCACCGGCGTCACCATCGGCAAGGGCTTTGCGGGCGTCATGAAGCGCCACAATTTCGCCGGTCACCACGCCACTCACGGCGTGTCGCTGTCGCACCGTACCCCGGGTTCCATCGGCCAGCGCCAGACGCCCGGGCGCGTGTTTCCGGGCAAGCGCATGTCCGGCCACATGGGCGTCATCCGCCGCACCATCGAGAATCTGCGCATCGTGGGCGTGGATGCGCCGCGCAATCTGCTGCTGATCCGCGGCGCCGTTCCGGGCGCCGAAGGCGGCCAGGTGATCGTGCGCGCCTCGGTGAAGGCTGGCCGACTGTCGGCTCGCAAGGTGATCGCGCCCCTGAAGGCTGCCGCGCCGCCCAAGGCTGCCGGCGGGGCCAAGCCGGCGGCGCCCAAAGTCGCTGCCAAGACCCCCAATAAGAAGTGATGGCCATGAAGCTCAAAGTTGCCAATGGCGGAGCTGAGCTCGCGGTGTCGGACGAGAACTTCGGCCGCGAATTCAATCAGGCCCTGGTATTCCAGGTGGTCAACGCGTACATGGCGGCAGGCCGCTCGGGCACCAAGGCGCAGAAGACCCGCGCCGAAGTCCGCGGTGGCGGCAAGAAGCCCCATGCGCAGAAGGGCACGGGCTCGGCCCGCGCCGGCTCGATCCGCAGCCCGATCTGGGTGGGCGGCGGCCGTACCTTCGCCGCGCAGCCGCGCGATTTCTCGCAGAAGGTGAACCGCAAGATGTATCGCGGCGCGATGCGCGCGATGCTGTCCGAGCTGGTGCGCCAGGATCGACTGGTGGTGACCCCTTCACTCGCGATCGATCAGCCTAAGACCAAGCTGCTGATTGCGCAGCTGAAGTCGCTGTCGCTAGACAATGTGCTGATCATCGTCGAGGCCGCGGATGAGAAGCTCGAACTCGCCGCGCGCAATCTGCCGCACGTCGAGCTGCTGCCGGCCTCGGCCGTCAACCCGGTGAGCCTGGCGCGGCACGACAAGGTGCTGGCGACCGTTGGTGCCGTCAAATTGCTCGAGGAGCGTCTGCAATGACTGCCACGCGCAAGCCCCTGGGCCGTGAGGGCCTCATGAATGTGCTGCTCGCGCCGCACGTCACCGAAAAGACCTCGCTGGCTCTGCAGGATCGCAATCAATACACGTTTCGCGTGCGCCGCGAGGCCACGCGCACCGATGTACGCCGCGCCGTCGAACTGATGTTCGACGTCAAGGTCGAGGGGGTGCAGGTGGTCAATGAGCCGGGCAAGACGCGCCGCTTCGGCGGACGCGCCGGCCGCACGCAGGACTCCAAGAAGGCCTATGTGCGCTTAGCCTCCGGCCAGAGCATCGATTACGAAGCGCAGGCCAAGCGCTGAAGCCTCACGGAACAGAACCATGGCGCTGATCAAACTCAAACCCACCTCTCCCGGCACGCGCTTCCAGGTGCGTATCAGCAAGAGCCACCTGTACAAGGGCGGCCCTTTCGAGCCGTTGACGGTGGCACAGGACCGCACCGGTGCGCGCAATCATTTTGGCCGCATCACCACCCGTCACCACGGCGGCGGCTCGCGGCAGAAGTACCGCATCATCGATTTCCGGCGCGACAAGGACGGTATTGCGGGCGCGGTCGAGCGCATCGAATACGATCCGAACCGCACCGCGCACATCGCGCTGATTCTCTACAGCGATGGCGAACGCCGCTACATCCTCGCGCCCAAGGGCGTGAAGGAAGGCGATGAGATCCGCTCCGGCAGCGAGGCTCCCGTCAAGCCCGGCAATGCCATGGCCTTGCGCCACATCCCGGTGGGCTCGCTGGTGCACAACATCGAGCTCAAGCCCGGCCGCGGCGGCCAGATGGCGCGTTCGGCGGGAAGCTCCGCTTCCTTTACCTCGCGCGAAGGTGTGCACGCCTACCTGCGGCTCAAATCCGGCGAGACGCGCAAGGTGCACGTGGACTGCCGCGCGACCATCGGCGAGCTCGCCAATGATGAACACAATCTGCGCAAGTACGGCAAGGCCGGCGCCAAGCGCTGGCTCGGCATCCGGCCGACGGTGCGCGGTCTGGCGATGAACCCGGTCGATCACCCGCACGGCGGCGGCGAGGGCAAGTCCGGTCAGGGCAATCCGCACCCGGTATCACCGTGGGGATGGCAGACCAAGGGCAAGAAGACTCGCCGTAACAAGCGCACGAGCAACATGATCGTGTCGCGGAGGAAATAAGCGTGCCTCGTTCGTTGAAGAAAGGTCCGTTCGTGGATCTGCACCTGGCGAAGAAAGTGCAGGTCGCAGTGCAGAAGAATGACCGCCGGCCGATCAAGACCTGGTCGCGCCGCTCGATGGTGATTCCCGACATGGTCGGTCTCACGATCGCGATCCACAACGGCCGGCAGCACATTCCCGTGCTCGTGACCGAGAACATGGTCGGCCACAAGCTGGGCGAGTTTTCGCCGACGCGACTGTTCAAGTCGCACTCGGGCGACCGCAAAGTAACCGCGGCGGAGTAAGCGATGCAGGCAACCGCAAAACTGCGCTACGCGCGCATCTCCCCGCAGAAGTGCCGGCTGGTAGCCGATGTCGTGCGCGGCAAGGGCGTGGGCAATGCGCTGGCGACGCTGAAGTTCATGCCGAAGAAGGGCGCGGAACTGGTGCTGAAGGTGCTGGAGTCGGCGATCGCGAATGCCGAGAACAATCTGGGCGCCGACATCGACGAGCTCAAGGTGCATCGCATCGAGATCGATGTCGCCCCGGTGCTCAAGCGCTTCGCCGCGCGCGCCAAGGGTCGTGGCAGCCGCATCGTCAAGCGCAACAGCCACATCACGATTCAGGTCAGCGACGGTAAGAAGGACTAGCCATGGGCCAGAAGGTCAACCCGCTGGGAATACGGCTTGGAATTACGCGCGATTGGACGTCCAAGTGGTATGCCAGCAAGAAGCAGTTTCCGTTGCTGGTGCACACCGATTTCCTGGTGCGTGAGTTCCTCAAGAAGAAGCTCACCGACGCCTCGGTCAGCCGGGTGCTCATCGAGCGTGCCGCCAAGAAGGTGAACATCACCATCCAGACCGCGCGCCCGGGCATCGTCATCGGCAAGAAGGGCGAGGACATCGAGAAGCTGCGCGGCGAAACCGCCAAGCTGCTCGGCATGGCCGTCAGCGACGTGCGCCTGAACATTTCCGAGATCCGCAAGCCCGAGCTCGACGCGCAGCTGGTAGCCGAGAGCATCTCGCAGCAGATCGAAAAGCGCGTGATGTTCCGCCGCGCCATGAAGCGCGCAGTCATGAGCACGATGCGCAGCGGTGCGCTCGGCATCAAGGTGCGCATGTCCGGCCGACTCAACGGTTCGGAGATCGCGCGCACCGAGTGGTATCGCGAGGGCCGCGTGCCCCTGCACACCTTCCGCGCCGACATCGATTACGGTCTGGCCGAGGCCCGCACGACCTACGGCGTGATCGGCATCAAGGTCTGGATCTTCAAGGGCGAGGTGTTCGACCAGGCGCAGCTCGACCGCCAGGCCGAAAACCAGGCGCAGGGCGAGGCCGCCAACGCGGCAGCTGCCGCTGCGGCCGCCGCCGCGCCGGTGCCGGCAGTGCCGGTAGTGGCCGCGGCTGCGCTGCCGGAGGCCGCTCCTTAAGGACGCGCACCCATCATGCTGCAACCCAAGCGAACCAAATACCGCAAGCAGTTCAAGGGCCACAACGGCGGCCTGGCGATGCGCGGCAATACCGTTGCCTTCGGCGATTTCGGTCTCAAGGCGACCGATCGCGCGCGCATGACAGCGCGTGAAATCGAGGCCGCACGCCGCGCGATGGCGCGCTACGTCAAGCGCGGCGGCCAGATCTGGGTCCGCGTGTTTCCGGACGTGCCGATCAGCAAGAAGCCGCTCGAAGTGCGCATGGGCAGCGGCAAGGGCAACGTCGAGTACTGGATCGCCAAGGTCAAGCCCGGCAAGGTGCTGTTCGAAATGGAAGGCGTCACCGAGACGGTCGCGCGCGAGGCGTTCCGCCTCGCCGGCGCCAAGCTGTCCGTGTCCACGACCTTCGTAAAGCGACAGGTGCGCTGATGAAAGCCAGTGAACTGCACAAGAAATCGGTCGAAGAGCTGCACAACGAGATGCTGTCGCTGCGCAAGGAACAGTTTGCGCTGCGGCTGCAGCGCGCGACCGGCCAGGCCGTAAAGCCCGATCAATTTGGCAAGGTGCGCAAGAACATCGCGCGCGTGAAGACGATACAGCGCGCCAAGCGTGCTGGAGGCAAGGCATGAGCACCGAAACCGGCGCCCGCACGCTGACCGGGCAGGTCGTCAGCAACAAGATGAACAAGACCATCGCGGTCGAGATCGAGCGCGTGGTGCGCCATCCGATGTATGGCAAGTTCAGTCGCCGCACTACCAAGCTGCTGGCGCACGATGAGAACAACGAGGCCAAGGAGGGCGACACCGTGTCGATCACGCCGTGCCGTCCGCTCTCGCGCCGCAAGTCCTGGCGCCTGCTCGCAGTCGTCGAGCGCGCGGTACAGGGTTGAGTACACGGCCATGATTCAGCTACGTACCATGCTCAATGCCGCCGACAACAGCGGTGCCCGCACACTGATGTGCATCAAGGTGCTCGGCGGCACGCGCCGCCGCTATGCCACCGTTGGCGATGTCATCAAGGTCAGCGTCAAGGATGCGATCCCGCGCGGCAAGGTCAAGAAGGGCGAGGTGTATGACGCGGTGGTGGTGCGTACCCGCCGCGGCGTGCGTCGCGCCGATGGCTCGCTGATCAAGTTCGACGGCAACGCGGCCGTGCTGCTGACCAACAAGCTCGAGCCGATCGGCACCCGCATCTTCGGGCCGGTCACACGCGAGCTGCGCACGGTGCAGTTCATGAAGATCATTTCGCTGGCACCCGAAGTGCTTTAGGCGCCGGCAGACCCGTCAGGTAGACCATATGGAAAAGATCAGGAAGGGCGATCAGGTGGTAGTGCTCTCCGGCCGTGACAAGGGCCGGCGTGGAGCCGTGATGCGCGTCGGCGGCGGCGAAGTCGTGGTCGAGAACGTCAATCGCGTCAAGCGTCACACCAAGCCGAATCCGCAGGCCAACAAGCCGGGCGGCATCATCGAGCACGAAATGCCGCTGCCGATCTGCAAGGTCGCGCTGTGGAATCCGGGCTCCAAGCGCGGCGACCGGGTCGGTGTGCGCACGCTGGCGGACGGCAAGAAAGTGCGTTTTTTCAAGTCCAACGGCGAAGTCATCGACGCCTGAGGACGGGAACATAGACATGGCCAAAGAGATAGCAAGGTTGCAGCAGTTTTACCGCGAGACCGTGGTTCCGAAGCTCAAGTCGGAGCTGCAGCTCGCCAACGTCATGGAAGTGCCGCGCATCACCAAGATCACGGTCAACATGGGCGTGGGCGAAGCGGTTGCCGACAAGAAGGTCATCGACGCGGCCGCCGGCGACCTGGCAAAGATCACCGGTCAGAAGGCGCAGATCTGCAAGGCCAAGAAGGCCATCGCGACCTTCAAGGTGCGCGAGGGCCTGCCCATCGGCGCCAAGGTGACACTGCGCGGGCAGCGCATGTACGAGTTTCTCGATCGCCTGATCAGCGTGGCGATGCCGCGCATCCGCGACTTCCGCGGCATCTCGCCGCGCGGTTTCGACGGGCGCGGCAATTACAGCATGGGCGTGCGCGAGCAGATCATCTTCCCGGAGATCCAGTACGACCAGGTGGATCAGCTGCGCGGCATGGACATCACGATCACGACCACGGCGCGCGACAACAAGCACGGGCGCGCGCTGCTGGATGCCTTCAATTTCCCGTTCCGCAAGTAGCCAGGAATAGCACGCAATGGCCAAGACCAACATGGTGGAGCGCGAGAAGCGACGCTCGCGGGTGGTGAAGAAGTACGCGGTCAGACGCGCACAGCTCAAGGAAATCATCCGCAGTCCGAAATCGACGCCGGAACAGCGTGCGGCCGCGCAGGTCGGCCTGCAGACGCAGCCGCGCGATGCCAGTGCGAGCCGTCACCGCAACCGCTGTGCCATCACGGGCCGCTCGCGCGGGGTGTATCGCAAATTCGGCCTGGCGCGCGTCAAGATTCGGGAAGTCGCGATGCGCGGTGAGATTCCTGGGCTCGGCAAGGCGAGCTGGTAGGAGCCAAACGATGAGCATGACCGATCCGATCGCCGATCTGCTGACTCGCATCCGCAACGGCCAGTCTGCGCGCAAGTCGACCGTGACCATCGCGTCTTCCAAGGTGAAGATGGCGATCCTGGCGGTATTGAAGGACGAGGGTTATATCGCCGACTTCAATCGTTCCGAAGACGATGGCAAGCCGGTGCTGAGCATCGAGCTGAAGTATTACGAGGGTCGCCCCGTAATCGACCGCATCGAACGCGTCAGTCGCCCCGGACTGCGCATTTACCGCGGCAAGGATGAAATTCCGCGGGTGCTGGGCGGCATGGGCACCGTGATCGTCTCGACGCCCAAGGGCGTCATGACCGACAAGGCGGCGCACGCGATCGGCCAGGGCGGCGAAGTCCTGTGCATCGTGGCCTAAGGTAAAGCGAACATGTCCAGAGTTGCCAATCGAATCATCGACCTGCCCAGTGGCGTGACCGTCAGTATCGCCACCGGTGCCGTCACCGTTAAGGGCTCGCGCGGAACGCTGTCGCTGGTGCTCGGCGAGGGCGTGTCGGTGGAGCAGAAGGACAAGACGCTCTCGGTCAAGTACCAGGGCGATGATGCCGTGCGCATGCGCGCCGGTGCCACCCGTGCGCACCTGGCCAACATGGTTCAGGGTGTCACCAAGGGCTACGAGCGCAAGCTCGAGCTGGTCGGCGTCGGCTTTCGCGGCCAGGTCGCAGGCAAGGCGCTGAACCTGACGCTCGGTTTCTCGCACCCCGTGAGCTATCCGATTCCGGAAGGCATCACGATCGAGACCCCGAGCCAGACCGAGATCCTGATCAAGGGTAACGATCGGCAGCGCGTGGGCCAGACGGCAGCCGAGATCCGCCACATCCGTCCTCCCGAGCCGTACAAGGGCAAGGGTGTGCGCTACTCGGATGAGCAGATCATTCTCAAAGAAGGCAAGAAGAAGTAGCGCGGCGAGACACGCATGAATATCACCAAAAAGGAGCGGCGCCAGCGCCGCGCAGCGCGCACCCGGCATCGCATCCGCGAGCTCAAGGTCGAGCGCCTGACCATCCATCGCACGCCGCGCCATATCTATGCGCAGCTGTTCGACGGCAAGGGCGAAAAGGTCCTGGCCGCAGCGTCGACCTTGCAGAAGGACGTCGCCGAGGGACTCAAGGCCACCGGCAACATCGAGGCTGCACGCGCCGTCGGGCGCGCGATTGCCGAGCGTGCCAAGGCCGCCGGTATCACGCGCGTCGCCTTCGACCGCGCCGGCTTCCAGTATCACGGCCGCGTCAAAGCGCTGGCCGAAGCGGCCCGCGAAGCGGGACTCGAGTTTTAGAGCAGGCACGCACATATGGCACGAATGGAAAAAACGCAGAGCGCCGACGAGCTGGTCGAAAAGCTGGTCGCCGTCAACCGCACCGCGAAAGTGGTCAAGGGCGGACGGCAGTTCGGCTTCACCGCGCTCACGGTGGTCGGTGATGGCGCGGGCCGCGTCGGCTTCGGCTTCGGCAAGGCGCGCGAAGTGCCGGTGGCCATCTCCAAGGCCATGGCGCAGGCGCGCAAGAACATGGTGGTCGTCAGCCTGCGCAACGACACATTGCACTACGCGGTCAACGGCACTCACGGCGCCACCCGGGTGTTCATGCTGCCGGCATCGGAAGGCACCGGGGTCATCGCCGGCGGCGGCATGCGCGCGGTACTCGAATGCGCCGGTGTGCGCAATGTGCTCGCCAAGAGCTACGGCTCGCGCAACCCGATCAACGTGGTGCGCGCCACCGTCAATGCGCTCGCCAACGTGCGCTCGCCCGAAGATATCGCGGCCAAGCGCGGCAAGACTCTCGAAGACATTCTCGGGAGTGGCTGATGAATGCCGCGGCCGCTGACAGCAAACAGGTGACGGTGACGCTGATGCGCAGCGTGCATGGTCAGCTCAAGCACATCGCCTCATCGGTGCGCGGCCTCGGGCTGCGCCGCCGTCATCAGAGCGTGACGGTCGCCGACACGGCGGCCAATCGCGGCATGATCCGCACCGCGGGGCATCTGCTCAAAGTGGAGTCGAACTAAAGATGAGCGCAATGCGATTGAACGACCTCAAGCCGGGCGCCGGATCGCGCCGGCCGCGGCTGCGCGTCGGTCGCGGCGCATCGGCAGGGCAGGGCAAGACCTGCGGCCGTGGCGTCAAGGGCCAGCGCGCGCGCAAGGGCGGCTATCACAAGGTCGGGTTTGAGGGCGGCCAGATGCCGCTGCAGCGCCGACTGCCGAAAGTCGGGTTCCGCTCGGCGATGAAGCGCCTGCGGGCCGAAGTGCGCCTGCACGAGCTGGCTGGTATCGAAGCGGCGGTGATCGACCTGGCCGCGCTCAAGAGCGCGGGCATCGTGCCGCAGGCCGCAGATCAGGCCAAGATCGTGCTGTCGGGTGAACTCAAGAAGGCTGTGACCCTCAAGGGCATCGGCCTGACCAAGGGCGCGCGGGCCGCTGTCGAAGCGGCCGGCGGCAAGATCGAGGACTGAAGTGGCCAACTCCGCCTTCACGAACCCAGCAGCTGCACTCGCCGAGGCCGGACGCCTGGGCGATATTCGCAGCCGTCTGCTGTTCCTGATCGGCGCGCTGGTGGTCTATCGCATCGGCACCTTCATTCCCGTGCCCGGCATCAATCCTGAGGCCGTGGCGCGCTACTTCAACGACCAGTCGAACACCATCCTCGGCGTGGTGAACATGTTCTCCGGCGGCGCGCTGCAGCGCCTGTCGATCTTTGCCATGGGCGTCATGCCCTATATCTCGGCCTCGATCATCATCCAGATGCTGTCGATGGTGATTCCCTCGCTGATGGAAGCCCGCAAGGAAGGCGAGTCCGGCCGGCGCCGCATTACGCAGCTGACCCGCTACGTGACGGTGGGCCTGGCGCTGTTCCAGTCCTTCGGTGCCGCCGTGGCGCTCGGCAACGGCGGCATGACCAACGCCAAGGGCTTCTTCGACTGGCTGGTGCCGGCCACCATCACGATGACCACCGGCACCATGTTCCTGATGTGGCTCGGCGAGCAGATCACCGAGCGCGGCGTCGGCAACGGCATCTCGATGATCATTCTCTCGGGCATCGTCGCCGGGCTTCCGGGCGCCGTGGGCCGCACCTTCGAATCGGTCAGCACCGGCGAAATGAACCCGCTGTTCGCGATTCTGCTGATCGGCATCGTCATTGGCGTCACCGGCTTCTGCGTCTATGTCGAACGCGCGCAGCGCCGCATCACGGTCAACTACGCCAAGCGCCAGGTCGGACGGCGCATGTATGCGGGCCAGAGCAGCCATCTGCCCTTCAAACTCAATATGTCGGGCGTGATTCCGCCGATTTTCGCCTCCAGCCTGCTGCTGTTCCCGGCCACCATCGCCAGCTTCTTTGGTTCCAATCCCGATTCCAGGTTCAGCGAAGTGCTGCAGAACATCGCCACCTCGCTCGGCTACGGTCAGCCGGCGCACCTGGTGCTGTATGCCGCGCTGATCGTGTTTTTCTGCTTCTTCTACACCGCGCTGGTGTTCAATTCGCGCGAAACGGCGGATAATCTGAAGAAGTCCGGGGCCTTCATTCCCGGCATTCGTCCCGGACAGCAGACCGGCGAGTACATCGATAAGGTGCTCACCCGCCTGACCCTCTGGGGCGCCATCTACATCATGGCGGTGTGCCTCGTGCCGGAGATCCTGGTCTCCTCGCAGGGCGTGCCGTTTCAGTTCGGCGGCACATCGCTGCTGATCGTCGTCGTGGTGGTGATGGATTTCATGGCGCAGCTGCAGGCGCACATGATGTCCCACCATTACCCGGGCCTGATGAAGAAGGCCAATCTTCTGGGCGGCGGCCGCAGCGGCTCCGCGTGATCGCAGGTGTGTCATGAAAGTACGTCCGTCAGTCAAGAAAATCTGCAAGAACTGCAAGATCGTGCGGCGCCGCGGTGTCGTGTTCGTCATCTGCAGCACCGATGCGCGCCACAAGCAGCGCCAGGGTTGAGGTAGTAAAGCAATGGCACGTATAGCCGGCATCAACATCCCAATGAACAAGCACGTCAGCATCGGGCTGACGAGCATCTTTGGCATCGGGCGCTCACGCGCGCTGCTGATCCTCGAAAGCGCGGGCATCGCCCCGACCACGCGCGTCAAGGATCTGACCGACGCCGAAGTCGCGGCCATCCGCTCCGCGCTTGCCAAGTGGCCCGTCGAGGGCGACCTGCGGCGAGAAGTGTCGATGAACATCAAGCGGCTCATGGACCTGGGCACCTGGCGGGGCATGCGGCACCGCAAGGGGCTCCCGGTGCGGGGCCAGCGCACGCGCACCAATGCCCGTACCCGCAAGGGCCCGCGCAAACAGGCCGTGAAGCTGAACGCACCGCCGGGCAAGACCTGAGCCCGGAGATGACCAATATGGCTACCCATTTGACCTTGAGAATGCAGGCAGGCGACCACATTTATGGCTGATCCGAAGACATCGCAGCAAACGGCCGGCTCTGGCGGGGCTAAGAAGCCCAAGAAGGCGCGCAAGAACGTGCTCGACGCGATCGCGCACGTGCATGCCTCATTTAACAATACGATCATCACGATCACCGACCGGCAGGGCAACACGCTCTCCTGGGCCACCTCCGGCGGTTGCGGTTTTCGTGGTTCGCGCAAGAGCACGCCCTTTGCGGCCCAGGTGGCCGCAGAGAAGGCCGGCAATGCGGCCCAGGAGCATGGCGTCAAGAACGTCGAGGTTCGGGTCGGCGGCCCCGGTCCTGGCCGCGAGTCCGCGGTGCGCGCCCTGAATGCCTGCGGTCTGAAGATTACGAGCATCTCCGACGTGACGCCGATTCCGCACAACGGCTGTCGTCCGCCGAAGAAGCGTCGCGTTTAAGGCGGCGAAGGAACACACATGGCGCGATATATTGGTCCGACCTGCAAACTCGCCCGGCGCGAGGGTACCGATCTGTTCCTCAAGAGCGGCGCCAAGCCGCTCGAGAGCAAGTGCAAGCTGCAGGTGCCCCCGGGCGGCATCAAGGGCGAGCGCCGGCAGCGGCTCTCCGATTACGGCCTGCAGCTGCGCGAGAAGCAGAAGCTGCGCCGCATGTACGGCGTGCTGGAGCGGCAGTTCCGCAATTACTACCAGGCCGCGGCACGGCGCACCGGCGCCACCGGCGAGACGCTGCTGAAGCTGCTCGAGAGCCGCCTGGACAATGTGGTCTACCGCATGGGTTTTGCGTCCACTCGCGCCGAGGCGCGCCAGTTGGTCGGGCACAAGTCGGTCGTGGTCAACACCAAGGTGGTGAGCATCGCTTCCTACCAGTGCCGTGCGGGCGATGTGGTTGAGATTCGCGAGAAGTCGCGCAAGCAGCTGCGTATCCAGAGCGCGCTTGCGGTGGCCGCGCAGGTCGGGTTTCCCGACTGGCTCGAGGTCAACGACAAGGAGTTTCGCGGCGTGTTCAAGACGGTGCCGGCGCGCGAAGACGTGCTGCCGGACATCAACGAGAACCTGGTCGTCGAACTGTATTCGAAGTAGTCGGTTTTAAGCTTGGGGTGATGTAGCAATGCAAGCATCAGTATCGGAATTTTTAAAGCCTCGCGTCGTCAAGGTGCAGCCAGTGGCACCGCGGCAGGCGCGTGTGGTCATCGAGCCCTTTGAGCGCGGCTTCGGCCATACGCTCGGCAACGCGCTGCGGCGCGTGCTGTTGTCCTCCATGCCCGGCGCGGCCATCACCGAGGTGGAGATCGATGGTGTGCTGCACGAGTACACCAGCATCGAGGGTGTGCAGGAAGACGTGGTCGATGTGCTGCTGAACCTCAAGCAGGTCGCGCTGCGCATGCATTCGCGCAACAGCGCTGAGCTGCGGCTGCACAAGAAAGGTCCCGGTCCGGTCACCGCTGGCGACATCCAGGCGGATCACGATATCGAGGTCGTCAATCCCGACTTCGTGATCGCCAATCTGACCAAGGCCGGTGAGCTGAACATGCTGCTCAAGATCGAGCGTGGCCGCGGCTATCGCCCGGCGGTGCAGCGCGTCGCCTTCGAGGAACAGAGCCGCCCGATCGGCCGCCTGCTGCTCGATGCCTCCTTCAGCCCGGTGCGTCGCGTGACCTACTCGGTCGAAGCCGCGCGCGTCGAACAGCGCACGGATCTGGACAAGCTCATCATCGACATCGAGACCAACGGCACGATCGAGCCGGAAGAGGCCATCCGTCGCGCCGGCGGCATCCTCAAGGACCAGCTGTCGGTGTTCGTCGACCTCCAGGGCGAGGACGAAGCGGTGGCAAAGACCACCGAGATGCAGTTCGATCCGATCCTGCTGCGGCCGGTGGATGAGCTCGAGCTGACGGTGCGCAGCGCCAACTGCCTCAAGGCCGAGAACATTCACTACATCGGCGACCTGGTGCAGCGTACCGAAGTCGAACTGCTGCGCACGCCCAACCTCGGCAAGAAGTCGCTGACCGAGATCAAGGAAGTGCTGCAGAGCCACGGCCTGATGCTCGGCATGCGGCTGGACGGCTGGCCGCCGGCCGGGCTCAAGCACGAGGAAGAGAGCAGCGGGCTCATCTGACCCGCTCATCTGAAGAGAGAAATTCATGCGTCACAAGCTTTCCGGTCGCCAGCTGTCCCGCAATGCCCCGCATCGCCATGCGATGCTGCGCAATATGGCGGCGTCGCTCCTGCGGCACGAGACCATTCGCACCACGCTGCCCAAAGCGAAGGAACTGCGACGCGTGGTCGAGCCGTTGATCACGCTGGCGAAGGTCGACAGCGAAGCGCATCGGCGCCTGGCGCTGGCACGGCTGCGCGACACCGAGGTGGTCGTGAAGCTGTTCGGTGATCTCGGCCCGCGATTCAAGGCGCGACCGGGCGGTTACACCCGCATTCTGCACATGATGCCCCGGGCCGGGGATGCTGCCCCGATGGCGCTGATGCAGCTGGTGGACGGCCCGGTAACCGCGGACGCCGCCAAGGAAGAACCTGCCAAGACAAAGCGCGCGCGCAAGAAGACGCCGGCGAAGAGCGATGCCGCGCCGCCCAAGCGCAAGGCTGCCGCAGCCTGACGTCGCGCACCGCAGTTTAAAATGCCCGAGAGACCCGATAGAATCGCAAGTCGCGACTTTTATCGCGCTTACGAACTGGCTCGACTACCTACCATTCTGGGGATTCATCGATGAACACAAAGCTTGCTCTTAGCGCTATTGCGGCGGCGCTCGTGCTCTCCGCTTGCAGCAGCAGCCAAGATTCCGCGACTCCCGCCGCTTCGCCGCCGCCGGCGGCAGCCCCCTCGGCAATGCCGGCCGCACCGGCCGACAGCAGCAGCAGCGGTGGTGCCATGGCCCCGGCTCCGGCCGCGTCCTCCTCCTCCGGTAGCTGAGGCCAGCGCTGGAGCTTAGGCCCACCTTCAGGCCACGAAGCTCGCTGAAAAGCCCGTGCAGGCCGGATAACTCCGGTCTGCCGGGCTTTCCTGTTTCTAATCTTCACCATGCCTCAAGTCACTCTCAGGGACAGCCGCGGCGTACGCACTGACCGCAGATGGATCGAAGGCGTGTATCGCGACTACCTGAACGACCTGGCTCCGGCCGCTACGGGCATCTTCCCGACGCTCGGAGAAGTCGGTCATCGCGAGCCGGATCAGCTGCAGCGCTGGTTCGACGATCGCACCGCCCAGGTACTTACAATTCTTTACAGTGAGGAGCCCGTGGGCTTTGCCATGGTCAGACGGCGCTCTGCCTCCTCACCGACTGTCTCGCCCCCGGCGGCGCTTGAATTCTCGATGGCCGAGTTTTTCATCGCTCGGCCGTGGCGACGGCGCGGTATCGGTGCCGAGGCGGTGCGACTGCTGTTCGATCGCTTCGCCGGCCAATGGCTCATCTCCGAGCACGTGCGCAATACCACGGCCGTGAAGTTCTGGCGCCGCGTGGTCTCGGGCTACACGCAGGGCAAGTACCAGGAACGGGTCCACAACGGCGAGGTGCAGCAGCACTTCCAGTCCGGTCCCCGGCGCGCCTGAGTCTTACACCAGGCCCAGCTGCCGGCCCTGCTTCCGGGCTTGCACCGCGGGCGCGCGTTGTTCAAGCAGTGGCTTCAGGTATGCCCCGGTCACCGATTCGGGTACCGCGGACACGGCCTCGGGGGTACCGCTGGCGAGCAGGCGGCCGCCATGTTCGCCGCCGCCCGGACCCAGATCGACCACATAGTCGGCGGTCTTGATGACATCGAGATTGTGCTCGATGACCACCAGCGTATTGCCGGCATCGCGCAGCTGGTGCAGTACCCGCAGCAGTTGCGCGATATCGTGGAAGTGCAGGCCGGTGGTGGGCTCATCGAGGATGTAGAGCGAGCGGCCGGTGCCGCGCTTGGCGAGCTCACGCGCCAGCTTCACGCGCTGCGCCTCACCGCCCGAGAGCGTGGTCGCGTTCTGTCCGAGCCGCACATAGGACAGTCCCACATCCATGAGCGTGCGCAACTTGGCGGCGATGGCCGGGACGTTTTCGAACAGTTTCTGCGCATCCTCGACCGTGGTATCGAGCACCTCGCTGATGCTGTGCCCGCGATACTGGATCTCGAGCGTCTCGCGGTTGTAGCGCCGGCCGCGGCACACATCGCAGGGCACGTAGACATCGGGCAGGAAGTGCATCTCGACGCGGATCACGCCATCGCCCTGGCAGGCCTCGCAGCGGCCGCCCTTGACGTTGAAGCTGAAGCGGCCGGCATCGTAGCCGCGGCTGCGTGCCTCCGGCACCGAGGCGAACAGCTCGCGCACGGTGGTGAAGAGGCCGGTGTAAGTGGCCGGATTGGAGCGCGGGGTGCGCCCGATCGGATTCTGGTCGATTTCGATGATGCGCTCGAAGCGCTCCAGCCCGTCGATGCCGTCGCAGGGTGCGGCGCCGTCCAGGCTCGAACCGTTGAGTTTGGCGGCCGCATGCCGGTAGAGCGTGTCCTCGACCAGGGTGGATTTGCCCGACCCCGAAACCCCGGTCACGCAGATCATCGTGCCCACGGGCAGCGCGACGGTCACATCGCGCAGGTTGTTGCCGCGAGCGCCGCGGATCGTGATCCATTGATCGCCCAGGGCAGTGCGGCGCTGGCGCGGCACCGCGATGCGTTCGCGCCCGGACAGATAGGCGCCCGTCAGCGATGCCGGGTCCGCCTCGATCTGCGCCGGGGTGCCCTGCGCGACCACATGGCCACCGTGGGCCCCGGCGCCGGGGCCCAGATCCACCACGTAGTCGGCGGCGCGGATCGCATCTTCATCGTGCTCCACCACGATCACGGTGTTGCCGAGATCGCGCAGGCGCTTGAGGGTAGCGAGCAGCCGCTCGTTGTCGCGCTGGTGCAATCCGATCGAGGGCTCATCGAGAATGTACATGACGCCGGTGAGGCCTGATCCGACCTGGCTTGCCAGCCGGATTCGCTGTGCCTCGCCGCCGGAGAGCGTGCTGGCGCCGCGATCGAGCCCCAGGTAGTCCAGCCCTACGTCCACCAGGAATCGCAGCCGGTCGCCCACCTCGCGCACGATGCGCGCAGCCACCTCGGCGCGCCAACCCTCCAAATGCAGTGCCGCGAAGTAATCGCTGGCCTGCCCGACGGTCAGGTGCGTGACCTCCGGCAGATTGCGGCCATCGATCAGTACCGAGCGCGCCGCTTCATTCAGGCGTGCGCCGCCGCAGTCGATGCAGGCGCGCTCCCCGAGGTATTTGCGCAATTCCTCGCGCACCGCCTGCGAATCGGTTTCCCGGAAGCGGCGCTCCAGGTTCGGCACGATGCCCTCGAAGGCGTGACGGCGGCGCACATCGCGGCCGGCGCCTTCGCGGTAGCGGAATTCGATCTGTTCCTCGCCGCTGCCAAAGAGCAGCAGCTTGCGTACCGACTCGGGCAGTTCATCCCACGGCGCTTCCAGATCAAAGTGATAGTGCCGCTCCAGCGACTGCAGCAGCTGGAAGTAGTGCGCGTTGCGGCGATCCCAGCCACGCACCGCGCCACCGGCCAGTGACAGATGCGGGTGCACGATCACGCGTTCGGGATCGAAGAACTCCTGGAATCCCAGGCCATCGCAGGTGGGACAGGCGCCGGCCGGATTGTTGAACGAGAACATGCGCGGCTCAAGCGGCGGCACCGAGAAGCCGCACTCCGGGCAGGCGTGCCGGCTCGAAAACAGCAGCGGGGCGAGCGTCGGGTTGTCGGGAAACACCACCTCGGCGATGCCGTTGCCGAGTCCGATCGCCGTCTCGAAGGATTCGGCCAGGCGCTGCGCGGCATCGGCGCGCACGCGGAAGCGATCCACCACCACTTCGATGGTGTGTCGCTGTTTGGGATCGAGCCGGGGTACCTCGTCGATCTCGTGCACGGTGCCGTCGATGCGCACCCGCACGAAGCCCTTGCCGGCAAGCTCGGCGATCAATGCGGCCTGCTCCCCCTTGCGGGCATCCACCAGCGGCGCCAGCAGCAGCGCCAGCTCCCCCTGCGGCGCGAGCAGCGACTGATCGACCATCTGGCTGACCGTCTGCGCCGCCAGGTCGATGCCGTGACGCGGACAGCGCGGCAGGCCCGCGCGCGCGTACAGCAGCCGCAGGTAATCGTAGATCTCGGTCACGGTGCCCACGGTCGAGCGCGGGTTGTGCGAGCCGCTTTTCTGCTCGATCGCAATCGCGGGCGAGAGGCCCTCGATGCTGTCGACATCGGGCTTGTCCATGACCGCCAGGAACTGGCGCGCGTAGGCTGAGAGCGACTCGACGTAGCGCCGCTGTCCCTCGGCATACAGGGTGTCGAAGGCCAGCGAGGATTTGCCCGAACCCGACAGCCCCGTGAGCACGATCAGGCGGTCGCGCGGCAGATCGAGATTGATGCTGGCGAGGTTGTGGGTGCGGGCGCCGCGGACGCGGATGGTCTGCATGGGCTGGTCGGATACCGTTGCTGCGAAAGTCGAAACAACCACTATAGCGCAGCGGCCGGGCGGGCCAAAAAGCACTGGCTTGGCCGCTTACGGACGCGGCCGTCCCGACCGCTGCAGGGGATTCTTACCTGCCCCTAAATGGGGCTAAATCAGCAACTTGGAAGGGGCACGGCAGGAATTTCGCGCTCCCGGACGTGCGTCGACATCTCCGGCTGGTACACAGCCGTCCGTTCGGTAGCGCACTGACTTGAGTGAGCCCCTTGTGGTCCGATTCGGGCCAACTATTGCGATCGCTTTTGAGGCAACGCCATGTGCAAGTCGTTTATTGGAAGATGGTTCGCGGCGCTACTGATTTTCACGGCGGGATGGGCGGGCATTGCGCACGCCGATGCCGTGGCCGTGCAGCAGCAGCTGTTCGCGGCCCTCGATCGGGGCGATGTGACGGCGGCGCTCGCCCTGTTTACCGAGGATGCGGTAATCGATGCGGAAAGCGGCTTCTGTGCCAAGGCCCCGTGCGTCGGCAAGACTGCGATCCAGAAGGATCTGGAACGTTTCGTGGCCGACAAGTCCCGTCGCGTCTCCGTGCTCAATACGTATGGATCCGGCAACGTCCTGGTCACGCGCTTTGAAGCCCGCAGCGACACGATCAAGAAGGCTGGAGTGGAGCGGATCATTCTCTGGGGCATTCGCGAGATGCGGGGCGACAAGATCGCCTCCTATCGCTGCTGCATGCCGGAGCGCACCGACTCGCAGACGGCGCAATTTCTCGAATGGGATTATTCCCATCCATCAACCAAATGAGCCGCCCAAAGGAGGCCAGTGATGCGTACATTCGCAGTTGCATGCTTGATCGTCAGTAGCTTGCTGAGTGGATGCGTTGTCGGGGTTCGAGGGGACGGCTGGGGAGGCAGGGGCGGTTACTATCATCATCACGACTGGCGATGAGAGACGCTCGGTTGTAATGGCACCGGCTATCCGCGCGGCCGGCGCGCGATCAACTCCAGGCCTCAAAGCGCGCGAGGCAGTCGCCGAGGCTGCGTTTCAACGGTTCGAGCTCGGATTCGAAGTGCTTCCAATAGCCAACCGCGGAGCTGTAGAGCGGCTGCCGCACCTGCTCGGCGCTGGCGGTGCGCACCGAGCGCTGCGTCTGGTGGAAATTAAGGCAGGCACTTTCGAACGGTAGTCCGCAGTGGCGCAGCAGGCCCCGGATCGTGCCATCCGGGTCCTTCACCAGCGCTTCGTACTGCAGGTGCAGCACCTTGCCCGGCAGCACGCTGTTCCAGTGATCCATGAGCGCCAGGTAGCAGCGATAGTAGCGGCCGAGATCTTCGAGGTCATAGCCGAAGGACTGCCCCTCGGCAAAATATTGTTTGTAGGTGCTGAAGCACGCATCCAGCGGATGCCGCCTGACGTCGATGATCGTAGCGCGCGGCAGGATCAGATGGATCAGCCCGACATGGCTGAAGTTGTTCGGCATCTTGTCGATGAAGTGCGGACGGCCGCTGCGCAGCGGGCGCGTCTCTGCAAGATAGCGCCGGCCGGCCGCAGCCAAGCTCGCCGGTGGAAGCTCCCGCAGCCGCTCGGGGTAGCCATCGCCCTTGGGATCGAGCCGGTCCAGCTCGCGCACCTGGGTGAGGATGTTGGGCAGCTCCATGGTGCCCTCGATGCTCGAGTGGCTGGCGAGAATCTGTTCCACCAGGGTCGAGCCCGAGCGGGGCAGGCCGACGATGAAGATGGGAGCCGGATCGTCGCAACCCGCGCCCGCGCGACTGGCGAAAAACGCCTCGTCGCAGCAGGCAATGATGCGCTCCGTCTTGGACTCGAACGCCGTCATGTCGAATCCCGAGGTGCGTCGGCGCAGGCCATTGCCGCGCGCATAGTGCGCGAAGGCTTCGCTGTATTGCTGTCGCTGCTCGAGCGCGCGCGCCAGCGCGAAATTGATCTGGGCGCGCGCGTCACTGGCCACTGCCGGATCCGCAAGCAGCGCGTGCATGGTGCCGACCTCGGCGTCGCTGAAGAGGTAGTTCTTCAGATCCGCAAGACTCCACCAGGCCTCCGCATACGCGGGATCCAGCCGCAGACACTCCCTGTACGCCTGCTCGGACGCCGCGCGGTTGCCTAAGGTTTTGTTGGCGTGCCCGATCGAGAGCCGCAACCCGATCTGCGAGGGATTCAGCTGTGAGGCACGCTCGAAGGCGACGATCGCATCGGCCTGCCGCAGCAGCCTGATATAGAGACTGCCGAGCGCCACCCAGTTCTGCGGATTGTCGGGTTCGATCTGCAGCAGTTTTTGTGCGACCGGCTCGGCCTCCTCGAGGCGGCCGGCAGCCAGCAGTGTGTGCACCAGTCCGCGCTGCACCAGCAGCGCGTGCTCGCTCTGTCGCTGCGCATGCCGCAGCAGCCGCTCGGCATCCTGGGTGTTGCCCACGCCCAGTGCCAGTGCGGCGAGGCCACACAGCGCTCCCACGTGGCTGGGGTCGGCTCTGAGCACTTCACGAAACGTCTGTTCGGCGCTGCGGTTGTCCAGCGCACCTAAGGCGGCCGTTGCACTCTCGATACGCGCGCGCTCGGGATCCCGCAGCCGCGCCTGCTCGAACGCGAACCTCGCATCCGCGAACAATTGCAGATCCACGAGCAGATCGCCGTAAGCCAGCCACGCGCTCGGAAGCGTCGGGGCTTCCCTCACCACACGTCGCAATAGTTCGCGCGCCGTCTCAAGCCTTCCTGCCGCCCGGCAGGCGCGTGCGAGTTCGACGCGCGCCAGCGGCTCTTCGGGCGTAGCGGCGACTGCTCGCTCGAGCGTTTCGATGGCCGGCGCTGTCTTGCCCTGCGCCAGCAAGGCGGCTCCCAGCAGCCTCAGGCTGTTGGCCTCACCGGGAGCCGCGGCCTGTATGGCCTGCAACTGCCGTTCGGCGCTGGCCGCGTTTCCCATGCGCAACGCCGCCAGCGCCTGCAGGTAGGCGGCGCGCAGTGTCGGCGGCAACGGAAGCTGCATGCGACTCAATGCCTGGCGAGGATCGCCTGCCAGTTGATGATGGCGTTCCACAGCAGCCGCATATCGCCGCGATTCAGATCGCGGTGCAGCGGGTTGAAATTGAAGGCGATGACATGACCTTGGCCTCCGCGCAGGTCGAGGATGGCCGGGTGCCCGATGAGATTGTCTTCACCCCAGGCCTGGCCGCTGACCACGAACGGCTGTCCGGTGCGATCGCCCCACTCGAGCACGACGCCGGAGGGATCCAGCGGCCCGTCGAGGCAGGTATTGCAATAGGCCATGCGCAGCCAGCGCCTGGGCACCGAATAGATCGGGAAATTCTGCCGGAACACCACGGTCTGTGCCCCGTAGCCGTAGGCGATCGGATGCTCCGGGTGGGCAAAGGTGACGCGCACGTGTGCGCCGGGGGTGCGTGTTTCGGCGGCCTGTGCGGCGGAAGCCGCCGCCGCGCCGCCACCCTGTGAGCTGCGAGGCACGCCGCCCGAATCGCGCCGCACGCCGCGCACGATGCCGGCTTCCAGCGGCAGCATGCTGCCGCTGCCCAGCGTGATCAGCAGGCCACCGCCGTCGACGAAACGCTGCAGTTCGGCCAGTCCGCTCCAGCCGATGCCGCCGGTGATGTCGTCGGACTCGGCCGGCGTACCGAAGCTGGGCGTCGCCGCGGTCTTCCTGAACGCCATCGGACCCCAGGCACGCGGAATGCCCTGGATCTGTTCGGCCAGTTCCAGGTCGACGTGACCATAGAGCAGCACATCGAAGCGGCGCTGCAGGTTGCCGGCGCGGATGTCTTCATCGCGCACGTACGTGTACGGAATGTGCCGCTGATCGAGCGCGTAACGCGCCCAGCCGATGGTGTCGGTATCGGCCCAGGGCACCCATAGCCCCAGGCGCGGTGCCCCGGCCGAGTGTTTGGCTACCTCGGGCAGCGAGTCGACGCTGGCGAACTCGAGCGCCAGTGCGCTCGCGGTGTCGCGCAGAGCCGCCGCGAGTCCGGGCTGGGCGCTCAGCAGCCAGGAGCCTGCCGGATACTCGATGTCGCCGATCCTGAAGGGCTGCTCGGCAATGTCGATGTGGAAGCGGCTCAAGCGATAGCGCGCCTCGAGCAGGCCCTCCTGTCCCGAATCGCGCAGCACGAAGGCGGCTGCTGTGCCCGTGACGTGCCCCTTCGGCTGCGGCGGCTGCAGCAGCAGCGTCAGGTCAGCCGCGCGCACGCGGACGTCCGCAATCGGCGTCACGGCCAGGTGGTAGTGCGCCGGCAACTCCCAGGAGACATCGTCGTAGGGCTCGGTCGCGTCGGCCGGATAGTGCTGCGGCGTCAGCAGATCCATCGCGTAGTTTCGATAGGACTGATCGAGCCGCACCACGTAGGTTCCCGCCGGATAGCTGCCTTCGGTCAGGGTCAGGCCTGAGTTGGCGCGCTGCACTTCGATCCCTAAGCTCATCAGCCGCGCGACCAGTTGTGCGACGCGCATCGGATCGCCCTGGTCTGCCGGGATCACGAAGGCGTAGGGCGCCTGCTGAACGCCTGCCTGCCAGGAGTGCAGGGCCTTGAGGTAGAAGTTATGCAGCAGCGCGTCCGACTGCTGCGCGGCCGCGTTCAGTGCCACCAACGCTGCCGTCTCGGTGTAGTTGAGATTGTCCCGCATCGACCAGCGGAATGGCGTTGATGGCGGCGGCAGCGGCCGATACCACTCGCGGCTCACCTCATCGGGCGGCGACTCCTGCAGCAGCGTTTCGGCGGTGCCATTGCCGAAGGTTTCGTAACCGCGCCCGTCGGCGTTGTGATTGGTCGCAATCGAATCCAGGTACAGGTGCGCAAAATCATCACCGAAGTTCCAGGTCCAGACTCCGGGCATGCCGAGGCCGGTCATCGTCTCGACCTCCTGGAAACTGAGCTCGAGCCGTTCGCTGTACGAGAGCGGATCGATGTACTCGCTGGTCGGGCTGGTACCGTTCCAGGTGATCAGTAGCGCGACGCTTTCGTGCAGGTCGTGAATGACCTGCGGATGCCAGTCGCGGAACATCCGATAGACCGCGCGCGTGGTTTCATGCACCTGCTGATGCGCATCACGATTGATGTCGACAAAAGCGTACTTCGACCAGTAGGGCGGCGACTGTCGCGGCAGGCTCGCCAGATCCGTCTTGCCCTTAAGGTAGGTGTTGAACCAATCCACCTGCTTGTCGCGGCCGTCCGGATTGGAGACCGGATTGATGAGCACCACGAGGTGCTCGCGGATCTGCCGGATCATCGGCTCCTCGGATACGGCCAGGCGATAGGCCAGTTCGAGCATGGCCTCGGTGGAGCCGGTCTCGTCCGAATGCAGCGCCGCGTTGAAGTAATAGATCGGCCGCGCGGTCGCGATCAGGCGCCCGGCCGCGGCCGGATCGGTGCGGCGCGGATCGGCCAGCGCCGCGGTGGCGGCCTTGAGCCGATCCAGATCGGCGATACCGTGTTCATCCGCGATCGCGAGCAGCACGATGTCACGACCCTCTTCGGAGCGGCCGATCGTGAACAGTTTGACCCGCGGGGAGGACTGCGCCAGCGCGCGGCAATAGCCATAGGCCGTGCGGGTGTCGGCGAGCGCGCCGGCCGCGCCCGGGATTCTTTTTAGGAACGCACGCGGTGACACCACGCTTGGCGAAGCGGGCAGCGATGCTACCCACGGTGATAGAAAACGCGGCTCGGTGGTGGCGTTCGCGATCTCTTCGGCCGAACCCGGCTCAGGCGTATCCACGCTTTGCGCCCTCACGATGCCGGACATCAGTCCGAAAGCCGCCAAGCCTGCGATCCGCAGCCGAGTCCTCTTCCGCATAGCCTTCCCGCCTCTAATAAAGCGGCGCCGCCGCCCGAACCAACCGGCCATCGATGCGGCCGCTTATCCTCGCGATGGCCTGTGCGTCATCCGCCTGCCAGCGCAGCGACAGCGCGCCATGCCTGCCGGTGGCATCCTGTAGCCTGAGGGCTGCGCGCACCGTTGTCCGCATCCCGCGCGAATCAATTTGCCCCGACACCGTAACATCCTCGCTCCACCGTACCTCGCGCAAGGTCAGCCGGTAACCAGCCCCGCGGGCCTCGACGCTGAATGAGCCGCCTCGCAGACCCACGAATTTTCCCGGGCCATTCTGCTGCGCCCGTACCAGCACATCGGCGCTGGTCTGCAACGCCGCCGCGGTCTCCCGGAGCAGCCGGTCGTCTGCCTGGTTGCCCGGCAGCGCCTGCGCCGGGTTCAAATCCTGTGACGTGCGTGCGAAGCGGGCAAGCAGTGGCACCGGCGGTACGGCCGCCGCGCATTCTTCGTTGATAATTTTCAGGTGAGCGATGAAGTCACGCACCAGCTGCGCACCGCAATTGCTGCGCGCACGCGGCAATGCATTGACGTGAAAGCTGTTGGCGATCACGACATGGTGGGCGTGCGGGTAGTGACTGGCCGCGGCCTCGCCGTCCGCGCTACTGGTCATGTTGTCGAGCTCGCCGGATATCACGAGCACCGGCATATCCGCATAGGGCACCCGCGGCACTACCAGCGGCGGGGCGGGGCCGCCGTCGGCCGGCGAGGGCCAGTCCAGGCACTCATCGATGAAGACATAGTCGGGCGGCATGCCGCGATACTCATCGAGCGTGAACGGTGCATAGAGGTCCGGCAGCGGATGCTGCAGTCGGACGAACTCGCGTTCGAGCGCTGCCGGGCGCTGCGCTGGATCGAGCGCCAGGTCGAAAATTTGCGGCGGGTCCTGGCAGAACACGGCAGCGGCGAGTCCGGCAGAGTAGGCGGCGGGCGAGCGACTCGCATCGCGCGAGTCGACGCCCATTTGCGATTCCGACATCAGTCGCAGCAGCGGCGCGCGATCGCCGGCGCTGAAAGCGCGCGCGGCCGCATCGGTTTCCCGTACGGTCGCGTAGGCGGGCGAGCCGCCAAACATCACGATGGCCAGGGCGCTCGCATCGGCCCGCAGCGGCACCGGGCTGCCGGCATCGTCGCTGACCGTGGTGTCGAACGGGTGTGCGCGCAGCTCCTCGAGCGCCGGCAGGATGTGCTCGATGGAACTGCCCGGTAGCGCACCGCAGCCTGGCGAGCGCTCGCAGGCGCGATCGAACTTCGCGCGCATGGCCGCCGGATAGTGGGGATACCACGCATAGTCGGGGCCCTCGAGGGCATAAGCGCCGTCCAGGACCAGCGAGCGCAGCCGGTCGGCGTGGCGCAGCGCGAACACCTGCGAGAAGTAGGTGCCGTAAGAATCCCCGTACAGATCGATTCGCGCAACTTTAAGCGTATCGAGCAGGGCGGCCAGATCGTCCGCCGCCAGCGTGGTGCTGTAGAACGGCGCGCTCGTTCCCAGCGATCGACCACAGGCGCCGATGTCCTCGCGGGTCAGTGCCGGCGCCCGCTGCAGCGGCTCGCAATCGATCGCACCTGACCGGCCGGTGCCGCGGTTATCCATGAGCAGCACATCGTGCGTCTGGCGCAGCGGCTTGAACAGCGCCAGGTAATCCTCGCGCGACTCCGTCGTCGGATAGCCGGGACCACCTTCGGCTGCCACCAGCGTGCCCGCGGCGGCGCCCGCCCCTGAGTGTGGATAGAACTCATAGTAGATGCCCAGGGTTCCGGCGACGGACCCGGAAGGATCCAGCGGCCGGTTGAGATAGCCGCAGCGGGCTGCCGTCTCGCAGGCGGTCGCCGCGGTCGCGGTCGCGAAGCATGCCACTGCGGCGGCGAGCCATGGCTGCAGACGACGTCGCAGGATCTGTGCGAGCATGCGCACCGAACACGGGGAGTGAATCACGCCATGCTTCTTCGGGAATGGATGATAGGCGGCTGTGCGGTACTTGCACTGCTCGCCGTCGGCTCGCCTGCTCAAGGTGAGCCACCCGCCGCGCGGAAGACGCGCAACGTCGTGCTGATCGTCAGCGACGGCCTGCGCTGGCAGGAGATCTTCACCGGCGCCGATCCTCTGTTGCTCAACGAGGAAAATGGCGGCATCTGGGACAAGGAGGCGGATCTGCGGCGCGATTTCTGGCGCGACAGTCCCGAGGCGCGCCGACAGGCGCTGTTTCCGTTTCTCTGGGGCACGGTGGCGGTGCATGGCCAGATCTTTGGCAATCAGACCAAGGGCAGCATTGCGCACGTTACCAATGGCCTGGCCTTCTCCTACCCCGGCTACAACGAAATGCTCAGCGGGCATCCGGATGCGCGCATCGACTCCAACGAGTATGGCCCCAATCCCAATCTGACCGTGTTCGAGTGGCTCAATGGCCTGCCCGATCTGCATGGACAGGTCAGCGCCTTCGCGACCTGGAACACCTTCAAGGACATCTTCAACGTGCAGCGCAGTCACCTGCCGCTGCATGTCGGCTGGGACGTGCCGTACACCGGCAAGCTGAACCCGCGAGAAGAACTCATGAACCGCCTGTACCGCACCACCACGCAGTTCGATGACGAGGATGTCTACGATTCCTTCGTTCAGGTGTCGCTGCTCGATTCCTTTCGCACCCAGCATCCGCGGGTGCTGTTCGTCGGCTACGGCGAGACCGACAACTGGGCGCACCAGGGCCGCTACGATCTGGTGCTGCATGCAGCCCACGACTTCGACGGCTTTGTGAAAGAGCTTTGGAACAAGATGCAGAGCATTCCAGCGTATCGCGACAAGACCACGTTCATCATCACCTGCGATCACGGCCGCGGCAGCGGGACGGTGCAGTGGAAGGAGCACGGTATCGAAGAGCCGGGGTCCGAAAACGTATGGATCGCGGTCATGGGACCGGATACGCCCGCCCTGGGAGAGCGGACCCAGATCGGTCCGGTAACGCAGGCGCAGATCGCGGCCACGCTTGCCGGTCTCATCGGCAAGGACTATCCCAAAGCAGAACCGGCCGCGGCCGCCCCCATAGCGGATGTGCTTGGTGGCGGCCCGCGCTAGCGTCCGCTTCATTCAGCCGACTTCTTCCCCCAGCGGTAGCTGGCGCGCAGGCCGATGACGCGCGGCAGATTCGTGGTTTGCCGGCGATCGTAATTGCCGGTGTTCGAGAAGATGACCGCATTGGTGTCGAACAGATTGCTGACGTAGAACTCACCCGTCCAGCGCCCCCCCGGGGGTTCGACTCCGAGACGCAGATTCGAGATCTCGTAGGCCGGCTGCAACACGCGTCCAAACCCGTTCGGGTTGGTGGCGCGCAGATCGCTCCAGGTGTCGCCCTTGTAGGCAATGTCGAACTGGGCGTAGCCGCGCAGCGCGGGACTGAGCGGACGCTCATAGCGGGCATTGGCACTGGCATTGAAGTAGGCCACGAACGGCAGCCGCTCGCCGGGGAACACGACGTAGTTAGGATTCTGGAATTTGTTCGATGTGATCTTGGAGTCGTCGTAGCTCGTTGACGCTTCGACGGTCAGGCCCTCGGTGATCCGGTAGTCGACGTTCGATTCCGCACCATAAATCCGGGCGTTACCGATGTTGGCGTTGAAGGTACTCGGGCAGATGGCCAGGTCGTACACCGGAACCTGGTAATCCTTCCAGGGCATGTAGTAAAGGGCGCCGTTCCAGGTCATGCGGCCATCGAGCAGCGTCGACTTCCAGCCGATCTCGAAGTTGTTGAGCGTGTCGGGCTTGAATTCGTTCGGCGCACCATTCGCCACGCACGTCGGGCCGAGGCCACCGTTGACGCCACCGTCGCGGAAGCCCTGGCTGAAGATGCCATAGAGCATCACTTTGTCGGTGAGTTTGTAGTTCGTGCCGGCCTTGAAATTGAACTTATGCGAACCACCCGAGGATTCGGTCGGCTCCTTGGGTTGCCAGGCGTAGCTGGCCCATTCGCTGCCACCGTTGAACTTGGACTGGAAGTGCTGCACGCCGGCCTCGACGTTCCAGCGCTGCGTGAGATCGTAGCTCAAGTCCGCAAATTCGGTGTACTGCAGGTACTGCAATTCATTGACGGAGCTGTACCACTCGTGCGGCAGAGGCGTGGCCGACTCGTTGGCGTACACGTTGTAGTAGGAAATCTGACTCTGGAACGCCTGACCACCCTGCTGCTCATTCGGCATTTCGTAGAAGGACGAATACTGCTCTTCGGTCTTTTCCAGATAAAGGCCGCCCAGCCAGTGAAAACGTCCACCGGCCTTGGATTGCAACCGCAGTTCGTTCGACCAACGCTGCGTAGCCGCGTTGTATCGGTAGAACATGGTCGGGACCTTGCAGCCGCTGTAGGCCGACTGGGGCAGGCCCTGGTCCGTGTTCGCAATGGTTGGCCCGGTCTGGCAGGCAAAACTCTGAATGTTCGCCGCCGTGAAGGGTGAGACGGTCGAGTACTGCACGTAATTCGAATACTCATCGATGATGTGCTGGCCCTGCGACCAATAGGTCCCTGCAAAGACCAGGTCGCCGATGCCGGCATCGCCGTCGAGGTGCAGATCGAAGGTGCGCAGGTAGTTGTTGCCATTCTCGGGCGCGAAGCGCGAGACCTTGTCGTCTCCGTAGCGCGGGTCCTGGTCCCAGGCGCCATTGTGCAGCTGACGCTGGAAGTTGAAAGTCAGGTTGGCTTCCCAGCCCTCGGCGATCAGCTGGCGGATGGCCGCCCGGCCGCCCGCGACACTTTGCGTGTTGTAGTCGGAGCGCGCCCAGGCCGCATTGTTCGACACCACGCCGTTGACCCACTGGCGGGTCGTCAGCAGATTGTCGATGAAGCCGCCGTCGTGCACCGAATAGGCGGACAGTCGCAGCGCCGTGCGGCCGTCGATGAGGGGCAAATTAACGAAGCCCTCATAGGTGGTGTTGTCGGTGCCCTGCTGGATCTTGCCGCCATCGAGATCGGCGCCCGCGCTGAACGCATCCAGGTCGGGCTTTTTGCTGATGATGCGGACTGCGCCCGACATCGATCCGGCGCCGAACAAGGTGCCCTGCGGGCCGTTCAGAACTTCGATGCGTTCGATGTCGTAACTGTGCAGGTCCGGCATGACGCCGTAGTAGCTCATCGACATGTCGTCGACGAAAAACCCGGTGGTAGACAGGTTCTGCGCGTTGGGACTGCTGCCGTCGGAAACGCCGCGCATGAAGAACTGCGTCTGCCCCGGTCCGATGCTGACGAAGGTTATCGACGGGGTCTTGGTGGCGTAATCCTCGAACTGCGAGATCGACAGGTTCTCGAGATCCTGCGACGTGAACACGTCGATGCTCTCCGGAACGTCCTGCAGATTCTCGGTGCGCTTGCGTGCCGTGATCACGACTTCCTGCAAGGTCGCGCCCATCGAGGTGTCATCGTCGGCGGCGCGGGCCGTTACGTGCAGCGAAGCCGCGCCGTAGAGCGCCACCGCGACCGCCAGCGCGACCTGAGAATGCCGGCGTCCGCGCCCCTGAAGCCCACACGTGCGCCCGGCCGCGCGGGCAGATCCCCTGTCGGTTGCCATCGAGACCCCTGTCTTGCTGCAGCTAAGTGCCCATTCTGCCTCAACTATATGACCAAATAACATCCTTATATGGTCAAATAATGGCCGTCACCCGTACCGTTGACTAACTGGCGCATCCCGGCAGTTACGCACCCAGACTAAATGCGGGGGCATTGAGTTAAGATCGCGCCCTTATTGTGGGCGAGGCGGAACATGGCGCGGGGCATTAATAAAGTCATCCTCATCGGTCATCTGGGCGCGGATCCTGAGTCCAGGGCCATGCCCTCCGGGATGACCGTGGCCAACCTTCGATTGGCGACCACCGAGAGCTGGAAGGACAAGCAGTCCGGGGAGCAGCAGGAGCGCACCGAATGGCACAGCGTTGCGCTGTTCGGCCGGCTGGGCGAGATCGCCGCCGAATACCTGCGCAAAGGCTCACAGGTCTATATAGAGGGCCGGTTGCGCACTCGTAAGTGGCAGGACAAGGAAGGCCGCGATCGTTATACGACCGAGATCGTCGGCAACGAAATGCAGATGCTCGGCGGGCGCGGCGGTGGCGCTGCAGGAGCCGCTGCGGGCGGCGCCTCAGGCGGGTATGCAGGCGGCTACGCCGAGGCAGGCCCGCGCTCCGAGCCCTCCGAGAACGTCTCGGCCGGTGCCGGCGCCGGAGCTTCGCACCAGGAATTCGACGACGATATCCCGTTCTAGCGGGTCAAGCCTCGCTTGCCGCCACCTCGCGGTCGAGGTGCTGCCAGAAGAACGCCACGACCCGTGCCGCATAGCCGCCGGGATCGTCGCGCATCGAACCGATATGAGACCTGCTGTCCGTTACCCATAGTGCACCCCTGCTCGCCGTGGCCAGGCGATGCGCGTGCTCGACGGGAATGAACGGATCGTGCTCGCCGTGCACGATGAGCACCGGCCGCCCATCCAGCTGCCGCACCTGCTCCACCGGGCGCAGGCGTCCCAGGTTGACCCCGGTCAGCGCACGGCCGAAGGCGAGTGCACCGGGCAGAAATAACCGGGGCAGATGGCTGAGCCGGGTGAAAGCGCCCTCGATCATCTCGCTAAAGTCGGCAAATGCGCTGTCCGAAATCACCGCGCCGATGGCCTCCTCGCCAGCCGCCGCATGCAGCGCAGCCACTCCACCCATCGAGGCCCCCAGCACGCCGATGGCGCCCGGCGCATAGCCGCGATCGAGCAGGTAGTCGACGGCACCGAGCACGTCCTCGCGTTCGCGCACGCCATAGGTGAGACGGGCGCGTGAACTGGCGCCGTGACCGCGCAGGTCGATCATCAGGACCGACAGGCCGTGTTCGCCCAGCTGGCGCGCCAGTACCACCGTCGATCCCTTCAATGCATCCCCGCGGCAGGAATCCTTGCCGTGAACGAGAATGACGGCGGCGGTTCGCGGCTTGGCTGGCAGGTACCAGGCGTCGATCTGTGCACGCCGATCGCGCGCCGGGAAACGGACATGGTGCTGCTGCATCTCGCGTACGTCCTCATCGGTCGGAGGCCGACGACGGGCGCGCGTGAAATGATGTGCCACGATGCCGCAGATCGCGGCGTAACCCAGTGTTGCCGCCGCAGCGCCCGCGGCGAGAAGGCCGACGATATCCTGCATGTTGACTCCCTGGCAGAGGCGCCGCCGGATTGGGGCGCTGGCCGGGGAGTCTGCGCAGCAGCGGCCGATCAGTTCATTGCCAGGGTCTGAAACGTTATGAAACGGCCGCCGGCAGTCCCAGGGCGAACACCTGCTCCTCTTCGAGGCGGCGTCCGGCATCGGCCAGGCGCACTCGCTCCGGATCGGCAAGCGCCACGCCGAGCAGTGTTTCCACCCGCGCTCGTGAACGCGCTTCGGCTGGACCGCGGTTCGCACCGTCGCGTGCGATCGCCTGGTCGATCCAGGCGGTAATCCGCGCCGCATCGACATGGTTTCCGCGGCGCGCGGCCAGCAGTGCGATGTGGTCCAGCGCCCAACGGCGGCTCGGTGCATTGCGCCCGAGCAGCCGCAGGCCCTCGTGAAACAGCTGCTCTGCCTCAGTGAATTCGCCGGCTTCCGCGAGCGCGGCGCCCAGATTGATGAAGCCGAGATCGGCCATCGATTCGCGTCCCGTGGCGCGCGCGAGCGCGATGAGCTCGCGCCCGTGACGAACCGCGGCGTCGATATCGCCAAACGCATAGTCGGTGTCGGCGAGGTTGGCCAGGAACATGATGCCACCGTAGTCGTCGCCGGCTTCACGGCACAGCGCGATGCTCTCGGCCAGGTGATGGCGCGATTGCTCATGCTGGCCGGCCGTGGTTGCCGCGAGTGCCCGGCCGCTCCGCAGGAACGCCGACAGGCGCGGTGCCGGATGGTCACCCAGAAGTGCTTCGGCCTCATCGAGCAGGGCGACGCCCGCATCGCAGCTTCCGGACGCACACAGTCCGAGCGCACGCCGCAGCAGCGCCCAGAACAGCCCATAGCGATCTTCGATCTGGCGGTACAGCTGGATGGCCAGCGACAATGCCTCGGTGTGCGTAAGACCGCTGATCGAGCGATCGATCATGCTGATGGTCAGCCAGAATCGCGCGGCGATCGCCCGTGGTGTGCGAGCGTCGACCCGCGCGGCCAGGGCCGCGCACCAACGCGCCCCCTCGCCGCCGACGCCGGCTACGCGCCACAGCCAGAGTGCATTGGCCGCAAGTTCGATCGCCAGTGTCAGCTCGCCGTCCGGTCCGCTGGCCCAGCTCAGCGCAGCGCGCACGTTGTTGAGGTCCGCTACCAACGGCGCGAAACGCGGCAGTGGCGGCGCGCCCTCGAGGAGCGCCCGGTCGGCGGCGCCGACTCGGTCGGCCATTTCGCGCGCGTGACGGCGCCGCAACTGCCGTTCTGCTCCCGATGCGGCCAGCCGCTGCAGGGCGTAAATGCGTCCGCTCTCGAACAGCCGGTAGCGCAGGTCGGGACCGGAATCGTCGACCAGCACCAGCGATCGATCTACCAGCGCGCCCAGATGGTCGAGCACGGCCCAGATGTCACTCTCCGCTGAGGCGGCGACGTGCTGCGCGGATTCGAGTGCGAAATCACCCATGAACACACCCAGGCAATCGAACACCGTTCGCTGCGGCGGCGAGAGCATGTCGTAGCTCCAGTCGAAGGCCGCGGCCAGCGTCTGGTGCCGCGCCCGGGCTGCGCGCTTGCCGCCCATCAGCACCCGAAAGCGCTGGTCCAGCCTTGCCAGCACGCCTTCGACGCCCAGCAGCGGCACCCGCGCTGCGGCCAGTTCGAGCGCGAGTGGTATGCCATCCAGCTGGCGGCACAGCTCGACCACTGCGGCGACGTTGGCATCGGTCAGCGCAAAGCGCCGATCGATCTCGCTGCTGCGGTTCACAAACAGCTGCACCGCGCCGTATTCCAGTGCTCGCGCCAGGGCCTGCGGTGCCGGGACCTCGAGCGGCGCCAGGCGCACGACGCGCTCTGCCGCGACTCGCAGCGGCTCGCGGCTGGTCGCGAGAATGCGCACGCCGGGTGCGCCGACCACCAACGCCTCCACCAGTTGGACGACGCCATTGAGCAGATGCTCGCAGTTGTCGATCACCAGCAACAGCTTCATGCCGGCGAGTACCTGCGCCAGCTCCGCCGCCGGTAGCGGGTCGGTGCCCGGTGGCAGTCGCAGGGCGCGCGCCGCCGTGCCGGCTATCAGGCTGGGATCGTCGAGAGCCTCGAGCGGCACCAGCCAGACGCCATCCGGGAACGCCGTCTGCAGTTCGACCGCGGCGGCCTGCGCGAGTCGCGTTTTGCCGATGCCGCCGGCACCCACGAGAGTTACGACGCGGTGTTCGCGCACCGCCTGCGTAACGCTTGCCAGGTCGAGCTGGCGCCCGTACAGCGGCGGCAGCCATTGCGCGAGATTCGTCTGGCGCCGCGCGGTCGGGCGCTGCTTCACCGTATCGGCGGTGCCGCTGCGTGCGGCGACGAACTGGTAGCCGCGCCCCGGGATGGTGAGTATGACGTCGGCCCCCAGAATCTTGCGCAGAGCCGAAATCTGTTTGGGGAGATTGTTCTCTTCTACGACTTGTCCGGGCCAGACGACTTCGAGCAGCTCGTTCTTCGCGGCCAATCGCCCGGAGCGCTCGGCCAGGGCGATCAACACGTCGATCGCGCGGCTACCGAGCTCAGCGGGCTGCCCGTCGACGAGCAGGCAACGCTCCGCGGCACGCAGCTCGAATCGATCATTGGGACCGAAGCGCAGCGGGATCAGAAGGGGGTCTCCGGAGCGGTTCGTTGACCGCATCGAGTGCTCGACACCCCGAGAATACGAAATCGATGCGACGCTCGCTATGGCCGCCGATAGCAGGCCGCCCCTCACCCGAGCGGCGCGTGCAGGTCTATCTGATTGATTTAGATAGCTTTTCTAATCTAGCCACAAAACCGCTAACCTTTACTGTTTGAGCTTCGAGTTATGGCTGGCCGCTACCACATCAAGACCTTCGGTTGTCAGATGAACGAGTACGACTCCGCGCGCATGGCGGACGTGCTGCGCACGCACGCGGGTCTGCTGCCCACCGAGCATCCGGCCGAAGCCGACGTGCTGCTCATGAACACCTGCTCGGTGCGCGAGAAGGCGCAGGACAAGGTCTACTCGCTGCTCGGAGAATGGCGCGGACTCAAGCAGCGGCGGCCGGAGCTCATCATCGGCGTCGGCGGCTGTGTCGCCAGCCAGGAGGGTGAAGCGATCACGGCGCGCGCCCCGTACGTCGACCTGGTGTTCGGTCCGCAGACGCTGCATCGATTGCCGCAGATGATCGCCGAGCTCCGGCGCCATGGCCGCGCGGTGATCGATCTGAGCTTTCCCGCCATCGAGAAGTTCGACGCTCTGCCTGAGCCGCGGGCCGCGGGTGCGCGCGCCTATGTGTCGGTCATGGAGGGCTGCAGCAAGTACTGCAGCTTCTGCGTCGTTCCCTATACACGTGGCGATGAAGTCAGCCGCGGTTTCGATTCGGTGCTGCAGGAGATCGGCTCGCTGGCGCGCCAGGGTGTGCGGGAGATCGTGCTGCTCGGTCAGAACGTCAACGCCTATGCCGGTGCCATGGCCGATGGCGCCATCGTCGACCTCTCGACGCTGATGCACCACGTGGCGGCCATGCCGGGCATCGAGCGCATCCGCTTCACCACTTCGCACCCGCTCGAATTCAGCGACAGCCTGATCGAGGCCTATGCGAACCTGCCGCAACTCGCCAACCATCTGCACCTGCCCGTGCAGAGCGGCTCGGATCGCATCCTCGCGCTCATGAAGCGCGGCTACACGGTGCTCGAGTACAAGCAGCGACTGCGCGCGCTGCGCGCCGTGCGGCCGGACATCGCGATCTCCAGCGACATCATCGTCGGCTTCCCGGGAGAAACCGAGCGCGATTTCGAGGCCACGATGCGGCTCGTGGCCGATGCCGGTTTCGATCAGTCCTTCTGCTTTCTCTATAGCCGCCGTCCCGGCACGCCCGCGGCCTCGCTGCCGGACGAGGTGCCGCTGACGGTCAAGCAGGAACGGCTGCGACGGCTGCAGGCGCTGCTCGATGCGCAGGCGCTGAGCATCAGTCGCAACATGGTCGGCGGCGTGCAGCGCGTGCTGGTGGAGCGCGGCGCCAAAAAAGGCACGAGCGAGCTGGCCGGCCGCACCGAGAATAACCGCTGGGTCAATTTCCCCGGTGCGGCATCGCTGCTGCAGCAGTTCGTGGATGTGATCGTCACCGAGGCGCGTCCGCACTCGCTGCGCGGCCGGCTGGTGGACGCGCAACGCAAGACCGCGGGGACCTGCGCCGCGTGAGCGCAAGCGCCGCCGCCACTCACGAGTTCGCGCTCGAGCCGGCCGACAACGCGCGCCTGGCGAGCCTGTGCGGCCCGCTGGATGAGAACCTGCGTCTGATCGAGTCGCGATTGGGTGTGAAGATCCGCCGTCGCGGCCAGTCCTTCCGCGTCCAGGGTGAACAGGCCGAGACCGTCGAGGCTGCCGAGGACGTGCTCAAGGATCTGTACGCGCAGGCGCGGCACCGCGATCTGTCCGGCGAACAGGTGCACCTGTGCCTGGTAGAGCACGCCAGCGGCGGCCAGGGTGATGCCGCGGATGCCGTGATCGTCGCCGCGGGTGATGCCGAGCGCGGCGCAGCCGGCCGCCGCGAAAGCGTGCGCGCGCGCGGCGCGCACCAGCGCGACTACCTGGCCCACATTCGCAATCACGACCTGAGCTTCGGTGTTGGCCCGGCCGGCACCGGCAAAACCTATCTCGCGGTGGCCTGCGCAGTCGAGGCGCTGCTGTCGGAACGTGTGCGCCGCATCGTGCTGGTGCGGCCGGCAGTGGAGGCCGGCGAACGCCTGGGCTTTCTGCCCGGTGACATGGCGCAGAAGGTCGACCCGTATCTGCGGCCGATGTACGACGCCCTCTATGAACTGATGGGCTTCGATCGCGTCGCGCGCTTCATCGAACGCAACGCCATCGAGGTAGCGCCGCTGGCGTTCATGCGCGGCCGTTCGCTCAACGAGTCCTTCATCATCCTCGATGAGGCACAGAACACCACCATCGAGCAGATGAAGATGTTCCTGACCCGTATCGGCTTCGGATCGCGGGCGGTGGTTACGGGCGATCTGACGCAAACCGATCTGCCCAGCGGTCGCATGTCGGGTCTGCAGCATGCGCAGCTGATCCTGCGCGGCGTCGCCGGCGTCGCCTTCACCTTCTTCGACGCCGGCGATGTGGTGCGCCACCCGCTGGTCCAGCGCATCGTGCAGGCCTACGAGTCGCACGAGCGCGCCAATCAGCCATGAAACTCAGTGTCACGCGCAGCGTGCGCGCGGGCTGGCTGCCGCCGGCGCGGGAACTGCGCGGCTGGGCCGCGGCGGCGCTGGGACGCCGCGCCGGGGCTCTCGAGCTGTCGGTGCTGCTGGCCGGACGTGCGCGCAGCCGGGCATTGAATGCGCGCTACCGGGGCCGCGATCACGCCACCAATGTGCTGTCGTTTCCGGCCACGCCGAGCGCCGTGGCGCAGGCAGGACTGCTCGGCGAGCTCGTGATCTGTCCGGCCGTGCTGCGCGATGAAGCGCGCGCGCAGCATAAAAGCGCGCGCGCGCACTGGGCCCACATGGTGGTGCACGGGGTGCTGCACCTGGTGGGCTACGATCATGAACTTCCCGATGAAGCACGACGCATGGAGCGGCGCGAAATCCGCACGCTGCGCCGTCTCGGCATCGCCAACCCCTATCGCAGCGTTACCGCGCGCACGCGCCGGACGGAGCACTGACTCGCATGGCCAAGGGACCGGCTGATAAATCGGGCGCCACCGGGGCGAGTGGCCGCTGGCGCTCGCGCTTCACGCGCACGCTGGCCGCCGGCGTCAAGGATCGCGCCCAGCTGGTCGAAATGCTGGCCGAGTCGAAGCAACGCGGCGTGCTCGACGCGGAGCTGTTCGCGATGCTCGAGGGGGCGCTGGCCGTGGCGGATCTGCAGGTGCGCGACATCATGGTGCCGCGCACGCAGATGGTGTGCCTGCGGCGCGAGGATCCGATCGCGCGCATTCTCGCGGACGTGGTCGAGTCGCGCCATTCGCGCTTCCCGGTGCTCGGCAGCGGTCACGACGATGTCGCCGGTATCCTGCTGGCCAAGGACCTGCTGCGGCTGTTCGCCGGCGGCGAGCAGGCCAGTTTCGACATGCGCGAATATCTGCGCCCGGCCGTGTTCGTGCCCGAGGCGAAGCGCCTGAATGTGCTGCTGCGGGAATTCCGCGATAGCCGCAACCACATGGCCATCGTGGTGGATGAGTACGGTGGTGTCGCTGGGCTGGTGACCATCGAGGATGTCATCGAGCAGATCGTCGGCGACATCCACGATGAATTCGACGTCGAGGACGATCAGAACATCCGTCGCGAAGGCGAGCGGCAGTTCAGCGTGCGCGGCTCCACGCGCATCGATGAGTTCAACCAGTTTTTCCATGCCGAGCTGCCCACCGGCGAATTCGACACGGTCGCGGGCCTGGTCATGAAGCAGCTCGGGCGCATGCCGCGTCGAGGCGAGAGCGTCATGCTCGGCGAATTCGAGTTTCGCGTCATGCGCAGTGACCGCCGCCGGATCGACAGCCTGCGCGTGACCATCCCACCGCAGTTTCACTCGACCAAGCCCGCGGAGTGAATCCCCCGAACTCGCCCGTGATCAGTCACGCGATCGCGCTCGCTGCGGGCGCGGCGCTGGCCTGCGCTTTTGCGCCGCTGAACGCCTGGTGGATGGCCGTTATCAGTCCGGCCTTGCTGATGTGGCTCTGGCAGGGCAGTACGTCGCGGCGCGCAGCCTGGAACGGCATGCTGTTTGGAAGCGGCACCTTCGGCCTGGGCACCTGGTGGCTATATGTGAGCGTGCACGGTTTCGGTGGTGCGCCGATCTGGCTGACGCTGGTGATCGTGATGGGCCTGGTGGCCATCATGGGCGCCTATCACGCGCTGATGGGCTTCCTGGCGGTGCGCTACCTGCCGGCCGCGGGCGCGGCGCGATACTTCATCGGCCTGCCGGCCGTGTGGCTGCTCATCGAGTGGTGCCGCGGCTGGTTCCTCTCCGGCTTTCCCTGGCTGATGCTCGGCAGCTCTCAAACCGATACCTGGCTCGGGGGTTTCGCGCCGATCACGGGCGCCTATGGCATCTCGCTGCTGCTGCTGCTCGCCAGCGGTTCCATACTCGCGCTGTTACGCGAGCCCAAGGCGCTGTGGCTGCCGGCACTGGCGCTGCTGCTGCTGCCCTGGCCGCTGGGTTGGGCGCTGGGCTTGATCGATTGGACGCGAGCGGCAGGGCCGCCCGTGACGGTGGCGGTGCTGCAGGGCGCTATCCCCCAGGATCAGAAATGGCAGGCCGACAATGTCGAGCCGACGCGCGATCTGTACACCGAGCTCGACCAGCAGGCCCTGGGTGCTCAGTTGATCGTCTGGCCCGAGTCGGCGCTGCCGCAGTTGGCCAACGAAGTGCCGCAGTACCTCGGGCAGCTGTATTCCCAGGCCAACGCGCGCGGCTCGGATATCGTCATGGGAATCATCCGCGCGGACGACGGCGACAACTACTACAACTCCATCATGACGATGGCCCAGGGTCAGCATGTGACCTTTTACGACAAGCACCACCTGGTGCCTTTTGCGGAATTCTTTCCCGTGCCGTCCTTCGTCCGCTCCTGGCTGCGGCTCATGAGCCTGCCGTATTCGGATTTCACGGCGGGGGCCGCCGATCAGCCCGCGGTCGCCGCCGCCGGCACCATCCTGTCGCTGAGCATCTGCTACGAAGATGCCTACGGCAGCCTGAACCTGTCGGCCCTCCAGCAGGCGCGTTTGCTGGTCAACGTCACCAACGATGCCTGGTTTGGCCGTTCCTGGGCGCGCTACCAGCACTTCCAGATATCCCGCATGCGCGCCATGGAGGCGCAGCGCCCGTTGGTGCGCGCGGCCAACGATGGCATTTCGGCGCTGGTGGGCGCGCGCGGCGAGGTACTGGCCCGGGCCCCGGAATTCCAGAGCACGGTGCTGCGCGGGAGCGTGCAGCCCCGCGAGGGCCTGCCGCCCTTCGCGCGCTTCGGCAACTTCCCCGTGGTGCTGCTGGCCCTGGCCGGATTCGGGCTGCTGGCCGCACGACATATTCGTGTCCGCCGACAGCCGACGTAGGCAATCACCGGAACCGCTGTTTGGAATCCGGGTCTATCATGCACCTGTTATCCAATGGATCGGAGTAGATCAGATATGTCGCATCAGGATGTGGGCCCCCGGGTACTGGGTGCCATGGCGCTAGTGACCCTGTTCGCGGCCTGCTCGCCGCAGTCCTCGACCGCGGCGGCCACGGGCGATGCCGCGCAGCCGGCGCCGCAGCGGGTGGCAGCAGCGCCTGCGGCCTCGACGGCGCCCGCGACAGGCAACGTGTCGGTGCGCGGTCTGCCGGACTTCGCCGATCTCGTGGCGCAGGTCGGGCCGGCGGTCGTCAACGTGCAGGTCGTGGAACGGCCCGCGGGGGGCGGCAACGCCGACTCGGACAATAGCGAGGACGAGCAGGACGATCCGTTCGGCGACTTCTTCCGTCACTTCGGCATTCCGCGCGGCGCCATTCCGCAGCAGCCGCGCAACTTCGCGCCGGTGCGCGGCATCGGCTCGGGCTTCATCATCAGCGCCGACGGCTACATTCTCACCAATGCGCACGTCGTCAATAACGCCTCCAAGATCACGGTCAAGCTCACCGACCGGCGTGAATTCGAGGGTAAGGTCATAGGGGTCGATGAGCGCACCGACGTCGCCGTCATCAAGATCGCCGCCAAGGGCAACCTGCCGGTGGTGCGCCTGGGGGACTCGAGCAAACTGCGTCCGGGTCAATGGGTGCTGGCGATTGGCTCGCCCTTCGGTTTCGAAAACAGCGTCACCGCGGGTGTGGTCAGTGCCACGGCACGCAGCAACGTCGGCGAGGGCGGCAACGGTTATGTGCCCTTCATTCAATCCGATGTGGCGGTGAATCCCGGCAATTCCGGCGGCCCGCTGTTCAATCTCGATGGCGAGGTCGTGGGCATCAACTCCCAGATCTATAGCCGCAGCGGCGGCTACGAGGGCATCTCGTTCGCCATTCCGATCGCCGTCGCCAACAATGTCGCCGAGCAGCTCATCAAGAGCGGTCATGTCAGTCGCGGCCGCATCGGCGTGACGATCCAGGCGGTGTCGGCGGCCACGGCCGAGAACTTCGGCCTCGATCGCCCGCGCGGTGCGGCCGTCTCCTCGGTCGAATCCGGTGGTCCCGCGGACAAGGCGGGTATCGAGCCACTCGATATCATCCTGAGCGTCAATGGCAAGGCGGTGGATCTGTCGGACGAGTTGCCGCCGCTGATCGCCGAGATCAAGCCGGGCCAGGTGGCGCAGTTGGAAGTCTGGCGCGACAAGGCCATCAAGCACATCAGCGTCACGGTCGAGGAACTGAAGGAAAAGACCTCGGTGGCGAATAACCGTCGCGGTGGCGGCGCCGACAAGAGCGAGACCGCCGTGGTCAATCGCATCGGTCTGTCGGTGCGTCCGCTGACAGCGGCTGAGAAGGGCCAGCTCAAGACGCGCGGCAGCATCGTGGTCGTGGAGGCCAATGGCCCGGCGGCCGAGGCAGGGATCCGCGAGGGCGATGTCATTCTCAGTATCAATCGTGAGCCCATCGCGACCGTCGATCAGTTCCAGACCGCTGTGAAGGGTGCCGGCCACTCGGCCACGCTGCTCGTGTCGCACGACGGGCAGCAGGCCATCGTCACGATCACGCTGCAGTAAGGCTCTGACGGGCAGGGCGCGGCGGCCAGGCACCGCGCCCTGCCTTAAGTCGGGTGCCGGCCGGCCGGGCGGCGCGCTTCGTGTATTCTTGGTTCCATGCAGGAACGATACGAGGCCGCTGCGGTGGAGCGCGCGGCCCAGGAATATTGGGACTCCCACGCGAGTTTTCAGGCCCTTGAGACCGAGGGACGCGCGAAGTACTACTGCCTGTGCATGTTTCCCTACCCTTCGGGGCGGCTGCACATGGGGCATGTGCGCAACTACACCATCGGCGATGTGCTGGCGCGCTTCATGCGCATGCAGGGCTACAACGTGCTGCAGCCCATGGGTTGGGACGCCTTCGGTCTGCCCGCCGAGAATGCGGCCATAGCCAATCGCGTGCCGCCGGCGGCCTGGACCCGGGACAACATCGACTACATGCGCCGCCAGCTGCGCTCGCTGGGATTCGCAATTGACTGGACGCGCGAGCTCGCGACCTGCGATCCGAGCTATTACCGCTGGAATCAGTGGTTGTTCCTGCGCATGCTCGAACGCGGCATCGCCTATAAGAAAACCGGCATCGTGAACTGGGACCCGGTGGACCAGACCGTGCTCGCCAACGAGCAGGTCATCGATGGGCGCGGCTGGCGCACCGGGGCGCCGGTGGAGAAGCGCGAGATCCCGATGTACTACCTGCGCATCACGGACTACGCCGAGGAGCTGCTCGCGGCGCTCGATGAGCTGCCGGGTTGGCCCGAACGGGTGCGCGTGATGCAGGCCAACTGGCTTGGCCGCAGTGAGGGCGTCGAGCTGGGATTTCCGTACGCGCAGGACACGCGCGCACTGCTCAAGGGCGATGGCGCACTCAAAGTTTTCACGACGCGCGCCGACACGCTCTATGGCGTCACCTTCGTCGCAATTTCCGCCGAGCATCCGCTGGCGAGCGCGGCGGCGGCCGGCGATGCCGCGCTGGCCGAGTTCGTCGAGGAATGCCGGCGCGGCTCGACGATGGAGGTCGATATTGCGACCGCCGAGAAGCGCGGCATGGCCACCGGGTTGCATGTGCGCCATCCGCTCACGGGCGAGGAGATCGCCATCTGGGTGGCCAACTACGTGCTGATGGCCTATGGCGAGGGCGCCGTCATGGGCGTGCCCGCGCACGATGAGCGCGATTTCGCATTCGCGCAGCGCTATGGGCTTTCAATACCCACGGTGGTGGCATCCGCCAGCGGCGCCTACAGCCAGGTCGGCGCGCAGTGGCAGCCGGAATACTCCGACTACGGCGTGCTGATCGATTCGGGAGAATTCAGCGGACTGTCTTCGGCTGCGGCCATCGATGCCATCGCGGCCGCTCTCGAGGCAAGAGGGTTGGGACGCAAGCGGGTGCAATGGCGACTGCGCGACTGGGGCATCTCGCGCCAGCGCTACTGGGGCTGCCCGATTCCGCTGATTCATTGTCCGGGCTGCGGCGAGGTGCCGGTGCCGGACAGCGAGCTGCCGATCGTGCTGCCCGAGAACCTGGTGCCCGATGGCAGCGGCAATCCGCTGGCAAAGCTCGCCGAGTTCGTCGAATGCACCTGCCCGCGCTGCGGCGGACCGGCGCGCCGCGAGACCGACACCATGGACACCTTCGTGGATTCGTCCTGGTACTTCCTGCGCTACACCTGCGCCGATCAGGACGCTGCCGCGATCGACGAGCGCGCGCGCTACTGGATGCCGGTGGATCAATACATCGGCGGCATCGAGCACGCCATCCTGCATCTGCTGTACTCGCGCTTCTGGACGCGGGTCATGCGTGATCTGTCGCTGCAGCCCCTGTCAGAACCTTTTGCGAACCTGCTGACGCAGGGCATGGTCCTGAACCAGATCTACTTTCGCACCGGCGCGGATGGACGCCGGCAGTTTTTCAATCCGGCCGATGTCGAGCCGCAATTCGACGCCGCCGGTACGCGCACCGGCGCGGTTTCCCTCAAGGATGACGGGCCGGTCGAGTATGGCGGCCTCGGCACCATGTCGAAGTCGAAGAATAATGGCGTCGACCCGCAGACGCTGGTCGAGAAATACGGCGCCGACACGGCGCGGCTGTTCACCATGTTCGCGGCGCCGCCGGAGCAGTCGCTGGAATGGTCGGACGAGGGCGTGCAGGGCCAGTCCCGTTTCCTGCGCCGGCTGTGGAAGGCGGTTTACGATCACCTCGGTGAGTCGCCTGCGCCGCGGCTTGACCTGCGTTCGCAGGCGGGCGAGCTGACGCTGTCGGAGTCGGGGCGCGAGCTGCGCCGTACCGCCCACCAGACGCTGGCGAAGGTCACGACCGATATCGGCCGGCGACGCACCTTCAACACCGCCATCGCCGCGGTCATGGAGCTGCTGAATGCCGTCGGACACTTCCAGGAGCGCGATGAGGTCGCGCGTGCGGTCCGGCACGAGGCGCTGGAGCTGGCGGTGCTGATGCTCTCGCCGATCGTGCCGCATGTCTGTCACAGCCTCTGGCAGGCGCTCGGACACGCGACCGCCGTGATCGACGAGCCTTGGCCGGAGGTCGATCCGAGCGCGCTGACGCAGTCGACGGTGGAGGTCGTGGTGCAGGTGAACGGCAAGCTGCGGGCGCGGCTGCGCATGCCGGCCGGTGCTACCCAAGAGCTGGCCATCGAGGCGGCCATGGCCGAGCCGGCCGTGCAACGCTTCGTCGCCGGCAAGGATGTCCGCAAGGCCATCCACGTCCCGGACAAGCTGCTCAATCTCGTCGTATGAACGTACGGGTCGTACCAGTCGCGTTGTTGCGGGGTGCACTGGTGGCTGCGGCTGCGTGCGCACTGACGGCCTGCGGTTTTCACCTGGAAGGCAGCACGGCATTGCCGCGATCGATCGCCCTGGTGCGCATCGAGACCAGCGATACCGAATCGGATTTCTACTTCGGGCTTCGCAAAGCGCTCATCGCCGCCGGCACCCGCATCGATGAGAGCGGTCATGACGACTCGGCCACGGTCATTCATGTGCTCAACGATCTGACTACGCAGCGCATCCTGACGGTCTCGGCACTGAACGTGCCCACCGAGTACGAGCTTAGCTATCAGCTGAAATTCTCGGTGACCTCGCAGGGACGCGATCTGATTGCGCCCGAGACTCACACCCTGGTGCGCGACTACAACTTTAGCGAGAACGAGCTGCTCGCCAAGGAACGCGAGACGAAAATTCTCAGCGAAGCGCTGGCGCACGATCTGGTGTCGGTCGTCATGCGTCGCCTCTCGAGCCTTTAGTACCACGGCGGGTACCGGGATTGCTGCGGCTCTCAACCATCGATCGAGTCGCGATCGTGCGGTTGCTGGCAGGATTCGGACTCGACATCCGCGTGGTGGCTCCCGATGCTCCCATCGACGGATCCTACTGGGGCGAGAGCGAAGCGGGCCTGCGCGGCAACACCCTGTTCGCCCGTCACGACACGCCGCTGCATTCCATCCTGCACGAGGCCGCGCACTACATTTGCATGAGCCCGGAACGTCGCGCGGGCCTGGACCGCGATGCGGGCGGTGACGATGCCGAGGAAAGCGCGGTCTGCTATCTGCAACTGCTGCTGGCCGACACCCTCGAGCGGGTCGGACGCGAGCGGCTGTTCGCGGATATGGATGCCTGGGGCTACAGCTTTCGGCTGGGGACGAGCAAGACCTGGTTCGAGCAGGATGCGGAAGATGCGCGGCTCTGGCTCGAGCGGCACGGCATCATCGACGCGGAGTCGAAACTCACGGGGGCGACGCGGGATTAGCGGCGAATAGAGCGAGGCTGGGGCCGCAGGTGTGAGGTGAACCTGGAATTCCCTCGCATCAACGCGAGGGAATTTCCAGTTCACCTCGCGCCTGCTGCTGCAATCTCTCTCTATTGGCCGTTGCTACCTGCTTCGCCGCCGTGCGAACCGATTGGTTGCCGCCACCAGCTCGCGCGCTATACCAGGCTCAAACGCCGAGTGGCCGGCGTCCGGCACCACCCGCAACAGGGCCTCGGGCCAGGCACGGTGCAGGTCCCAGGCGCTGCGCATGGGGCACACCACATCGTAGCGTCCCTGCACGATCACGGCGGGGATGTGGCGTATGCGATCGACCTGTCGCAGCAGCTGATCGTCGGGATCCAGGAAGCCGCGATTGACGAAGTAGTGGGCCTCGATGCGGGCGAAGGCGGCGGCAAACTCCGGATCGTCGAATTTGGCGACGTATTTTGGATCGGTGCGCAGGTGGCTGGTGGCACCCTCCCAGATCGACCAGGCCCGCGCGGCGGCGCTGCGGGTCGCCTTGTCCGGCGAGGTCAGCCGCCGGTAGTAGGCCTGCATCATGTCCGAGCGCTCCGCCACGGGGATGGGCGCGACGTATTGTTCCCACAGATCCGGGAACAGTGAGCCCGCGCCGAGCGGGTCCTGGTAGAACCATTCGAGCTCGGAGCGTCGCAGCAGAAAGATGCCGCGCAGCACGAGCTCGGTTACTCGTTCGGCGTGGCGCTGCGCATAAGCGAGCGCCAGCGTTGATCCCCACGAACCCCCGAACACCAGCCAGCGCTCCAGCCCTAAATGGGCCCGCAGCGCCTCGATATCGCTCACCAGGTCCCAGGTGGTGTTCTCGCGCAATTCCGCGTGCGGGCGACTGGCGCCGCAGCCGCGCTGATCGAACAGCACGATGCGATAGCGCTGCGGGTCGAAAAATCGCCGCATGCCAGGATCAGTGCCGCCGCCCGGTCCGCCATGCAGGAACACCGCGGGCTTGCCGGCCGGATTACCGCTCTGCTCGTAGTAGATCTCGTGCAGCTCGGAGACCCGCAGAAAACCCTTTTGATAGGGCCGGATGGCCGGATACAGCGCGTTGGCGGCCCGCGCTGCGCGCCGTGGCGCCCGGGACGGACGCTCGCGTGATTTGATCAGACCGACACCATGGGGCCGAGGGGTTTGCCACCAATGAGGTGCATGTGCAGGTGGTAGACCTCCTGTCCGCCGTGGCTGTTGCAGTTCACGATCAGGCGATAACCGTCTTTGGCGATACCTTCGCGGGCGGCGAGCTGCGCCGCCACCACGAACATGTGCCCGAGCAGCGCTTCATCGGCACTGGTCACATCGTTGGACGTGGGGATCGGCTTGATCGGCACGATCAGGATATGGGTGGGGGCGCGCGGATGGATGTCCCGGATTGCGGCCACCTGTTCGTCGCGATAGACGAAATCTGCCGGCAGCTCGCCCTGGAGAATGCGCTCGAAGAGTGTCGGCATGGACCGCCTCCCCATCGGTGTTGTCGTGCAGATCAGCTTAAGATATCGCCGTGATGGAGCACAACCGTTGAAACTGACCCTCGAGAACCTGTCGGCGCAGCTGGATCGCAGGCTGGCCGGCGCCTGGCTGGTCTCGGGTGATGAACCCCTGCGAGTGGGCGAGGCAACCGACCAGATCCGCGCGCGCGCGCGCGCCGACGGCTTCGCCGAGCGCGAGGTCTTCTTCGTCGAGCGCGCCGGTTCGATCTGGGAACAGATCGAGCAGGCAGGCCAGTCGCTGTCGCTGTTCGCGCCGCGTCGCCTGATCGAGGTGCGGCTGCCGACCGGAAAGGCGGGAGCCGCCGGCGGCGCCGTGCTGCAGCGGCTGATTGCCGCCTCGGGTGATGACCTGCTGCTGCTCATCGTCACCGGCCGGCTCGATCGCGATACCCAGAATGCCGGTTGGGTGCAGACGCTGCAGCAGCACGGCGTCTGGCTGCCGGTGTGGCCGGTGGAGCTCGCGCGGCTGCCGCAATGGCTGCATGCGCGCGCGCGTGCGGCGAAGATCAGCTTAAGCGAGGATGCGGCCGCCATGCTTGCCGAGCGCTGCGAAGGCAATCTGCTGGCCGCACAGCAGGAGATCGAGAAACTCGCCTTGCTGGCGAGCAGCGGCGCCATCGTGGGAACAGCCGAGGTTGCGGCCAGCAGCGTCGACGGTGCGCGTTTCGATGTGTTCCAGCTCGCCGAAGCGGTGCGTGCCGCGGACTGCGCGCGCGCGCTCCGAATCCTGGGCGGGCTGCAGGCCGAGGGAGCCGAGCCGCCGCTGGTGCTCTGGGCGCTGCTGCGTGAACTGCGCTCACTGCAGGCGCCGCGGGTGCCCGTTGCGCGACTGATCGCACGCGCGGCCCGCGCCGATCGCATGGCCAAGGGCCAGCTGCGCGGGGATGCATGGGATGAGCTGGCGCTGCTCGCCGTGGAAATGTGCGGCGTGCGTACCCTGCCGCTGTCGCGGGCGGGCTAGGAGAGCGCCTCATGGCGGAACCCATCGGACTTTTTGGCGGCACCTTCGATCCGATTCATTACGGTCACCTGCGCACCGCCTTTGAGCTCTGGCAGCTGCTGAAGCTCTCGCAGGTCCGGTTTCTGCCCACGGGCAATCCTCCGCACCGCGAAGCGCCGCTGGCGTCGAGTGAGCTGCGGTTGGAGATGGTCCGCGCCGCGGTCGCCGGCCAGCCCGGGTTCGCGGTCGACGACCGGGAAATCCGTCGCAGCGGCGTGTCCTATTCGGTCGATACGCTGACCGATCTGCGGCGCGAGCATCCCCAGCGCTCGCTGTGCCTGCTGCTCGGGATGGATGCCTTTCTCGGGATGCCGACCTGGCATCGCTGGCGCGAGATATTCGAGCTCGCGCACGTGGTGGTGGCACATCGGCCCGGGTGGAAGGCGCCCATCACCGGGCCGCTGGGGGAGGAGATGGTCGACCGCGGGACCGGCAGCGTACGGGACCTGCACAGCTCGATCGCGGGCCGCATCCATGTGCACGCGGTGACCCAGCTCGAGATCGCCTCGACCGACCTGCGGGCGCTGATCCTCTCCGGGCGGGATCTGCGCTACCTGGTGCCGGATGCGGTGCGCGATCTCATTGTCCGCACCGGGTGCTATGCTCCGGCAGGCCGCTAAGGCCCTGAGGAGGACGAACCGACCCGCATGGCAACGACTGCTCGCCCGCGCCGCTCACCGCGACGCAATTCCGCCCTGGAAAAACTGGTACTCGCGGCGCTGGAGGATATGAAGGCAGTTAATGTCAAACTGCTCGACGTCCGCGGATTGACCGATATCACCGACGCCATGATCGTGGCCTCGGGCACTTCCGATCGCCACGTGCGCTCGATCGCCGAACGCGTCATCGAGAAGGCGCGCGCGGCCGGGCGGCGACCGCTCGGCATCGAAGGCACCCGCGACAATGAATGGGTATTGGTGGACCTGCAGGATGTGCTGCTGCACGTGATGCTGCCGCGAGTGCGGGAGTTCTACGCCATCGAGCAGCTGTGGGAGCCGACCGCGGCGGTCGCACGAGCGGCCGGTGGGGGCAGTGCGACGCGCCGGCGCCGCGCGCCCAGTCAGCGGGCCGCGGCGTCCTGAGTGCAGCCGGAGCGGCCGCAGCGTGCATCTGCGCGTGATTGCGGTCGGATCGCGCATGCCCGCCTGGGTGGACACCGCCTTCGAGGATTATTCGCGCCGCCTGAGCGGTACCTGGAAGCTCGAACTGAAAGTCGTAGCGCCCGCCAACCGGCGCGAGGCGGGCGACAACGCCGATGCGGCCAAGGCGTTGGAAGCCAGGCGCATCCTGGCGCTGCTGTCGCCGCGGGACTGGCCGGTGGCGCTGGATGAACGCGGCGAGCAGTTCAGCACCGTCGAACTCGCGCGCTGGCTCGAGCAGCAGCGCGGTGTCGGACAGCCCATCGTTTTCATCGTCGGCGGCCCCGACGGCTTGGCGCCGGAGATCCTCTCCCGCGGTCGCCGCCTATGGTCGCTGTCGCGGCTGACGCTGCCTCACGCCCTGGTGCGCGTCGTGCTTGCCGAGCAGATTTATCGCGCCGCCACGGTATTGGCGGGCCACCCCTATCATCGTGCCTGACCACGTGCCTGAGCCAATCGCACCCGCATCGGCAGCGCCGCTGCTGATTCTCGCCTCCGCATCACCGCGTCGCAGCGCGCTGCTGGCGCAGATCGGCGTGCGCCACCACGTCGTGCCCGCGCGTATCGAGGAGCGGCGCCTGGACGGTGAATTGATCGAGGACTGTGCGCGGCGGCTGGCCGAGCAGAAGGCACTGAAGGTCTATTCACGACAGAAGAGCGATTCACGCGCCTCAGGGGAGCCGCTGCCGGTGCTCGGCGCCGATACGGTGATTTCGCTCGAGGGCAGCATGTTCGGCAAGCCGCGTGATCGTGACGATGCGCTCGAGATGCTCGCGCGTCTGTCGGGACAGGAGCATGAAGTCATCTCCGCCGTGGCGCTGGCGCAGCGCGGCGTGTTGACTTCCAAGCTCAACCGCAACGTGGTGCGATTTCGCGCGCTGACGCGTGCGGAATGCGAAACCTACTGGGACACGGGCGAGCCGCGCGACAAGGCCGGTGGCTACGCCATCCAGGGCCGCGGTGCCGTGTTCATCGACATGCTGCGCGGCAGCTATTCGGGCGTCATGGGGTTGCCGCTGTTCGAGACTGCCGAGTTGCTGACAGCCGCCGGCCTCGCCGTGTGGCAGGCTTGACGGGCCATGAGCACTCGAGCCAAACCCAGCGATACCATCACGGTTGCCGCGCTGCAAATGACCTCGGCGCCCGACGTGGCGGCCAATCTTGCCACCGCGGGCACACTGCTCGAGAAGGCCGCGCGCGAGGGCGCGCGCATCGCGGTGCTGCCGGAGAATTTTTCCTTCATGGGTCTGCGCGATGCCGACAAGCGCGCGATCGCGGAACGCGAGGGAGCAGGTCCGGTGCAGGATTTCCTCCGCCAGCGATCACGCGAGCTCAAGCTCTGGATCGTCGCCGGCACCACTCCCATCAGCGAGACCCCGGGCGAGCGCGTCGCGGCAGCCTGCCTGGTCTACAACGATCAGGGCGAGCGCGTCGCGCGTTACGACAAGATGCATCTGTTCGATGTCGATATTCCCGGCCGCGATGAGAAATATCGGGAATCGACCAATATCGCACCCGGCTCGCGCCTCGGCCTGGTGCCGACACCCGCGGGTCTGCTCGGACTCTCAGTCTGCTACGACATGCGCTTTCCGGAGATGTATCGCCCCATGTCCGCCGCCGGGGCGCAGTGGTTCACGATCCCTGCGGCCTTTACCGTGCCCACCGGCCGCGCGCACTGGGAGGTACTGCTGCGCTCACGCGCCATCGAAAACTTAAGCTTCGTGGTCGCGGCCGCACAATGGGGGCGGCACGCCAACGGGCGCGAGACCTACGGTGACAGCATCATCATCGATCATTGGGGCAGCGTGCTCGCGCGCCTGGGGTCAGGCGAGGGCGTCATCGTCGCGCAGCTGGACCTGGCGGCGCAGCGCGCGGCGCGCCAGGATTTCCCGGCGCTGTCGCATCGGGTAATGTGACCCCCATGAGCGAGATCCCCTCCCAGGCACTGACCGATCCGTTGCGCGCCGCGCGCGAAGGCATACTGGCGCCCGCGGGGCTCGATGTCGGCCGGGTCGAGCAGGCGCTCGGCATGGTGCTCGGTTCCGCCGTGGATTCGGCGGACCTGTATTTTCAGCTCTCGCGCGAGGAAAGCTGGGGGCTCGAGGACGGCATCGTCAAGGAAGGCAGCGCCAGCATCGAGCAGGGTGTGGGCGTGCGGGCTCTGGCCGGTGAGAAAACCGGTTTCGCATACTCGGACGAAATCATGATGCCGGCACTGGAAGAGGCGGCGCGCGCGGCGCGTGCCATCGCCGTGCGGCAGGGCAGCGGCGCCGTGCAGGCCTGGCAACCGGCCGCGGGACACCGGCTCTATCTTCCGACCGATCCACTGCAAAGCCTGCCCGACGAGGAGAAAATCGGGTGGCTCGAACGAGTCGACCGCGAGACCCGACGCCTCGATCCGCGCGTCGTGCAGGTCATGGCGAGCGTGCACGCGGTCCATGAACTCATCCTGATCGCATCCAGCGACGGCGTGCTGGCCGGCGATGTGCGGCCGCTGGTGCGCATGAACGTCACCGTCATCGTCGAGCAGGCCGGGCGGCGCGAGCAGGGCTATGCCGGCTGCGGCGGTCGCTATACGCTCGACCAGCTGGTCGCAAATGACCGCCCGCTCGAGCTGGGACGGGAGGCCGTGCGCCAGGCATTGGTCAACCTCGAGGCCGTGTCGGCGCCGGCAGGCAGCATGACGGTGGTGCTCGGTCCGGGCTGGCCCGGCGTGCTGCTGCATGAAGCCATCGGTCATGGACTGGAAGGGGATTTCAATCGCAAGGGCACATCGGCCTTCAGCGGCCGCATCGGTGAACGGGTCGCTGCCGCGGGCTGCACCGTGGTCGATGATGGTGCCATGGCCGGACGTCGCGGATCGCTCAACATCGACGATGAAGGTACGCCCACGCAGTGCACGACACTGATCGAGGATGGCGTGCTGTGCGGCTACATGCAGGATCGACTCAACGCGCGGCTCATGGGTGGCCGCTCGACCGGCAATGGCCGCCGCGAGTCCTTCGCCCATGTAACGATGCCGCGCATGACCAATACCTACATGCGTCCCGGTCCGCATGACCCCGGCGAGATTCTCGCCTCGGTGCAGCGAGGGATCTACGCGGTGAACTTCGGCGGCGGCCAGGTGGACATCACCTCCGGCAAGTTCGTGTTCTCGGCCAGCGAAGCCTACCTGATCGAGAACGGCCGAATCGGTAAGCCGATCAAAGGCGCGACGCTGGTGGGCAACGGGCCCGACGTGCTGCTGCGCGTCTCCATGGTCGGCAACGATCTGAAGCTCGATGAGGGCATCGGCGTGTGCGGCAAGGAAGGCCAGAGCGTGCCGGTGGGCGTCGGCCAGCCGACGCTGCGCGTGGACGGACTGACGGTCGGCGGCACCGCTTAGCGGCGCTCCGCCTGGCGGCGATCGCTACGAGCGATTGCGCTCGGGCAGATCCGCGGAGCGCTCGTTGAGCACCGTGGTCGCGCCGTGCTGGTGCTCGGTCGAATGGCGATGGCGCGTGCGCTCGTCGATATACAGCAATTCGTGTTGCCCGATCGTCACCACATCGCCGTCGTTGAGATTGTGATAGCGCACGCGCTTGGAGTGCAGAAAGATCCCGTTGGTGCTGTTGAGATCCTCGATGACGCAGCTCTGTGCCGTGGTCACGATCTGGCAGTGATGGCGGCTGACGAACCGGCTGTCGATCTGCAGGTCATTGGCGGGCGTGCGACCGATGATCAGCCGTCCGGGAAACAGCTCGTGCTCGCTCACGGTCTGACCCGCGGTGGCAAGCAGGATGCGCGCCAATGGCACCCCGGTGGAGCTCTCCGGCACCGAAACATAGGCGCCACCCTCGGCGGCCGCGGGGCCGGCCCGATCGGGGCGAATCAGTCGTGTGCCGGTGCGTGAGGAATATTCCACCCAGTGCAGTTCGTTGATGGCGCCCTGCACGTCTTCGAGCAGCACCACGTCGCGGCCATTGTTCGAGGCTGACAGCATGGCGGTGTCGCACAGCGAATTGATCAGTCGCGGCACCCCGCCGGTGTAGCGGAACAAAGTCTCGAAGGTATCGGCGGCAAAGATTTCACGGCCCTGCGATCCGGCCACTTCCAGGCGATGGCGAATGTAGGCGTGCATCTCGCCACTCGAGAGCGCCGGCAGATGGAAGCGCAGGCGCACGCGCTGTGTGAGCTGCTCGAGCTCGGGCGCATCGAGCTTGTCGTTGAGCTCGGGCTGCCCGGCCAGGATGATGCGCAGCACCTTGTCCTTGGTGGTCTCGACGCCCGAGAGCAGGCGGATCTCCTCGAGCACACGCTCGGACAGATTCTGCGCCTCATCGACCACCAGCATGATCTTGCGGCCCGAAGCGTACTGCTGGATCAGAAAGTCGTTGATGGTGGCGAGCAGTTCTGCTTTCTTCATGCGAAAGGGTTTGAAGCCGAACGCGACCAGTACCGACTGCAGGAACTCGCTCGAGGAGACCTGCGTCTGGTTGATCCGCGCCACCAGCACGTCCCTTTCCAGTTCGCTCAGGAAGGTCTCGATCAGCGTGGTCTTGCCACAACCGATCTCGCCGGTGATCACGACGAAGCCATCGGTGAACCAGATGGTCGATTCCATGTACGCCTTGGCGCGCGCGTGCGCCTGGCTCAGGTACAGGAATTCGGGGTCGGGGCTAAGCCGGAATGGCAGCTCCCGGAGTTTGAAAACCTCAAGGTACATCGATGCTGGCCGGTCTTGCAGCCTTGTTGCGCGTGAGGATACTACGGCTGCAACGGCAGTTGCGGATAAAGCCGTCGCAGAAGCCGTGCGGCGCGCAAATCCCGTCGACGGGTACTCGATTCCACGATGGTGCAATGGCCAAGTTTTCGGCCGTGACGCGGTTCCTTGCCGTAGTCGTGCAAATGCAACCCGGATTCCGCCAGCAGCGATTGGCGATCCGGCATCTTACCGATCAGGTTGATCATGGCGGCGTGACCCAGCGGCCGGGTATCGCCCAGCGGCAGACCGGCGATGGCGCGTACGTGGTTCTCGAACTGACTCGTGCATGCGCCCTCCAACGTCCAATGCCCCGAATTGTGCACACGCGGCGCCATTTCATTGGCGATGAGCCGGCCGCCGCGGACGAAGAACTCGATGGTCAGTACCCCGACATAATTGAATGCCTCCAGCACGCGGCGCAGTCCCCGGGTCGCCGCACGCAGTAATGCCGGTGCGTGCCAGGGCGCCAGGGTCAGTCGCAGGATGCCATCGGCGTGATAGTTGCGATTGAGCGGATAGATCCGGATCTCGCCTGCCCGGCTACGCACACCGATGATCGATACCTCGTACTCGAACGGTACGAACTCCTCGTAGAGCAGCGGCACGTTGCCTATCAGTGCCCAGGCACTCTCACAATCCCCGGGGTCGCGCAGCACGCACTGGCCTTTGCCGTCGTAGCCCAGGCGGCGCGTTTTGAGAACGCCGGGCAGGCCGATGCGGCCGATGGCGCGATCGAGGCCGGCGCGGGAATCCACCGGCCAGAAACGGGTCGTGGGAATTCCCAGACGCTCGAAGGTGCGCTTCTCGCTCAACCGGTCCTGCGCTACCGCCAATGCCCGTAGCGGTGGCGCGATGCGAGCGCGGGTGCCGCGCGTGGCGGCGCGCAATGCCTCGACCGAAATGTTTTCCCAGTCGAAGCTGATCACCTCGCTGCGCTCGGCCAATTGCCGCAGCAGCGCAGGATCGCTGAAATCGCCGGCCAGCACGGGCGCGAAACGTCCGGCCGGCGTGGCGGCGCTGCGATCGAGAAACAGGAAGTCCAGACCGAGCGGGTAGCCCGATAAGGCCATCATCGCGCCGAGCTGACCGGCACCCACCACACCGATAGTCATCGGCGGGTGTTCATCATCCCGTCACGCGTGGATCGGGATTGGCCAGCACCGCAGCGGTTTGCGACTGGCGCGCGCGCAGCAGCGCCTCGGCAATCGGCGGATAGCGCGCCGCCAGTATCGATGCGGCGAACAGCGCGGCATTGGTGGCCCCGGCAACGCCCACCGCAAACGTCGCCACCGGCACACCGGCCGGCATCTGCACGATGGAGAGCAGCGAATCCAGACCATTGAACGCGCGCGACTGCACCGGCACGCCGAGCACCGGCAATGCTGTCTTCGCCGCCGTCATGCCCGGCAGGTGCGCGGCGCCGCCGGCGCCCGCGATCAGCACTTCCAGGCCGCGCGCAGCGGCCGTGCTCGCGTATTCAAACAGCAGATCGGGCGTGCGATGAGCCGAGACCACGCGCGTCTCATAGGCTACGGCAAGCTTGTCGAGGCATTCGGCGGCCGCGCTCATCGTCTCCCAATCGGACGATGAACCCATGATGATGCCAACCAGGGCCTTCATCGCGGCATCTTAGCATCACGCGCCCGGGCACCCCGGGCCTTGAGGTCGGGCGCATGCAGCGCCAGCGCCCGCTCGATCGGCGCAGGATCGATATCGCGCATCAGCCGGCCGATGTATTGACGCGCGCGCGCCGAGGCCGAGCGGCTGCGCAGGCGCTGCGTTTCGAGCAGTGCCTCGAGCAGGTCCGGCGGCAGATCGAATCGTTGCAGTTGCT